>R24__coassemble_98_pt1 | contig 67711 bp, 54 predicted proteins | sample R24__metabat2_low_PE_011 | metagenome-assembled genome bin R24 | reverse complement strand
GACAGGCATGGAGACTGTACTTACTGCTTAACTGCAAGTCTGCGGATTTAAGGTTTAATAGTTTTTAATATGATTCTAAAAAACAAACGAAATTTATATTAAAAAATGTTAATTAATCAAACGAAATTTAAAAATCAGCTATTCTAATGTTAAATAACACAAAAATCAACAATTCGCCGTATTACACAACACGAACTTATTGTTGATTTTAGCATTTATCCAGAATTATATTTTTCGTGAATTAGGGATAAGAAAACTTATTCTCCTGTATCATAAAAAAGATTATTGTTTATAGACAAAGAAAGTGTCCACAAACAATAATCACATTTTTGCCGCACTACAAACAATAGTTTTTTGCATCTCTTCGGTAGCAAGCGAACAAGTTCGAGCGACAAATTCGGCTGAACATAAGTATAGCAAGCGACCATAGGACGAGTGCGGGAATTACATATTTTCAACTTACCCATAACCTATATCGGACGAACCTTTCGTCTTGCTATCCTCTTGCTACCCTCTTACTACCCCCTTACTATCGACTTACTTCACTTCACCATAACTACCCATCACCTAATCTGGCTATACCCTACATATAGATAACATATAGCTTGAATATACTCAGCATATACCTTGGACGTTCCTTGGACGTACGAACAAATTCTGACGAAATTGTTCGTTATAAGTTCCAGACTATCAATCATCAATTATGAATAGAGTCAACTCTCATCAACCCTGAATTTTCAACTTTCTCTCACTCATCACCTACTCTGGATACACCTTGGATATACCTTCCCTATACCTTGCGTATAGCTTCCGTATACCTTCCATATTCCTTGAATGTTCCTACCTTCTTCCTACCTTCTATTTTGTATATACTAAACGGACAATTTCTGACGAAATTGTCCGTTATTAATCCTCGGCAATTATGAAAGCAATTTTGAATTATCAATTATGAATTTTGAATTGTTCATTGTCAATTGTGAATTGTCAATTCTGAATTTTTCAACTTTCAATTTTCAACTTTCGAATTCTCAATTCCCGTCTTCAGGAACTTCACATACTTGTCGATATCCTCGTCGTAACTGTATGCAGCATTCAGCGGATTACCGTTGCCATCTACCAGGACATAGAACGGCTGCGTGTTGCTTCCGAACTTGTGACGTTGCAGATAACTCCACTTATCGCCAAAAGTGCGGAGAGTCAACGTACTACCATCAGCCTCGGTAACAGTAAGTTTCTGCGGAAGCGGCTTCTTGTTATCGGTATACAACTCTATCAATACATAGTCGTTCTCGAGCATCTCGCGCACCTTAGGGTCAGTCCACACAGCAGCCTCCATCTTTCGGCAGTTTACGCAGCCAAGACCAGTAAAGTCGAGCATGACAGGCTTGTTGTGCTTGCGCGCGTAGGCCATACCCTCGTCATAATCGCTGAACATCGGCTTAACAGAGTTATCCACAAGTTTCCACTTCTGCGTACTCATTGGCGGCGTGAAGGCACTAACAAGTTTAACAGGCGCGCCCCACAGTCCCGGAACGAGATAGCAGACAAACAGCGCGACAATAGCACCTATTAAAATACGAACCTTTCCGACTGACTTCTTGCCTCGGTGGTCGTCTGGAATCTTGACAAAGCCGAATAGGAAGAGGGCAAGCCATGCAAAGAGCACAATCCAGATGCCAATGAACAAATCGCGGAACAGCAGATTCCATCCGTAAGCCATATCGGCCACAGAGAAGAACTTGAGGGCAAAAGCCAGTTCGATGAAGCCAAGGAACACCTTTACCACCACCATCCAACTGCCCGACTTTGGTGCTTGCTTGAGCCATGCAGGGAAGAGTGCGAACAACGTGAACGGAAGGGCAAGCGCGATGGCAAAGCCCAACATGCCGAGCGAAGGGGCAAGCAACTCGCCAGTTGTTGAGATCTCAACCAGCAAGAAACCGATAATAGGGCCTGTGCAACTGAACGACACCAACGCCAAGGTGAATGCCATGAGGAATATGCTGAGTAAACCTGTAGCCTTATCCGCCTTGCTGTCAACAGCGGTGCTCCACGATGCAGGCAGAGTAATCTCGAACAAGCCGAGGAAACTGAGTCCGAATACGACGAGCAGCAGGAAGAAGAATATATTGGCAACGGCACTCGTAGAAAGAGCGTTGAGTTGGTTGGCACTCGACAGCAGCGTTACCACAACAGCCAGAAGCATATAGATGACAACAATGCTTGCGCCGTATGTAAACGCATCGCGGATGGCTTTTGAACGGTCGGCACTTCGTTTAAGGAAGAAACTTACCGTCATAGGGATTATAGGCCACACGCACGGAGTGGCGAGAGCCACAAGTCCGCCCAAGAAACCAAGCAGGAAGATGGTGAGAAGAGAGCGGTCTGCCCCACCCTGTCCTTCGTCTTCGCCGAAAGAGTTGAGTTTGTCGATTACCGGAGTCCACAAATCGGACACGGCAGTTGTATCGACATTCATCACTACTGCCGGAGAAGCCGATGCAACGGACGAATCGGCAATAGCGTTCTTCTCGTCTGCCTGAGCCGCATCCTTTGCGGCATCAGTCTTGGCTGCGGCAACCTTGCCCGAGAAAGAGAAGTCCACCGATGTTGGCGGAAGGCAGTTCTCGTCGTTGCAAGCGCCATATTCAAGATATCCGTTAGCCTCGTAGTCGTCGCCAGTTATCTGTATTCGCTGTACGAACTGCACGGAATGTTCGAAATACCTAACGTCCATGCCGAACAAATCCTCGTACTTCTTTATCTCGTTGCCTTCGGGCTTCAGTCTGCCCACAGCCTTAACGTTGCGGCTGTCTTCGAGATGGAACGAAGCAGAGACTGGTCCGTCGTCGGGCAGACCGGTTGAATACACATGCCATCCGTTGGAAATTGTTCCGCTGAAGATGACGTCAAATTCACGTTCGCTTACCTGTTTTTGCTTAACAGCAAACTTTACAGGACTTTTGATTTGCGCAACTGTCGGTATCATTATGCCGAGCAAAAGCATGATAGTTGTTATAATCCGTCTCATTTTGCGCAAAAATAATGAATTTATGGGATTCTATGCTACATTTTATCATTTATCTGCAAGCAAATCACACTCTACGATACGAAGTTCGTTCTTGACTTTATCGCCGTCCTTAGCCTTGAAAAGGTCAAGTTCATTTGCGACTGGGGCTGCAAGCTCGACGATCTGCCCAAAAGCATCGCTGTTTGCGGCTGCGCCCTTCAGTCGTATGGTTATGCTTCGGGATTCCTTCGGGTTCAGTTCGAGATGAACATAGCCGAGGCTTGTAGGAGTTTCGCCTTTCCAAACCAACGTGCTGTCGGCATAAACCTCAATAGGATATTTGCGTTTGCGCCAGCCTGTGAACTTAGCAACCACCTGTCTGACGACTTCGGGCTTTGCAAATTTGTATGTTATCCATGCCGTTGAAGATAATCCGTCGTTCTTCCATTCTGTCTCCTCGTTGTCGTCGATACTATATCGCGCCGTGCTCTGACTGCATCCGGCTACGACATCGGCAATCTTTACAGTACGGAATATCTGTCTATAAGAAGGCGTAGAAGGAGTTTCGCCACGCAGCATCGTAAACGGAACGGTTGTGCTCTTGTTATCGGTCGTAAGAGTCATAGCCGAAGCATTACTTGATGAGCCATCTGTTGGCTTGACAGTCTTCAATACACACGAAGCCTTGCCAAGTCCGTCGGCATCAGCAGAGACAACTATCCTGCCCGGATTTGTCGTGCTACGCAAAAGCACACGATTCACGCCACATTCAACAGGAAGAATCTGAGAGCCTACACAGTTTGTTCCAAGCGAGTCTTTAGCCAAGCCTCCACACCACTCAGCCGCCCCTTTCAGACTGAAACGGATCTTATTGTTTGCAAGCGGACAGCGGTTTCCGTCTTTGTCAACAACCTCAACCTCAATCATAGCCATATCAGCCCCATCAGCCTTGAAGCCACGCGCATCGGTCATGGTGGTGAGACGAATATGATGCGGTTTGCCAGCAGTTTTCAGGCTGTATGATGAAAGTTCGCGTCCGGCCTCATCGTAAGAAACCGCCTTAATCTCGCCAGCCTCAAACTTCACATTATCGAATGTATATAAGAAATGGTAATCGTTTCTGCCGCCTTCAATCTCCCTGCCGTTGACAAAGAGTTTTACCGATGGAGCATCGCTAACAACATACACAGGCTTTACGGTTTCTGCCTGATAGTTCCAATGTCCCATTATATAGGTCTGACTGCTGTCTGGCGTAATCCATCCGTTCCACATAACCTGATGAGCGTAATACGAATCCTTTGGCAAACGCATGGCATCTACTATTCCGCTTGTACGATAGTTACTCTCGCCACGGTTGTGCGTATTTGTGTCGGAGAAGATTATTTTTACGCCGCCGTTGCTCACCCTCTCGCCTGTTCCGGGACGTTCGAGCCAGTAATCGTACCAACGGCGCACATGCTCAACGGCAAGTTGGTCTTGGTTCAGGTTGTAAGCCGAAGCATCGGAGTTTCGGTATAAAGGTCCGTCACCACTCTTATGGTAAGGGAAACTCCAGTCGTCCCAATATCGGCGAAGCCCTTCGTCTCTGCTATACTCCATTGCCCATACCGGCTTTGTGGCACTTTTGTTTATGTAGAGCATTTCGCCACCATACTCGGCAACGGTTTTGTTGCTGAGCATCTCGCGCGAACCTATGGCACGACCGCCGTTAGGGTCGAACCGATTGCGAATTTCGAGCATCTGTTTCATGTGTTCCTCGCTGATGCCCTTGTTTCCGCATTCATAGAATATGATGCTTGGATTGTTGCGATTGTAGACAATTGCATCTTTCATCAGTTCAATACGATGTTCCCACCTGCGGTCGGAAACATCTTTCTCGGCATCGCCTGCCGGCATGGCCTGCATAAGTCCAACGCGGTCGCACGACTCAACATCTTGCTTCCAAGGACAAACGTGCATCCACCTGACAAGGTTTCCGCCACTACGAACCATGAGCGAATTGCTGTAATCGCTGAGCCATGCCGGAACACTCATTCCAACACCCGGCCACTCGTTACTTGTGCGCTGGGCAAAGCCATGAACCATTATTGCACGGTTGTTCAGCCATGTTATTCCATCATGGAAATCGGTTTTCCTAAAGCCGGTTCTTATTGTCTGCTCATCGAGAACTGCTCCTTTTTCCGACACAATCTTCGTCTTTACATCATAAAGATAGCCGTATCCCCAACTCCAGAAATTTAGATTTGCAACGGGCGATTCGGCTTTTAACACAGCCTTTGAGTTCTTGGCAATCCTGCCTGCCGTAGAGAATGACTTTATCATTCTGCCTTTGTCGTAAACCTCGCATACAAGTTTTACAGGCATATCCGAATCGGTCTCGTTCATAACCTCGGACTCTACACAGATATCAGCCTTACGGCTATCAACATCTATTCCACGGGCATAGACGTATGTGCCCACCGTTCCTAAACTTGAATACAGCGGAAGCGTTTGATAAACCTTGTCGAGCACATGAATACGGACGTGTTTAGGAAGTCCGCCATAGTTGGCGTTGAAGTTTTTGTCGTTCCATTGGAATGAACTGCGTGTGCTTTTCTCCTTGTATTTCCTGTCGTTGTCCGTCAGGACTTCGAGTCTGTTTTCCTTTCCGAACACAAGGTGCTGGGTAAGATCGACTCCGAAAGCCATAACGCCGTTCTCGTGCATGGCTATCTGCCTGCCGTTAAGAAAGACAACGGCACATTGACGTGCTCCTTCGAACTCGATAAAAACCTTCTTTCCGCGCCATGCCGACGGGACTTTGAACACCTTGGTATATCTTACCGTATCGGTAGATAGTTTCTCGATATGGACTTTGAAAGCCTCACTCTGATTCCACGCATAAGGCAAAGTAACATTCTTTGTCTTTCCACCACGACTGAAACTCCAGCCTGAATCGAATTTTACGTTGTGTTGCGCCGCAGCCGACAACGATATCAACATCGCTGCTGCAAAAAGGGTTAAGTTAGTAATTCTGTACATTATAAAAGTTTTAACACGTGACAAAAGATTTTATTAACTTGCGCAAAGATAAATCAAGGCAACCGAAAAAACAAATAAATTGATTATCTTTGCATTTTCAATAGAAAACAATACAAACTGATGGACAAATCAAGCACCAAAACGCCATACAAATGCAGCGTGCTCCCTACTGCGGAGCTTAACGCCGAGATAAAACTTCCGTCGTCGAAGAGCATCAGCAACCGTGCGCTGATAATAAATGCTCTGGCAGGAAGCAAGGAGATTCCCGAAAACGTGTCGGACTGCGACGACACGTTTGTCATGATAAGAGCCTTGAAGGAGATGGGCGACACCATTGACATAATGGCTGCCGGAACAAGCATGAGATTCCTCACGGCATTTCTGTCGATAACCGAGGGTGTGCGCACCATTACCGGCACAGAGAGAATGAAGAACAGACCGATAGGCATATTGGTAGATGCGCTCCGCTCGATGGGCGCAAACATAGAATATGCCGAGAAAGAGGGCTTTCCGCCGCTGCGAATAACCGGCTGCAACAACCTGAAGGGCAAGTGTACCATTGCTGGTGACGTAAGTTCGCAATACATATCGGCAATACTGATGATTGGCCCGGCACTTAACGACGGTCTTGAACTGACCATAACGGGAAACATAAACAGCCGCCCTTACATCGACCTTACGCTAAAGATTATGCGCGACTTCGGGGCGGTGGCCGAATGGAGCGGCAGCAACACAATAAAGGTAGAGCCTGTAAAGTACAAGCCTACAAGATATTTCGTTGAGAGCGACTGGAGCGCATCGTCATACTGGTACGAGATGCTGGCACTCTCAGACGACGGCACGGTACGGCTTCCGCTTCTGTTCAGAGACAGTTATCAGGGCGACAGCAAGGTTGCCGACATCTTCAGGAATCTTGGAGTTGAAACGACCTTTGCCGACAAGCAGGTTATCCTTACAAAGAAGGGCGAGCCTGTAAAGCATCTTGAATACGACTTTGCACAACAGCCCGACCTTGTGCAGACATTTGCCGTAACGTGCTGCATGATGGGCATAACCTTCCACTTTAAGGGCACGCAGAGTCTGAAGATAAAAGAGACCGACCGCATAGAGGCACTAAAGACCGAACTACACAAGATGGGCTTCGTGCTTAACGACTCGGACAATGGCACAGAACTGTTCTGGAACGGCGAGAGATGCAATGCCGACGAGGTGGCAGAGATAAGCACATACGAAGACCATCGTATGGCAATGGCTTTTGCCCCGGCGGTGATAAAAGGCGTCAAGATGCAGATTCTGAAACCTATGGTGGTAACAAAATCGTATCCAAACTATTGGAACGACCTGAAGAAAGCCGGCTTCGGAATTGAGAACGAATATAACTAACATTTTTTTATGCACATACTTATATATCTGCTTATAGCCGCAGGAATAACGGCTCTCGTTGCCGGATACTTCCACAACAAGAGCGTACAGAAGAAGATTGACAAGGGCGAACTGCCGCCCGATGCGCTTAACATCGTCGACGTGCAGAACATGGAATGTTGCGGACAGCACGAGACATGCGAGAAAGACAGTCTGCTGGCAGCCATAAGCAAGGAAATAGAGTACTACAACGACGAGGAACTCGACGAATACCGAGGCACTCCGTCAGACCAATACACAGCCGAGCAGATTGAGGAGTTCCGCAACGTACTGTTTACCATGCGCGAGGACGAGGTGGCAGGCTGGGTTCGTTCGCTTCAGCTAAGAGCCGTAGAACTGCCCGACGAACTGAAGGACGAGGTCTTCCTGATTATCGGCGAGCGAAGGAACCACTAATATTCATCTTTCTGAAAAATGAGCATTTTCGAATACATATTCTTTCAGCACGCAATTCTGGGAAGCCTGCTTGCCAGCATTATATGCGGACTGGTAGGAACGTACATCGTTACCCGCCGACTTGTATTCATTAGCGGCGGAATAACGCACGCATCATTCGGCGGCATAGGGCTTGGCGTCTTTCTGGGCGTGAACCCTATATTGTCGGCAGCCGTCTTCTCGGTTCTGTCGGCTTGGGGAGTACAATGGTTCAGCCGCCGCTCCGACATGCGTGAGGACTCGGCTATCGCCGTGTTCTGGACGTTCGGCATTGCCATAGGCATCATCTTCTCGTTCCTTACACCGGGATTTCTGGCTGATTTGTCGTCGTTCCTCTTCGGAAACATTCTGACAATAACCACAGGCGACCTCTGGCTTCTTGCCATTCTCGCCACCTTTGTGTGCTTGCTCTTTGTGCTGATGCTCAGACCGATAGTAGCCATAGCGTTCGACCGTGAGTTTGCACGCTCGCAGCGGCTGCCAGTCGAGGCAATAGAATATCTGATGATGACGGTAATTGCGCTAACCATCGTGTCGTGTCTCAGAATGATTGGCATCGTGCTCGTAATATCGCTGCTCACCCTTCCGCAGATGACGGCAAACCTGTTCTGCAACCAGTTCAAGCACATCATGCTGCTTTCAATCCCGATAGGATTTCTGAGTTGCATCGGCGGTCTGTTCATTTCTTACCAGTTGAACATCCCGTCGGGAGCCACAATCATCTGTGTATCAATACTTATCTATACTCTCTGCAAAATTTACCAGAACATAAAGTCAAGATTCTGCGCATCTGCCGTACAATAAAAACGAGATGTGTGAGTTTTGTATTTTAGATATGTCATGTTGAAACGATTTGCCACATACGCCGCCTTTCTTTGCCTGATGCTTGCCACAGGCTTTATTGCCGGGTGTTCTTCGAACAAGAACACGGCACAGACGCGTTTCTACAAATCGTTTACGGCACGATACAACACTTATTTCAACGGTCACGAGGCGTTCAAGGAGGCTAAGGAGGAGCAGGAAAAGCAGAATAAGGACAACTACATGGAGATTCTGCCCTACTTCATCGTGTCGAACAAAGAGACTGCCGAGGTTGGAAAATCGCTCTACGACCGCACCATACTGAAGTGCGAGAAGACTATCAAACTGCACAGCATAAAGGCTAAACCGAAGGTTGCTCCCGACAAGAAGAGAACGGAGAAGAACCGCAAGTGGCTGGCACAGAAAGAGTATAACCCGTTTTTGTGGAAGGCGTGGATTCTGATGGGCGAAGCGCAGTTTAACAAAGGCGAGTTTATCGAGGCGGCATCAACATTCTCGTACATCAACAGGCTTTACAGCAACAATCCCGATGTTCTGGCACAGTCGAGGATATGGCTGGCAAGATGCTACAGCGAACTCGACTGGTTCTACGATTCGGAAGACATCCTTAACAACGTGAACCGCGACAGTCTGTCGTGGAAACTAACATCGTCATACGCCGGAGCACGAGGCCATCTTCTGCTAAGACAGCAGAAATACAAAGAGGCTATTCCGTATCTCGAAAAATCGCTCAAGAGCGTGAAGGGCGCGTACAACAGAGCCAGAATGTTCTACCTCATCGGTCAGTTGTGCCACCAGACTGGCGACGATGCCAAGGCATACAAGTATTTCAGCAATGTGATTGGCGTAAATCCGCCTTACATCCTCGAGTTCAACGCGCGCATAATGCAGACCGAGGTGATGAGCAAGGCAAACTCGCAGAAGGTTCTGAAGAAACTGAACTCGATGGCACGTAACCCGAAGAACAGCGAGTATCTCGACCAAGTTCACTATGCCATCGGAAACGTATATCTAACACGGGGCGACACCGCCAGAGCCATAAAAGCCTACGAGCAAGGCAGAAAGGCTGAGGCACGCAACGGCATAGAAAAAGGTATTCTGAACCTGAAACTCGGCAACATATATTGGGAAAAGCACAAGTACAAGAACGCAAAGGAATGTTATACCGATGCGCTCGGACTGATTGGCACAACTCATGCCGAATACAAGGAGACAAGCCACCGCTCGGAGATTCTCGACGAGTTGGTTGAACATACTCAGAACATCGAACTTCAGGACAGCCTTCAGCGGCTTGCAAGGATGTCTGAGACCGAACGACTTGCGTGCATTGACCGCATAATCGAGGAGGTGATAAAGAAAGAAAAAGAAGAGCAGAAAGAAGCCGAACGCGCCGCCCGAATGGCTGAGCACGACGAGCAGATGGCAGAACTTGAAAGCAAGACGAAGACCGAGGCTCCGCAGATGCCTGTTGCCGGAAAGGGCGACAACGCGTGGTACTTCTACAACCCGACGGTTGTGTCGCAGGGAAAGACGGCCTTCCAGAAAAAATGGGGACGCCGAGTGCTCGAAGATAACTGGCGACGAAAGAACAAGGGCGTTCTGCAATCGGACGAGGAAGAACCAGCCACGGCACAATCTTCCGAAGAGCCTAAGCAGGAAGAGGAACAACTGCAACGGCCTGTAAGCAATCCTACCAAAGGTCTAAAGGAGATGGCGGCCGAGCCGACAGCCGAGGACAACAAGAGCCGCGACTTCTACCTCAAGCAGATTCCGCTTTCGGAGGAGAAGATGAACGAGAGCAACGACATCCTGAAGGATGCTCTCTACGGCGCAGGCGTGGTGTGCCAAGACCGTCTGGGCGACTTCAGCCTTGCACGAGGCTCGTTCCTACGCCTCATCAACAACTATCCTAAGTACGACAAGGAAGAAGAGGTGTTCTACCGCCTCTATCTTATGGACATAATGGACAACAGGCAATCGTCTGTATATCAGCAGAAACTGAAGGAGTCATATCCCGAAGGCGACTACACCAAGATGGCTAACGACCCCGAATATCTGTACAACGCAAAGTACGGAAAACACATCGAGGATTCACTCTACGCCGCAACATACGAGGCTTATCGTAACGGCGACTACGAGACGATAGAGAAGAACGTGAAAATCTCGGACGAGAAATATCCGCGAGGCAAGAACCGCGCCAAATTCATGTTCCTCGACGCCATGAACAAATTGCATGGCAACGACCAGAACGGCTTCGTGGCCGAACTGAAGATTATTGCCGAGAGATACTCTAACGACGGCATCAGCGAGATTGCCGGACTGATGGTAAAAGGCGTTCAGGAAGGCAGAATACTCCAGAACGCAAGTCTTACAGGCTCGCTATGGTCGCGCCGCGGCATGAGCACGCAAGAGGAGAACAAGGAAGCCGGAAAGATTCCGGAATGGAGCAAGAACGAAGAAGGCACTCACCTATTCATGCTCGCATACGAGAGCGGAAAGGTAAACGAGAACCAACTTCTGTTCGAGATTGCCCGATACAACTTCGGCAAGTTCATGGTGCGCAACTTCGACCTATCGTTTGTGCGCAACAACGGCATAAGCATGCTTCAGGTTAAGCCGTTCATCAACATGAAGGAGGCGATAAGATACTCGCAGCAACTCTTTGCCGCCGACGGAATGAGCGAAAAACTCGCCGGACTGCGCGTAGTAATAATATCCGAAGAGAACATGAAACTCTTGGGCGACTACTACAGTTTCGACGACTATCAGGAATATTTCGAAAAGACATATCATAACCAGTTGCCAAAGATTATGAAGGAAATTGACAGCATCGACTCGCTAAACGAGCCCGACTATGATGTGCCAGAGAAGAAAGAAGAACAATCTGCTGACGACGCCGAGCAACAAGGCGCACCAACTGATGACTTTAACCCCTTTAATTTCTAAAAGCGTATGAGTAACGGAAAACTACTTTGGGTAGATGATGAGATTGAGTTACTGAAGGCTCACATCATCTTTCTGGAAAAGAAAGGCTACGAGGTCACAACCGTAAGCAACGGAACAGATGCCATAGACCTGTGCAAGGAAGAAGAGTTCGACCTTATACTGCTCGACGAGAACATGCCGGGCATAAGCGGACTTGAAACGCTGTCGCAGATTAAAGCATTCACGCCGTCGGTGCCAATCGTTATGGTTACAAAGAGCGAGGAGGAGAACATCATGGACCAAGCCATAGGCTCTAAGATTGCCGACTATCTGATAAAGCCCGTGAACCCTAACCAGATTCTGCTGACGCTGAAGAAGAACATTCACCAGAAGGAAATAGTGACCGAGGCAACAAACAGCGGCTATCAGCAGAATTTCGGCAAACTGAGTATGCAGATTAACGACTCGCTAACCTGCAACGACTGGATTGAGGTGTACAAGCAACTGGTGCATTGGGAACTTGAACTGACCAACACCAACAGCGAGATGACATCGATGCTCGAGATGCAGAAGAGCGAGGCAAACAACGCCTTCGCCAAGTTCATACGCAAGAATTACGAAAACTGGATTGTGAACCGTCAGGACGCGCCGCTTCTCAGTCCCGACATATTCAAAAAGAAGGTCTTTCCGCTGCTCGACAACGGCGAGAAGGTATTTCTGCTGGTTCTCGACAACTTCCGCTACGACCAATGGAAGATGCTAAGTCAGGAACTTTCAGCCGACTTTACCATCGACGAAGACCTCTACTTTACCATCCTTCCAACGGCAACGCAATATGCGCGCAACGCCATATTCTCGGGCTTGATGCCACAGCAGATTGCAAACATGTTTCCCGACCTTTGGGTTGACGAGGACGAGGAAGAAGGCAAGAACCTGAACGAAGAACCGCTCATCGACACGCAGATGAAGCGTTTCAGACGCAAGGAGTCGTTCTCTTACAACAAGATTAACAACTCAGCCAACGCCGAGAAACTGCTCGAGAAATTCAGTCAACTTACAAAAAACCAGCTCAACGTCATCGTGCTCAACTTCATCGACATGCTGTCGCACGCCCGAACAGAGAGCATGATGGTGCGCGAACTGGCAAACAACGAGGCAGCCTACCGAAGCATAACGCTAAGTTGGTTTCAGCACTCGGCAACACGCGACATCTTCAAGGCTCTGGCGGCAAGCGACTACAAAATAATCATAACCACCGACCACGGAAGCATAAGGTGCAACAACCCTATAAAGGTGGTGGGCGACCGCAACACCAACACCAACCTGCGTTACAAACTGGGCAAGAACCTGAGTTACAATCCAAAGGAGGTGTTCGAGATAAAGAATCCGAAGAAGTGCGAACTGCCGTCGCCAAACATCAGCACAGCCTACATCTTCGCCACCGGAAACAGTTTCTTTGCATATCCCAACAACTACAACTACTACGTTAGTTACTACAAAGATACGTTCCAGCACGGCGGAATATCGCTTGAAGAGATGATTGTTCCGCTGATAACTCTACAAGGAAAAAAACGAAACTAAAAATATATAAGAATTATGGAAATAAAAATCGACTCATTAGATAACATCAAAGAGGCAGCCAAGCAGTTTGTGGCAGCCATCGACCAGAATACAGTATTTGCATTCTACGGCAAGATGGGCGCAGGCAAGACAACCTTCACCAAGGCCGTATGCGAGGAACTGGGAGTAACCGACACGGTGGCATCGCCAACATTCGCCATCGTAAACGAATACCGTAGCGACACAACGGGCGAGCTGATATACCACTTCGACTTCTACCGCATAAAGAAGCTCGACGAGGTTTACGACATGGGCTACGAAGATTACTTCTACAGCGGCGCGCTCTGTTTCATAGAGTGGCCCGAACTTATCGAGGAACTTCTGCCAGAAGATGCCGTAAAGGTAACCATCGTAGAGAACGAGGACGGCTCAAGAACCGTTTCGTTCTGATAACAAAGAAAACGAGAAGCCATCTCTTACAGCCTACTTGTAAAAGATGGCTTCTCGAATACAAAAACCGAGCCTCATTTTCAACAAAATCTCAATTTACGTCCCGAACGCGAAGAAATTTAAGTCGACAGAAAATGACTAAGCATATCTATTCTCACCTTACAACAAAAAGAATGTTGGGCAAGATAACATTATTCACTTGCCTGCTTCTCTGCCTTACCTTGTGCCGAAAGCACATAGACTTTAAAGATGCAGGAACATGGAAACATCTGTCTGACAATGAAACTATTGAAGGATATACTCGTGTAGGAGATAAAATATATGGCGGACACTATTACGGAAAATCAATATGGGATGCCATAAAGCCAATGAAATATGTTGATGCCAAGACATTTAGTGTTTGTATTGGAAGCGAATATGCAAAAGACAAAAATCACGTATATTACCCACTCCATGTTATATGCGAGGATGCTGACGAATTCGGCGGATGTTATTTTGCCGAATACATTGTTTCGGGAGTGAGACCTTCGGATTTCAGATACCTTGGCAATGGCTACGGAACAGACGGATACGATTTGTTTTTTGAAGGCGAAAAAGTTCCGTGGAGCAAGTATAAAGGCAAGACAAATCTAAATCAGCAAAAATGATTATGAGAAATAACATGATTTTTTTACTGTTATTTATCTTTTTTAAGGTAAACAGTTATTGTACAACAGAAAGACACAATAATGCATCTTGCATAAGCAATGTATATGGTAATGAAAAGGTAATATTTGATTCATTATCAATAAAGTGTATTGTTTCTGAGGACTCTTGCAACAAGGTAAAATGCAAAGAATCTGTAGATAGTTACGTTCTGCAAAATGGATGCAAACTGCAAATGCACTATAATGGCAATACTATTGATATTGGCAGAGACAAATTGATAGATTTGTATGATATTAAAGAAGCAACAGATGAGTTCGTAATAACAACGGTTAGCGTTGATTTTGTGGGAGATAATTATGTTGATTTGTCTTTTTTCTTTTGTCAATGCGATACAGATTATTTGTTCGAATATAAAGTAAGGGTGTTTGACGATGCAAGAATAACATTAGTGAAATGTGAATGTTTATCATAAGGTGATACATGTTTAGGCAAGACTAATCTAAATCAGCATAAATGAGCATAGAGAAGAAGATAAAGATATTTATATGTATTGGCATCGTAATGTTTACGGTGTGGGCGGTTGCATGTATTTATGGCATACTATTTCTTACAAATCCAGAAACTCCAGAATGTGAAGTTGAAAGAAGGAAAGTATCGTCTTTCTACATAGAGGGAGATATTGTTTCAGCCAAGTATCTTTACGATGATCATGGATATCATTATCTGATTTGCCTCAGACCAACAACCGTGAATATATACAAAAACGAGTTCTCTAAATCAACCCCATTCTGGGGTGTTTATGATAAGAAAAAAGACTTAGTGTATTTTATAATCTCTTATTGGAATCCTGAAATAGAAAAAAAGGCATGGAAAAAAGTAAAAATTGATTCGTATAAAGAATATCACATAGAAATGACAAATGAATATGTAGGCAATATTTTATACTATCCAGAAACACTCACAGAATACGAGAATGAAAATACAATAAGGCTATAAGACCTTTCATCGGAAAATCTTATTACGTTGCAGTTTTTCTGAACTCTTCTTCAGTCACAAAAAAATCCACCTCCTAATAAAAAGAGATGGATTTTTAGTTCTTTCATTCAACTCCTTCAAGGAAGTCGAGGTCGGCATCTACAACTGCTGAGATGTCGTCGAGGCTGAAAACTCCGAATTCTTCTTTCTTAGCCTGAGCAACGACATACTGCGCAACGTCGTCAACCACAATCTCCTCGTCCTCATCCTTGCTGTCTATGTACTCAGAACTTACGGAAAACTACCCATAAACAGAAATATACATCTGCAATCAGTTCAAAATGCCTTCGGGATTCGTTCGGGATTTTTTCGGGAAATGCGTTCTCTCGTCCGATGCCGATGCCGAATTGGGATGTTTTAGCCTTTTTCTGCATCTTTTTAGGGGAATGTTGTAACGGATTTTTGTGTTACTTGCCTTTGTAGAAATCCATAAACAATTGATAATATGAACTTTAGCGCACAAAGCGTTTCAGCGTTTCAACGTTTCAGATACCCCTATGCAGGTTTCAATTTCTTATTCTATATTATATAACTTATTTATTATTAATTAGTTATATATTATATATAAAGGTTTCGAAACAATAATATACCCTCTGAAACACTTGAAACGCTGAAACGCTGAAACGCCAGATGTATCTCGCTCACTCGGGTTTCAGAATCCGAGTGCCTTAACATGGGACTTTTGAAGAACATGCAAGCAAGAATACTATTATAAAAATATACAAACATTTCATCGTGTCTCCTCTAAAAAATTATTGAATACCCAACACAAGACACAAACAAAAAGCCATCTCTTATTCAATAAAAAGAGATGGCTTTATCTGTTTCATTCAACTCCTTCGAGGAAGTCGAGGTCGGCATCTACAACTGCCGAGATGTCGTCGAGGCTGAATACTCCGAATTCTTCTTTCTTAGCCTGAGCAACGACATATTGTGCCACGTCGTCTACCACAATCTCCTCGTCCTCGTCCTTGCTGTCTATGTACTCGAAGATGACGTCTACAAAATACTGTATCTGCTCATCGTCGAACTTAGCCTGAAGTTCGGGAGAGATATGGCTTCGCACATAATTAACCTCTTCAATGTCGCCTCCTACAGCCGACATAATTTCGTCCAATCCGTCTGACATAAATAATTTATTTCCTTTTAAGTTAAAAATCACAACAAAGCCTTAATCTTCTCTTCGAAAGCCGACTTTGAGGCTGCGCCCACCTGCTTGTCAACAACCTCGCCGTTCTTTATGAAGAGGATTGTTGGCACATTTCTGACGCCGTACTCAACAGCCAAGTCCTCGTTTTCCTCGACATCGACCTTGCCTATAACTACCTTCCCCTCGTACTGCTGCGCAAGTTCCTCGATGATTGGAGAAATCATGCGGCATGGAGCGCACCAAGTAGCCCAAAAGTCGAGCACAACAGGCTTTTCGCCAGTCAAAAGTTCCTTTAAGTTGTCTGAATCAATCTGTAAAGCCATAATTCTTACTGTTTTAATTGGTTAAACACATTCTTATTTTTCTCAAGCCTGTTCCATCGAGTAGTCAACGTTGAGTTCCCATCTGGAGTTAGACTTTATATATTCGTAGAGATTTCTGTTTAGATTCACCTTGAACTTCTTGCATTGGAAGAGCAGGTACGACATTCCGTCGGCATCCTTTATCTTGAAGTCGAGTTCAGCCGTTCCGTTTGCCATCTCGGAGAGCGAATAGAGGTTAGACACGCACTCTTTGTCGATGCTGTCGATTGGCATGGTGATGGTTATGCGGTCGATGAGCTTTGTGCTCACATCGTTAAGGTACTGAATCCTCTTAATTACGAAGAATCGCTTTGAAGGGTCGTATCGGCTCACCTCGAAGCCTGCCTCAACAAAGATTGCCACTCCAACGGTAATGATGTCGCGCCACTTAGTCCAACTGTCGCCAAAGAGAGCCAGTTCGCCAGCGCCGTTGAAATCTTCGAGGCTAACGATGCCGAAAGGCTTTCCGTTCTTGCTTATGCCCTCGCGCTTGCCAGTTATTATTCCGCCAACGGTTATCGTCTCGCGGTCGGCAGGCAGATTGTCCTTGTCCTTCAGGGCGGCGGCAGATGTGTTGCACACCTCGTTCAGGATAACGGCATACTCGTCGAGCGGATGGGCAGTAAGATACACTCCCACAAGGTCCTTCTCGCGGTTCAGCCTCTCAAGAGCCGTCCATTCCTCGGCATTAGGGATGGCAGGCTTGGCTATCTCAACGGCATCGAATCCGCCGAAGAGCGAGTTTGTGGCTTCCTTCTTAACCGTCTGATACTGGTTTCCGTATCTTATAAGGCAGTCGATAAACAGTTCGCCCTTGCTGTTTGGCGCAAAGAACTGCTCGCGCTTAATGCCGAACGAGTCGAACGCTCCGGCGTATGCAAGGTTTTCGACAGCCTTGCGGTTACATGCCGAGAGGTTTACGCGCTCAACCATGTCGAAGATGTCTTTGAAAGCACCGTTCTGCTCGCGCTCCAAGATGATGGCAAGAGCGGCACTCTCGCCCACTCCCTTCACAGCTCCCATTCCGAAACGGATGTTTCCCTTGTGGTTTACGGCAAACTTAACGCCCGACTCGTTCACATCCGGTCCGAGCGTCTTTATGCCCATGCTCTTGCACTCGTCCATCAGTTTGGTAACATCGGTTATGCTGTTCAAACTTCGGCTCATAACGGCTGCCATGTACTGCGCCGGATAGTGTGCCTTGAGGTAAGCCGTCTGATAGGCAACCCACGAGTAGCACGTTGCGTGACTTTTGTTGAAGGCGTATGACGCAAATTTCTCCCAGTCGCCCCAAATTTTGTCGAGGATTGCCGGGTCGTGTCCGTTCTTCTTTCCGCCCTCGATAAACTTAGGCTTCATCTTGTCAACGATGTCCTTCTTCTTCTTACCCATCGCCTTACGAAGGGCATCGCTCTCGCCTCGGGTAAAGTCGGCAAGTTGTCGGCTAAGCAACATCACCTGCTCCTGATACACGGTAATTCCATAGGTATCCTTCAGATACTTCTGCATACAGTCTATATCGTATTCTACCGGCTTGCGTCCAAGTTTACGGTCGATGAAGTCGGGAATATAATCCATCGGACCCGGACGATAGAGGGCGTTCATGGCTATAAGGTCCTCGAACGTTGAAGGCTGAAGTTCGCGGAGATACTTCTGCATTCCGGGCGACTCGAACTGGAACGTACCGATGGTTCGTCCGTCGCTGTATAGCTTGTATGTGGCAGGGTCGTCGAGACGGAATTTGGTCTCATCAACGATTACGCCAAGGCTGTATTTTATGTTTTCGATGGCTTCCTTTATGATAGAAAGCGTTTTCAGACCAAGGAAGTCCATCTTTATGAGTCCTGTTGATTCGATAACATGTCCGTCGTACTGCGTACAACTCAGTTTCTCGCCCGTTTCCTTGTCCTCGGCGGTGCTTACAGGAACCCAGTCGGAAATTGCGTCGCGGCAGATGATTGTTCCGCAGGCATGAACGCCGGTGTTGCGGATATTGTTCTCGAGCATCTTGGCATACTTTATCGTGTCGCGCAGATTGTCGTCGGGCGATGTCTCAGCCTGCTGAAGTTCGGGAATGCATTTTATCGCGTTCGGCAGATTCATCTTCAAACCGTCGGGCAACTTATCGGGAATAAGCTTACACAGTTTGTTCGATATCTCGAGCGGAAGTTTCTGAACTCGCGCAACATCCTTTATCGCCGATTTTGTAGCCATTGCGCCGTATGTAATGATGTGCGCCACCTTCTCGGCTCCGTATTTCTCTGTAACCCAGCGCAGAAGTTCGCCACGACCATCATCATCAAAATCGGTATCGATATCGGGAAGCGATATACGGTCGGGATTCAGGAAACGCTCAAACAGAAGGTCGTACTTGATTGGGTCGATTTTCGTGATGCCCAAGCAATATGCCACCGTAGATCCGGCAGCCGAGCCACGTCCCGGACCAACCGAAACGCCCAGTTCGTTGAACGCCGCGTTGATGAAGTCCTGCACAATAAGGAAGTAACCCGGGAAACCCATCGTCTTCATGATGTGCAACTCGAACTTTATCTGGTCGGCAACGTTCTTTTCGAGCGGATCGCCGTAGAGTTTCTTTGCGCCGTCGTAGGCGAGTTTTGCCAGATAGTCGGCCTCGAACTTGATGCGATACAGCTTGTCAATTCCGCCAAGTTTCTTAATCTTGCTGTCAGCCTCCTCCTTCGGAAGCGGATTCTCGCCGTTCTCATCGGTCGTAAACTCGTTGTAGAGTTCCTCGGGAGTGATGCGCTCGCGATACTCCTCCTCTGTTCCGAATTCCTTCGGGATTGCAAAGAACGGCATGATTGGCGGATGCTCGATATCGTAGATTTCGCACTTGCCAAGCACCTCGAGCGTGTTAGCCAAAGCCTCAGGCACATCGCTGAACACCTCGTTCATCTCCTGCTGGGTTTTAAACCATTCCTGCTTGGTGTAGAGCATTCGGGCAGGGTCGTCCAAATCCCTTCCGGTGGCCAGACAGATAAGGCGGTCGTGCGCCTCGGCATTCTCCTCGTCTACAAAGTGACTATCGTTTGAGCATATCAGTTTTATGCCGAATTTCTTGCTGTATTCAATAAGTTTTGCATTAACCGTCTGCTGAAGCGGGAACGTCTCGCGGTTGGCACGCTGATTAGGGTCTTTAACCTCGTGTCGCTGAAGTTCGAGATAGTAATCCTCGCCAAACAGATTGTGATACCACTGGATGGCTTCCTCTGCCGCCTCGTAGTTTCCGTCGAGAATCTTTCTCGGAACCTCGCCACCGATACAGGCCGAGCAGACAATCAGGCCCTCGTGATAGCGTTCGAGTTCAGAGCGGTCGGTTCGCGGACGCATATAAAATCCGTCAATCCACGAATTAGACACCAGTTTTATAAGATTGTGATATCCCAGCTCGTTCTTTGCCAGCACAATGAGGTGCCATCCGCTCTGGTCAATACGTCCGTCCTTCAGTCTCATGTCGTTGCGGCGCGAAACATACATCTCGCATCCGAAGATAGGCATGAAATCGGCTATGCGTTTGTTCTTTTCGATAGATTTCTGCAAATCAGCCCTGATTTCGTCAACCGAGCGTGTCTCGTCCCCGGCAGGCGCAAAAGTTCCGTCATCAATCTTCGAGAGAGTCTCCAGATCTGCCTTTATGGCTTTTTTTGCCTTTCCCCTGCGTCCCGAAATTTCATCAAAAAACTCCTTCACGCCCATCATATTGCCATGATCGGTAAGCGCCATACCCTTCATCCCGTCGGCTATAGCCTTATCAATCATCTTCTTTATCGAAGCCTGTCCGTCGAGAATGGAGTATTGCGAGTGAACGTGTAAGTGAACAAAATCTACCATAAAAAATGTAAAAAATTATAAAACGCTGCAATTTACACAAAAGTTATCAACCCGTAAAAAAATAAGAAGCAAAACATAGTATTTTTCAAATGTATTTATAAAAAACTTGCATCTTTGGCAAATAAACGCTACATTTGCACGATAAAAGGCCAAATACCGATAATGAAAATAAGGAAAAAAATAAAAAAAATTCGTTTACATCACGAAGGTACTCACATCCTGATTGCAGGAGTTATTTTACTTGCAATTCTTAACTTTGGAATATACTACACTCTTTTTGAATGTTGCAGTATAGCATTTTATGTGATTTTGGCAATAACACTCGTAGCATACGCTATTGCCGTAAATTTCTTCCGTTGCCCTATAAGAATCTATGATGGAGAGACCAACAAAATAGTTGTCGCTCCTGCCGACGGAAAGGTGGTTGTTATTGAAGAGGTTGATGAAAATGAGTATTTTCACGACAGAAGAATAATGGTTTCTATCTTCATGAGCCTGTTCAACGTTCATGCCAACTGGTATCCCGTTGAGGGAACAATCACAAGCGTTAAGCATCACAGCGGACGATTCATGGAGGCTTGGCTGCCAAAGGCAAGTACCGACAACGAGCGTTCAACAGTCATCATCAAGACTGCCGACGGAACAGAGGTGCTTACACGACAGGTTGCCGGAGCCGTGGCTCGACGCATTGTTACATACGCCGAGGAGGGCGACCAGTGCTATATTGACGAGCACATGGGATTCATAAAGTTCGGTTCGAGAGTTGACGTTTATCTTCCTCTCGGAACTGAAATATGCGTAAACATGAACCAGAAGACCGTTGGTAACGAGACCGTTATCGCAAAACTTAAATAAGCAGAAAAAAAAGATGTCTTTAATAAAGAATAACATTCCTAACGCCGTTACATGCTGCAACCTCATTTGCGGATGTATAGCTGCGGGCGCTGCATTCAACTACAACTTGCAGACAGCCCTTCTGTTTATAATACTCGGTGCGGTGTTCGATTTTTTTGACGGAATGACGGCTCGTGCCTTGCATGTGTCATCGCCTATAGGCAAGGAACTCGACTCGCTTGCCGACTGCGTAACGTTTGGCGTTGCTCCATCAGCAATGCTATTCACAGTAATGACTCAGGTTCAGTATCCGTCGTTCATTCCTGTAAGCTGGAAGGCTTTTCTGCCTTTCACAGCCTTCATAATGGCGGCGTTCTCGGCTCTCAGACTGGCTAAGTTCAACCTCGACACACGTCAGACAACATCGTTCATCGGACTTCCAACTCCGGCAAACGCGCTGTTTTGGGGTGCATTGATTGTAGGTGCAAAGGATTTTCTTGTATCTCAGCACTTTAACATTCTGCTGCTGATATTTCTGATGTTGATTTTCTCTTACACCTTGGTGGCAGAGATTCCGATGTTCTCGCTGAAAGTCAAGAACCTAAGTTGGGAAGACAATAAGGTAAGATACACATTTCTGGCTGTTAGCATCGTGCTGATAGCATGGCTCAAGATTCCGGGAATTGCAGCCGCAATAGCATGGTACATCGTATTGTCGGTTCTTTTGGACTATGTGACAGTTACTCCGCCAACCTACGGAAATAAAGACAATTACAACAAATGATTCACATTCTTGGAATATTAGGATTCATCCTACTGTTGATTATAGTTTTCCTTCTCATACTTGTGCTGTCGGCATTCAATATGGTAAGAAACTTTTTGGGACTGGGCAGAAAGACATCGAGAAAAGAGCCTTTCAGCAATGCACAAAACAGCAGCAGACAGCAGAACGGAAACATAAATACCGACGAGACTCCTTCGGGACACAAGAAAGTATTTTCGAGCGACGAAGGCGAGTATATAGACTTTAAAGAGGATTGATTTTTCCAATCAACCCTCTTTTTTATTGCTTATAATGAATCTTACTTCCTTAAACTGATATTCGCGCATCTTTCCGTCGGTATCAAGCAACACAAGAACGCCGTTAGGCTCGATGTTGTGAACCTTGGCAACGAAGCGTCCGTTATCATCCTCATACTCGTAATAACCGCTTCCGCGGTAGAGCGAATGCCTGTAGTTTGTCTCGATTCTGAGATATTCGCCACGCTCAATCTGTTCAACGAAACTCTTCAGCCTTATCATTATAAGTTCGAGAAGTTCGGTTACGGGAATCTCGGAATTTATTATCTGTATCATCGAAACTGGGTTTGGCGCATCGCTCAGAAAGACCTTTTGGTTTACGTTTATGCCAACACCCATTATGCACGAGTCAACGAATTTTCCGCTCAACTCGTTCTCTATCAAGATGCCTGCTATCTTCTTGTCGTGCCAATAAATGTCGTTCGGCCATTTTATTGTCACATCCTTGATGTATAGGCTCAGTACTTCTTTAATACTAAGGGCAATGGCTTGCGAAAGGCAGAACATATTTTTTGCCTTTACGTTTTTGGGGCGATACAGAACGCTGAAAAGCAGATTCTTGCCGTCTTCCGACTCCCACGAATTTCCAGTCTGTCCGCGTCCGTTGGTCTGATAGTCGGTACGCACCACAACATACGGATTATCGGGTTTCAGACTCTTAGACAAAGTTCTGACAAAATCGTTGGTCGAAGCCGTCGATTTCAGGTTTAACACAATATAGTCATTGCATCCCATATGTACAAAAAGATTTAATTGCTATGTTTTTGTTTCAAAGCCTTATTCCCACAAGGGAGGGAAAAAAGCATCTTTTATATGGCAGATTTTCCATCCGCTATCACTACTCTTTACCACCGACATAACATCGAACCTGACATCTTCGTCAACATCATACTCATTTATGTATGCGTCTGTTGCCGAGACTATCCTGCGGATTTTACCTTCAGTTACAGCATCTTCCGGATTTCCAAAATCTATAGTTGAACGTGTTTTCACTTCGATAACCGCCACTTTCTTATCGTCTGGGTCATAGGCAACGATGTCAAGTTCGTAGTGCCCGAATCTCCAGTTGCGATGAAGAATATCATATCCCAGCCTAACAAGATAATCTACGGCGGCATCTTCACCTTCATTTCCTATTCTGTTATGCTCAGCCATAATATGTGCAAAAATATAAAAAACTTTAAGAAAATTAGTTTTGTTGAAACAAAAAAAATTATTTTTGCATTTATATGAAAACAAACTTGAGAAAACGAGCAGAAAAGGCTCCTGTTCAGCGACAGAAACGCATTGTCTGCCTTCTTTCTGACGACGAGGCAAAAATCATAGACCGTTATCTTGAAAAATACAAGATAACAAACCGAGGCAGATGGTATCGCGAAGTTATCCTTGGCTTCATTAGAAAGAACGAGGAGAACGACTGCCCCACCCTTTTTACCGAACACGATATGCGCAGATAACCACGGAATATGGACGACAGCTTTTACATGAAAATGGCTCTTGCCGAGGCACAGAAAGCTTTCGACGAGGACGAAATTCCGATAGGCGCAGTAATAGTGTGCCACGACAGGGTGATTGCAAAGACGCACAACCTTACGGAAACGCTGTGCGACGTTACGGCACATGCCGAGATTCAGGCAATAACGGCAGCCAGCCAGATGCTTGGCGGAAAATACCTGAACGACTGCACGCTGTTCGTAACAGTAGAACCATGCGTGATGTGCGCCGGAGCCATAGGATGGTCGCAACTCGGGCGGCTCGTTTACGGAGCAGAGGACGAAAAGCGCGGCTATCATAAGATTGCACCGGCTGCCCTTCATCCAAAAACATCGGTAACAAACGGACTGATGGCAGAGGCGGCTACCGAACTGATGCAAAAATTCTTCAAGCGAAAAAGATAATATCTTAAATAATCAAAAATACATAATGACTAAATTCAAGAGAATTCTGCTAAAACTTAGCGGAGAGAGCCTGATGGGCGAACAGAAATATGGTATTGATGTTAAGCGTCTTAACGAGTACGCACAACAGATAAAAGAAGTTCACGACATGGGCGTGCAGATTGGCATCGTAATTGGCGGCGGAAACATATTCCGCGGACTGAGCGGAGCCGGCAAGGGATTTGACCGCGTTAAGGGCGACCAGATGGGCATGTGCGCAACTGTCATCAACAGTCTCGGACTGAGTAGCGCCCTTGGCGCAATAGGCTGCAAGAGCCGCGTTCTGACAGCCATCAGAATGGAGCCTATCGGCGAGTTCTACACAAAGTGGAAGGCTATCGAGGCAATGGAAAACGGCGAGGTTGTAATCATGTCGGGCGGAACAGGTAATCCTTACTTCACTACCGACACAGGCTCATCGCTTCGCGGCATCGAGATTGAGGCAGACGTGATGCTGAAGGGAACTCGCGTTGACGGCGTTTACACAGCCGACCCAGAAAAAGACCCGACGGCTACCAAGTTCAACGACATCACTTACGATGAAATCTACAACAAGGGCCTGAAGGTTATGGACCTCACGGCAACCACAATGTGCAAGGAGAACAATCTGCCAATCTATGTCTTCAACATGGACATCGTTGGCAACCTCAAAAAAGTTATGGACGGCGAAAACATCGGAACTCTTGTTCACAACTAATCATTCGCCTTTATGATACAAAAAAACTCGCAGCCATCTGAATTTGGTTGCGAGTTTTTTCGTCAGAATGTTACACCTACACCAAGCGACAGAGAGTGACGATAACCAGTCGTCTCATAATTGTCAATTCTCAATCCATAATCATCTTCGTCTTCACCAAAATATTCTCTTGATATTATATAATAAGGAATATTATCAAATCTCCGATAATTATATGCCAACTGAAAGTTTATTCCAAAGTGCTTGGCAAACATGTGGGTGTATCCAACACCAACCGTGCCTGTAAAGCCTGCGACCTCAGTCCTTGCCGAATATCCAAGATTTGTAAAAGTATAAAAATCTGAGAAATTCTTCAACGGCTTGTATCTCAACGTTGCGAAGAATGGTATCGAGCCGTGATCTGGGCTTTCATAAACCGTTATGCCAACACCCACACCAGCCGAAAGCGATGGTGTTATGTCATATCGCGGTACAAGATGGACGCCCCAACCTCCCAATTTGGCAGAACTTTCATCAAACGACACTCTGCTCCACTTCTCTTTAAAGCCAAAATAGCGATGGTAATCTACATCAAAATGAAACTTCTGTGCAAACAACATCGATGGGCTTCCAAACACCAGACAAGCAACAACAGTCCTCAGTCTTGTCTCATTGAAAATGTTCATAATGTAAAATTCTTTTATTTTTTTATGTTCCATAGCACGGCTATCACATCGTGTATAGGAAGTTTACTCTAAAGATTGCCGCAAAAAACAACGACAATAACAATAATTTCATCTGCAAAATTATAAAAAAAATAAATTTCCAGCAAAGTAATTTTACATTTTTTATCATTCAAAAGTTTTTTCAAAAAAATACAAAAAAATCCTTCCCGCAACAATGTGCGAGAAGGAAATTTGTAAAAACAAATCTTGAAAAAAATTACCACCGTCCCGGAATTCCTCCGCTCGAAGATGAAGTGCTTCCTGTTGTTGAATAGCCAGAACTTGCAGTAAAACTGCTGCCAAGGGTTGAAGAAACCGTTCCGCCCTCGTAATAATATGTGCCCCAACTTGACGTATAGTTTGAAGGAGCAGTGCTGAGAATGCCATACTTATACGTTGAGCCGCTCTTTATTCCCGACGAACTAACAAAACTGTAATTCTGACTCATGGCGCGCGGAACATAGACCGACATCACCACATTTCCGTTGGCATCGGTAACGGTAAAATAGCCTTTCGACATTGAAGAGCCTGCAAGATACACCACCGGAACGGTACATGTTGGCGAACTGCTGTTCATCTGCTGACCGCCTGAAGTGAAGACCGCGCCGCCGTTAAACTTCAGATACGAGTTGCTGTCGGCATCAAGTCCTTCCTCGGGCGACGATGCTCCGTGCGCAATCATCACACCGCCGTTCACCACAATCGCTCCGCTCTTGCCGTAGTTCGAATCGATGGCATCATTGTTTGTGGCATAGGCATACACATATCCTCCGTTCATGGTAATGACGCCCGACGCATTTATGGCATCGTCGTAAGCCTGAACGTAGATTTCGCCACCGTTTATCGTCAGATTCGTCTTACTCTCGATACCCTCAGCACCATCGGACGATGTTGTGATGTTGAACTTTCCGCCGTTTATCGTAAGCAGGCCATCGCTCTTTATAGCCTTGCTGTTGCTCGAACTTGACGATGTGTTTCCGCCCCATCCAAACTGCTGCGAATTACTTGTGCCGTATGCCGAGCCGGTTGTAACAATAGTCATCTCCGGACCGCTGCCGTCTTCAGTGCCGTAGACCGATGTGCCATCAACGTTGATGCCCTTTCCTGCCTGTCCGCTACTCTTCATGCTGAATGTTCCGCCAGAGATGTTGAGGTTTCCGTCGCAGTTGATGCACGCCGCCGTGCTCACTTCAGAAGAACTTTCTTTATAAACGCCGCCCGATGTTGTGAGCATGAATGTTCCGCCAGAGATATTAACCTGTCCGTCGCTCTTGATGCACTTTGAGCCAGCACCGCTTGCCGATGCCACGAGCGTTCCACCAGTCTGACGGAAGTTTCCGGCTGTTGAGATGCCGTGACCTTTGTCGCCAGTCGTAGAAACATCAACCTTTCCGCCAGTTATGCATACGTTACCTTCCTCAGCCTGAAGTCCTTCGCCAACCGATTTCGTTGTCCACGAGCCATCGGTAATGATGATGTAACTGTTTGTATGAACGGCATCGCTCGCAGCCTTCGTAACATTAACCGTTCCGCCCATGCCGATGACATAATCGTCACTACAGATGGCATGTTTATAGTTTCCGGCAACGTTAAGGACACCGTTTCCGCAGAAAACAAGCTGTCCTTCGGCAAAGATTGCACCCTTCTGGTCTTCCTCGCTGCTTGCGTAGGTCGAAGCGTCGCTCAGCGTGCTTGTCGTTCCGCTTTCAGTATAAATGAAGGCGCGCTTATGGCTCTGCAAATTGAGCGCAGGGCCATCAGAAGAAGTCAGTTTCACCCCGTTGAGCGAAACTTTGTAAAGTTTGTCGCTGTATAGTTTGAGCGAGCCTGTGCCCTCGCCGCTGAGTTCGTAGCAAACGTCGCTGTCGGCATTCGATGTCAGCACAACCTTGCCAGATGCGTTATCAGTTACAAACACATTGTCCGGAAGATTCTCAACCACGGCAGAAGCACCGCTCCACGTTATCTTCACGACTTTCGTGAACGACTGGTTTGCTATATTATCACCGTCGGATGGGGCAACGACCTCTTCGCCTACGTTCTTGTTTCCGTCCGAATCACTACTTGACGAAGAGGTTGTTTCCTGTTCCTCCTCGATTTCCTTGAGTCTATCTTCCGTTATGTCGTCGGTCTTGTTACAAGCCACGACGATTGCCATCAGCATTGCTGATGCAGCAACTCTAAATGCTTTCATTTCTTATGATTTTAGAATTTAAGTGAATATCCAACGCCCAGAATGTTCGAGTTCAAATCGTCGTCCATATCGCGCTGGAACCGATAATAAAGTTCAAGCCTGTTCTTCTTGTCAATTTTATATTCAGAGCCGATAGTTAATCGGTATTTCTCGGCACTGAAGCCATCGGTCAGATTGTTATACAACTCGGCAGATGCGTACGGAACGAATGCACACTTCTTTCTACTGTATTCGACCTTGAAACGCGAACGCAGCTGGCATTTTTCGCCCGAAATATCTTTGCTGTCGATGCTCGTCTCTGACTTTTTCAGTCCGTCAGACACCGACGTTCCGTCGTACACTTTCTTAACCTTGACATATTGCAACGAATCGCCCGTGCGCAATGTGTACTGAATTCTTTCGCGAAACGAGAAAACAAAGTGACCAACCTTGTACGAGCCTGTGAGATACGCGCCAAAGCGGTGCGATGTCTGCCAGTACGACGGATAGTATTTCGTTGTTTCCTTGTAGTTTCCCTTGTCGGTGAAACCAGTAGAGAACTTCTCGTCGGCAAGCGTGTGGCGATACAAAAGATTGTAATCGCCACCCACTTTCAGATATTTGTTCAGTCTGTACGATGTAAAAAGCGCACCCGACCATCGGCTCACCGCCGACACATTGTCGCAAGTTCGCATCTCGCCCTCGAAGCCAGCGTCCCACTTCTTACTAATCTGTTTCGACAGATTTATGTTCGTCCAGATGCCAAAATCGCTCTGCCCAGTCTGAGCAAAAAGGGCGCACGGCATCAGTGCCATAATGATTATGGCATTCCAGAATCGTCTATGTATCATAAGATTAGCAGTCTTTAGGCATGCGAGCCAGACAATTTACGGAGTTGATGTCGCTGGCTTCTTCGTAATAAACTTTTATGATGGCACTGTCCTTCAGAAAATCGACCGAGCCAACCTCAATCTTCTGAACCTTAACGCCAAGGCGATGCTGAAGGTCATCGTACAATTCAGCCTCATGCTCAGGAGTTATAAGTTCGATACGATCGTACTGAACCAGTTTGCAAGTCATGTGCTTGAAGGTTCTGTTGCTCTCGCACAGCCAGATGCACATAACAAACAGCAGGTCGGCAGCAAACAATTCGAGCCAACTGATGCCCGTTGCAATGGCATTTATTGCCGAAATCGCAATCACAATGAACAGATAAGTCATCTCTCTGATGGGCACCGACTCGGTTCGATAACGAATTATCCCGAATACGGCAAACAGTCCTAAGGCAACTCCCACTCTCAGTTTCACTCCTCCCATGAAGAACATAAGAAGGAAAATAGATACGCCTATCAGCATGAAAGTGAAATGAAAATCGCGTCGCTTACACTTTGGATAATAAAGGCAGTGCACCACGACACCTACACAAAATAAATTAAGAAAAAACCTTAGGAGAAGTTCCTCAAGCCCGGCAATGTCAAAAAGCGCCATATTCTCAAAAGCGCCAGTAGCAACCGCTACACTATCATTCAATTCATTCATCTTTTTGATTTAATTTTGTTAATCGTTCTTATTCTCGTTTTAAACCGGTTTTGCTTTAAATGTTCGTCCGTCACGGCTCTGCCGATGCAATATTTACTGAATCCCATCGGCATGATTCTGAGGTCGTAGAGATACTTTCTTACTGGCGAATAGACGTGGCCGTCGCGCTTCAACTCGATGATAACGATGTCGCCCATCTCCTTGTGGCATCCGTTCTGAGAATTGTCGAACTGCAGGTTGAGGTCGATGGTGAGGCGTTCAGTCTTTGCATAGTTCACAAGCGTGATGCGGTCGAAGTGATTCATCAGTTTTGCAGAGATGTCTCCGATGCCGACATGTGCGTATTTTTTAACAAATTGTTCACACTCGTTTACATCGTTCCAGTGGTCGATGCCATCGACCTTGATTCTCTTCTTGTCGGTACGTCCCTTGTTATTCTTGTGCTTAACCTCGAGGAACGTGAGGTTGCTGTCTTCGTAAGTGCGCACTCGGACTTTAATTCGGTCGGCACGTCCGTTGTGATGATCCATATACATCGTATCGCCCACAGTATCAAAGTAGACCGTGCGATAAGGGCTGATTCTTTTGCCATTCAGTTCCTGCACGAAATAACTGTCCTTAACCATCTTGAGCAGTCGCGCAAGTTGAGTTCGGTTGGCAACATACTTGTTGTCCAGTCTGTTCATCAACTTTATTCCCGACATCTGTTCAAGTGATATTGGCTTCAGTTCTGCCAATTCGTGTAAGAAATTCTGTGACATTATTATTGTATATTTTTTGATTTTACTTCTATGGTTATTATGCCCTTATAACGCACAAACCATCGCTAAAATTGTTTCCAATATACTAAAAAAATCTCAAAATTCGTTATTTTTTCGCATTTTTTCTTCCGAATGAATATTTCCCGGATTGATATTCATCATTTCCGGCATTCTCCGCACACATTATCTTTTAAATATTTTACACTATACATTTGGAAAGTATCAAAAAAATCGATACATTTGCGTTCTATTATTCATGAACAATTAAATTCAACCTATAAAAATGATTGATGTAAAGGAATGTCTCAATGACGTGACAGAGAAAATGGATATGGCAATAATGTTCCTCGACGAGCAACTTTCGCATATCCGCGCAGGTAAGGCAAACGTTAAGATTCTCGACGGAATCCGTGTTGACTCTTACGGACAGATGGTTCCGCTTAACGGTGTAGCATCAGTAACTACTCCAGACGCACGCACCATTGCCATCAAGCCATGGGACAAGTCTATGTTCAAGGTTATCGAGAAGGCTATCCTCGACAGCGAGGTAGGCATCACTCCCGAGAACAACGGCGAAATTATCCGCCTTGGCATACCTCCATTGACAGAGGAGCGACGCAAGCTGCTTGCCAAGCAGTGTGCAAAAGAGGCGGAGACTGCAAAGATAAGCGTACGCAATGCCCGCAGAGATGGCGTTGACAAGTTGAAGAAGGGCTTGAAAGACGGTCTTGCAGAGGACGTTGAGAAGGACGCTGAAGGCGACTTGCAGAAGATTCACGACAAGTTTATCAAGAAAATCGACGATATGCTTGCCGAGAAGAATAAGGAAATAATGACAGTATAGGCTTATTTTGAACGGTTTAGTCATAAGAAATACTGGAAGTTGGTACACCGTCTATACAGACGATGCCCAACTTATTGATTGCAAGATAAAAGGCAACTTCCGTCTTAAAGGCATACGCAGCACCAACCCAGTTGCCATTGGCGACTGGGTGGAGATTATCACGAACTCCGACGGAACTGCGTTCATAAGCAACATAGAAGACCGACGAAACTATATCGTCAGGAAGGCCTCGAATCTCTCAAAACAGAGTCACATATTGGCATCGAACATAGATTGCTGTTTCTTGATAGTTACTGTTAACTATCCGGAAACAGCAACTACTTTTATCGACCGTTTCCTTGCATCTGCCGAGGCGTACCGCATTCCGGTGGTGCTGGTTTTCAATAAGATAGACCGATACAACGAGGACAACCTCAGGTATCTCGACGGAATGCTAAACCTCTACACCTCAATAGGATACGAATGCATGAAGGTGTCGGCTCTGAATGGCGACGGAATTGACGAACTCCGCCAGAAACTCGAAGGCAAAATCACCCTCTTCAGCGGAAACTCGGGCGTTGGCAAGAGCACGCTGATAAATGCCATCCTGCCCGACCTCAACGTAAAGACTGGCGACATTTCCGAATATCACAACAAGGGTATGCACACCACAACCTTCAGCGAGATGTTTGCAATCTCGGGCGGCGATTACCGCAAGGGAGCGCTCATAGACACTCCGGGAATAAAGGGTTTCGGTACTTTCGACATGGAGAAAGAGGAGATTGGCGGCTACTTCAAGGAAATCTTCGCCATGAGCGAGAACTGCAAGTTCGGATGCCAGTGTACTCACACGCACGAACCGGGATGCGCCGTCCGCACAGCCGTAGAGCAACATCTGATAAGCGAAAGCCGATATACATCGTATCTTTCGATGCTCGACGACAAGGAAGAGGGCAAATATCGCAGCGGATACTGATATGCTTAATCATATTCTTGCATCGTTCGCGCACTTCACCGCCCTACCTTTCGGGAAACTGAAGAACATTCCGGAAGACTGCAAGGCAAAAGCCTTCGATTTTTGGAGTCTTGTCGGCTGGTTCACTGGCGGAAGCATGGCGATTGTCTACATTCTGGCAAGCCGGTTGGTTTCGCATCCGGTGGCCTTGATGCTCGCCATCGCTGCACGAATTGCCATCACTGCTGGGCGCGAAGAGAAAGGGTTGAAAACGCTGTCAGCCAAAGCCGGCATAGACGGAAGTATCGTGCTGATTGTCTACTTCTTGCTGATGTTCATAACGCTGAAGGAACTGCCTTCAATCTGGCTTCCGTGGCTGATGATTTCGGGCGATTGTATTTCGAAATACTGCGCATCGTTCTCGGTAGATATTCTGAAGCCAAACTCAGACGACACAGACAGATACGACAAGAAAAGCGTTGCAACCATAATTGCCGGCACTTTGTTCGGCTTCGCACCGTTATTACTCACATTGCCCGAAATGTTCTGGATCGTAGGCTTCGCGCCTATCATCACTTCGACTTTGCTGCACTGCACTATGAGCATGAGACAACATCGGTTTTGCAACGGCGACGAGGGTGCGATATTTCTCATTAGCGAACTAACATTCTACATTGCTGCGCACAGCCTCATCTTTACGAACTCGCTTCAGCAGCATCTTTAAAATAAAAAACAATTAAAAAATAATGAATACATACTTTATTAGACATACATCTGTTGACGTGGCGCCAGGCGTGTGCTACGGTCGATCGGATGTTCCCCTCAGCGACACGTTCGAGGAGGAAGCCTCCCGTACTCTGGAGCAGATAAAAGACATTAAATTCGACAAGGTTTATACAAGTCCGCTGAGCCGCTCTGTTAAACTTGCGACTTATTGCGGTTTTCCAAAGGCAGAACAAGAGCCTCGCATAATGGAACTGGACTTTGGCGACTGGGAAATGCAGAAATTCGACGACATCAAAGACCTTAATCTTGAAAAATGGTATAAAGACTACCTTGACATCAAGCCTGCGGGCGGCGAAAGCTATCAGGACATGGCAGCTCGCGTTGCAAGTTTTATAACCGAACTGCGTCAGCAACCATACGAGAATGTGGCAATATTCTGCCACGGCGGCACAATTCTCTGTGCCATGGTTTATGCAGGTCTGCTTAAGATGGAAGGAATGTTCGAACATATTCCGCCATTCGGAAGCGTGACAAAGATTGAACTTTAGAAAACAATATTCAAACAAGATATAAAAGCAAATCCTCTCATCACATTTCGGCGTTGAGAGGATTTTTATGTTTGCAACAAAAACATCAGCGGAGCGACATCTGATTGCCACTCCGCTGCTTCCTGTTTTTATTCTTTCATGTTAGGTACTATCTTTTAGTGAGATACCAACGTATATTTAGCCGTACATAACCTGAACATTCTTCGCCTGCTTTTTCTCCTGAACATGAATGCTCTTATTACGTTCAATTTCACGGTCAATCTCTTCGTAGACAGAGTTGTTACTCTTGTACTCAGGAACGATTTCCTTCATCTTTCTAACCGTTTCCATATTGTCGTACTGCTTTGAAATCTCCACCAGTTCGTCGATGTCCTTGCAGACAGCCTCGTAATCATACTCACGAACCTCGGCAATACGAATCTTTTCGTGGAACGTAGGCTTTGTACCTTCCAACTCGTTGAGAACCTCCTCGTAAAGTTTCTCGCCTTCGCGCAGACCTGTGTACTTAATTTCAACATTCTTGGCATTTGAGAGCGCAATCATACACTTTGCAAGGTCGGCAATTCTAACGGGCTTACCCATATCGAATACGAAGATTTCGCCACCGTTGCCCTTTGTTCCTGCCTCGAGAACGAGTTTACAAGCCTCTGGGATGAGCATGAAGAAGCGGACAATTCTCTCGTCTGTAACAGTTACAGGACCGCCCTTCTTAATCTGCTCTCTAAATAACGGAATAACCGAACCGTTAGAGCCGAGCACGTTTCCAAAACGAGTTGTTACGAACTGAGTTGGCTGAACCGCCGCCATATCATCGTACTTGTTTTCCGAATCCATACGGAGTTTTCTGTTCAGACTCTGAACGTAAATCTCGCAGATACGCTTTGAACAGCCCATCACATTTGTCGGATTCACAGCCTTGTCGGTAGAAACCATCACGAACTTCTTAACACCATACTTAACGCTAAGGTCGGCAATGACTTTTGTTCCGTAGATATTGTTCTGTACCGCCTCACTTGGATTGTCCTCCATCATTGGCACATGCTTGTATGCTGCTGCATGGAACACATATTGCGGTCTGAATGAATTGAACACCTTCTCCATGTGCGTTTTGTTACAGATGCTGGCAACCACCGTCGTAGCCTTTACGCCCGGATAATCGCGCGCCATCATCAGACGAATATCGTGTTCTGGAGTCTCTGCTTGGTCTATAAGCATCATTGCCTTTGGATGGAACTTAGCCACCTGACGGACAATCTCAGAACCAATAGAACCTGCTGCTCCTGTGATAAGCACTCGCTTGTCTGCCAACAATTCGCCAACCGACTTCAAGTCGACCTTTATCTCTGAGCGTGGTAACAAGTCCTCTACCGAAACTTCTCTTAACTGTAGGTTTTCGTTATCATCTGAAATCTGTCCGTCTTCAACCTTTGCTTCTTTTGCCTGCTGAGCCATGAAAATCTTACAGCCAGCACCTATCAGTACGTTCTGAATTTCCTGATTGTTACGGAATTCATCAACACACTGCGGACTAACCAAAATGCCTTTGACACGCGCTTTCTTAATAATGCCTGCAAGATCGTCGTTTGGATTATATACCTTGCAGCACATTAGGCGAGCGTGTCTCAGTCTCGTATCTGAAGAAATGAATCCTTTCAGGACAAATCTGCGTGGTCGCTGAGTGCGGATATTCTTGGCAAGTCCAACACCATCAGACTCCCTGGCATAGATAAACACACGGAGCGTTCTCGAATCGAGCGTAGAAACCTCGTAGAGCACCTTTACCATCACGCGTACGCCCCACATAACCATTGTTGCAAGCACCATTGTTATAAGTGTCTCGGCACGCGATAGTGCAGACAAAGCAGCAATGCCCTCTTCCTTCATTATAGACGAAACAATAAGTGCCAATGCCAATGTCACAACATTTGCATAAGCAACCTTAAGCAAATCGTCGAAAGATGAATAGCGCACAATGCCCGAATAAGTGCTGTACATCCGAGCACCAACCATGCCAAGCAGCGAGTATACTGCCATCGTCATTATAACGTCATAACGGTTCTCTAACAAAACCATTGACTTGTGAATCATCCAATAGGTAAATATACCAACAAAAAAGATGACCACGCTATCCATCAATAATATGCACCAATATGGCAGCGCATCCTTGCAGAAATACCATCCTGTTATTCTTCTTATAGGACTCATATTCATACTTAAATTTAAAGTTTGTTCTTTTTCCTTTTTATTTTTCCATCTTGTTTTTCAAAGCCATTTTCATTACTTGTAAGCTCCGTCTTTAGCTTCAAGTATTGTGCTGCTTTCGTGTACTATCACGCTATGCCAAACGCCTTGCGGGACTTGTATTCCGAATTTCTTTTCGCGAGGGCAGATGCGATAACGCGCCTTTTCTGTATAATCAGATTCTCCGTTATTGTTTGGGTGTTCTTCGTACAGTATCCAGTCGAGACATCCGTCAAGACAGACAACGGTTTCCGATGTGTCGGTGTGCCGATGTATTGGGACTTTCGTTCCCGGTTCGAGCGCATTGAGCATTCGCTGCGATGTATCGCCCGGAGTCGTTCGCAAATCGAAGTTTATGCGAAGACGTTCGTTTTCTTTAGCCTTCACGTGCAACACGGAAAGCAAGTCATCATCTATTATTTGTACATCCATAGTATAATCTTAACCCAGCAAAAACAAATTATAAACAAATGTTTGCCAGACCCTTATATAGTCTGTTTCTTCTAATATATAGAGAGGTTGAATTTCGGGTGTAAAGATACATAAAATATTTAAAATTCACGATTTTACTATGACTATTTTTTTCATCAAAGACAATATTCTTGATTTAGGTTAACCGCGCTTCAAAAATAGGTCCTTTACTTATTTTATTGAGTTTCAAGCAAAATCATCTGTAGTACAAGACAAAGAAAGAGAGCCGTTTCGCTATCCTTTCAGAAACGAAACGGCTCTCTTTCAACAAAATATCTTACTTTAGTTTATCGCCATTTATAACGACTTTCTTCAGAGTAAGATTCTCGATTATGCTCTTGTCGAGATCGCCATTCTTTGTTGTAACATTGAACTTCTCGAACAAGAAATCTTTTAGTTTATACTGGCCGTCAGCCTTCTCCAAGTTAAAGACGACCTTGCTATTTACGTTGATGTTGCGCATAATGATGTTCTGCGAATAAGACATCGGTGTATCTTTGCGACCCTTCAGGTCGAAGAACTGAGTCCAAGGGCGCACAACAAGTACGTTGTCAACATCGCCGGTAATGTCCTCAACCGTGATATATTCGTACATTTGCGGAGTATCGGGACGCATCTTGAGCCACAACAATCGGCTTGCCTTGTCAATCTTGCATCGGCGCACAATGATGTTCTTGTCATGAATGCTCTCGCTTCCACAGGTAAGCGCGCCGTGGCAGAACCCGTAGTTACAGTCTTCGATGATGATATTTGTGTTCTCGCCATTATTCTCGTCCTTGTCTGCCCAAGGTCCTTTTCCGCCCTTCAACGCAACGGCATCGTCGTTTACAGCCATGTAGCAGTTTTTTATCAGCACGTTATTGCAAACGTCGATATCAACGGCATCGGTACTTGGAGCCTTTACAGGAGATGCAGGAGAAGTGATTGTTAGTCCGAGCAACTTGACGTAGTTTGAACGGTACAGATGGGTTGTCCAGAAAGGCGAATTCTTCAATTTCACGCCAGCGATGAGAACCTCGTTGCTATTCGAAACATATACGAGTCGTGGGCGAAGTTCTTCCATGTTCGTACACTTAGGATTAACTTTTCTTCTGAGCCAAAACGACTTCCAATAGCGCAAGCCGTTACCGTCGAGAGTGCCCTCGCCAGTCAGTTTGAATCCGTTCACATTGTCGACATTGATGAGCGCAGCAAAATAGTCGAGCGTCTGACCTTCCATTCTGGTCTTCAGAATCGGGAAATTGCTAATGTCATCACTTCCCTTTATCGTCGCACCCTTCTTCAGATGAAGGTTTGTGCCCTGACGGAAGAAAAGCGAACCGCTGAGGAAAGTTCCTTCGGGAACAACGATAACGCCTCCGCCCTCTTGAGCCGCCTTGTCGATAACAGCCTGAATCCTCTCTGTCTGAATAATAGTGCTGTCGTTAACCACTCCATAGTCTGTGATGACGTATGCCTTGCCCTGCTCTGCCAATGTCGGAACTGAGATGTTTCTGAACCATTCAGGAATTACGGTTCCGTCAGGGAACTTGTCATCGGCAGCCACAGACTTGACCGTAGCCATCGCCACCAATCCTAATAAGAATAAATGCTTTAGTTTCATATTTCGATTATAATCAATGATATCCGTTTTTAATAACCATTGGCAAAGCGCAAAACATCTGCCTGCAACTACGCATTGCCACAATTGTAGCAAAGATAATGCATTATTTTTACATTATAATAAGAGTGAATGTTTTTTTTACTATCTTCGCCCCACATTAACATTGATTTATGGCTAACAAGGAAAAAACAGTATACGTTTGCAAAGAATGTGGCTACGACTCGCCTAAATGGATTGGAAAATGTCCTGCCTGCGGTGCATGGAACACTTTTGTGGAGCAGGTTGTAAGGAAAGAAAGCAACTCGTCGGCGGCTGCAAGCAGATACGCATCGAGCGACAGCATGCTTCACCCGAATGGAGCGAAGCCTGTGAGATTCAGTCAGATTCAGGGTGGCGAAGATCCGCGAATTGACATGCGCGACAAAGAACTGAACCGCGTTCTTGGCGGCGGATTGGTGCTCGGAAGCATGGTTCTGCTCGGCGGTGAACCGGGAATCGGAAAATCTACGCTCGTTCTGCAAACGGTGCTTAACCTGCCCGACATGAAGATTCTGTATGTCAGCGGAGAAGAAAGCGCACGACAACTCAAACTTCGAGCCGAAAGACTTATTGCCAGAATGCCGGGCAGAGACATCAACGAACTCGAAAACCTGTATATCATCAGCGAAACATCGCTCGAACAGATTTACACCCACGTCAAGAACGTACTTCCTGAGATTCTCATCATCGACTCTATCCAAACCATAAGCACCGAGGCGGCAGAAAGTTCGCCGGGAAGCATCAGTCAGGTGCGCGAATGTGCGGCATCAATCCTGAAATTTGCAAAGGAAAGCAACACGCCGGTGATTATGATTGGCCACATAAACAAGGAAGGAACTTTGGCAGGTCCGAAGGTTTTGGAACATATCGTAGACACGGTTATTCAGTTCGAAGGCGACCAGCACTACATGTACCGCATCCTGCGAAGCATAAAAAACCGTTTCGGAAGCACTTCTGAACTCGGAATATACGAGATGCAGCAGAGCGGCCTTCGCGAGGTGAACAACCCTTCTGAGTTGCTTCTGAGCAAGGACAGCGAAGGATTGAGCGGAGTGGCTATTGCCAGCGCGATTGAGGGCGTTCGTCCGTTTTTGATTGAGACGCAGGCTCTGGTGAGCACAGCAGCTTACGGAACACCCCAGCGCAGTGCGACGGGCTTCGACAACCGAAGGCTTAACATGCTTCTCGCCGTTCTGGAAAAGCGCGTGGGCTTTAAACTGATGCAGAAAGATGTGTTCATAAACATTGCCGGCGGTCTGCGCGTTACCGACCCAGCCATCGACCTCTCGATTATCGCCGCCGTTCTGAGCAGCAATGTTGATACGGGCTTAGATCACGACATCTGCATGTGCGGCGAGGTGGGTCTGAGCGGTGAAATCCGCCCTGTGGCTCGCATTGAGCAGCGCATAGCCGAGGCAGCAAAACTCGGATTCAAACAGATTATCATTCCGCAGCACAATCTACAAGGACTCGACAGAAACAAGTTCGACATCGAAATTATTCCAGTAAAAAAGGTAGAGGAGGCTTTGCGTGTATTGTTTGGATAGAATCTGACTTCATCAAATAAAAAATCCCAATCGTTTTTTATCGAACGACTGGGATTTTTCTTTATTTTCCAACAGGATGGTTCAGCAGCGGAACTTGCGTTTCCTTCAGACCGAGAGCCGACTTGATGGCATCGACATTCATCGTTGCACGGGCAACGGTATTGAGCGATGCAGCCGAGCAATACAGATAGATGTTCTGCGAAACATATCCGGCATCCATTGCCGAAAGAACCTCGGCATTGCCCTTAAACTTGCTTGTGTCAGAAACAAGCAGAAGGAACAGCGGAGCATTCTTCATAAAATCCTGACGACCGGCAACATCTGCTCTGATATCCTTGTCGGTTACCTGAGTAAGCGTGTTTTTTGCCGCATCATAGAGATACGTTCCGTCCGACTTTACGACATAGGCCAAGATGTCCTGCACGTTCATTGCCGAAGGAGCAGTTCGGTTATTGTTCTCGGGGCGGTTAATTCCGTTTGCAGCCCAAAGCAGATTGCTCACTTCCTGCTGCGAAAGTTGAGTTGCAGCAAACTCTCTTACCGTCTTACGGTTCTTCAAAGCCTGCATCAGGGTCATTTTGTTGTCCAGATTAGGCTTTGGCAACTGAATCTTTTTTGAAGATTGGGCACTGCCGCTCAGCGAGCAGCCGAGCAACAGAGCCACTAAAATTTTCTTGAACATAAATCTCTGAATGATTTATTTCAACTCAAGAGTTACGATAGAGTGTGCAGGCATCTTGACTGTCAGCATATTCTTCTTAACCTTTGCGTCCTTAAATACGGCTGGCTTGATAACGTCTGGCTTCTCGAAACTGTTGAAATCAGCAACATTCTTGCAGTTTAGAATTGTTCCGTTTACAGTCTTCACATTCAGTTTGTCGAAGTTAAGAGTAACCTCTGCACTCTTTGTCAAGTCGACATTTGTAAGGCTGACGTGTGTAACGCCGTCTTTTACAGAAACTGTAGAACTGATGCTGTTTAGAGTTCTGTCGCCCTCGTTTTTGCGCTCGTTGCGTGTTGTGCGTGACTCGCAAGTGATATCAACAGGAATGTACTTAGCATCCTGATGAACGTTATACATCTGGAATACATAGTAAGTTGGAGTGAGCACCATCTTGTCCTCCTTTGTAAGAATCATACTCTGAAGCACGTTGATAACCTGAGCGATGTTTGTCATCTTTACGCGCTCTGTGTACTTGTGGAAGATGTCAAGACTCAAAGATGCAACCATAGCGTCGCGCATAGTGTTCTGCTGGAAGAGGTGTCCCGGATTGGTGCCGTCCTCAACATCCCACCAAGTTCCCCACTCATCGACAAGAAGGGCAACCTGCTTCTTTGGATCGTACTTATCCATTATCTTGATGTGCTTCTGAAGGAGTGAGTCGATTCCGCAGCACTTGCCAAGACACCAGTAGTAATCATCGTCGGTGAACTTTGTAGCCTTGCCCTTGCTGCCGTTCCATCCAAGAACAGTGTAGTAGTGAAGTGACAAGCCGTCCATCTTTCTGCCTACGTTCTTCATCAGAACTTCAGTCCAGTTAAGGTCGTAGTCGCTTGCGCCACTAGCAATCTTGTAAAGTTTGTTTCCGTTAAACTCGCGGCAGTATGTTGAATATCTGCGATAAAGGTCGCCGTAATATTCTGGACGCATGTTACCACCGCAGCCCCAACTTTCGTTACCAACACCGATGTACTTAACGTGCCAAGGCTTCTCACGACCGTTAGCCTTACGGATCTTAGCCTGAGGTCCGTCCTCGGCAGTCATGTACTCAACCCACTTTGCCATCTCCTCAACAGAGCCGCTACCTACATTAAGGCTTACATAAGGCTCGCAGCCAAGGATTTCGCAAAGATTCAGGAACTCGTGAGTACCGAAACTATTGTCCTCGACAGTTCCGCCCCAGTTATTGTTTACCATGCGTGGGCGATTCTCTTTCGGACCGATGCCGTCTACCCAGTGATACTCGTCGGCAAAACAGCCGCCCGGCCAGCGAAGAACAGGAACTTTCAAGTCCTTCAACGCCTTTACCACATCATTTCGGTATCCGTTTGTATTCGGAATCTTAGAATCCTCACCAACCCATAGTCCACCGTATATACATGAGCCTAGATGCTCGGCAAACTGACCGTAAATCTCCTTTGGAATTACGTTTCCTTCTGTGCTGTTATGTACTGCTACAGTTGCTTTATGCTGAGCGAAGGCTGTAGTACCCATTCCGAACAGCAGCGATGCTAAAATGATTTTGAATTTCATGTTGTTTGTTATATGTATTTTGTATTATTTCAATCCTTCGAGAAGTCTCTTCAGAACAACGGTTGCCGAAATCTCACGGTTTGCAGCCTCTGGAATCACGAGCGATGTCTCAGCCTCAATGACATCGTCGCTAACAATCATGTTGCGGCGAACAGGCAGACAGTGCATGAAGTAAGCGTTGTTGGTTACAGCCATGTGTGCAGAATCTACCGTCCAACTCATGTCCTGAGAGAGAACCTTTCCGTAGTCATCGGGATTTGTAACGCCCGGACAACTCCAGTTCTTTGCATAAACGAAGTCTGCGCCTTCGAGAGCCTTCATCTGGTCGTACTCCACACGGGCATTGCCAACAAACTTAGGATCGAGTTCGTATCCCTTCGGATGAGTTACGACGAAATCGACATCGGCAGCGTTCATCCACTGTGCGAACGAGTTTGGAACAGCCTGAGGCAATGCCTTTGGATGAGGAGCCCATGTCATTACAACCTTTGGACGTGCTGTCTTCTTATACTCCTCGATTGTAATCAAATCGGCAAAACTCTGCAACGGATGAACAGTTGCACTCTCCATGAAGAAAACAGGTTTGCCACTATATTTAATGAACTGGTTCAGAATCTTCTCCTCGTAATCGTCCTTGCGACTCTCGAAAGTAGCGAACGAACGAACTCCGATGATATCGCAATAGCAAGCCATCACCGGGATGGCTTCGAGAAGATGCTCGCTCTTGTCGCCGTTCATCACAACACCACGCTCAGTCTCGAGTTTCCATGCGCCCTGATTAACATCGAGCACGATTACGTTCATACCAAGATTCATGGCTGCCTTCTGCGTGCTCAGACGGGTACGAAGGCTATTGTTGAAAAAGATGAGCATGGCAGTCTTGTTCTTGCCAAGTTCCTGATACTTGAAACGGTCTTTCTTTATCTCTGCGGCTTCTTGAAGCGCAAGCTTCAAATCGCCCAAATCTTCTACATTTTGAAAATAGCGCATAGTTGTTATTCTTTATTGATTATAAGCAAATTTATAGTATTTCATTCCCTCGCCGTATAGGTTCACTCCCATACTAATTGTGTCGCCGTCAACAAGTTGATACTGCTTAAGCGGAACGGAAAGATATGCCCTGTGAGTGTAATATTCGGCATCTTCGCCACGGTTGTGATAGAGTCTAAGAGACACAAGCCGATGTTCGCCGGAAACAGAAATCGAATCTTGTCCGAAGTGAAACGAGTGAGCCTCGCCGGCCCCTTCAATCTGAAGGACGATGTTAATATATCCTGCCGAAAGCCAGATGCCCTGCATCCTAACCGAATCGGTCTTGAATCCGCCTTTTATGTGGTTCGACGGAACAGGAACGGGCGAAATCGTCTTTGTTGTGTTGTACAGATAGATGCTCGATTCGTCGACAAATCTGTACTGAGCCACGACGCGATAGAGCGTGTCTTTCTTATATCCGCCCGATGCGTTACTTACCGAATAACTAATGCCGTCGCCATCGTTCATCTTCTCGATTGTTCCGCTTTTGTCGGTAATCACATCGGCAAAACTCGTAAGCACATCAGGATATCTGCCGCCGTCGTTTTCATCATCGCAGGCAACAATCATCAGCAGCAGGCAAAGACACAGACAGATTCTCTTCATGGCATCATTTTGGTCTTACCTGTCCGTTGCCCTTTATTATCCACTTGTAGGTGCATATTTCCTCAAGGGCCATAGGACCTCGGGCATGCATTTTCTGAGTGCTGATGCCGATTTCTGCGCCAAGTCCGAACTGCGCTCCGTCGGTAAACGATGTAGGAGCGTTGGTATAGACACATGCGGCATCGACCACGCGACTGAATTTGTCGGCGCGGGCTGAATCTTCGGTTATGATGCACTCGCTGTGGCGCGAACTATTCTTGCGGATGTAAGCCAAAGCCTCATCGAACGTAGCAACAACTTTCAGAGCCATCTTATAGTCCTGAAATTCGGTACCAAAACTATCGGCTGTGGCATGCTGAAGAAGTTCGGCAGGATAAGAGCCACTGAGCGCAGCATAAGAAACCTCATCGGCATAAATGATGACATTTTCATTGGCAAGCGGAGCACACAACTCTGGTATGTCGGCCAATCGGCTTTCATGAACAAGCGCGCAGTCGAGTGCGTTGCAGACGCTTACTCTTCGGGTCTTTGCGTTGTTTATTATAGCCTTGCCTTTCTCCAAGTCGCCAAACTCATCGAAATAAGCATGGCAGATGCCCGCACCAGTCTCGATAACCGGAACTTTTGCCGTATCGCGTACAAACTGAATCAGTCTTGAACTTCCGCGAGGAATAATCAAATCGACATAATCTACAGCCTCGAGCAACTCGGCTGTTGCCTCGTGAGTTGCAGGAAGAAGTTGGGCAACCATCTCGCTCACGCCAAAACGCTTCAGCACAGTATGAATTACGTTCATTATGGCGCGATTACTGTCATCGGCATCCTTTCCGCCCTTCAATATGCAAGCGTTTCCGCTCTTCAGGCAGAGAGAAAAGACATCGAATGTGACATTAGGACGGGCCTCGTAAACAATTCCGATAACGCCGAAAGGCACGCTCACGCGAGTGATGTCGAGACCGTTTGGCAACACACTATGCTTCAGCACTCTGCCAAGAGGTGACGGCAACTGAGCCACATGGCGCGTATCCGAAGCAATGCCCTCGATGCGCTCTTTTGTCAGCTTTAGTCTGTCGTACATCGGGTTGGCAGAATCCATTCGTGCCAAATCCTTTGCGTTAGCCTCAAGAATGGCTGGAGTCTGGGCAACGGCTTCGTCAGCCACCGCTAAAAGTATCTCATTAATGCGCTTGTCGTCCAATTCGGACAACGAGGTGCTTGCCTCGCGAACTGATTCAAAAAGTTTGCTTAATGTCATAATCAAAGTTTAGTCTAAATACAGATAATCGTAATGAACAAGAGGTTTCTGGTCGTGCTTTCCTATAACGTCTCGGGCTTCGTCGGCAGAGCACGATACTTTTCCTACGCCTATTGCCTTGCCCGAATGGTTCACGACCTTGACGATATCGTCTTTCTCGAAATCGCCTTCAATCTTTACAACGCCAACAGGCAGTATGCTTGCAGCTTTTCTGCCCTTTATCGCCTTCACGGCCTCTTCGTTTAGATGAAGTTCGCCCTTTGCGAATCCGGCAGAGTGCGAAATCCACTTCTTAACGCTCGAAACCTCGTCTTTCCTAGGAATGAAATGAGTAAAAGTTGTCTCTTCGGTGCGTGTTATGAGGTCGACCAAGATATTGTCTTTCTTTCCGTTGGCAATGAAAACGTCGAGACCTTCCTCTGCCACCTTTCGGGCGATGGTTGTTTTCGTAATCATTCCGCCGCGGCCGAAGCCCGACTTCTCGGTCTGAACATACTGGGTGAGGTCTTCGCCCGGATTAACCTCGCGAATCACCCTTGCCTTCGGGTCTGACGGATTTCCTGTGAAGATTCCGTCGATATTGCTCAGAATGATGAGAGCGTCAGCATCCATCATGGTGGCGATGAGTCCCGAAAGTTCGTCGTTATCAGTAAACATCAGCTCAGTAAGCGATATCGTGTCGTTCTCATTAACGATTGGAATAACACCGTTCTCAAGCATCACCATCATGCAGTTACGCTGGTTAAGATAATGGCGGCGGGTTCCGAAGTTCTCTTTCATTGTAAGAACCTGTCCCACCGCAATATGATGTTCCTTAAAGAAATCATAGTAACGGCGTATGAGCTTTGCCTGTCCCACAGCCGAGAAAAGCTGACGCTGGTCTACGCTGTCCATCTTTCGCGACACCTTCAATTCGCTTCGGCCAGAAGCCACGGCTCCCGACGACACAAGGATTATCTCGATTCCGAGTTTGCGAAGTTCGGCCACTTGGTCGACAATTGCCGACATGCGCGTAACATCGAGTGTTCCGTCCTTACGCGTCAGAACATTACTACCAATCTTTACAGTTATTCTTCTATATTTCTGTTCCATTTTCGAATCAAAAAAAAGATTCAGCAAAAACGTTTTTACTTGTCAACTTTCCTGATGCTGTCGATAATGCGGTCGATGTCCTCTTCCATGCCCTCAACGTAGACGATTATCATAAGATAAGCCACGGTAGAGTTTTCGGGCGCGAGAGTAATCAGATACACTCCGTTATTGCCGAGGTCGCCCTCAACGATATGCCCCTTAATCTCCGGAAGATTCTTAATCTCATCTATGCCCGATGCATCTTTTATCCCGATGCTTGCGGCAATCATCTGCATCGTCTCCTTCATCTGGTCGGGCTCAAGCCCGTCGCGGTCAATCATCTGCAACGAAACCATATAGTCTTCTGCCGAAACTTCGTACAACTGTGGTGTGTTCTTCCTTATCTGTACAGGCTCAACACTCGTAAAGGCAATGCCTCCTTTTTCCCACACGCAAGCAACGGCTTGGACAGAATCCTGCTCAACCATTTTGCTTTCTTGTGCTACGGCTGGCGCGCTCATGAAAGAAGCCGCCAAAGCCCACAATGCCATGCATTTCATTAAGTTAACTGACGTTAAGATTTTCGTTCTTCTGAATTTGTGTTCAAATTTACGAGTTTTTTGCGATATGACATTCATTAGCTCAAAAAAACTTAAAAAAAAGTTTGCGTTTCTCATTTTTATACATTATATTTGCGGATGAGGATAATATAAGAAGAAAAGAACTTTTTTTACACTATATAATAATTTATTGTTATGAATACTACGAAGATGAAAAAGGCTGAAAATGACAGGAGACCTGTTGTTTCTACCACTTACGGAATTACTCGTATGAGAGGGATGAGTTGGAATGATATGCGCCGTGCACTTAGTGTAGGTTTGGGCAAAAGATTCTCTGCAACACGCAGATTTGCCTGAAGCCTCGGAAAAAGAAATTTTCAAAAAAAAGTCTACTTTGCAAGGAAAAATGAATAATCTTTCATTGAAGTAGACTTTTTCTATGCAGAAAACATCTGACAAAAAAAATATTGCTTGTGCTTAAATTTCATAATACGACTAAAAACATAATCCTAATCCTGCTGTTTGCCATCAGCCAGAATTTGACGGCAAGCGACAAGGTCTCGACACTCGAACGGCGTGCCGACAGTATTATGCGCATAATGGTGAGCGAATACCACAAGCAGTACAAAAAGCCTTTCGAAACCATAAACCTTACCGATTCTACTATCTGGAATACAAGACTTTACAAATTCTGTCAGCAACTGCCCAAAGGCGGAGAACTGCACGTTCACAGCACGGCTCTTCTGGCCTTCGACGACTATTGCAGTTTTTTGGCATCACAGCCAAACATATACATTCAGATTGAGGGGGATAACATAGGACACACTCTCTATCAGACCGATCCTTACGATGTTCCGGCAGGATATCTTCCGGCAAGAACATGTTTGTCTGGCAATTATCTTACGCGCGACAGATGTCTGAAACTATACACTTTCAACGGGGGCTCCCAGCCCAACCCATGGAAAGATTTCCAGCCAATATTCAGAAGGATTTTCAACGGGGCATTCGGCTCGCCGGAGAACTTCGAAAAGTACATGGAAAACGCATTCAACATCTACGTCGAAAACAATATTCAGTTTGCCGAGATAAGAATCGGTTCAACCATGGACCGCGACATTTTTCTGAGCATGGCGGAGATGATAATGAAAGCATGCAACAATGTGCGCAAAAAGGCAGACTTTCATGTCTCAATAATTGGCACTGGCAACAAAGGCTACTCGCTCGAAGAGGTTCAGAAGCGAATTGACAATGTTGCATACGTTCAGCAGCACATAAAAGACACACTGATGGGCAAATGCAACGTCGTTACGGGATTCGATCTCGTTTCGAACGAGGACTGCAACAATGGTTTTGAATATTATTACGATGTTCTGAAAAGATGCAATCGTGAACATCCCGATTTGAATCTATATCTGCATGCTGGCGAGACGAAAAATGCCAAAAATGACAATGTGCGCTGGGCTATAAAATTGGGGGCAAAGCGCATAGGACATGCCTTCAACATGTATTTTTTCCCAGATTTATACAACGAAATCAGACAAAATGATATCTGCATAGAGACTTGTCCGCTGAGTAGCGTGAAACTTGGATATTGTTCGGACATGAAATCGCATCCAAGCATCGAATACATTCATTCGGGACTTCCGGCTGCCATTTGCAGCGACGACCCTACAATTTTTGAGCACACGGCTCTTACAGACGATTTCTTTGCCGTAATCGCAGAATGGAATCTCAGTCTAAGCGAAGTTAAGCAACTCTGCATGAACAGCATAACATACAGTTCGCTTTCTAAAAAGGCAAAGAAAAGGATAATGAAAGACTGGAAGAAGCGATGGGCTGAGTTTGTCAGAGGCATCGCAGAGCAAAAATAAAAAACGTGCCCGACAGGCTTATGCAATGCTATCGGACACGCTTGTTTTTTATTTCTTCACTACCTTATCAACATCTACCGTTCCATCAGAATATTTAATCTTGCGAACACTTATGCCTTTTAAAGGCGAAGAAATGCGCTTGCCATCGAGAGTGTAATATTCTATGCTTTCGACAGAACTGTTGTTGAGGACTTTCGCACCAACAGACGTGGCAACCTTGTTATATGCAGGATAATACTCATTTACCGAAGTAATCGCGTTATCGTTTCCGGCACGCACAATATCCTCTACGATACTGTTCAAGTATACCTCGATATTAAGATACCAACCTTTCTCCTTGTCAAGAGTCTTGGTAAGAGCATCGCTCGCATCATTAGAATTCAGTCCGTTTGCTGTCTCCCACTCATCAGGAATTCCGTCGCCGTCTGTATCATATCCGGCTGGACGGGAGTCTGATTTCAAAGCAGGGAAACTTGGAAGCGTTACATCTTCTGTCGCACTTGGGTCGTTGATGTAATCAACAATTCCAGCACGGGCTGTCACCGGACCTGTATAAGTTGTAGTTCCTGTCCTTGCCTCCTCGGCATAACGAACGTCTACGGCATCGCGGAAAAGAGATGCACCGCTGTATGCCAGCACTTTATCATAAGCATTTACGGCAGAATGAGTTGTAACATCTCCCGAAGGCTGAGGATTGTCGAGTTTAATTTTAACACAATCAACGCCGCTACCGTTCTTCACATACTCAACCGACGAGCCGTAATAATGATTAGGGTCGACGGTATACCGTTCTCCGTTTATCTCTGGAATACCGCTATCGTATGCAACGCCCTTCCAGTCGTAGTTTGCAGCATCTGTTCCAGCAGCCGTCACATAATTTCCGCTGATGTAATAACGGCTCGTGTAATCAGGGAAGGGATTGTCGCCTGCATTGCTTGCGCTTGCCTTCGAAATCTGAGTCACACGCATCTTGTTTGATGTTGCAGGGCCTGCTTGATAATAGTTGTTGACGATGTTCACATATCCGCCGCCGGGACCTCCGTAGCAGCCGTTGCCATTACCCCAGTTATACATCACGCAGTTGCGGAAGTCCACCTGCTCTGCCTGAATAGTATTCTCGTACTTTGTATTGTCGAAATCAGTCCAGTTGTAACGCGCGCCATTGAAACGAGGCACTCTGTTCTGCATGTGCAGAAGGAAATTGTGATGGAACGAGGCTTCCTTTCCGCCCCAGATTCCACCGTAACTGTGCTCGCCCTTTGAGTGTCCCGGATTTGCCAGAGCCTCGCCAAGCGTACACCACTGCATAGTAAAGTTGCGGTTGTCGTAGAAAGAGGCAATCTCATCAATGCTCCAAGAGAACGAGCAATGGTCGAGGATGATATTTCTGTGCTGTCGTCCCCATGCTGCGTCCGCACCATCATCGACACTCTTTACCTGTGAACGACGGAAACGAATAAAGCGGACAATAATATTGTCGCCTTTGTTGAAGTTTACCGTGTAATATCGCAGCGTAATACCTTCTCCCGGCGCAGTCTGACCGGCGATTGTGGTATTTGCAGGGATAGGAAGTCCTGAACGCAAATCGATGTATCCGCTCACATCAAACACGATGATTCGAGGTCCCGTCTGGTTTAATGCCCATCTGAGGCTGCCCTTTGTCCCTGCATTATCAGCAAGATTTGTGACATGATAGATTTTTGCAGCCGACGATTCCGTACTTCGTCCGCCTGTTGTTGTGTAACGTGCATGCCCTTCGGCTCCCGGGAAAGCCGGAACATCATCTGCCATTGCCGGAACAGCCGTAAGCCATGTCAGCGCAGCAATGGCAAATCTCGTTTTTTCTTTCAATTTTAGCATAATAGTAAATTTCTTATTTTTTTAACTTCGCAAATATAAGAAAAACAAATTCGCCTTGCCTTATTTGACTTTATTTTTAACATCCTTTAATAAACAAAAAGCCTGAGGTGAAATCACTTCACCCCAAGCCCATATCTCATAAATTCAAATTCGGAATTATTTTACTTCCCAGATATCGTTAGTCTCAAGAAGTTCTGCAAAGTTATGATACTTCTTAGCTGCCTTAACCTCCTCAATCTGAGCCTCTACAGCATCGTTGTAAGTAGGTGCGTCAACATCACGGATAACACCGAGAGCAACAGGGAAGCCGTCATTGTCACCCATCAAGGCAAGCTTCAGTTGCAATGTATTGTCCTCACAGTGAGCATCGTGAACAAGGATATCTTTCTCTGTGATACCGTTCTCGCCAATCTTTACGACCTTCAACCCGAAGCCATCCTGAACAAGACCGAACTCGCGATTCTCACCGAAAATCAGCGGTTCGCCATGCTTTACGTAGATAGCATTCTTTGCACGACCTGCCTTGTCGTAAACAGACTCGTGTGTTCCGTTGTTGAAGATAACGCAGTTCTGAAGAATCTCGCAAACTGCTGCGCCCTTGTGGTTGTAAGCAGCCTTCAAGATGTCAACTGTTGCAGCAGCATCTGTGGCAACGGCGCGAGCAAAGAAATGACCGCGTGCACCAAAGCAAAGCTCAGCTGGGCGGAATGGATCCTCAACAGTTCCGTAAGGAGATGACTTACTTACGAATCCGCGTGGAGATGTTGGAGAATACTGACCTTTTGTAAGACCATAGATTCGGTTGTTCAACAGAATCATGTTAAGGTCGATATTACGACGGTTTGCGTGGATAAAGTGGTTACCACCGATAGCCAAGCCATCGCCATCGCCACTAACCTGCCATACAGTAAGCTTTGAGTTTGCAACCTTTGCTCCTGTTGCAATGGCAGCAGCACGACCGTGGATTGTATTCATGCCATAAGTAGCCATGTAGTGTGGCAGACGGCTTGAACAACCGATACCCGAGATAACCGCAGTATCGTATGGTGCTACACCAATCTCAGCCATTGCCTTCTGAAGAGATGCAAGAAATGCGTGGTCGCCGCATCCCGGACACCAGCGTGGCTGGCCCTTCTTAAAATCCTGAATTGTATATGCCATAATCGTAAAGTCTTAATTATTTGTTATAGATTTCAGTGAAGGCCTCAACCAACTCGTTTACAACGAAAGGCTGACCCTTTACTTGGTTGAACTGATATGGAACGAATCCATCTACCTTCATGCGAAGGAATGCAGCAAGCTGACCCATGTTCTGCTCGGCAACAACAACCTTCTTGTACTTCTTCAGAACCTCTGAAGCATTCTTTGGAAGTGGGTTGATGTACTTGAAGTGTGCCATAGCAACCTTCTTTCCGCTTGCGTTCATCTCTTCCATAGCAGCACGCAGATGACCGTATGTGCCACCGAAGCCGACGATAAGCAGTTCTGCATCCTTGTCGCCGATAACCTCAAGGTCTGGAACAACGATGTTATTAATCTTAGCCTGACGCTTGCGAGTCATCAAATCGTGGTTCTCTGGATTTGTTGAGATTGCGCCAGTCTTGTCATCCTTCTCCAAACCACCAAGAATGTGCTGGAATCCTTCACGACCCGGAACAGCCCAATAGCGAGTGCCATTCTCGGCACGCATATATGGAGTCCATGTACCCTTCAGTTCCTCAGGAACGTATGGAGGGTTGATTGCAGGGAACTCAGCAAGGTTTGGCAACTTGAACGCGCCAGAACCGTTTGCAACGTAAGCATCGGTAAGAAGAACGACAGGAGTCATGTGCTCGAGCGCAATCTTACAAGCGTTATATGCAGCGTCGAAACAGTCGGTTGGAGATGTTGCAGCGATTACAGGAAGCGGAGACTCACCATTACGGCCAAACAAGCACTGAAGCAAGTCGGTCTGCTCGCTCTTTGTTGGAAGACCTGTTGCAGGACCGCCACGCTGAACATCGAGCACCACGAGAGGCAACTCCATGATTACTGCAAGGTTCATAGCCTCTGACTTCAAACAGATACCAGGACCTGATGTTGAAGTTACGGCAAGAGCACCTGCGAATGATGCACCTACGGCTGAAGCACAGCCGGCAATCTCATCCTCGCACTGAACGGTTGTTACACCAAGGCTCTTGTGCTTAGAAAGCTCGTGAAGAACATCGGTTGCAGGAGTGATAGGATATGAACCAAGATAAAGCTTCAAGCCAGCCTTCTCGGCAGCGGCAATGAAACCGTATGCTGTAGCCTTGTTACCTGTAATATCCATGTAACGTCCCGGCTCCTTAACCTTAGTCTCGATGCGATATACGTTAGCAGCAGAGCTGTGAGTATTGTGTCCGAAATCGTAACCAGCCTGAATAACCTTGATGTTAGCCTCGGCAACACCAGGCTTCTTTGCAAACTTTTCCTTCAGGAAGTTGAAAGCTATGTCGAGGTCGCGGCTGAACAGCCAGCAAACCAATCCAAGAGCGAACATGTTACGGCACTTCAGCATCGACTTGTTGTCCATGCCTGAATCTGCCAAGCAGTCCTTAACCATCTGTGTGATGTTACAAGCAATAACGCGGTCTGGGTCGATGCCCATTTCACCAAGATAGTCAGGAGTCTTGAAGGCAGCCTTCTCCAAATCCTTCTCCTGGAAAGAATCAGTATCTATAATGATGGTAGCATTTGGCTTAGCGTACTTGTACTGAGTTTTCAATGCAGCGGCATTCATTGCCACCAAAACGTCACAAAAGTCGCCGGGAGTATAAACCTTGCCAGCACCGATATTTACCTGAAAGCCAGATACGCCAGTGAGCGAGCCTTGCGGAGCGCGGATATCTGCCGGATAGTCAGGGAACGTACTGATACTGTTACCTACAGTTGCTGAAACCGTAGAGAAGATGTTTCCGGCCAACTGCATTCCGTCGCCAGAATCTCCCGAGAAGCGAACAGCTACGCTGTCAAGCTCCTTAATTTCCAAATTTTCTGCCATATTTTTGATATTTGGTTTACTATATTATTAGTACAAACAAAATTCACTTTGCAAAAATCGCAAAGTTTTTCCATTTAACAAAATGTTTTAAAGCATATTCTTTCATTATTCAACAAAAAAGGACGCTTTTCTTATAAAGCGTCCCGTTTTCCGTATGTTTACTTACATTTTATTCATATTTTAATCATCAACGTTTCCATTGTAATCTGGCTGACCCTCAGCACCATCCGGCTGTGGCTTGCCTTTCTTTGCCTTTGCACGCATGTTTCCGAAGCTGTAGCTAAGCTGAATAGAGAAACGACGTCCGCCTCGCCAGCTCTCCGAATCCTGAGTGTAGCCGTTTCCGCTTGTGATGCTGCGCATCTTTCGGCTGTCGAGAAGGTCGCGGGCGTTGATTGCAACGGTGAATTTCTTGTCAAAGAATGTCTTGCGCAATCCAAGGTCGAGCATGTAGCTTGACTTTCTCTTACCCTGCGTAATAACTCTCTCGGCATCGTATCGGCCTGTTGCCTGGAACGAAATGCTGTAAGGAAGCATGAAACTTGCCATCATCTGGGCGTTCCACGAGAAGTTGTCATCGCTCAAAACCGTTACGGTCTGAGGCATTCCGTTGTCGAGGATATAGTTGAAGTTTCCGCCATCGAGTTTATAGTAGAACAGGTTCAGCGTTGTCGTAAGGTCAAGAATTTTGAACAGTTTGTTCTTGCTGATTATTTCAACTCCCGAGCTCAACGATTTGGCGATGTTCTCGTTTGTTGAGTATCTGATTCCGTCGAGAACATAGCTGATGTTCTGAATAACATCGGTTGTAGGGCGATAATACCCAGAGAACGACAGCGTGTGAGCCTCCCAGTTCTTGATGTAGTTCAACTCGAACGAATTTGTGTACTCCGGAGTAAGTTGCGGATTTCCGTACGAGATGTTTGTTGAGTCGCTGATATTCTTGAACGAGTTCATCTGACCGCCCCAAGGACGACTCAGACGACGGGTGTAGTTAACCTGCAACTCCTGATTGTGCGGCAACTGATAACTCAAGAATGCCGTTGGGAACAGCGCAAAATAATCTTTCTTGAATCGTGTAGGATCAACGTTCAGAAACTCCTGCTCATAGCTTCGGCTCTCGGCATCGACCTTCCAGTACTCGCCTCTCAAGCCAAGCTGATAGCCGAACTTCTCGCCTATACGGCTCTGGAAGTTTGCATATACAGCATGGATGTCCTGATTGTAGACGAATCGGTTGTAAAGACTCTTGATGATGTCGGTCTTTGCCAAATCTGCGTATGTAAACACAGGACTGTTCTCTTTAGACAAACGACCGTTGTATCCAGCCTCAATCTTGCCAGCGCTTCCAACCGGCTGCTCGTAGTCGAGCTTTATCTCCCAGTTCTTAGGATTTATCTTCGTATCCTGCGACTGAAGGCTGTTCACCTTATCGCCGCCAATGAACTGCGTGTTCTGAGTGTACGAAGTCTCCATATCAGAGTTGAAACCGCTGCGGCTTACGTTGAAATCGAGCGTGTGACTTGTCTTCCACTCGTGGCGGTAGCCGAAATCAAAGTGGTTCATATTCATGTCGCTTATATTGTGAGTGAAGCGGTCGCGAGTGTACTCGCTTCCGATATAGTCGATGTTGGTGCGGCGATGACCGTGACCGAACATTCCCATATAACCGAAACTGATATCGTCTTTCTTTGTGAAATGCCAAGTGAATCCGGCACGCACAAATACGTTGTTGCCAATGTTCTTTCCCTTCGAATCTGAATTCAAGAAGCCTGTCTGATTTCCGTTTTCACCAAGATATGTACGGTTTGACACCGTTCCGTTCTTGTGAACGCGATGTCCGTAACCAACATTAGCATAAGCATCGAACACACCGCTGCTGTAGTTGATGTTTGCTCCCAGACGACCGCCGCCCGTACTCAGACCACTTGCCTTTACACCGCCGTAATATCCGGCTTTGCGGTCGCGCTTCAGAATGATGTTGATGATTCCGGCACTTCCTTCAGGACTATACTTTGACGATGGGTTTGTTATGACCTCAATCTTCTCGATACTCTCTGCTGGCATCTGCTGAAGGATGTCGCCACGATTGTCGCTGGTCATTCCCTGTGCCTTGCCGTTAATCCAGATTGTAACGCTCTGGCTTCCACGCAGCGACACGTTACCTTCCGAATCCACCTCGACCGACGGGATTGTCTCCAAAGCCTCGCTTGCAGAGCCGCCTACGGCTGCAAGGTTCTGGTCGAGATTGAAAACCTTCTTGTCGATGTCGAGTTTCATCGAACTCTTCTGTGCCACTACATTTACCTCTTGCAATGTCTTGCTGTCTTCTTGCAGAATGATGCTGTGAAGGTTTACACTATGGTTGTTCTGTGCAGACAGAGTGAAATCGCGGTTCACGCTTACATATCCCATGTACGAAACACTAAGGGTGTATGTTCCATCGCCCAATCCGTCGATGTTGAAATGACCTTCAAGGTCTGAGATTGTACCCTTTATGAGATTCTTCTGTCCTTTTTTGTAAACGCTAAGATTTACGAACTCTATCGGTTGCTTAGCCTTGTCTACTACCTTTCCCTTCACATTTCCAGCTACAATGTCATTTATTGCAGCTCCTACCAGAAATAGTAGAATTAAAACTCTTTTCATTGTTACTGATAATATTACTCTCCTAATAAAACATATTTCGAGTCGCAAAAATAAGAAAAAAAAAGAATCGCACAACCTCTACGGCAAACTTCTTATTGTAAAACATACAATATTCGGTTATGTTTAGACCAAAAAGAGAATTATATTTACAATATAGTTTAAATATGATATTACTGATTTCGTCTATAAAATCCTCAATTTAACAGATTTTAACACAATATTGTCGATATTCATAGCCAACAAAGCAAAAATTCAGACCGAAAACCGAGCGATTTTCAGTCTGAATTTTGTACCCCCGAGGGGAATCGAACCCCTATCTAAAGTTTAGGAAACTTCTATTCTATCCGTTGAACTACAAGGGCTTTTATAAGCCTCTTTTGCCGTTCGGGGCAAAAGAGGCTTTATAGTGTTTTTTTATTCAGCTGCTGTCAAATCAGCCTCCTTAATGCGCTTACCCATTACGAGGTATGCAGTAGGAGCAGCGACGAACAATGATGAGCAAGTACCGATAACTACACCAAGAATCATTGCGAATGCAAAGCTTCTGATGCTCTCACCACCAAGGATGAAGATACAGAGCAATACAATCAATGTAGAAACAGATGTATTGATAGTACGTGCAAGAGTTGTGTTCAACGCGCTGTTAAACAGAATCTGACGGTCTTCTTTTGGATGCAAGCCGAAGCTCTCGCGGATACGGTCGAAGATAACCACCTTATCGTTGATTGAGTAACCGATCGCAGTAAGGATTGCGCCAATGAATGTCTGGTCAATCTCGAGAGAGAAAGGCATCCAGCCCCAGCACAATGAGTATGCACCGATGATAAGCAATGTATCAACAACAAGTGCGATTGTACAACCAATAGAGTATGATACGTTGCGGAAACGAAGCAAGATGTAAAGGAAGATTGCAAACAACGCATAGCCTACAGAAAGGATTGCACCGAAAGTGATATCCTCAGCGATAGAAGGACCAACCTTCTGCGAACTGATGATAGAACCACCCTTCTGATTATCGCGGTCTATGAATCTTGCCAAGTCAACATCGCTTGCCAAAAGGTTACCGCCCTTGAGTGCCTCGAATACCAATGCCTCGATTTCTGAATCGACAGTTGTAGAGTTGCTCTCAATCTTGTAGTTTGTAGAGATACGGATTGTCTTGTGGTCTGTACCAAGTGCGATACATGACACGTTAGCCTCACCGCTCTTTGCTGCAACAAGACTGCGTACTGTCTCTGGCTCAACCTGCTTCTCGAAACGAACAACATAGTTGCGACCACCAGTAAAGTCGATAGACTTGCTAAGACCGCGAACAAAGAATGATGCTACACAAGCAACAAGAAGAATTCCGAATACAGTGAACGACTTCTTGTATGCTCCCATGAAATGGAAGTGTGTATTTGTCATCAGGTTCTTTGATAAACCAGTTGTGAATGTAAGGTTAGTCCACTTCTCCTTCTTCAAGAAGTGTTCGAATACCATACGAGTCAAGAACACTGCTGTGAAGAATGAGCAGACGATACCGATAATCAATGTAGTTGCGAAACCACGGATAGGACCTGTTCCGAAGTAGAACAAGATTACACCAGTGATGATTGATGTAAGGTTAGAGTCGAAGATTGCAGAGAATGCGTTGCTGTAACCAGCAGAGATTGCATCAGCAACATGCTTGCCAGCCTTCATCTCTTCCTTAGTACGCTCGTAGATAAGCACGTTGGCATCAACCGCCATACCAAGCGAAAGAACCATACCAGCAATACCGCTCATTGTAAGTGCAGCCTGGAATGATGTCAATACACCGAGTGTGAAGAAGAAGTTGAGCACAAGAGCGCCGTTTGCAACCATACCCGGAGTGAAGCCGTACATTGCGCACATGTAAATCATAAGGATGATGAACGCAATCACGAACGATGTGATTCCCTGATTGATTGACTCCTGACCAAGAGACGGACCAACGATGTCTTCCTGCACAATGTGTGTAGGAGCAGGCATCTTACCTGACTTCAACACGTTAGCCAAGTCCTTTGTATCTTCTGGAGTGAAGTTACCTGTAATCTGTGAGTTACCGCCGTTAATCTCGTTGTTTACGTTTGGAGCACTATATACCAAACCGTCAAGAACGATAGCGATGGCTCTGCCTACGTTAGCCTTTGTAAGGGCAGCCCAGCGACGTGCGCCGTCTGAGTTCATCTGCATGCTTACGCATGGGCGACCATTATTGTGGTCGAACTCGTCCTTAGCATCTGTAACAACATCACCTTCGAGTGGTGCTCTGCCATCGCGCTGAGTAACCTTGATTGCATACAACTCGAAGTATTCAGTCTTATTCTTCTCGCCGAATGTAACGCCCTTAACACCCCACTTCAAAGAAAGGTCTGAAGGAAGAGTGTTCTTAGCCATAGCCAAGTACTTGTTTACGTCGGCAGTATCGCGTGCAACTGCGTAACCTACGATACAACCATAGTTTGCAAGGTTAAGCTTTGACAAAAGAGGGTGCTCTTTGTCAACAACCGAAGAACTCTTCTTCTTTGCAACATCGCTCTTGTTAGTCAATGCGCTAAGAGTCTCGGTAACGCTCTTTGCAGACTGAGCTACAGCTGCTGTGTCGGCTGTTGCAGCCTTTGCAGTTGTGTCGGTGCCTGCAATAATATCGCGAACGTGCTCGTCTGCGCTTACAAGGAACGGATAAACCTCGTTAGCATCGTAAGTCTCCCAGAACTCAAGGTTTGCTGAACCCTGCAACAACTTACGCACACGCTCTGGCTCCTTGATACCCGGCATCTCGACCATGATTCGGCCAGTCTGACCTTCAAGAGTCTGGATGTTTGGCTGAGCCACACCGAAACGGTCGATACGAGTACGAAGTACATTGTAAGAGTTATCTACAGCCGCCTTAACCTCCTCGCGCAATACGCTTTCAACTTCTGAGTCTGAACTTGATGTGCTTACCTTGCCCTTAAGCTGCTGAGTTGCGAAAATCTCAGCAAGACGAGAGTTTGGTGCTAATTTGTGATACTCTGAAACGAATAATGTGATGAAATCTTTCTGGCTCTGCTCTGCCTGTGCAGCAGCATTGGCAACAGCATCGTTGAAAGCCTTGTCAGTCTTGTGGTCAGCCAATGTCTTTACAACATCTGGCACAGAAACCTCAAGGATAACGTTCATACCGCCCTTCAAGTCAAGGCCAAGGCCGATTTCCATCTCGCGACATTCTTTTAGTGTATAGATATTCAGATACACCTTTTCCTTCATGACAGAGTCAAGGAAAGCCGCGCCTTCTTCCTTGCCCATTGCAGCCGCCTTACTTTCGTAGTGGCGAGTTACAAATGAGAAAGACAGGTAAAAGATGCAAATGAGTGTCAGCAACACCGCAAAAATCTTTACGAATCCTTTGTTTTGCATTTTTTTAGATTATAATTTATTTTTATTATTTCCTATCGCAAATGCAGTTGAACATTGCAAAAAACGTCCAATAAGCGCGCAAATATAATTATTTTTTATCTTTTTCGCGGCACTTCGCGCACTTTTTTATGAACAATTGTGATAAAAAGTGACTATTTTCGAATCTTCAAGTACGCAAATATCGGATTATGGTCTGATTTGGAGATTGAATTATCCACCTTGCAGTACTTAACGTCCCACTTGTCGTTTATCATTATATTGTCTATTCTGAAGAAGAATCCGCGTTGATTGTAGGATATTCCGGGGCCTTTTCCGGCAGCCGTGTGACAATCTGTAAGATTCTCGCTTATACGATTATGAGTGTACGAGATTGGCGGGTCGTTGAAATCGCCGCACACGATGAGCGGATATTTCGTTCTCAGCGTGTCTATCACCTCTGCTACGGCATCAACCTGCACGGCTCTTCGTGCCGAGGCATTCGACAGTTTGCCAATAATCATCTTCGAGTCGCCCGGCATAGTATTCACATCATGTTCTTTTATGATATTCTTGTACGTTGTCTTCTCCTCGGGGGTTAGTCTGTTGCTCTCGAAATGATTGTTCACAATAGCTATCGTATCGCCATCAATAAGAAGTTTATACACAAGAGTTCCGTTGCCCTCTGCCGGATATACCACCTTATTTATATATACAATAGGATATCTTGAAAAGCAAGCAAGACCGTTTTTTATGTGAATTGTGTCGCCAACGAGCATCTCGGTCTGATACGGATATACTTCGAACTTCTTCTTAAGTTTTCCGTATTTATTGTTGTCCTCGAGATTTGACTCTTGCAGACAGACGATGTCGGCATCGCTCGCAACAATATAGTCAAACACGGCATTTGTGCTGTCGTTGCCTTCGGGGTCGTTAAAGCCGCAGGTGTTGTAACTCAGAATTTTTATGTAATCCTTACGCTCTTCGGCAGTAGGCTCGCTCGACAAGTTGAGCGGCAAAACAGATTTTATCTGCTGAAAGCACACAACAAAGCAGAAGAGTTGCATTGTTGCATACATCGGCTTGAACAGAAGCGTTACGATGCCTGCAAAAACCGTAAGCACAAGAAATATAGGAAACATCATGGGAACGCACGACACATATTTGAAATCTGCCGGTGAGACGTGTCCGCTATAAGCCGACAAGATACACAGCAACACTATGCCGGTGTTGGCCGTGAACAGACATTTAACAAGTAATCGTTTTATCCCGAAATTCATTTAATATCCATTAAACAGTTTTCTTTTTTCCTCGGTGGTGAGCGAATCGTAGCCCGACTCACGCACTTTTTTCAGAATTGCATCAATCTCAGGGTCGCGCTTAGGCCTTGCATGAGGCTGTTCTTTTCGTTCTGAATATGTTTTGTTTGTATGCACCTTGAAATCTTTCTTTTCTCTGTCCGAGAAGATATTCTTTAGTTTGTAGAATATGTTACGTTCCTTCGGGCAATTCTCGTTTATCAGCGGTTCAAGTCCGAGAGGCAGTCTGTAGTCGCCATACTTTTTCCAGTAGAGTATTATCAGCAAGCCGAACAACATTCCGCCGAGATGCGCAAAATGGGCAACATTGTCGCCTACCGCAGCCTTCATTCCTGTTACGAGTTCGAAGGCGGCATATCCTGCAACCATCCATTTTGCCTTCAAAGGGAACGGAATTGGAAAAACAAACATCTGCTCGTTTGGATAGAACATTCCGAAGGCAAGCAGGATTCCGAACACACAGCCAGATGCACCAACAGTCTGCATGAAATTAAGATAAGAATTTACAGGAATAGCCACGTTATCTATCATAACGGCATTGTATCTGTCAAGATGTTCAATCTGGAAATAATAAATATACTGAACAAGTTCTTGAGTTAGGGCGGCACCTATTCCACAAAAAACATAGAAGAAAAGAAACTTACGCGCTCCCCAAGTACGTTCCATTACCGGACCGAACCAGAACACGGCAAGCATGTTAAAAAATACATGCATAAAACTTCCGTGCATAAACTGATAAGTGATAAGTTGATACCAACGAAAGTCGCTCGCAGCAAACATGTGCAACGCAAACATGCTATCTAAAACAATCCCCATTCTGTGCATCACCTCGAAAGCCAGCCAAACCAGCACGTTGATGATTATCAGATTCTTTGATACAGGAGCGCTATTCAAATCCATATAGTATATTTTTCCTAATTGGGTGCAAAATTACTAATTTATTCAGTTATTCAAAATATTTTATGTAAGTTTGCACCTTAAAAGACAAAAACACTCCAAAATAAATGAAGATTGAAGACATATTGAGCCAGTCGGTTATCGATGGCGTTAAGGCACTCTACGGACAGGAAGTTCCTGCCAGCATGGTGCAGATTTCAAAGACAAAGAAAGAGTTTGAAGGGCATCTGACCCTTGTTGTGTTCCCATTCTTGAAAATGAGCAAGAAGAAACCAGAGGACACAGCACAGGAGATTGGCGAATACCTAAAGCAGAACTCAAGCCTCGTGGCATCGTTCAACGTGGTTAAGGGCTTCCTCAACATCGTCATCTCTTCAGAGTCATGGATTGAACTCCTCGACGAAATTCATCAGAACCCAAAATACGGATTTGTTCCGGTAACAGAACAGAGTCCGCTGGTGATGATTGAATACTCATCACCAAATACAAACAAGCCTCTACACCTCGGTCATGTGCGCAACAACCTGCTGGGTTGGGCAATAGCACAGATTATGGAGGCTAACGGCAACAAGGTTGTAAAGACCAACATCGTTAACGACCGAGGCATACACATCTGCAAGAGCATGCTTGCATGGCTTAAATACGGCAACGGCGAGACTCCTGAATCATCGGGTAAGAAGGGCGACCATCTTATTGGCGACTACTACGTTGCATTCGACAAGCACTACAAGGAGGAATGTAAGGAACTGCAGGCTAAGTTCGTTGCCGAGGGCATGAACGAAGAAGAGGCTAAGGCTAAGGCTGAGCAGGAAGCTCCGCTTATCAAGGAGGCTCACGACATGCTTGTTAAGTGGGAGAACAACGACCCTGAGGTTCGTGCCCTGTGGGAGAAGATGAACAACTGGGTTTATGCCGGATTCGACGAGACTTACAAGGCTCTTGGCGTTTCGTTCGACAAGATTTACTACGAATCAAATACATATCTTGAGGGTAAGGACAAGGTTATGGAAGGACTGGAGAAAGGATTCTTCTATCGCCGCGACGACAACTCTGTATGGGCCGACCTTACAAAAGAAGGTCTCGACGAGAAACTTCTTCTGCGTTCAGACGGAACATCTGTGTACATGACTCAGGATATCGGTACTGCAAAGCTTCGTTTTCAGGACTTCCCTATCAACAAGATGATTTACGTTGTTGGAAACGAGCAGAACTATCACTTCCAAGTTCTTTCAATCCTTCTCGACAAACTGGGATTTGAGTGGGGAAAAGACCTCGTTCACTTCTCTTACGGAATGGTTGAACTTCCAAACGGCAAGATGAAGAGCCGCGAAGGAACGGTTGTCGATGCCGACGACCTGATTTCAGAGATGATTCGCAACGCCAAGGAGACATCAGAAGACAAGATAAACAAGATTCAGGACATCACTCCTGAAGAGGCTAACGAGATTGCACGCGTTGTAGGCTTGGGCGCACTCAAATACTTCATTCTGAAGGTTGATGCACGCAAAAACATGTTGTTTAACCCTGCCGAGAGTATCGACTTTAACGGAAACACAGGTCCGTTTATTCAGTACACCTACGCCCGTATCCGCAGCGTATTGCGCAAGGCAGCAGCCGAGGGTCTGAACATTCCGGAGCATCTCGACAAGTCGGTTGAGATTAACGAGAAGGAAATGAACCTTATCCAGAATATCTCAGACTTTGCCGCAACTGTTAAGCAGGCTGGCTCAGACTACAACCCAAGTTGTATAGCAAACTACTGCTACGACTTGGTTAAGGAGTACAACCAGTTCTATCACGACTACAGCATTCTTCGCGAAGAGGACGAAAAGAAGAAGATTTTCCGTCTTGCACTCTCTGCCGAGGTAAGCAAGATTATCAAACTTGGAATGAGCCTTCTTGGCATCGAAGTTCCTGAAAGAATGTAATGGCTAAAGAAAAGTTTTATGTGGTTTGGCACGGAGTCGAGCCCGGAATTTATACAAACTGGAAAGATTGCGAAAAACAAGTAAAGGGCTTTGACAAAGCCCTTTACAAGTCTTTCGGCACTAAGCAGGAAGCCGAAGAGGCTTTCTCTTCCTCGCCATACGATTATATCGGAAGCAATGCTGCCGCACAGCCGTCAAAGCAAAAAAGCCTTTCCGACGTGCCGGCATACCGCAGCGACACGGTTCTTCCGCTTCCGCTCGAAGTAACATCCAACGCCATAGCGGTTGATGCTGCATGCAGCGGCAATCCCGGCGCGATGGAATATCGTGGCATCGACCTACGCACAGGTGCGCAGGTGTTCCACTACGGCCCGGTTTACGGCACTAACAACATCGGCGAGTTTCTGGCAATAGTCCATTGTCTTGCATTGCTTAAGCAGAAAGGCATAACAAACCTTTCAATTTACAGCGACAGCCGGAACGCAATAAGCTGGGTGGCACAAAAGAAATGCAAGACAAAACTTGAACTGAATGAAAAGACCGAACAGCTGTACGATGTAATATATCGGGCAGAGACATGGCTGAAAAACAACACCTACAACACGCCCATTATTAAATGGGAAACAGAGAGGTGGGGCGAGATTCCAGCCGATTTCGGAAGAAAATAGATTATTCCCAAACAATTAAGCATATAACATAGTGAAAGAGTTTTTCAACATAATGAAGGAGTATCTTGCGCCTTACAAGAAATATCTTGCTTGGGCGGTGGTATTCAACCTTCTTTCAGCCGTGCTGAATATATTCTCGTTTGCATCGCTGATACCAATGCTGAACATGCTGTTCAACATCGACAGCACGTCGTATCAGTTTATGGAATGGGACAGCGACCATAGCATAAAGGACTTGTGCATAAACAACTTCTACTATTACACCAGCACGCTTATTAACACCTATGGAGCGTCACTCACGCTTCTGTTTCTCGGTCTGTTCCTTGCCTTCACAACCTTGCTGAAGACGAGCGCATACTTCGGTTCGGCAGCAATAATGATTCCGCTGCGCACGGGCGTTGTAAGAGACATCCGAGTAAAGGTGTACAAGAAGGTGGTTAATCTGCCGCTGGCTTTCTTCTCTGAAGAGAAAAAGGGCGACATCATTGCCCGAATGAGCGGCGACGTTACGGAGATTGAGACTTCGATAACAAGTTCTATCGAGATGCTGATTAAGAACCCGATTCTCATCATCATATATTTTACTACACTTGTATTCATCAGTTGGCAACTCACGCTTTTTACCATAACCGTTCTGCCGCTTATGGGTTGGATGATGGGCGCAATTGGCAAGAAACTGAAGCAGCAGTCGCTTACCGCACAAAACAAGTGGAGCGAGACGATGACGCAGATGGAAGAGACGCTCGGCGGACTGCGAATAATAAAAGCTTTCATTGCCGAGAAAAAGATGATAAACCGCTTTGAACAATGCAGCAACGAGTTCCGCGATGCGTCAAACTTGGTGGCTATCCGCCAGTCGAGCGCGCATCCTGTGAGCGAGTTTTTGGGCACTTGCCTCATCGTTCTGGTCTTGTGGTTTGGCGGAACGCTTATCTTCGCAAACCATTCGAGCATTGATGCGCCTACTTTCATATTCTATATGGTTATACTATATAGTATAATCAACCCTCTAAAAGACTTATCAAAAGCAAGTTACAATATTCCAAAAGGTCTTGCTTCGATGGAGCGCATCAACAAGATTCTGAATGCCGAAAATACCATCAAAGAGAAGGATGATGCCATCAAACTAACCGATTTGAGAGAGACAATCGAACTGAAAAATGTGTCGTTCAGCTACAATTCAGAGCGAACTATTCTTAAAGACATCAACCTGACAATAAAGAAAGGTCAGACAATCGCACTCGTCGGTCAGTCGGGCTCTGGAAAATCTACGCTCGTCGACCTCATTCCGCGCTATCACGACACGAGCATCGGCGAGATTCTGATTGACGGCGTGAACATCAAGAATGCCAATCTGCACTCACTTCGCTCGCTCATCGGAAACGTAAATCAGGAGGCTATTCTGTTCAACGCATCGTTCTTCGATAATATTGCCTTCGGAGTTGACAATGCAACGCTCGACGATGTTATCGCCGCCGCAAAAATTGCTAACGCGCACGATTTCATCATGGAATCTGAAAACGGATACGACACCAACGTGGGCGACCGCGGATGCCGTCTGAGCGGCGGACAGCGACAGCGCGTAAGCATTGCCAGAGCAATTCTGAAGAATCCGCCGATTCTGATTCTCGACGAGGCTACATCGGCCCTCGACACCGAGAGCGAGCGTCTGGTTCAGGATGCACTCGAGCACCTGATGAAGACGCGCACGACGATTGCCATCGCCCACCGTCTGAGCACGATACGCAACGCCGACGAGATTTACGTTCTTCACGAAGGAAAGATTGTTGAGCGCGGCACGCACGAGAGCCTCATCGCACTTGGCGGATACTACAAGAAACTGAATGACATGCAAAATCTGGGATAACGAGCGATGAAAGAGAGATTTCTGTATCTTTGTAAGTACTACATTCTGCTTCTGTGCATCTTCTGCATAGAGAAGCCGTTGTTTATGGCTATCGACAAGCCCGACGATGCCAGTCTGTCAGCAGGCGACTATCTGCAAGTTATGCTAAACGGTCTGAAACTCGACAGCACGGTGGCTGGATATCTCATCGTCATTCCGCTGATAGTTATCATCGCCTCGGCTTGGACAAGCCTCAGACTGCGCAGGATTCTGAAGTGGTACTACATTTTTACGGCGATAATAATGGCATCGGCATTCGCTGCCGACCTCGCGCTCTACCCTTTCTGGAACTTCAAACTCGATGCCACAATTTTCTTCTACATCGATTCTCCGAAGAATGCGGCGGCAAGCGTTTCCGTTCTGTTCATAATTGGCTACATAGCCGTTGCCATCGCCCTGATTTGGGCGTTCTGGCGTTTGCAATGCCTCGTTACGCCAAAAGAGATAAAGCCTATCGGCACAACTAAGAATAAAATCGCATGTTTCTCGGTCGGAATACTCCTTATCGTTCCGTTGTTCATAACAATTCGCGGCGGAATAAGCGAATCGACATCAAATGTTGGGCGCGTTTATTTTTCGGAGCACGAATATCTGAACCATTCGGCCGTTAACCCGATATTCAGTTTCCTTGCATCGCTGGGCAAGAACGAGGATTTTGCTTCGCAGTTCGACTTTCTGCCAGAAGATGAGAGAAAGCAGACGTTCGGCAGCCTCTTTGCCGAACTGCCAACCGAGCAGGACACGGTTCTGACAACAAGCCGCCCCGATGTGATGATAATCATAATGGAGGGATTCGGCTCGTACATGGTCGATAAACTCGGCGGATTCGAGGGCGTTGCACCAAATCTGTGCCGTCTTGCCGACGAGGGCATCTGGTTCAGCAACTGCTATGCCAGCAGCTTCCGTACCGACCGCGGCGTCGTTGCCACGCTGAGCGGATATCTGGCTCAGCCCACAACATCGATAATGAAGATGCCCGAGAAATGCGGACATCTGCCGTCGATAGCCAAGTCGCTTAAGGCCGAGGGGTACTCTACACACTTCCTCTACGGCGGAGACATCAACTTTACAAACATGCAGGGATATCTTCATTCTACGGGATACCAGAACATAACATCGGACAAGGATTTCAGTCTGACCGAGCAGCACAGCAACGCTTGGGGCGTTCAGGACGAGTTCACCTGCAACCGCGCTTTCGACGAGATTGGCAAGCTGAAATCGCCTTGGCTATACACATACCTCACGCTAAGCAGCCACGAACCTTTCGAAGTTCCTTTCAAAGCCTTCGACAACAACGTTCTTAACTCGTTTGCATACACCGACCATTGTCTTGGCAAGCTGATTGAAAGACTGAAACATACAAAGGCGTGGGACAACATGCTCGTCGTTCTGATTCCAGACCATAACATCCGTTTCTGGGGAGACAAGGGAAGCACAGAGATGGGCGTTCCCGAATTCCATCACATTCCGATGATTTGGACTGGCGGAGTGGTTAAAAAGCACATGACTGTGGATAAAATCGTGGCACAGACCGACCTCGCCGCAACTCTCCTTGCCCAGATGCACATCCGACACGACGATTTCACGTTCAGCCGCAACATCTTCAGCAAGGGCTACAACGGTTTTGCGTTCGGCTCGTACAACAACGCCTTCGCGTTCAGAGACAGCACCGGATGCACCATCTTCGACAACAACGCCAACAAAAGCATTTACGGAGCAGATGCCGCCCGAGAGAAGAAAGGAAAGGCTATCCTGCAAACGCTTTACGACGATTTGGCAGATAGATAACACAAAAGAATCCTCAAAGACTTCGGCTTGTCTTTGGGGATTCTTTCTATTTCGGTGTCATTGCTTTCAACTAAGATTTTTCAACTCACAATCAACCTTGAATCTATCTCGACTTTAAATCTACCTTGGCATGATTTTTCTACTCTCAATTTTCTCTTTCTAAAAAGCATTTTCAACTTTCAACTCTCTCTAAGTTTGCAGATGATTGCGGCGCAGCCGCATAAGAAAGCAAATTGGTCGAGAAAAACAATAGCAATTCAAGACAGTTTCTTACCTT
>R24__coassemble_86_pt1 | contig 75722 bp, 36 predicted proteins | sample R24__metabat2_low_PE_011 | metagenome-assembled genome bin R24 | reverse complement strand
AACACTAGCTATTATTCCTATTTGTATAGGGTACAAAATGCGAGATTCTTTAGTAAAGATTCTTATCTATAGACTCAACTGGAATAATCTTACCATTTGAACCAATTTCAGAAGCATAGTTTCCGGCTGTATATTTAGCAAGACGTGAATAGTCGAGCCATTCGGCAGCCGACATATTTTCGGCAACATCGCTAAGAGTCTCGAACTTCACAGTACCAGAATAATTAACACTCATCTTGCCTTCCTTACCTTTCTTAGTAGTGATAAGGACAACACCATTCGCACCACGAGAACCGTAGATGGCAGTTGCTGAGGCATCCTTCAAGACATCGACAGACTCGATATCCGCAGGGTTGATAGAACTAAGGTCGTTAGAACTAATTATACCATCTACAACATACAACGGATCGGAACTTGCAGAAAGAGAGCGGACACCACGAATGTTGATTCCACCGACTTCACCAGGACGCTGGCTGTTGGTGATATCAACACCGGCAGCCCTACCTTGCATACCTTCGAGGGCGTTGCTTACAGGCATAGCCTTCAACTCTTTCTCGCCTACGCGTGCCATAGATCCGGTAACGTCGGTCTTACGCTGCACACCGTAACCAACAACTACAACCTCTTCGAGGGCGCGGTCGTCTTCGACAAGAACAACTTGCATGTTCTGCGAAACCTTAACTGTCTGGGTAATGTATCCAATGTAAGAGATTTCGAGCAAATTGGTCTTGCGACACTTAATCATGAAGTCACCATTAAAGTCGCTGATAGTACCAGTACTTGTTCCCTTTACAAGGATGTTAGCACCAATAATTGGGCTTCCCGAATTGTCAACAACAGTTCCTTTAAAAACTGTTTCAGGTTCTTCTGCGCTTATGGCAGGAGCGGATTTTGTCGTTGCATTTACATTAACGCCCGCAAACGCCGAGCAGAATAATGCTGCGAACAACAAATTTCCTTCACCAAAGGATCTTAGATTCATTTCTAATGTTTTAAAGGTTATTAAACTTTTTTCTCAAATATTAAATCCAACGCAACTCTGTGCTTTTTCAGGATATCTTGTTTGAACCAAAAACTAAATTCATAATAGTAACATTGCAAAGATAAATATTGTTACGGAAAAACAAGTAAAAAAATGTTTACTTTAAGTTTAATTTTAGTAAAAAAGGCTTTATCCAGCACGTTAAGTGCCAAATTCACGATATAAAATACCAATAACTCACCCTCTTTATTAACCTAATTTTATTAACTTTGCGCCAACTATAAGATTTAATAACAAATAAAAAAGACTTTTATTATGGAACTTAAAAAGGTTATTCTTTGTGCAGTAGCAGGAATAGTTACAAGTACATCGACTGTATTTGCACAGCTGCCATCGCAGAAGGAGATACTTGCCTCTGTTGAGAAAGTGAACGGCTACTTTATGAAGAAGTATCCCGACCCTACACTCCCTACATACGTTAAGAAGATGCGTCCGAGCAGTCTGTGGACTCGCGCCGTGTATTACGAAGGACTGATGGCTCTCTATGCCATCCAGCCAAGAGACGCGTATTTCAAATATACCTACGACTGGGGCGAACAGCACAAGTGGACTCCACGCAACGGCAACACGACAAAAGATGCCGACGACTACTGCTGCAGCCAGACATATATAGATATGTATCGCCTTACTCACGACTGGAAGATGATTCAGAACGCCATAATAAACGCCGACATGATTGTAAACAATCCTGACGACAGCGACTGGTGGTGGATTGACGCCATTCAGATGGGTATGCCGGTGCTTGCAAAACTGGGCAAGACTCTGAACGAGCCTAAATACTGGAACAAGATGTGGGATATGTATGCCTACACACGCAACAAGCAGGGCGAGGCCGGCATGTATAACGCCAAGGAAGGCTTGTGGTGGAGAGACAAGGACTTTGACCCGCCTTACAAAGAACCTAACGGAAAGAACTGCTACTGGGCACGCGGTAACGGATGGGTTTATGCGGCACTTGTACGCGTTCTCGACGAGATTCCGGCAAACGAGCCTCATCGCAAGGACTACATCAACGACTTTGTGGCTATGAGCAAGGCGATAAAGGCTTGTCAGCGCGCCGACGGATACTGGAACGTAAGTATGCACGACGAGAGCAACTTCGGAGGCAAGGAAGTTTCAGGAACATCGCTATTTATATATGGTATGGCATACGGCATCAGAACAGGTATTCTTGACCGCGCAACATATCTGCCTGTAATAGAAAAGGCTTGGAACAACATGGTTAAGGAGTGTATCCACCCAGACAACGGAATGTTGGGATACGTTCAGGGCACAGGAAAAGAGCCTAAGGACGGGCAGCCGGTTGGCTACAACAACTTCCCTGACTTTGAGGACTACGGCATAGGCTGCTTCCTTCTTGCCGGAACAGAACTTTACAAACTGAAAAAATAACTTATAAACAAGAAAATCGCAGATTCATACATAACGGTTGTATGAATCTGTGATTATTTTCAAGAAATATGAAACGCATTTTTATATCAGCCATCATCCTAAGTGCCATGATTCAGGCACAGGCACAAAGTTTTAACTTCACCTTCGGGCAGAAGAGCAAGACGGCTACGAACATAACAGCAGCCGACTCGTTCTCTGTTGAGAAAGGCTACGGATACGACTTCATAAACATTCCGCGAAAGGCAGCAACGCCGTTCTACTTCTCGGTAAACGTTCCCGACGGAAACTACAAGGTTACCGTTCGCCTCGGAAGCAAGAAGGCAAAGGCAAGCACATCGGTAAGAGCCGAATCGCGCCGTCTGTTCGTAGAGAACGTGGCAACGAAGAAAGGCGAATTCAAGGAATTCTCTTTCGTGGTGAACAAGCGCGACACAAAGATTTCGGACGGAAGCGCGGTAAAGATTAAGCCTCGCGAGAAGAACAAGCTGAACTGGGACGACAAACTGACAATCGAGTTCAACGGCGATGCTCCGGCAGTTTCGGAAATGAAGATTGAACGCATAGACAACGTTCCGACAGTCTACCTTATAGGAAACTCTACCGTGGTTGACCAAGACTTTGAGCCGTGGGCAAGCTGGGGACAGATGATTACCCGATGGTTCGACGACGGAATAAGTTTTGCGAACTACGCAGAGAGCGGCGAGAGAGCATCGTCGTTCATCGGTGCAAACAGATTCAAGAAGATTCATTCACTTCTGAAAAAGGGCGACTACGTATTCATCGAATTCGGACATAACGACCAGAAAGAGAAAGGTCCGGGCAAGGGCGCATACTACAACTTCAGCACACATCTGAAAGAGATGACCGATATGGCGCGCGCAAAGGGTGCAACCGTAATCTTCGTAACTCCTACCCAGCGTCGCAGCTTCGACAAGAACGGAAAGATAAAGGAGACTCACGGCGACTATCCAGACGCAATGCGAGCAGTAGCAAAGCGCGAGAATGTTCAGGTTATAGAACTGCACGACATGACACGCACTTTCTACGAGACAATGGGCGTGGAGAACTCTAAAAAAGCATTCGTACACTACAAAAAAGGCTCGTTCCCGGGCATGGACAAGGATATGGAAGACAACACGCACTTCAACCCTTACGGCGCGTACGAACTGGCAAAATGTATCATCGAAGGCATGAAGCAGCTTAATCTTCCGTTGCTGAAGAATCTGCGCGAGGATTACAAGCCGTTCAATCCGGCACAGCCAGATGACGTTTCGACCTTCAAATGGAACAACAGTCCGTTCATCGACGTTCAGAAGCCCGACGGAAACTAAAATCACATTAAAACAAACTTTATGAATATCAAACATTTATCAATATTTGCCCTGTCGTTTATCAGCCTGCAATCTCAGGCTCAGTCGTGGCCAAAGGCTCTGCCCGAGGCTAAGCCGGCTGCACGCTGGTGGTGGCTGGGCAGCGCAGTAGACAAGGAGAATCTGCGCTACAACATCGACCTCTATTCGAAAGCAGGAATAGGCGGTTTGGAAATTACGCCAATCTACGGTGTCAAGAACAACGATGCCAACAACATTCCGTATCTGTCGGCAAAATGGATGGATATGCTGAAGGAAACGCAGTCAATAGGTAAGAATGACGGCGTTGAGATTGACATGGCAACAGGCACGGGCTGGCCTTTCGGCGGCCCTGAGGTGAAGTTGGAACAGGCCGCAACGATGGCAATATTCCAGCAGTACAGCGTGGACGGCGGAAAGAACGTATCGCTCGACATCACAATCCAGAACAAGAAGCAGGAGAAAGGCGCGTATCTGAGCCGCGTGATGGCTTATCAGAAAGGCAAGAGCCTGAACATCACGGCGCAGGCAAAGGACGGCAAACTCAGCTGGAACGCTCCTGCCGGAAAATGGGACATCGTAGTTCTGTATGTCGGAAAAACACGACAGATGGTAAAGAGAGCCGCTCCGGGTGGCGAAGGATACGTTATCGACCACTTTAACAAGAGTTCGGTAGACAGTTATCTGGCTCGGTTCGACAAGGCTTTCAAGGAGAACGGAACGGCTTATCCGCATACATTCTTCAACGACTCGTACGAGGTGTACGGAGCAGACTGGACTCCTGCCCTGCTCGATGAGTTTGCAAAACGACGCGGCTACAAGCTCGAAGACCATTTTATTGAGTTTCTCGACGAAAAGAGAAACGACATAACTTGCCGAATCGTTGCCGACTATCGCGAGACGCTTGGCGAACTTCTGCTCACAAACTTTACAAAGACGTGGACAGACTGGGCACACAAGAACGGCGCGATAACACGAAATCAGGCGCACGGCTCGCCAGCCAACCTTATCGACCTATACGCATCGGTAGACATTCCGGAGTGCGAGGGATTCGGTCTTTCGCAGTTCCACATAAAGGGCTTGCGCGAGGACTCGCTCAAGAAACAGAACGACTCTGACCTCTCCATGCTGAAATATGCATCGTCGGGAGCGCACATCTCGGGCAAGCAGTTCACCTCTTCCGAGACTTTTACATGGCTTACAGAGCACTTCCGCACATCGCTAAGCCAATGTAAGCCCGACATCGACCTGATGTTCGTTTCAGGTGTAAACCATGTATTCTTCCACGGCATCTGCTACTCTCCAAAGCAGGACGAGTGGCCGGGCTGGAAATTCTACGCATCGGTTGATATGTCGCCGACAAACACAATATGGCGCGACGCTCCTTACTTCTTCGACTACATAACCAGATGCCAGTCGTTCCTTCAGTGGGGCAAGCCCGACAATGACTTCCTCGTTTATCTGCCAGTCTACGACATGTGGAACGAGCAGAGCGGCAGACTTCTGATGTTCGACATACATCACATGAAGGACCGCGCGCCACGTTTCATCGAGTCGGTAAACAAGATTATAAACAGCGGATACGACGTTGACTACATCAGCGACAACTTCATCCGCTCACTTCAGTACAAGAATCAGTCGCTCGTGACTAAGGGCGGTGCGGCATACAAGGCAATCGTCATTCCTGCGGTTCACCTTATGCCGACCGACATTCTGCAAAAACTTGTGAATCTGGCAAAGCAAGGCGCAACGGTGGTATTCCTCGACAACTACCCTACCGATGTTCCGGGCTACGGAAATCTGGAGAAGCGTCGCGCGGCTTTCAAAAAGATTAAAGCAATGCTACCAGATATCTCGGAGGGCGAAAACAGCCTTGGCAAAGGCAGAATAATCATCGGCTCGGACTATCCGAAGACACTGAAACTCTGCAACATCGCTCCTGAAGAGATGCGTACAACGAACGGCCTGCACTGCATTCGCCGAAGCAACGCAACAGGCAGCCACTACTTCATCTCTTCTTTGCAGAAGAATGGCGTGGACGGCTGGGTAACACTTGGAAAGAAAGCAGCCGAGGCGTGTCTGTTCAACCCAATGACGGGCGAAAGCGGAAAGGCTCTAGTGCGCGAGAAGGACGGCAAGACACAGGTTTATCTTCAGCTTCACAGCGGAGAGAGCGTGATTCTTCAGACATTCGACAAGCCATCGTCAGTATCGCTTGCCAACTGGAATTACCAGACCGATGGTGCTGTGAGCATCAGCCTCGACCACGGCTGGAAGCTGTCGTTTGTCGAGAGCATGCCTTCAATAGCCGGCACTTTCGACATTGACGAGCCAAAATCGTGGACGGAAATCGACAATGCCGATGCCAAGACGAACATGGGCACAGGTAAGTACTCAATCTCGTTCGAAATGCCTGATATAAAGGCTGACGACTGGGTTCTCGACCTTGGCGACGTTCGCGAGAGTGCGAGGGTTAAGGTAAACGGCAGCGATGCGGGCTGCGCATGGGCCGTGCCATACCGTCTGAACGTTGGCAAGTACCTGAAGAGTGGCTCGAACACTATCGAGGTTGAGGTGACGAATCTGCCAGCCAACCGCATTGCACAACTCGACCGCGAGGGCAAGGAATGGCGCAAATTCAACGAAATAAACGTCGTAGACCTCAAATACTCTCGCAAGAAATACGACTACTGGCAACCTGTTCCTTCGGGCCTAAACGGCACGGTTAAACTGATTCCGGTTAGGAAGAAGTAACTATTGCATAAACATAATAAAAAACGTCTGCCACTTTTTCCGAAATGGCAGACGTTTTTATCTATAAATTGGAATTATATTATTATCCCCAATAAAAGCCTTTGCATTTAGAGTTGACAAAACTACAAATTAAAATGAGCAAGTACAAAATATATTGCTTTTTAATTCATCATTTTTGCTCGTTTATTTTTGTTTTTGAGCATATCTGCATTTATTCCAATTATTTTTAGTAATTTTACCCTCAAACAAGAGATTGGTGCGCCATAAAATATCCGTCACACCCATTTCTCTCGTAATCCGAAGATTGCCCAATACCTCAAGGCATACAAGTATGTCAAGGAGTTTGGCGAGGGTATTGACCGTATCTGTAATGAACTGGAAACAAAAGGTTGCGCTATCCCATCGTTTCATGTTGATGCATTCATCTTGAAAGCAACCTTGATGGCTGAGTGAACAACCGAAAATGAGTTTGACCGCCCAAGTACCACCCAAGTACCGTTCAGGAAAATGGCACGAAAAATGGCACGGCAACTATTACAGAACTAACAGATAGACAGCTTGTAATTTTTGAGACAATAAAAAATGGCACAGTAAATGGCACGGTAAATGCACAAAATTTATCTGTTGCTTTAGGCATTAGTCTTCGAACAACAAAGCGTGACCTCTATGTCCTTCGTGACATGAATCTCATCCATTATGTAGGAAGTGATAAAACAGGACACTGGGAGGTGATAAAAGAAAGTGATTAACTGTACATTATTCTGAAACAATATATATTCAATATGAGTAACGAAAACAACCAAGGCTATGTTTACATTCTTACTAATCCAAGTTTCCGTGAGGATTGGGTTAAGATTGGTAAGAGCTCACGTCCGGTGGATGTTCGCTCTAAGGAGTTGGATAACACTGCCGTTCCTCTGCCTTTTGAAATATATGCTACATTGAAAACTGCGAAGTATGATAAGGTTGAAAAACAGATTCACAAGCAGATTGACCGTTTGACGGACTTGCGCATTCGTCAGAACCGAGAGTTCTTTAATATTGCCCCTTCCGTAGCTCTCGATATTATGCGCGATATTGCCGACTTGCTTGAAGATGCTGAACTTGCAGTTTATGTGGAGGGGAAACCCGTTGTAAGTAGCAGTAAGGATGAAGACAAGAAGATAAATGCTGCCAACGAGGATAAAAAACGTAAGAAGGTTAAATCTGCGTTCAAATTTCACATGGTAGGACTTAATGTTGGTGACACAATCATTTTTGATGCTACTCACCTTCCTGTCAAGATTGCTACCGACGACAAGATTGAATATGAAGGTCGCTTATGGTCGCTCTCCGCTTTTACTGCCGAATTTCTGCCTGAAGAAATGCAGAATACTTCTGGCGCTTACCAAGGTCCTAAGTATTTTAGCTATGGGGGTAAAACCATGCAGCAGATGAGATTGGAAAAAGAGGGGTAAGAGTAACGGCTGTTTGAAGATAAGGATAAACACTAAAAAAAATGATATGTCAAAAGCAACAGTAAAGAAAATACTCATGTCCATGCAAAAGGAAGAACTCATTGGCATGGTTCTGGAAATGTATGATGCTCGTAAAGAAGCCAAAGAGTATCTGGAGTTTTTTGCGAATCCAGACGAAGACGGAAAGCTGGAGGAGTATAAGAAAATCATCACGGAAGAATTCTATCCAGCGAAAAGCAGTAAAGAACCAAAGACTCGTTTTTCGGTGTGCCGTAAGGCTGTATCTGATTATAAGAAGTTGAAGCCATCACCAGACAAGCTGGCGGACTTGATGCTATGTTATGTCGAGAATGCATGTCAGTTTACATACGACTATGGCGACATGTGGGAGCAGTATTATACATCCGTAGAAAACAACTTCGACAAGACAATGGCATTTATTGCCAAGAATAACCTATTGGAGCACTTCAAACCACGTTTGCGGCAGTGTATGGAGTGGGCATCACCTTGCGGCTGGGGATTTGCCGACACAATTGCAGACATATACTACGAGTATTTTCACGAATAAGTCTTAATACAAAAACATAGTGGGTAACTCCAGTTAGGCCCCCCCCTTTTGTTTGTTGATGTGGAATCACGACCAAAAACAAATAGCGAGTAACCCTTCTGAGCTACTCGCTATTCTTGTTTATGTTATTTGTAATGCTTACGGATTACTTCACCTCCTCAAATCTAAACGTTATTGTGTATCAAGTGTTTACAAACACACGTGAACGATAAGAGAATGTAAAAGTGGCTGTTAAGCCAAACAAATATAGAATATAGAAATCCCAAGTAAGGACTATTTTACGTTTTTATCACTAACTATGGTTCTTACCTCCCAAGAACCACCTCTATCTCCACCATTACGAACAATTATACCTTCAGCTTTTAGACGGTCAATGTGTTTTTGAATTGCACTTGGAGATATGCCAAGAGTTTCTGAGAGAACTTTTCTTGTTATACTAGGGTCGTCTTTTATAAGTTGAAGAATAGTGTCAATTGTTTTACCAGTATCTTTCTGACCACCTTTCTGACCACCTTTCTGACCACTTTTCTGACCACCTACTTCATTATTATCTTCTGTATCATCGCTATTGCTGACATATACACCATCAATTCCAATAACATTAAATTTGGGTAATGTCAGAACAAAGCTATCCCTTGGAGTTGAGAATGATGGATCCATTCCTTCAGTATAGCCTTCATGCTCTTTATAAGCGGAGACAATCTTTTTGAATCCTGAGCCACGGCGCTCCATGTATTTCAGTCTACTGAAAATATCAGCAAGAATAGGATTACGACGTCGAGATGCCATATTCAACACGTCAACATCCTTGATAGAACCGCCGTCCACAAGACCGCCAGGAGAAAAGATTTCAAGTCTGTCATCATACATATCTATATGTACTTCACTCCCCAACTCAAGATAGTTGCGATGGATGAGTGCATTTACCAAGCCTTCCTCAACGGCACGTTCTGGATATTCAGGATATTCAAGGCGATTATCAGCAGTCTTGCGCCAAGCCTTTTTGGAGTTGCGGCGTACAAAATCAAGACCTGCTTGCAAAAGAGTAATCAAACTGCCACTATATTCCTCGTCATCCAATGCATCCATTACACCATTAGCCTTGTCAAGCCCATTCCAGCGAGTGCAGAATAGTCGAGAGTGACGCACAGGTGAGTAGTCTGCAATAAGAGCACCAGCATTCGTAAGCTCGCCCTTCTCGTTTATGATGCCGAACGATTCATAATCACTATCCTCAAACGAACGATTAGTTCGCTTGAAATAAGTTGCACGCAATACTGTGAATGCCATATCTTCGAATTTCCAGCGGGACACCTGACTGTCATACGGTACGTGGGAGCCCTTTAATACTAATTCCTTGTGTTTTGCGGTACTCACTACTACGCTTTCGTTTCCCACACGCATAAAGGCTTGCATTTGTCCATCGCCAATATAGTAGTATGGAGTCTGATCACCAGGCAGAACATCGAGCACCACAAACTCTTTGTCTTCACATCTGGCAAACGAAAGTTTAAAGTCAGGTATAGGGTCAATATGCGCTTTGATAGCCTCGCTAATCTTCTCTGCATCCCCTTTGGCATCAGCAAGTCCAATCAACGTATCATCATCCGCAATTCCCCATATGAGTCTACCACCCATACCATTGGCAAATGCACTCACACTCTTGCACCAACTCTTGGGTTTCTTTACCTCCAGAGTCTGCTTTTTATCGTATTCAGTTGCTTCGCCTATCAATTGTCGTATGTCAAATCTTTCCATCTTGCTTTTTATTTGTGTTTCTTGCCACTGAACCATTCGCAGAATGCAGTTTGTAGAAAAGAGTCACCATCGAGATAGTCCTTCCTGTTATACTTTGACGTATTGGTTAGTTAGATACTATTCTCATTTTATTTTATATTGCTCTTTTGGTCAATGTTGACAATTTCGAGTAGTGCAAATATAATAGAATTTGTTAAATGTTTCAAATTGTCTCGACTAAAATGTGACAATAATGACAACTTTTAGTTATGAATACGTCAGAATGCATTGATTTTTTGTCATGAAGTGTCGCTCTGCTCAATGTGTAGCTAATATACCTTTACGAAAAAAGAAACCTTACTGATAGATATCGAAATAAATGGGAATTACGATAAAGCAAAAAACAAATAGCGTGTAGCTCATTGAGCCACACGCTATTTGTTTTTAGTATGTCCTTATTTGTTAATTTACTTCACCTCCTCAAAGTCAGCATCCTGAACGTCATCCTTGGCAGAAGATGAGCCTGCGCCCGGATTTGGTCCAGCCTGTGCTCCCGGCTGAGGACCTGCCTGCTGTGCTGCTGCATACATCTTCTGTGCAGCATTGTTAAGCTCGGCTGTTGCTGCGTCGATAGCTGCAAGATCCTGTGCCTTGTGAGCATCCTTCAACTTGTTGAGGGCTGTCTCAACCTCGTTCTTCACGTCGGCAGGAAGCTTGTCGCCGCTCTCCTTCAGCATGTTCTCTGTCTGGAAAATCATTGAGTCAGCCTGATTAAGCTTGTCAATCTTCTCGCGCTCCTTCTTGTCGGCATCAGCGTTAGCCTCAGCCTCAGCCTTCATGCGGTCGATTTCCTCCTGGCTCAAGCCTGAAGAAGCCTCGATTCTAATCTGCTGCTCCTTGCCTGTTGCCTTATCCTTTGCAGAAACCTTAAGGATACCGTTGGCATCGATGTCGAACGAAACCTCAATCTGTGGCACACCGCGACGTGCTGGAGCGATACCCTCAAGGTTGAAGATACCAATCTGCTTGTTGTCGTTTGCCATCGGACGCTCGCCCTGAAGAACACGGATTGTTACGGCTGTCTGGTTGTCGGCAGCAGTAGAGAATGTCTCGCTCTTCTTGCAAGGGATTGTTGTGTTGGCATCGATAAGCTTTGTCATCACGCCACCGAGAGTCTCGATACCCATTGAAAGCGGAGTAACATCAAGAAGAACGATGTCGCCTACACCACCCTCTTTGTTAAGGATTGCACCCTGAATAGAAGCACCTACGGCTACCACCTCGTCTGGGTTTACGCCCTTTGAAGGCTCTTTGCCGAAGAAGTCCTTAACCAATGCCTGAACGGCTGGGATACGTGATGAACCACCAACAAGGATAACCTCGTCGATATCTGATGTGCTGATGTCAGCATCCTTTATTGCATTCTGGCAAGGAACAAGACAAGCCTGAATCAAGTTGTGAGCCAACTGCTCGAACTTAGAACGAGTCAGAGTCTTAACCAAGTGCTTTGGCACACCGCCTACGGCTGTGATGTAAGGCAGGTTGATTTCTGTTGAAGTAGAAGAAGACAATTCAATCTTAGCCTTCTCAGCAGCCTCCTTCAAACGCTGCATTGCCATTGGGTCGGCAGAAAGGTCTGCGCCCTCGTCGTTCTTGAACTCCTGAACCAACCAGTCGATGATTACCTGGTCGAAGTCGTCACCTCCAAGGTGAGTATCACCGTTTGTTGAAAGAACCTCGAACACACCGCCACCGAACTCAAGGATTGAGATATCGAATGTACCACCACCAAGGTCGAACACGGCAATCTTCATATCCTTGTTTGCCTTGTCGATACCGTATGCAAGAGCGGCAGCCGTTGGCTCGTTTACGATACGCTTAACATCAAGACCTGCAATCTGACCAGCCTCCTTAGTTGCCTGACGCTGTGAGTCTGAGAAGTAAGCAGGAACTGTGATGACAGCCTCAGTAACTTCCTGACCGAGATAGTCCTCGGCAGTCTTCTTCATCTTCTGAAGAATCATTGCAGAAATTTCCTGTGGAGTGTAAAGACGGCCGTCGATGTCAACACGTGGAGTATTGTTTTCACCCTTAGCAACCTTGTAAGGAACACGAGTAACCTCTTTCTGTACCTGATCGTAAGTCTCGCCCATGAAACGCTTGATAGAGAAGATTGTCTTCTGTGGGTTTGTTACAGCCTGACGCTTGGCAGGATCGCCCACCTTACGCTCGCCGCCATCAACAAATGCCACGATTGACGGAGTTGTTCTCTTACCCTCGCTGTTAGCGATTACTACTGGCTCGTTGCCTTCGAATACTGAGACACAGCTATTAGTTGTTCCCAAGTCAATACCGATAATTTTTCCCATATCTTTGTTTTTTTATTTTCTGTTAATAAATGAATTTTTATTTTCGCACTTTGACTTTTGCAAACCGCGTGCCAAAATCAGATTTACTGACAACAAATATGACAAAAATGTCAGTTTTTCTTATTTTTCTTTGGCAATAAGAATATATAATGTAACTTTGCGCCGGGTTCGAGGTTCGGGACACCACTATTATAATGTGTGCCGCCGATTAAAAGGGAATGCCGTGCAAACCGGCAACAGTACCCGCTGCTGTAAGTTCCTTATAACAGCCAACAAAAAAGCCACTGTCGCGTTCGGCGGGAAGGTGTTGGACTGCTGGAACGAGTCAGAAGACCTGCCTTGCACTCCACGAATTGTGATGTCTGCGGGATTACGGACGGCATGATTCAGGCAATGCACTATACCAAGATGAAGGCTCGATGCGAATTGGGCCAGAGGGATTGTTGTATAATTATGATACTGCACACAAACATTATTTTTTTAACAAACATAATAATTATTAGCTTATGAGTAAATTTTTTACATCTGTACTTGCTGTGTTTGTTGCCATGCAGGCACACGCACAGGTTGCAACCGCAACATTCGAGGATATCAAAATTGATGCCGAGGAGTCCTTTTGGGGCAACACAACAAAAGAAGGAGAAAACTCTTGGACTTCTGGCGGTTACACATTCGGAACATACTATAGTAATGCCTATGGTTATGACTACTATTCAAACTTCGTTGTAAGCAACAACAAGAATACTGACGGTACAGGCTACACAAAGCCTTATCAGTCAACAGCAAGCGGCGCAAAGAACGGAAACAATTATGCCGTTTTTTATTTAGAAACAATCTCCTCAGCCAGTAATGAAGTAAGCCTGCCAGAAGAAGCAACAGTAAGCGGATTCTGGGTTTGCAACAACACATACGCTATGCATTCTGTTACAAACGGCGATTCATTCGCCAAGGTATTCGGTCAGGGCGACTATTTTAAACTGACAATGACAGGATATGACGCTAATGGCGAGGTTACAGGAACTGTAGACCAGATGCTTGTAGACTGTACCGTTGCAGACAACTGGGTTTGCATAAAGGACTGGCGTTGGGTTGATTTGACTTCTCTTGGCAATGTTAAGAGCATCAAGTTCTCAATGAGCAGTACTGACAATTCTTACGGTATGATGAACACTCCAGCATATTTCTGCATGGACGACTTTGGCGGCATTGCTCCAGAGAAGAACACAGAGTATGCCAAGTTCGTTCCAAACGATGCAACAGGCATCAATAGCGTTGAGGCTGACATGTTCGCTCCTGCTGTCAAGAAGTATGAGAACGGAAAGCTTGTAATCTACAAGAACGGAAGAAAATTCAGCGCAAGCGGCGTTGAACTGAAATAAAAACTATTCTCACGAAGTACAGATGTCTCTCTAACCGATGAGGCATCTGTACTCATTTTTCTTCTACCAAAGCATATCGAAACAAAAAAATATCAAGACTATGCGCAAAACAATTTTTTCAACAACCATGCTCCTTGCAAGCCTTACGGCCATGGCAGACAATGCCGTGGTTCTGACAACCAAGAGCGGCGAGCAGAAGTTCGTGGCTTTCGAGGACAATGTGGTTATGACAACCAACAGCGACAAGCAGCTTGTGCTTACATCGGGCAACGAAGTGCTGACTCTCAACATTGCCGACATTGCAAGCATCAAGACACAGGAATACGACTTTTCGAGCACAACGGCAGTCGGCTCTGTTGAGGCTGATGGCGGCGAATGTCAGATTTTCGACCTCAACGGTCGCAAAATAAACTCGGTAACTCCGGGACAGATTTACATCATCAAAAAAGGTAACAAAACATCAAAAGAAATTGCAAAATGAAGAAACTACTCATTGCTATATTAGCCGTGGCAGGCAACCAAGCCTACGCACAAAGTTCGTGGACTATAAAGACAACCGACGATAAGTCATACTCTTTCCCAATAGAGAAAGTAAAAGAAGTAACCTTCACCAACGAAGAGGAGTGGCAGCCCGAAGTGGTTGAGAAAGAGGTGGTGAAAGAAGTCCCTACCCTTCCGAAGGATTTTGCAAAGCAGATTGAATGGCTGAAGACAGCCGCAACATTCAGCCCATACATCTCGAAGGTGATTGACGTAGACCTTGCTCCGGGACAGTTTATCAACACTCTGCCAAATAACCTCGGCACAAAAGAGACAGCCATTGCATCGGTAGCCAACTCTATTGTTGGCAAGGTAAGCAGCATGGTTCACCTTGGCGGATGGGGCGGCTCGGTTACAGTCGGATTCGACCACCCTATCCAGAATTTCGACGGATGCGACTTCCGCGGACACGGCAACGCCTTCGTTGGCTCGTCAGAACCGGGCATCTACTATGTGGCTCAAGCCGACGAGAACGGCAATCCGAAGAAATGGTATCTGATAAAGCACGGCATGTACGACTACTCTATTCACGACTACGAGATAACATACTACAAGCCTGAAAAAGAATATGCCGAGGGCAAGAAGATAACATATCTTCAGGCAAACGGTAAAACCGCTTCGGTAAATGTTGTAAAAGATGAGTTAAGTTCAGTTCTCGTAACAAAGGACGACAAGACTTACTATGTAAAGAACGGTAACGAATATGAGGTTACGATAATCGAAGACACAAAAATAGCAAGCTTCGCACAATACATTAAGTGGACCGATAATCTCGGACATTCAGGCTACGAGCCTAAAAACTCATTCCACCAGCAGTCTTACTGGCCTGAATATGCCGGCGACAAGATTGTGATTAAGGGCGAATATCTGCCAGTAGGCACTCAGGTTACAAAGCCTGACGGCGTGAGCAACTATTATGTAAACGACCCTAAGGCATGGGGCTTTCCACTTGCCGAGGGCAAGAACTACGGAACAGGCGCATACGGCATGTGCGACACCTACACCAACGACAACGACCTCTCGTGCATCGACATAGACTGGGCTGTGGATGAAGATGGCAATCCTGCCAACCTCGACCACATCGACTTTGTTAAAGTACAGACTGCCATACACTATCAGGCAGGAATGCTCGGCGAGAACTCTTGCGAGTTTAGGGGAATCGAAGACCTGCATCTTACGGGAAAGTTCATCAAGGTCGACACTTCCATCAAGCCAACCGTTCCTGAAAACGGATATTGGTACTGGTCGTACTAATCAAACCATCTGAATGGTAACAGAGATTGTAATAGACACGCTGCTGTCGCTATCGGACGTGGTTGTTACTGCGCCCAAAATAAGCCAGACTCCGTATCAGGAACTGAAAGGCGAACAACTTCAGCTCGTATCTACCACCACGGTGGCAGATGCGCTGAAGTATTTTGCCGGAGTACAGATTAAGGACTACGGCGGACTGGGAGGCGTAAAGACGGTAAACGTGCGTTCGATGGGCGCACAGCATGTTGGCGTGTTCATAGACGGAATAAGGATAACAAACGCACAGAACGGTCAGGTTGACTTGGGCAAATATTCGCTCACCAACATGGAATCGGTGTCGCTTTACAACGGCAACAAAACGGAGATGCTGCAATCGGCATCCGAGTTTGCATCGGCATCGACCGTATATCTGCAAACGCGCCAGCCTCAGGCAACAGGCGGAAACATAAGCTACTCAAACGCATCGTTCGGAACAAACCGCGTTCAGGGGCATTTCGACTTTAGGAACATTGTTTCGGTTGATGGCGAATTCTGCCATTCCGACGGCGACTACCCCTTCCGCTATCAGTCAGCCTACGAAGACACAACGGGCATACGCCGCAACTCCGACATCACGTTTTTCAGAATAGAGAGTTCGGTCTTTTACAAAGGATTCAAGGGACATCTGTATCATTACTCGTCGGAAAGAGGAATTCCCGGCGGAGTGGTTAGAAGACTTTCGGACAAGTTCAGCAACGTGGCGAGAGAATGGGACAACAACACGTTTGCGCAGCTCTCAAAATCTGTCGGATTCGGCAAGCTGGCAACGAAATTCAATCTGAGATATGCCTACGACTATCTGAACTACAACGCCGACTACGAGGAGAACGTGTCGATGCACTACAACAATCACTACACACAGCAAGATGTGTACGCATCTGCCACGGCATCGTACCCCGTTATCGACAATCTGAGCCTCAGCCTCTCGGCAGACGGCAGATGGTCGGACCTTGTGTGCGACGTTGCCTATTTCCACTACGTTTACCGCATAGATCTGAAATCGTCGTTCACGGCACGATACAGTCTGAAGGGCGCGAACTTCTCGGGAACGCTTCTCTACACCGACGTAAGCGACCACACCACGAAGAAAGCCGACCCGCTGCGTAGACTAACGGGAATGATTCACGGCTCGTACACGCTTGGCAAGTTTCAGATGCGATGCTTTTGGAAATCGATTTTCAGAGCACCGACGCTCAACGACCTCTACTACGTTCAGGTGGGCAACCGCAATCTGAAGCCCGAATATGCCAAGCAACTGAACATCGGAGCAGACTACACACTGATGGGCAGCACCTTCGGCACGAAAATACAAATCGACGCATACTACAACCGCATTGATGACCGAATCGTTGCCCTTCCGCTGAAGGGAACGACAAACTGGACGATGCTCAACTTTGGAAAGACGCGCTGCTACGGGCTAAACGGAACGCTGCAACTTCTGTACACCACGAAAAATGTCAGTATAGACCTTCTTAACACGGCATCGTTTCAGGACGACCGCAACAGAACGGACAAGGAGAGCGACGCGTACAACGACCTTATCCCCTACTCGCCTAAATTCTCATGTTCGTCGGTTCTGTCGGCACAATACCGCGGATGGTCGGGCGCGCTGTCGTTCATGTACGTCGGAAAGCGATACTGGCTCAACGAGAACGACCTCGGCGACCCTCTGAAGGCTTACACAAACCTCGACCTGAAGATTTCGAAGACGATACGCAACTTCATGATTTCGGCCGAGGTGAACGACATCTGCGACAACGGCTACGAACTTATCCAACGATATCCGATGCCGAGCAGAAACTTCAGATTCACAATAAAATACTTCTTCAAAAACAAAGCATTATGACTAAAAGACTAATTTTTCTCGCAATAGCCGTCATCAGCCTCACTATTGCCACGGCACAGGAAAGAATCATCTTACTGAACGAAGGCAACTGGAACTCGGACGACGGACAGGTATCGCTGATAGAAGGCTCAACGATAACGAACAAATGGTTTCAGCAGCAGAATCCAAAAAAGAAGATTGGCGACACTCCGAACGCCATCATTCATCTGCGCGACAATCTGATTGCCATCTGCGTGAACACATCGAACATAATTCAGTACATCACCGCCGACGGCAAGGACTGCGGCGCAACGGAGAATGTTCCGAACAACCGCAAGATGGCTTCGGACGGCAGCTATCTGTACGTTACAAGTTATGCACACACAACCGCCCTCGGCGAAAAATATACAAAAGGCTACGTTGCAAAGATTAACATCGATACGAAAGAGGTTGTTAAGACCTGCGAGGTTGGCTACGAGCCCGAAGGAATTGCACTGTACAACGGCAAACTGTTCGTTGCCAACTCGGGCGGATATGCCGTTACGGAGAATCACAGTCACGAAACGACCGTATCTGTTGTTGATGCCGAAACGATGCAGAAGATTACAGACATCGACACAGAGTGCATCAACCTCTTCGGAAGCATGTCGCAATGCGGCAAATATCTGTGCATAAACTCGGCTGGAAACTACGAGAGCATAGGTCCGAAGACCATCATTCTAAACTGCGACGACTACTCGTTCGTGACGTACGATTTCGCCTCGACAATAAATTGCAGCCACAACGGTAAATTCTACTGCATAGGCACAAACTTCTCGCAGATAAACGATAGTTACGATATATGCCCACAGACTATCGACCCCGAGTCGGGCATCGTTTCGGATGGCATCGGCATTGGCAGCATAGACAGTGACATTAAGAAGATGAAGAATCCGTACGATTTGTATTTTAACCCTTACACAGGCTTTATATACGTTTCAGACGCAAACGAATTCCAGTCGGCTGGCTATGTATATCAGTACAACGAGAGTGGCGTATTGCAAAACAAATTCAAGGCATATTTGCAGCCTGCTCACTTTCTGGCTCTCCCACCAAGCGGAACAGGAATCCAAAACACTTTGTCTGATGCCTTGGACGATGCGTTCTACAATCTGCATGGCGTAAGAACGACGAATCCTGCAAAAGGACAAATCTATATTTACAATGGAAAGAAGGTTGTTTATTAATTCATAATTCACAATTCATAATTCACAATTTATAACTTGAAAATTGAAAATTTAAAGTTGAAAAGGCTGGATTTCAGAATTCAGAATTCCTAATTGACGATTCGGGACTAATAAGGGACGATTTGCGACGGATTTGCTCTTTTTGGAAATACAAAATAGTGGGAAGGTATATGCAAGGTATATGTTGGCTATATGTTAGCTATATGTTGGCTATATGTTAGCTATATGTTGGCTATATGTTAGCTATATGTTAGCTATATGTTAGCTATGAATGATTGCAAATCACAAATCATACGCGAATTCGGAATGACGCTGAAAGCGTCACCTCTCAGTAACCGCAGCATCCGTAGGATCTGCGGACTAAAATGACACGAACATCATCGACCCTGAAAGCGGTCGCCCATTGCAACTGATGGGGCACTCTTTCAGAGTGCTTGCCGTTGATGGTGTCCTATCCCGCAGGTCGTTCCGACCTACGGTTACTGAGCGGAGACGCCTTCAGCGTCTATGGTAGTTTTAGTCAATTGGCTAAACATGTGTCTAAACGACAGGTACAAAAGCTGCTGTTCTTATGGAAAAACAAAGTTGGTTCTGCCGAATTTCCGAATTCGGCAGCATCACTAAACGGGAGTTTGTAACTCCCATTGTCGCAAAGCGACAAGATGTCATGCGAATAACGACATCTTTTCAGCGGTGGGAATTCTTGCGTCCCTTCGGTAGCAAGCGAACGGAGTTCGAGCGGCAAATTCCCGATTTTATTTTCTGCCAAATTACAAATTCGGCAGAACGGGGGAACAATTTATGATGGATTTATTCTTCTGGTAAATACAAAATAGTGGCAAGGTACGTCCAAGGTACGATGAAGCAACATTAAGGGTATGTTCAAGGAAGCCAGAAGGAAGTAGGTAGCAAGATAGTAGGAAGAAGGTAGCAAGAAGGTAGCAAGAAGGTAGCAAGAAGGTAGCAAGAAGGTAGCAAGAAGGTAGGAAGATAGTAGCAAGGGGATAGCAAGACGAAAGTAAGAGTCGTAATTAGCCAAAAAAAGAGTAAGGCATTGACAATTAACCCCGGAAAGGTGTCGGGGATGTTAACCTTACTCTTTATTTCTGTAAGAGGCTGAAAGCGGAGGGATTTGAACCCACGATACATGAAGGATTTCTCTCATCACCCAGTTACCTAACTTCTGGTATCAACTTTCTGCCATCTTACTTTAAAGGCAAATATAGTCACTAAATCGTCAAAAAACAAGTTTACAAGTATAAATTCGATCCTTCTTGGTATCAGTAATTGACAAATGACAAGTCCTGATATAATTGAGGCGTGGCAATCGGAATTGCCACGCCTCAATATTTTCAACTTTACTTGTCGATTAACTCGGGGCAGACCTCGAGCATGTAAATTGCATCAAGACTCCATGTCGAAACATCGTTAGTATTTACCTCAGGAGCCTCGTGGCGCTCGTTCGGCACTTCGGGTTGCTGAAGGATATTTACTTTCAGAGGCTTCAGATTGTTGCCGTCGCGAATCAAATCCTGCCAAGCCTCACGACCCTTCTCCTTGTCGCCGTGCGCCGCAGCGTATGCCATCAGACGCGCAATGCGGAATTTGTTGCGCCTTGTCTTGTAAGCCATTTCCTTGTATCGCGTAGCAAAGTCGAGCCACGTTTTCTCCCATTCAGGCAACTTTATCATCTCCATCATCTCGTTCATCACCTCAAAGCCGCCCATAATCGTCATAAGGTGGCTCGTTGCCTGCTGAGACATATCGCCTTCCTTCGAGATGATGCCAGTCTTAGGGTCGTAGCCGAGGGCAATAGGACCTGTAAAGATGCCCGACGGCAATGCCGAGATGCTCTTCATTCCTGTTATAATCTTGTCGCGATACTTGTTGTCGCGGAAACGCTCCCAGTGAGTCATCCAATTGCACGCGTAGCCAAGCCAGTCTGGTCCGATGCTTATTCGCGCAGGAGCAGTACAGTCAGCTGTGCGAGGGTCGGCAAAGCGCATTGGGTCGAGGGTAAGCAGAGTGTAATCCGAGTCGAGTTCGTCCTCCATCAACTCACCTGTGCGCTCATCGCCCGTGAGATAGTAGAAGAATCTATGCCAAGCCGACTGCGCTATTCTCACCTGCTTGCATCCGCAGCCCCAGTGACTTACGTTGTGACGGCTTCCGAGTCCGGCATATTCGCCAAGATGATACACATCGACCTCGCTTGTGTGGCGCGTCATTGCCACCGCCATGTCCCAGATGTCCGAACGACCGCTGCGCAAGAAGTTGTACCACAGCCACATATTGCTTGCCAATTCAGTATTATCCCACGCATATCCGCCAACATCGTATCGCCATTCGTGACGCACAGGGTCATAGGCGTGCATCACATCGCCATAGTTCCAGAATCCGTACCAGCCATGCTCATCGATGGCATGTTTGTAATATTCGATATAATCGTCCAGACGCTTTTCAACATCAGCAATCTTTCCGTCCTTACGGCTTGGCAGACTCCACACGCCAAAGGCGCGCTTTGCATGCAGATATTCGGGCGAGCAGATAAGCTGCGGAATCTTTGAGCCGGTGCGAGCATAGTCGGCAATACGCGATTTACCGGGATATGCCGCCATCGGGAAGAGAATCAGCGTACTTGTGCGACCTATTCCCGTAGGAGTGCTCATGCCTGGCAGAACATCCTCGTAACTTGCCTCAAGGTCGTGCGCGTGGTCGTCGTAGTGGCGCAAATCCATCGCCTCGCTCTCTGGACTCCACAGCCACACCTTCAGCAATGCCACCGAATCGCGGGCGTTAGATACCTCCAGAGTAGACGGATACGACTGCCAGAAATTCTGAAGCGACACGCCCAATCCGCCTGTTAGGTCGCCGGCAAACACGAATCCGTCGGCGCGATACCCGTTGAACGTGCCAATCCACGGATGCTCGCCGTTTGTCTGCTTGCGGATGGAAAAGCCGTTTGCCTGCGTCTGACTAAGACGATAGTTGCCCCACGAAGCCCAGTTCTTAATCAGGAACTGCCCTTTCTGGTCGAATGTCTCAGCCTCAGGCACACGCACGCCGTCCATCTGCATCTGCTGATAGTTCTCCTTCGGAAGATTCTTGCCCTTTGGTCCGGTTGCGCCCAGTACTCTTCTGCCTACCAGCGGCTGAACAGGCTCTGCCCACACTCCGCCGTTGCCAGTCGAGAACGCCACGCTGCGGTTGTACCACGCCTCGCGCATCGGCACTTCGAACTGAAGTCCGAGCGAGCTGATGAAATCCTTGTCTTGGTCGCCGTCGTAAACGATGGTGTGAACCATCTTAACCTGTTCGCTGCCAGCGTAAAAGTAGAAACGGACAACGAACGGCAGCCATTTGCGCCCTTCGCGCTGATGCTTTCCGCTAACCTTTATCACGGCAGCCAGATTACCTTGCCTTTCAATCTCTATCTTCTCAACAGAACTGTTGTATATGTCGTTTTCGGTCGTTACCGATGTAGCGTTTGCCGAGAGCGTTTTCTTCAGCGAGCAGACGAGCGATGCCTTTCCTGCCACCTTCTGTCCCTTCAGAATCATGTGGTTCAGCAAAGCGTCAGAGCCGTCGGCAAACTCAACCTCCAAAACGCCAGTGTTCACGTTTATCGAGCCACCGTTCTTCTTTACCGTGAGTTGAGCAGAAGTCTGTTTCTTCGCGCTTTTCACGATGCTCAGTCTGTCAGCCCCAGCAGGAACAACTCCTGCAAATCCGCCCCACTTGACCGAGCCGTCGGGCCAGTAAGCCAGCGTGTAGCAGTCGAGCGGTACATTTCCTTCGGAAGTCTGAAGTTCGAACTGAGTGCCGTGCTTCACCTCGCCCTTGTCGAAAGGCACGCCCCATGTCGTTGCCGTTGGAATAGCGTACTTGTCTGTGCCTATCCAGTTAAGTGCGACTTTATCAGCCGAAAAAGCCTTGCCTTTGGCTGTGTACCTGAAGTTTTTCAGTTGCGTGTGCGACCATGTCGTTCTGAATCCGAACCAGCCCGATGTGAGTTGCTTGTCTGCAAAGTCAACAAGACACTCTCCGTCGATGAAATATTTCACCCTACCCTTCTGGCTCACAAGTTTGATGTGATACCAGTGGTTTGGTTTCAGAAGATGCTTCTCGTCCTTATATTCTTTCAGAATGGCAGGGCGATATTTCTCGTCCTTAATGCCACGCTCGTCGCCATCGTACTTGCGGAATCGCGTTGTGGTATTGCTGTTTCCGCCGAAGCCGAGATAATAAAGCTGAAGCGAGTAACTCTTCAGGAACACGCCGCCGCGCCATTCAAGACGCTTGAAGATGTTATCCGGATTCTTCGGGTCTTGCGCCATCCAGAAGCAGTTAAGGTCACTTGTACGCTCGCCATCAGCCCCGTTATTCACCACCTGAGCGTCGTATTCTATAACCACGTCGCCAGACATGCGCTCGTTGTACCACAAAGTCAGACCTTTGGGCGAGAGCATATCAATCACTCCGTCGGACTGCAAGACCACGCGTGTGTCGGGCGATTCAGCCTCGACTGTCCATTTGTCTTGCAGATTCTGCGCAAATACCGCCGTTTGCAGCATTGCCAGAATAACAAACAAAAAATTCCTCATTCCTTTTATCTTAATGTTGTTAAAAAAATAGCCCAGAGCACAGGCTCCGGGCTATCTGTACCTATTTTTGTTTCGATTTGTCTTTCAGAATCGACTTACTTAATCATCAGTTTGATGTTCTCAACAGCCGATGCACTCTTCATACTAACTATGTATGAGCCGCGCTCCAAACCAGCAGCCTTGGCAGCAGCCTCGACATTAGCCTTTGTTGACTTGAACTCGGCAACCTTAACGCCAGCAAGGGTGATAACGCTGCACTCAACTTCGGCATCGGCAGCAATCTTGTTTACAGATGTAGCAGCAACTACCTTGAGTTTACCGGATGTCATTACTTCAGAAGTATCCCAAGCAAGTCCGGCTGGAAGTTCCTGAAGGTCGAACGAAGGATTACCTACAATCTCGTTTGCAACAAACAGAGTAACCACGTCGCCTGCAGCAGGAGTCCATCCCTTGTAAGTGTAATGGATAGTACCGTTAATAGTAAGAGTACCTCCGACTTCAAGATATGAATACATAATCGCACCAGTCTTTGTGTTATACTCAGCAGCAGAAGAACGGTTAAGACAGATAGAAGAGCCTGCATTAGCCACTACATTGCCAAGAGTCTTAAGGCAACCTGCATTGCTTGTCTCAACACTTCCTACGCCCGGACGGATAACACTGCCTTCGTAAGCGTATACCGACTGAGTTATTCCCTTTCCTGTCAATGCTCCGCCATTTTGAATCTGCAATGGATTAACACCTGTCAAAGACGATGTAACTTTATCATTGTTCAGTCTCAACTCACCGCCATATACTGTAATCGGGCCAGCGTTTTCAAAAACATCAACAGAAGAAACAGTCCATTTGCCAGTACCCTTCTTTGTTACTCGACAACCCTCTATCTTTCCAGAGAAAGAGAAATCTGTATTCTTCTCGCCTATAGTCAAAGTATTTACCGATGAGCCCCAATATCCTGTATTTGTGATTGTTCCAGAACCTGTGAGCGCACCAATTGCAAAGTTCTTACCGTTGGTATAGACTGTTGCATCGCTTGCAATGTTAAGCGTAGCCTTGCCAATTCCGTAAGTATTGTTAAAGTCGAACGTTGGGTCATAAGTGTTCTTTGCACCCTGATAAACCTTTATCGTTCCTGTAAACTCGCTCCAATTGCCGTTGAACGGACAACGTACCCATGTAGCGTAAACATTCAGCGTTCCCTCACCTGTCAGTTTACCTGTATAGTTACATCTTCCGTCAGGATAGAACGTAGCGGTCTTGCCCTTTGGTACAATTAAGTTAACGTTATCTGTAAAGTCGCCATATATGCTATTGTTGTACTGAAGCGTTCCGCCGTTCAGCACAATAGTCTTTCCAGAGAAATGAACATCGCCGAAATCGTAGACAGTTCCAGAATTTACAATCAGACTATCGTAAGCAACAGGCGCGCCGTTCAGTTTCAGCAATCCAGCACCATTCTTTACAAGAGCCACGCTGTTTGCTGTAGCCTTAGAAACCTTAGAGTCGACCTCAAGTGTCTTTCCGCTTGCCACCTCGATTGCAGCACCGCCGTTGCCAATCATCAATGGCTGAGACAACGACATAGACTCATTCACGGCAAGCGTAGCCTTGTTGCTGATAGAAACAACATTATCAACGCCGCCAAGTGCTCCGAAGTCGTTGCCGATATTAGAAGCAAGAGAGCCGACAATCAGTTTACCGCCGTTTATCGATGTTGTTCCGCTGTACTTATTGGCATTGTTCAGCGTAACAGTACCATTTCCATTCTTTGTTACGTTTGCCTCGCCAACCAAAGCATCGCCAGTAATAACAATGTCCTTATCGTTGTTTGCAAAAGTCAATGACTTAGGAGCCTGATTGCCCTCCAAAACGATGTTTGTTGTCTTGGCATTGTCGTCAATCACAACGTTGTCGAGCTGAATGAAGACATCGCTCTTGCCTGTTGCGCCGTTGTAGAAGTTCTCTGTCTCCTGATTGTCCCATGTGCCAGACTTATCGCCAATCCATGTAACATCAGCCTGCTCGCGCGAGTTCTTAACGTCAAGATAGAGTTTTCCGCCCTCGTAAGCAAGTGCAAACTTATTGAAGTCAAGTCCCTCTACTACGATATTCTTGATGTCGCCGTCAATCTTGTCAATTTCGCCAAGAAGATATTTTCCGGCAGGAAGTTTCTTAGAACCGTTGAGAATATGAGCATCAATCTGGAACACCGGAGTGCAGTATTCAGGACCGTTTTTCCAGTCTTTCTTCTCTATCTTCAGAACATTAGCCTTTACAACATCCGATGTCATGTCTGATGAATACACATCGAACACCACTCTCGAACCGAAGTTAAGGATGAGGCTGTCGGCTGCAACCGTGCCCTTAACATCCTTGCCGGCAGGACGGAGTTCAGAAGCATAGTCCATCTCGATAGCCTTGCCGAATGTTCCCTTTGAGTTGAGCACGGCAAAGCGGTTTAGCCATACGCGGCTGTTTGGCATCGAGCCGTCGAAGTTGAGTGTTCCAGCCCAAACGTCGGTTGAACCGCTGTAAGTCTGCTCAACGGCTGGCAAGTTAAGGATTCCGTCGCCCTGCTTTACAAGACGAGTGCTTCCACTGAATCCTGCGCCAAGTACATCGAGTTTGTATGTTGTAGTTGTAATGTCATACTCCTTTTCTGTTGCCTCGCTTGGCGCACTACCCTGCACCCAAGTAGGCACGTTTAGTGTTACGATATAAGGCTGTGCACCACTCTGGACAGTAACCTTAGCATCGGCATTCTCGCTAACAAGAATATGCTTGTCGTTCTGTGCCGACGAGATTGTTCCACCGTTGGCAATCTCCTCGCGACCAGTTGTTGTCAATGGCGGCGGAGCAATAGTTATACCCTCCAGTTCGCCCAAGAAATAACTTGCGTGAGGCGGCTGATTATATCCACACATCTGCCATACCATGGCATTGCGGTACTGATGGTCGTACCACAGCGAGTAGTTACGGTTTTCGGTAGGAATAGTTGTTGTGTATATGCGAATGTTATTGTCAGCCGTGCGCATTATCACCTCTTCGCGCCAGTCGCCGAAGATATCGCCCTGATAGCAAGGAGTATTTTTTGTTCCGTTGTTTGAATATGCGCCTGTCAGCGTCTGCAATAATCCAATGCCATATTTGTTTATATTAACTCCATCTACCGGTTCTTCGCACAAGTCTCCATCCCAGTAGATGCGGAAGTTTACGGTCATTCCCGTCTCGGTCATTCCGTCAACATGGTCGTTTGTTACGGTGCTGATAGGCGTATCATGTCCGCTCTTTCCTATCGAGCCCGGGAAATCGTTCGAGAAGTTACCACACAATGAGCGTCCGTCATCGCTTGTGCTTGTCTGGCGATAGTAAATCTTCGATGTAGTTGCATCGCGATAGTTGTTGTCTGGCAAATCCTCGTTGCAGGCAAAAAACTCCTGTCCATGCTTATAAGGATTGAAGTCGCCCACGTGCTGGGCATCTCCGTGTCCTAGTCCGGTTGTCGACAAGCCTTTTCCGTTGTCGTCAATCACCATCGAGCCCCAAACAATCTCGTCGCGTCCGTCCCAATCGACATCGGCAATTACATAGTTGTGGTAGCCTTGTCCGTACCAAGGCGAACCTGCCTGATTGTTGGTCCATCTCCAACGCTCAACAAGTTCGTGAGTTGCCGGATTAACATCATACGCTATAAACTTATGGCGTGTGTAGATTCCTCGTCCAAGGAAGATACTTGGCTTCTTGCCGTCGAGATAAGGCGCACCGAAGAAGTGCTTTGTTGAACGATGTCCATAGCCATCGCCCCAAGCCTTTTCAAGACTTGTTTCACCGCTTTCAAGACGCTTCAGCGGATATTCCACACACTGGTATGGCTTTCCTGTCGCGCCATCGACATAGAGCAGATATTCTGCTCCGTCGTGCATAAACCAGTTTGTTCCGCCGCCAGTTGCTGCGCGATAATTCTTGCTGGCATCGCCCACAACGTATGTTGTGCCGTCTGCCATGTGTATTGTTGTGCCGTCGGCTGCACGGAACACTGCTTCTGCCTTTCCGTCGCAATCCCAGTCGTATGCAACAATGTTCTGTTCGTTATTCTGGAAGTCGCCCATGTTAGGACCGCAGTTTACCCACCACAGCACCGTACCGTCTTGTTTCAGACACTCGAACAGCGAATATTCGCCATTGTATCCAGCGCGCGGATAACTTGCATTAATCTCGCTCTGATTGTCGTATTTCAGCAGAATTTCGACCTCGCCGTCGCCATCTACATCGGCACAGCAGGCATCGTTCGGAATATATGTAGACTTAAGCGAGGCATCGTGCTTTGGCTTAATCTCCTTCCAAGCATTTGCCAATACTCCGACAGCCTTGCTCGCAGCCTGCTCTTTTCCACGCACAACAGCCTTAACAGTGTATGTGCTGCTTGCCGAACCGCCGGCATCGGTATAGTTTGATACCTTGAGCGGTGTACTGTTAAGCAGCACGCCGTCGCGATATATGTTGTATGAAACATCGTAATACTCCTCGGCATTTATTCGCCACGAGCAATAAACGCCGCCCGTTGTCTGCACAGCAACAAGACCGCGGTCGAGCTTGTCGGTTATACGCTGTGCCTGTGCGCTGCCCGAAAGCATTGTTGCAAGCAGCAAGACAGAAATCAGTTTTTTATGCATATTTAGATTATATTGCTAGTGTTTAGTATTAATAACTTTGCAAATATAAAATTTTAAACAAAACAAAGCGTACACAAATGTTTCAAAAATAGTTTATTTTTTTGCAGAAGACGCGCTAATAACGCATTTTTGTGATGTACGAGTAACATGTTTTTGGCAGTTTACCGACTTGTGAGATGCGCAAGCAAAGTTGTGTTGATGTACTCTTTTTGAGAACAGATAGTAATCTGTTTTACCATAAACAAGGGAGTTGAAAATTCAGAATTGACAATGAACAATGGACAATTGACAATGCACAATTCATAATTCAGAATTCAAAATTGCTCTCATAATTATCGAGGGTGTATAATAGAACAATTGTGGCATGGATTATTCTTTATGTAAATACAAAATAGTGGGTAGGAAGAAGGTAGCAAGAAGGTAGCAAGAAGGTAGGTAGATTCAAGGTACATTGTAGGTACATCGTGGGTATATCAAAGCAAGCCGGAAGGTATAGGGAAGAACTAACTTATAAAGGCTAATGGTTGGGATTCGTAATAGGATAACTCTTAACTGGAAATTGACAATGTAGCAATTGTGGTTAGTAAGAAGCCAATGTTAAGCCGAATTTGCCGCTCGACCTATGGTCGCTTGCTGCTGAAAGGACGCAAGAATTTCCACCACTGAAAAATCATCATGCGATATTGACTCCGGTTCAATTGCGACCGCAGTGTGTTCGCAATTGGATATGTTCTATAAAACTAACGGCTTTGCTCCATTGTTGTTTTGCTGCCATTGCAACAAAAGCAACAAAAAAAAGCCCTGCGGCTTTTGCGAACCGCAGGGCTAATATTAACATTGAAAACTTAATTCAATTATTGTTTTGTTAAGATTACTTAGCCAAGAACTTCTTACCGTTCTGGATGTAAATCTTACCAGCCTCAGTTGTAGAAACCTTAACACCACCGATTGTGTAGATTGGTGCGTTAGCATCCTCAACAACAGCCTTAGGAGCAGCTACAGAAGTAGCACCGCTACCCTCTACGAAGCCCTTGTAAGTCAATACACGAACATCACAAATTGCAGTATCGTAACGATACAAACTGTAAGACTCACCAGCTACAACAACTTTTGTAACGTTGCAATCGCCCTTGTCAGGACGGTCGTAACCGCCACGAGTGTGAACAACAAAGAAGTTTGGCTTAGTAGCATCGTCTGAAACATACTTCTCGTTTACATTTACGTCAAGATTTTGTATATCTGTTGCATCGTAAACAATACCCTCAAGTGGGAAGATTGTCCAATTTGCAGCAGTACCAGCAGCAGGAACCAATGGATCGAATACAGTCTGATAGTTGTCTTCGCTTGCACGATAAACCTTCCATGTTGCTGTAGCAAATTCTGAAGCAGCTATTACACCAAAGCCCTTCTTTAACGAAACATACTCCGTACCATCTACATAAGGCTCGTTTGTACCATCAGCCTTGTAACCACGAACCTCGTCCGAGTAAATACGCTCCCAATGAGATTGTGCAGTGGAACCATCGCCCGGTGTCTTCAAATCTACTGCACGATCAGCCTCTGTAAGACCAAGAGTCTTTGCTTCATCAAATGTAACATCAAACTTCTTGCTTACCTTCTCCTCATACTCTGTATTATTCTCGATGATAACTTCTTCTGAACGACCGTAGCACTCTCTTACGTGAGTTAAGTCAGCAGACTGCAACTTCAAAGAGCCCTTGTCTGAGAACTTTATCTTATCACCAGCATAAGCCTCACCCTTAGTTGTTTTACCATTCTCTGTCAACTCATAAACAATAGTGATAGATGGCTTAAGAGTTACGTTAGAGTTATCAACCTTAAGAGTGTACTCCTTGCCATATCCCTCTGACACATTTGAAATAATAGCCTCAGGAACAGGAAGATTCTCTACTTCACAAACGACATCAATAGAGATTACGTCAGACTTGTTAGTCTCATCATCCTCGCGTGTTGTCCATACAAGCAAAGTACCACTCTCTGTACAAGAAATAATCTTCTGACCTCCCTCTGCATCTGGGTCACCTTCAAAATTACGTCCTTCTTTTGCCTGTCCGAACTCTACAGAATACTCCTCACCATTAGTATATGACAATGATGGGTCTACATAATCTTGATCAAGATTACCAAGCTGCTTCCAGTGAAGAATCTCGCCTTCCTTGAACTGTGCGAAGTAGTTACGCTCTGTACCCTCAACATAGAACAAGTCTACTGAAGGGTTCTCTGCAATAACGCCATCAACAAAGTAAGAAAGACCCATGTTTGAAAGTTGATGAACAGATTGACCATTCATAGAAAGAGTCTGGACACCGATTCTGTCATCACATACATAAGCGTGAGTACCAGTCTTAACCACTGTCTCACCATTCAAGATAGAGTAAGTGGCAACATTAGTCTCTGTATTAACCTCTACAGCAAAAGTGTACTTTACATTGCTTGAAAGGACACAAGAATCAAGATCTGCTGAAAAATCCCAATCCGTAGCACTTGTAGGAGTCTCATTAATCTTGATTTTAAATTCACCATCTGCTACCCCTGCTTTTGCTTTTTCTACAATACGGAAACGGAAGAAGAAATCCTCGCCTTCGTTAACATTTGCCCAATGCTTGTTGTGAGTGGAATTACGAGAATCGGTCAAACTTGTACCAACAGGAAGAACTGTCAATTCAAGGTCTGCACGATTTTCATTGAATGTAGACATATTCAAATCCATAGACCACTTGTAAGTCTTGTTCGGCAACTTGTCCAAATCAATACCTTCCCAAGCAGATTCAGGGTATGCGAAGTTAAGCATACGACCACCGTTCTTCTTGTTATAAGCCTGATAGTATTCCTTGCCCGGAGTACCTTCAAAGTTACCAGCATCCTGAATAGTCCAGCCCGGATCCTTATCAGTTGCAATCTTGTAGAAAAACTTGTCTGTAGCATTGGCTGTAAGGCTAACGAAAGCCAATGCCAAAGAAGCTAAGAGTGTAATTTTTTTCATGTTTTTAAAGATTAAATTAATAATAATATAGTATGTAATAAATATTTGCCCCATACAACATTTGCACGGAGCAAATATAATATTATTTTTTTAATTACCAACCCGGATTCTGCTTTATTGCACCACCAGACTTCATTATTTCAGTCTGTGAGAATGGGAACAAATTCCAACGGCTCTGCCACTTACCGTCACCGCGTACAATTGTGGTTGGTGTACCAAATGAAACAGTACCGTCTTCGTTAAGCGTGATGTTGGCAGCATGAACAGTCATAAACTTGTCTCCGTCTTCCATCCAACGGCGTACATCGTAGAAACGGTGTCCCTCGAAAGCAAGTTCTACTCTGCGCTCATTCTTGTAAGCTGCCCAGAACTCATCGTTACTCATACCAACCTTGAATGCCGGCATGTTAGAGCGAAGGCGCGTCTTGCTTGCAAGTTCACGAGCAGAGACTGGAAACTCGCTGCTTGTTGCGTCTGCAGCATTCTCAACACCTGTTGACTTGAAATACTGGAACACAGCCTCGGCATAGTTAAGATACATACCGCCCATGCGGAATGTCATCCAACCGTGTGCAGAAGTTGAAACAGCCTTTCCAGAACGGGCCTTAAGAATCTGATTACCATTACACAATTTCTTCAAGTAATATCCTGTTGGAGTAGCGTACGACTTACCGGCAGAACCTCCAGTGCGTGAATGCCATCCACCAGCGTATGTCTGAAGAGTTGGATATGAGCTGTTGTATGCTTCAAGGTCGGCAGGCCACAAATCACCATTGCAAGCAACGGTCATGGCAAGGCGTGGGTCGCGGTTAGCATACGGCTTCTGTGGGTCGTACAATGGACTTTCAGTTATTGAAAGACCGTCGGTACACTCAAAAGCATCAACCAAATCCTGAGTTGGACAGTTACCACCCTGACCAGTTGAATAACCTGCAGGGAAGTTATAAGATTCCAAAGAGTTTGAAACGGCAGTACGACGAGCAAAGATAATCTCCTTTGTTGGCTCAGCCTCTGTTATATACTTTGGAATCCAAAGTGTATCAAGAGTTGCAGCCAACCCCTTGCCTGCCTTTTCAGCATAATCAATAAGTTCCTTGTTTGCAATGGCTGCTGCTTTCCAAAGAGCAGCCTTCTGCTCTGCTGTCTTACCCTGAGAGAACAATGGAGATGCGTGATATAAAGCTGCCTGTGCCTTCAACGCAAGTACTGCATTCTTGTCGGCACGACCTGTCTGGTTTTTCAAACCGTCAATAGGGTATTCCTTCTGCAAAGCAACATAATCAGCAACGATGTTATCCTTAATATCATCACACTCCTTGTCGATGAATGCAAAGATTTCGTCAGAAGATGTACATGGCAACGCTGTTTCCTCTGAACCAGTTGTATTTGTAGTCTTGAAAGGAACTGCACCATACTGACGAACGAGTGTATAATAGAAGTATGCACGCGCCCAACGAGCCTCGTACTGATAGTTGTTGTAGAGTTTTATCTGCCCTTCGTAATCCTTGTTGTACTTGAACTGTTCGAATGTCATGCCACTCCAATTGTCGAGCATTTCGTTACAATAAGTAATGCCTTCGTAAGCCGAACTCCAGATTGTCTGATGAGGATTTACGGCACTCCAGTTTCCGTTGCAGAAGTCCTCAACGCTGTTGCCGTCGTGACTATAAACAGCCTCGTCTGTAGCAGAGGCAAGCATTGCACCCGAAAGGTTTCCCCAATCGGTATCAATATCGTTGTAAATCTTCGACATGAAACCACCCACATAGCCAAATGAGCGTGCCATGTAATCATGGTCGTATGCTGTGTACTCGTTATAGTCCATCTTGTCGTTGCACGAAGCAAGAGCAAGAGAGGCAAGAGCAATACCCAATATATTTTTATTTAATTTCATGTTCTTTCAAATTAGAATGTTATAGATGCACCAATCTGTAAACTCTTTGACAATGGCTGAACAGCACCGTATGATGCAGCATCGCCCTCGCACAAGAAGTCGCCAGTAAGCAAATCTGTACCACGTACATAAATCTTTACTCCGTTGATGAAACCAGTCTGGCTAAGCAATGACTTTGGCAACTTGTAGAACACTTCAATATTGCGAAGTTTGAAGTAATTACGTCCAAACAGATTTATTGTGCTTGTTACATCATTATTTGCATTTGCAGTTGGGCTGAGTCTTGGAAAGATTGGATATTCTGTATTTCCTCTCTCTGCCGACCAACAGTTGTCATAGTAGAACTGTGAAACAGTGTTTGTTGCAACAGCTGAACGGTACATTCCGTTAGTGTTCATAACACCGCTCCAGCCGCCTACGCCTTGGAATGTAGCAGAGAAGCCAAGACCGCACTTCCACTCTCCACCGATATTAAATGAATAGTACGTACTTGGAGCTGTTGTTGAACTGCCGATTGCCTTCTGATCGTTACCATCAATCTTACCGTCGCCATTAAGGTCGGCATATTTCAAATCGCCCGGATAAACAGTCGTAAATGTCTGTGCTGGCAGTCCAAGAGCAGCCATTTCGTCAGTACTGATAACGCCATCGCCATTAAGGTCGTCGTTCAATCCGAAGAAACCATTACATACATAGCCAAATGCCTGACCGTAGCAATGTCCTGTACGGTTAAGATAACTATAAAGTCTTGGTTCCTCGCCCTGCTCCTTAATAGTGTTGCCCATAAAGTTGAATGTTGCACCAAGATTCAAAGCAAAATTCTTTGTAACTTGTGCCTGATAGTCGAGCGCAATTTCAACGCCGTGACTATTCATAACACCGATATTCTCATATGGTGCTGTCAGACCAAATACTGATGTATATGAGCCAGTTGTAGAACACCATATATCATAGCGATGCTGATAGTAATAGTCGAGCGAAACATTAAGTCCGTCAAAGAATGTCGCATCAATACCAATATTGTACTTCATACTCTTCTCACGTCCAAGGCTTTGAGTCTTAGCAAGAGCAATGGCTGTACTACCAAAGGCATCGCCACCACCATCTGTATCAAAGCCGTATGCAGGAGAACTGAATACATAGAACTGATCGTAATATGTCCAGTTATTGTCTGGAAGAACATCCAACTGCTGTAAACCAGCAGAAGCACGCAACTTCAAGAATTTAACATTCTCAACATCCTTCATAAAAGCCTCGTTACTGATGTTCCATGCAGCAGAAACGGTTGGTGAAAATGCCCACTTGCTACCCGGAGCAAGACGATTAGAACCTGAATACATCAAAGTTGCATCAAACAAGTAACGGTTATCAAATCCGTAATGTCCGAAGAATGACACGTTCTGACGATAAACAGATGTATTTGTTCCTGTTACATCGTTGAATTCATAGTCGTACTTCAACTGAGCAAACAAAGCATTCTTACCGAATGTCTTGTCGTAGTTGATAGACGCATTTGCAATGCAACGACGAATCCATGCATCATTGTTTGCACCTGTTCCCATATTTGAGTCTGTACCACCAGTTGTAAGGGTTGCAGAGGCAGGATCAACCTTTCCACCTGCATAGTTGGCAACAGAGTAAACGCCATAAGTATAAGTCTTTGAGTGATCCTCATACAAGTTTGACCATGTATCATAGCCAAGTTGTGCCTGAGCAGACAAACCTTCAAGAATAGAAGAAAGATCCTGCTCCAACTGAATATCGCCATAAAGCGCACGCTGATGTTTCTTGTAGAATGCAGCACCGGCACTCTGGGCTACTGGATTATTTGTTGTGTACTGTGTACTACCACCCCAAATCTTATCTTCGATCTTTACCGGAAACGCGTTTGAAGGAACCTGATAAACCATGCCCCAAAGATTAGCCTGTGAACCAGGCTGTGACTGTTCAGTAAGCAGACCAAACAAATGAGTATGCAGCTTAGTCTTAGGACCAAGGTCAATATCCATATTTGAACGTACACTTGCACGAGTATACTTATCCTGAGTAGAATATCCCTCACCGTTCAACTCTGGATTCTTGATGAAACCTGAGTTTGTAATCAAATCCAATGCTGTGTAGTAACGGAAATTTTTACTACCGCCACGGAACTGCAAGTTAAACTTATTATTGTGAGAGATGTTACGGAATGTTTCATTAGCCCAGTCTACATTAGGATAATACAGAGGATTATCACCCTTCTTGTATGAGTCGATTACAGCATCGCTATAAACAGTATTACCACCCTGATTGCGATAAGCCTCGTTCACTGCACTTGCGTATGTAGCAGCATCTACGAACTTAGGCATACGGTTAAGATAACTAAAGGTATGATCGTAAGAGAAACTTATCTCCTTACTGTCATACGAACCGTGCTTTGTTGTAATTACAATTGCGCCATTAGCACCCTTGTAACCATAGAGGGCTGTTGCAGCAGCATCCTTAAGGATTGTTACATTCTCTACATCGTCTGAATTTACGTTCTCAATAGCACGCTCAACACCATCAACAATGATAAGCGGAGTACTGCCATTAAGACTTTGAAGTCCACGGACGTACAATGTAGGATTAGCCGCAGAGTACAAACCTGAACCATCAAGAGCAACAAGACCATTACCCTGACCTATTATATTATTGCCGATATTTCGAGCGCCGCGTCTGTTCACATCCTTATTGGTAATGATGCTAACAGCAGCTGTTGACTGCTCGCGACTGAATGTCTTATTTGCACCGACATCTACTTTCTGGTTTTTGAAAGCAACAGAGTCGATGACGTCATACTGCGCCATTGCAGGCAGGCTTAAGCCTGCGAGCAATGAAAGCATATATATATTCTTATTTTTCATATAATGTTCTGTTAAAACTTAAATCATTACCAACCCGGATTCTGCACAAGACCATAATTCTTGTTAATCTCAGCCTGTGGGAATGGAGAAAGCAACCACTTTGTCACCTCTGTACTCTTAGGGTCTTTGCCCCACATCACACGGCTGTTACCTGTAATAGGAACAATAGTACTTACAAAGTCTATAGGCTGTGTTGAATTTTCATCACTCTCCTTATCTGCACCAATCCATGCCTTATTACGCAGGATAAATACACTACCCTTCTGCATTACGCGGTACATCAAAAGACCGTGCAACTGCTTAGTCATCCAATCTGTACGTTTGTAACGAATCATATCAAACCAACGGGCATTAGTAAGACCAAGCTCACGGGCACGCTCATCAAGAAGTTCCTCAATAAACTCATTGCTCTCTCCACCATTTGCAAGAGCAACAATCTGAGCGACAGCCCCCTCGGCAGTTGTTGCCGTATAGTTCGCAGCCTTACGGTTAGAAGAAGAAGTCCAAACCTTTGCCATTGTTGGAAGGCCCACGCGAGTACGTACAATATCGACCATCTGAACAGCTTTTGCAACATCCTTGTTTGTACGCATTACAAGAGCCTCGGCGTATGTAAGATACATATCTGCAAGCGACAGAGCCACCCACTGAGTCTGATAACGGTAACTGTCAGCACCTGTATCACCCTGATATGCTCCTGTACCAAGATAGTACTTGTTATAGCCATAACCAGAACCAAACATTGTGTTTGTCTGAGTATAGACACCAGTACCGCCATCATTACCCTTGTACCACAACTCCCAAGCGTTACCTGTCTGTGTACCGTTTGTCCAGTCAAGGTTCTTTGTCTGACCGTTTACAATACATTCCTCATAAAGACGTGGGTCACGAGTCAATATTGGATTAAGGGTTCTTGCACCAAGTGCAATAGAACCACGCATAAACATCGTATGAAGACTCTTTGCTGCCTTTGTTATTGCACCTGTCTTGGCATTTGTAAGGAAACATGATACTGTCGAATCCTTCAACTGTTCCTGCAGCATTTCTTTAGTTGTACCCTTCGCATATGTTTTGGTAAAAGCTGTTTCCCAATTAAACGGCTCACCATCATACCATGGGAATTTCTCAACATACTCCTGAGTTGGACAGTATGCGTTACGAGGAACAGATGCAGAATACCAAGAATGCCAGCAGTAACGTGCTGTTGCACTATTATCACCACCCATTACACGAACAGAATGAAGAACTTCCTTTGAATCGCGCAAGAAGTAGCCCTTACGATATGCAAGACGGTACGCTGGGACATTTGCTTCCTTGCTACCTGTTATACCAGCAGTCTCCAGATGATAGTAACCGTTTACACTCAAAGCATTAAAGAACTCATCGCAAGCTGTTGCAAAGCGATCCCAACGTTCCTGATATTTTGAAGCATCAGTATACATTACAAATGGCTTGACATCTTCGGTTGTTCCAGCATAATATGGTTGTCCATCCTTAGGATTAAGCATTGGAGATGCTGCAAACTGAAGAATCTTACACTTCAAAGCCATAGCACCTGCCTTTGTCCAACGACCAGTCTCATCAGAAGCCACACTCCAAGGAAAGTTTGGTTCTGCAATAGCCTCATCAAGTTGCTGAACCATGTAATTTACACAATCCTCAACACTTTTACGAGGAAACTCATCGTTAATCTCATTTGATTCAAGAGCATGGTCTATAATCGGAATACCACCATAATGTAGGAATGTATCAAAATAGTATGCTGCACGCAAACATTTAGTCTCTGCAATTAGTTTTGCCTTCTCGCTAGCCTCCATACCTGGAACACGATCGACATTAGCCTCGAAGATAAGGCTTGAACGTATTCCCCACCACTGATACTCCTTGTCGAAAGAGTAAAGCGGACCATCCAAGCCATCATCACGGTTAACGTATGTTGTAAGACCTCCGGCATAGTACTGACCATAAACACCTGCACCATTCCAGAACTGATGCCAACAATCAGTAAGAGCATCAAACTTACCAGTATATGGATTAGCAGCATGAGGTATCTTATCGCCACCATTGGTGTATGGCAGTCCGTAATACTGCCTTGAATAGATACCGACAACAAACTGACGTGCATATTGCGCATTAGAAAATACAGTATCCAATGTTGCCGTAGAACTTGCAGCCTTGTCAAGCGAAGCATCGCCAAAAGCGATTTGATCTGTACATGCAGTAGTTAAAGTTCCTGCAATAAACAATGCTACAGTTCCGTTTAATATTTTGTTAATTTTCATTATTATCTATAATTTAGAATCCGACATTCAAACTTATTGTATATGTACGCTGAAGTGGATATGATGGTGAACTTGAAGCAACTGTTTCTGGATCACCCCACTTGTAAGGAGTGAATGTAAGCAAGTTATAACCAGAAAGAGTTAGTTCACACTTGCTCATACCAATCTTCTTGAATGCAGGGTTAATGAAATCATAAGAAAGAGAAATAGTCTTCAAACGAAGATACTTGGCATCTTTCTCAAATAAGTCAGAACCTGCATAATTCTGTAATGCATTTGACCATGTAGCACGAGGATAGAGAGCATCCTGTGACTCATAAACGCCTGGAGTCCAAGTGTTATCAACATGATACTGCAACAGACCTCCCTGTGTTGTATTTGAAGAACAGAAGAATGGCTGTCTGAACACATCAGAAATATAACGTGACACATTCCATGCACCAGTCAACTGCGTATTGAATGTAAGACGCTTCCAAGCAAAACCAAGACTCAAACCTGCCATATATTCAGGATCATCAGTGAAACCATTGTCGCGTGTCATATCGCTTTGATCTATCTTACCATCCTTGTCAAGGTCTACAAAAATACAGTCACCATTCTGAATATTCTTAACCAACTGTGCTGGGACTGTTTCTACACCAAATTCCTTTTTGTAATCTTCTTCCCAACCAGTATAGGCATATTTCCAGAACTTGTACATTGAACGAGCACCAATACGATGTCCCTTTGCATACTGGTATGCATTGTTCATTGGAGTTTCCTTCATCTCAATGATTTCGTTCTGGTTATAAGAAAGATTCAATTTAGCCCAATAACGGAAGTTGTCGCCAATCTTATCGTTCCAGTTGAATGATAATTCCCAACCCCAACTCTTAGTCTCACCTGCATTTTTATAAGGAACTGTAAAACCTATAATTTTTGCTATGGTTCCATCTCGAAGAAGGATGTCGGTACGATGTTCACGATAATAATCGAATGTAACCTTCAGACGGTCAGAAAGGAAATTCATATCGAAACCATAGTCCTGCTTGAATGCCTTCTCCCAACCAACATCTGGGTTATTCTTTGCTGATTCGTATGCTCCCGGAAGAGCCGCAGCATCACCACCAGCAATATTCTGTCCGTTACCAAATACATATGCATATGTATTTGCTGCATCGGTAAGAGCATTTGTAACCAAGCCGTCGTTACCAACAATATATGGATCAGAAAGGTACATGAATCGGCTACCACCAATCTTATCATTACCTACCATACCCCATGAACCACGAAGTTTAAAGAAAGTTACAACTTTCTTAACAGGCTCAAAGAATTTTTCTTCTGAAATAATCCAGCCAAGCGAACCTGCAGGGAATACACCGAAACGCTTTCCCGGAGCAAAGTTCTCAGAACCATTGTAACCAACGTTAAACTCTGCCATATATCGGTTGTTGTAATCGTATGTTACACGGCCAACAAGACCAACATATCCACGAGGTACATCAGAGAATGTTGACAAATAATAGTTCTTGCTTTGGTTGTAAAGAGCAAGAGCAGAAACGCTATGCTTGCCGAAAGCACGGGCATAGTTAAAACTACCCTCAAAGTACCAATCACGTCCCTTACCCTGCGTATACTTGTATGTTGGGTCTGTATAATTACCATTCTGACGATAAACCAAATATGGAGTACCATCTGCATTGTAAATTTTTGCCCCATTTTCATCATACTGAACTAATGGGTTGAATGAAGCATAGCCAGACTGTCCTTGTTTGTTTACAGTATATGCCGAGTTGTATGAACCTTTTGCCTTGAATGACAAACCCTGAGTAATGAAGTTCAGATTTTGATCCAATACAAGATCCATCTGAATCTTGTTATTATTAGTCTGCATAAAACCATTACCATAGTAAGCCATACCATGACCACCCACAAAAGGAAGATTCAAGCCATCAGTATAATCAGTAGTTACGTTAACCATCTTACCGTCAACAATTCCCGGAGATGAGAATGGAGTTGCATAGTAGATATTCTTAATCATACCACCAGAGCCCTGACCAGTATAAGGTTTGTCGGCATCATTAACATTACCAGCAACATTGAAGGAAATATTAGTTGTCTTAGTTACCTTCAAGTCTAGGTTTGCACGATAGTTGAAACGCTGATACTGATATCCGTAATTGTATGGCATTCCGAACTCCTTGAACAAACCACCCTGTGAATAGTAACCGGCAGAAATAAAGTACTTAACGTTATCTGTTCCACCAGATATATTCAAGTTATGCTGCTGCTGAAGTGTGAAATCCTTCATTATATAATCAGCCCATTTTGTAGAAGGGAAACGAATTGGGTCTGAGCCATCCTTAAACTTCTGTATAATATCGTCGCTGAAACTTGGAGCAAACTCCTCGCCTTCTGCATGCGACTTGGCATTCCAGTCGTTCAATCCCATCTGATTGTAGAACATAGCATAGTCGTAAGAACTTGCCTGCTCAACCATCTTTGTAGGAGAAAGTGCAGTAAAAGAGCCTGAGAATGAAATCTTTGCTTTTCCTTCCTTACCACGCTTTGTTGTGATAAGCACAACACCATTTGCACCACGCACACCAAATACAGCTGTTGCCGATGCATCTTTCAGAACTGTTACACTCTCAATTTCGTTAGGGTCGATATCGTTCATTGAACGCTCTACACCATCAACCTGAATAAGAGGAGTAGCATCGCCCCATGTAGCCTTACCACGAACAAAGATTTCAGCGGCATCGCTACCCGGCTCACCTGAATACTGAACTGTAGTAACACCAGAAAGTTGTCCACCAAGCACATTGTTTACAGAACCGACAGATGTACGGACAAGGTCTTCTGACTTAACACTCGAAATTGCTCCAGTTACCGTAACCTTCTTTTGTACGCCGTATGCTACGACTTCAACACCTTCCATATCAACGGTATTTGACTTCAGCGTAATCTTCATTCCGTTCTTTGCAACAACGGTCTGAGTATCATAACCGACATATGAAATCTGTAACTTAGTACCGGGCTTTACGTTAACCTTAAATCTACCATCAAGGTCGGTAATTGTACCTTGATTGCTGCCGTTCAGAATGACGATAGTTGCACCAATAACTGGTTCACCCTGATCGTCGAGAACGGTTCCAGTGATGCCTTGTGCATGCTGAGACTGCTCAGCCGCATTTGCCACCACGATAGTGAGTGGGTTGAACGTCAAAGCCGAACACATCATTGCCACGGGCAAGATAGTTCCTTTAATAATGGTTTTGCTGTTCATGCTATTGAATTAAAATTTAGATTCTTATTATTAGTGATAGTATCAATATTAAACATCGCAAATGTACTATTCTACTATAAAAAAACGGTTGAAAAATGTTTCTATTTAGTAGAAATAAAAACTTTATGGCCATTTAGTATATAAATTCCATTCTGCGGCCTTTCTCTCTTACGTCCCTGAATATCAAAGATTTCGCCATCAGCTAAAGATTTTTCATCTCTTTTTTGCCGACGAATTCCAATGGTTAAATCGTTTTTTACATTTTGTTGTATCGAATACAACTGTGCCACTTCCTCGTCACTTAAAGCCTTGTTAAAAATGCACACATCATCAATCATCACAGGAGCAGTTCCCCACCACGAGCCATAGCCAAGATAAAAAACATCAGAATCGGAGAAGATGTTTTTCGCACTTCTAAAGTCGGTACATGTCGAAGCAAATGCAAGATTATTGCTCTGCGTGAATTTCAGAATTCCATCGATGTAGATTGAAAATCCGTTGTCTGCAAAAATGGCTGTGAGCAGATGCCATTCTTTAGTGCCCAACAGACTGTTTGTTGCCTTGTCGGGATGATTGACATCGTAGTAACCGTATGTTCCATTATATCCGAGATACACATTAGGAGTCATGTAAATTCGTCCCGCCGCACCTTTGTTGTCCTTGAACGCCCAGATAGCATCGAACGAATTGGCAGCCGTTCTGTTTACGAACATCGAAACCGTTACACCGTTCGAGACATCTGCTCCCAACAGCGGATTGGGAAATTCTACATAATTTGATGTTGATGCCGAATCGTAGCCAAAATTAAGTTTCAGGACATTGCTCTGGCGAGTAGCATCGCTAACGATGCTTGGCTTGCTTGCACTTGCCTGAGCCGATGCAACGCCTGTCTGAGATGTATTCGCACTATTAACGAAACCGTCTTCGAAACGATAATAGCCTACGATATCCGTAAAGTTTTTTCGGATATTAAAATCAACAACAACCTGATATTGTTTTGAATATGATTCTTCATCCTTGCTTATAACAAGCGTTAGATTAGTCTTTCCGTTAGCCACCACTGTTCCGTCTGATTTCAGAACGTCCTCGTCCGATGATTTCCAAGAAACAGTTGTACCGAGCAGCCCTTTTGTTGGCAGAGACAAATTGGCACATACTGATGTGCCATCAGTAATCGGGATATTAAGATTCTTAAGCGTGTAACTTATTGCGCTCTTGGCATCAGCCTTAGAACCCCATATCTCGAGACCTTGGGTTGTGCCGGCAACGCCTCCGCTACTGCAAACGGCAGTAAAGCACAATGCGCTTATGTCGGTATAGTCTATTGTCTGGCGAGTGAGCACACCTTTATATACAACATTGTTTATGTTAAGCGTGATGAAAGATGTGCCTTCCTTCAGACTCCACGAGCCACTATAACCATCGTTGCTCTCAATCTTCCCGTCTTTGGTTAGAATGATATTTACAGGAGTCTGATTTTCATAATTCTTGTAGTTTACCTTATATTTGTGTGCTATGAACTGGTAAGTTCCTGCTATTTCTGATTTCGAATACAACTGGCTTGATTCGATTTCGTTCTGAGTAACTTTCTCTCCGGCAAACTCGTATGGAGAAGACACGAGCCATCCGTCCTCGTTTTGGAAAAGTTGATGCACTCTTACGGAATGTCCGTCGGTTCCGTCGTTGAATTTGGTGTGATAGATTACGAAACTTCTGCCGTCCTTATCGGTCATGGCAGAATTATGCCCTTGTGAAATCTCGGCAACAGGCATTGTGTCCCATTTGTAGTTGCCCATCAGCTTAACGCCGCGGTTGCCAGTCGTTCCGCTTGCCGTTGTGCCGTAATTCATCTCGTACTTTCCAGAGAAAATGGCATTTGTTCCTTTGGTATCGACATACGGTCCTTCGGGATTATCAGCCCTGAATACGCGCATTTCGTAGCCGCCATCAGGACTGTAGAATCCGTAAGACATGAACAAATAATAATATTTTCCGATGTGCTCGATATACGAACCTTCGCCCGAAACATACCAGCCGCCGGCAATCTTCTTTCCAAAATAAGGGTCGCTGGTTACATCGGCTGTCCCAGCATTTACGGCAGTATAATTGACGGTATAATCGCGCAGACCTGTATTCTCGTCAAGGTCGATGAGGTAGATTCCGCCGCTCCACGAGCCATAAGAAAGTTTGAGATTGCCTTCCTCATCATAAAAAACGCATGGGTCGATGGCATGAGGCAAATAAGTGCCCCAACTTGAATTTCTGTTGTATCGCGACGGAAGCGCAGACTGCTCTCCTATCGCTATCTCCAAATCTGATTTATGAAAGTCTTGGTGGGAAGATGTCTTTTTTCCGGTGAAACCAGAAAAAATGACTGGTCCTTGATAGACGTAAGGACCTTCAATATTATCGGAAGCAAGGCACACTATGGCAGAATTCCAGTCGTCACCGTTAAGGCTCATATACATCAGCCATTTCTTCATAGTCTTGTTATATACAACATCGGGAGCCCACTGGTTTCCGCGGATTGTAAAATTGTTTACCGCACCTTGCCATTCGGGAATGTTATACGTTCCGAAATCCACTTCCTCACCCTTGTAGTTTTTAACTTTTTTTACGACATTATCCAAGTAGGCCTCATCGTAACTGCAAGTCTGCACAGCATCGCCATTCATCTTGCCGAAAAGTTTTGACGATGTAGACTCGCCGGTAACATAAGTCCAGTTTACCAAATCGGTAGATTTGGAAACCGCCATGTGAGAACCGAAAATATAATAAGTACACGTCTCTTCGTTAGTGATAGTATCGATTACAACTGACGGATCGTGCACAGAGGTTCTCTTATATGAAACATCTTTATAATCTTCTGCAAGCGCATTATCTATGCTCATCACGCAAAAAACTATAAGGCTAACCACATGTGATATTTTCATTTAATATTATTAGTGAATTTCGGCTACAAATATAACTTTTTTTACAAAAGTATCACTACTTATTGTAAATAAATATCAAAAAAAAGTGGTTTGAAATCAAATTCCAAACCACCATTTTTATTGCATTATGAACATTAGTTTACCCATTTAACATAGCAGAAATCTTCGCGGTGTGGAAGCAAGTCGTTCTTAGGGAATATACGATATGCCACCTTGAAACTTCCGGCATTGCTCAGTTTATGAGTAACCTCGAATGTGTAAAGATTTCCTTCGCGCTTTGTTACCTTCAGAGGCTCAACGCTGTAGATGTGCTCTCTGCCGTTGGCATCTACCCTTACGGTTACAAGTTCCATGCCGATAGCATCGTCGAGTCCCTTCTCATCGACAACGAACTCTGCATGATATGTTACACCGCTTGAGATTGAGCCGTTTATCATTGCCTCGTCCTTCTTTGAAGAAACCACCTCGATGGCATCCCAACGCTCGGCAACAGCCTCTTTCCACGCAGCAATTTCCTTTGCCTTCTCGTAGTTGTTCTTCTGAAGCAGAGCCGAACGCTTAGCCTCTTTCTGATAGAACTTATCGTAGTAATCGTCGAGCTGACGCTTCATTGTGTAGTGAGGAGCAACCTGAGCGATAGAGTTCTTTACGGTCTTTATCCAGCCTTCAGAATAGCCCTTCTTGTTACGAGCATAGTACAATGGCAGAATCTCGTTCTCGAGAAGCGAATAGATTGTTGCAGCATCGAGCTGATCCTGATAAGCGGTATTCTCGTAAGTACGCTTGTCGGTCAAAGCCCAGCCTGCACCTTCGCGATAGCCCTCGAGCCACCAGCCATCGAGAACTGAGAGGTTCACAACACCGTTCATAAGAGCCTTCTCGCCTGATGTTCCTGATGCCTCGAGCGGACGGGTTGGAGTGTTCATCCAGATATCAACGCCTGAGACAAGGCGGTGCGCAAGCTGCATATCGTAGTTCTCGAGGAAGATAATCTTGCCAAGGAACTCAGGACGACGGCTTATCTCGTAAATCTTCTGAATCAAGCCCTGACCTGCACCATCGTGCGGATGCGCCTTTCCTGCAAACAAGAACTGAACAGGATAGTTAGGATTGTTTACAATCTTTGACAAGCGGTCGAGGTCGGTAAACAGCAAGTGGGCACGCTTGTAAGTAGCGAATCGACGGGCAAAACCAATCATCAAGGCATTTGGATTTATCTTCTCGAGGATAGACATAATCTTTGAAGGGTCGCCCTGATTCTTCAGCCAATCCTCGCGGAATGCCTTGCGGATGTGCTCAACAAGTTTGTTCTTCAATGCAAGACGAGTCTTCCAAACTTCCTCATCCGGCACATTGTAGATTGCCTCCCAGATGCTCTGGTTAGACTGATCTTTCAAGAAATTCTTGTCGAAGTACTTATCGTAGATATCCTTCCACTCTGTTGCACTCCATGTTGGATAGTGAACTCCGTTTGTTACATATCCAACATGACTCTCTTCTGGGAAGTAGCCCTTCCAGATGTCAGAGAACATCTCCTGAGAAACCTTGCCGTGAAGCCAGCTTACGCCGTTAACCTCCTGACAAGTGTTGCAAGCGAATGTAGACATACAGAATCGTTCGTTGTGGTCATCCGGGTTCTTGCGTCCCATTCCGATGAACTCATCCCACGAAATCTGCAACTTGGCAGGATACTGCCCCATGTACTTGCCGAACAAGCCTTCGTCGAAATAGTCGTGACCGGCAGGAACCGGAGTGTGCACAGTATAAAGCGAAGATGCACGGACAACCTCCAATGCCTGATTGAATGTCAAGCCCTCTTCGATATAATCAACAAGACGCTGAACATTGCACAATGCTGCATGTCCCTCGTTGCAGTGATAGATGTCTTTCTTGATACCCAACTTCTTCAGAGTGAGCACACCGCCGATACCAAGCAGAATCTCCTGCTTCAAGCGGTTCTCCCAGTCGCCTCCGTAAAGTGCGTGGGTAATTGGGCGGTCGAACTCAGAGTTCATCTCGTTATCTGTGTCGAGCAGATAAAGTTTGATTCGACCAACGTTCACCTGCCAAACATAGGCATGTACCATATAGTTAACGTAAGGAACATCGACAACCAACGGCATTCCGTCGGCATCAAGAGCACGCTCCAAAGGCAGAGAACCGAAATTCTGAGTCTCGTACTTGGCAACCTGCTGTCCTTCCATTGACAGAGTCTGAGTAAAGTATCCGTAGCGATACAAGAAACCTACGGCGCACATATCAACATTACTGTCTGATGCCTCTTTCAGATAGTCACCGGCAAGGATTCCCAAACCGCCAGAATAAATCTTGAGAACGTGACTCAAGCCGTACTCCATACAGAAATATGCAACAGATGCACGTTTCTTGTCTGGCTCTACATCCATATACTGACGGAAAATTGAATAGACTTCGTCAACCTTCTTAATGACGCTCTTGTTCTTTGCCAAATCAGACAGTTTCTCGAAACTGAGGCGTTCGAGCATCAGGACAGGGTTCTGTCCTACCTGCTTCCACAAATCCTCGTCGAGCGATTTAAACAAGTCGGTAGCCTCATGATTCCATGACCACCACATGTTGTGTGCAAGTTCAGAAAGTTTTGAAAGTTCTTCCGGAACTCGTGATTTTACATTCACCTCTTTCCAGTTAGGTGTGTTTGAATTACTAGCCTTTATCTTCATAGTCTCCCAAATTTATTTTATTTATAACACAAGTATTCTCACTTTTTAGATTTGATTCTCTTTGCAGCATTAGAAAGCGCAACATCGTATGCCTTTACATAGTCCTCGATGAAGTTCTTCCATAATGCGTTGTCGGCAATCTGTCTTGCCTTTCGGCGGATTGCGTTTCGCTCGGCAACCTTCAGAGCGGTAAAGCCAAGAATCGTGTTCTTTATCTCCTCGGCAGCCTCGTCGTAGTTGCTGTCGGTTCTGTGAACCACCTTTACTCCGTCTTCAATCTGACTGTACAAGCCGTTTGGCTTCAGGGTGTTTGCCCATAGTCCGAATCCGGCAAGATCGGTTGTGATGCAAGGTACTTTAAACGCGATGCTCTCGAGCGGAGTATAGCCCCAAGGCTCGTAGTACGAAGGATAGACGTTAAGGTCGTAAGCCGGCATCAAGTTGTAGTACGACATATTTAAAATGCCGTCCTTTCCATCAAGATAGCAAGGCACGAACATCACCTTCACCTTATCTTCAGGATTGTTGTTCAAGCCGTGATAGCGAAGCGCATTCAGAATCTTGTCGTCCTCAAAATTATTGAGATAATGAGTGATGACAGGATTTGCAAGTCTGCGCTGCGTTGAATCTGTTCCGTCAAGGCGTTCTTTCAAATCCTGACGAGGATTGCCAACCCATGCCGGCACGTTTATCACAGCGAGCACATTCTTAGACAATTCCGAATCTCTCAATCGCTTTATCGCCTCGAGGAAGATATCCAAGCCTTTGTTCTTATATTCATATCTTCCGCCTGTTCCGATGATTATCGTATCATCGTTCGTCATTTTGCAGCCAGTAAGAACAGAAGCAACATCGAGCAGTTTCTGTCTTGCTTTCTTTCTGACAGAATTATATTCTGGCAACTTCGGAACAAAATCATTCTCGAAACCATTCTTCAAAACAACATCAGGCTCTTTTTCGAGCAATTGTTTGCACTCGGCTGCGGTAATGTCGCTCACAGTAGTGAAACAATCAACGTTGTGCGCAGCCTGCTTCTCAACCGAATGTTTGCTCTGCATATTCAATTCCTCTGCCATCTGGTCACCATTGTAGGCAAACATATAGTCGTAGAGCGGCTTTCCGTTTCCGGCTATCGAGCGACCGATGCTTGTGGCGTGTGTAGTGAAGATTGTAGCAATTGCAGGTACATATTTCTGCAAATACAGCGCGCCGAGAGCCGTCATCCATTCGTGTGCCTGATAAACGACCTTCGACTTCTTTGTAATTTCGTTCTTATAGAAACTCTCAACAACTTTGGCAGCCGCATAAGAGAACATGGAAGCCTCGTCGTAATCGCCATAGGCATGAAGCGAATCGACTTTGTAGTCGTTCCACGCATTTGTATATATTTCGTTCTTTCGGATAAAGAACGGATTAAAATCGACAAGAAAAACAATAGGCGTTCCGGGAATATTCCATCTACCGGTTCTGACAGACAGCCCTTCGCCGTGCAACGCCTCAAGCCACTTAGGAAACAACGTGCTATCCTCGATAAATAACGGATTTTCCTTATCTCTCCAAAAATCAGGTCCTACAAAGAAGACCTTGTCTTTCATCATCTTCTGCAAAGTCTGCGCTCTTGTAGAAAGCACCGTGTAGATGCCACCAACCTTGTTGCAGACTTCCCAACTGGATTCAAATATATAATCAGGTATTTTCTTAGTCCTCGCAGTCATAGCATAAAATATAAATATGTTTGATGGCAAATGTAAAAAAATAATTTAAACAAACATCATAATTTTGCAAAAACATGTTTCAAAACATATATTTACTTATTAAAAATCAATTTTGCTTGTGATAATACTGTCCTCTTTTCAAGGTTATTTTTCCGTTCTGAATTGCATGTTTTGGACATCTGTGGTAACAACCAAGACAACCGACGCATGAGCCATCGCACTTCCATGCCGGTTTTCCGTTTTTCATCTCGATATTATGAACAGGGCAGGCTTTCGCGCACAATCCACACTCAATGCAATCATCCGTAACCCAATATTTTGAATCAACTTTCTTCAGACTCAGATTAAAAAGCGGTCTGATTAAGTATGTCTTTATCCACGGAATAGACGTAACGAGCAAAGCGAAGGAATTTGAACGTGCACCAAGTATCGTGTTTATTCTTGCCACTTTCTTAACTGCCTTGCGAAGCTTGCTCTGCTCCAAATCGTGACTGTCTACATCGAAAAACGGCAGCAAAACGTATGTATTCGGCATCTGAACAGAAAAACAACTGTCGAGTCGCCATCCTTTTCTTTCGAAAGCCGACTTCATCACTCTATCAGTATAGCCAACATCATCGCCACAGGTACATGCAAAGAAAAGATAATCAGGGCGACCATCGAGCGTATCAACTTTAACCTTATCAATAAAATCGAGCACAATCTGCGGAGGTCCCCACGAATATACAGGAAATACGAAGCCCAACAATTCGCCGGGTTCAAGATGATAGTTGCACGAAGTGTTAATCTCGTCGCCTATCGGCATCAACTTTGTCTTTTGGCAAGAGGCAATCTGCTCGGCAACCCATTTTGAATTGCCCGTTCCGGAAAAATAGAATATCATAAATTAAGCGTTTACATTATAAGTTGTCATCAGAAACAAAAGAGGGCGCTAATAAAAGCGCCCAATTATTTTGCCGTCAAAAAAAATCATTCTATGACTTTGAATCATCCTTTCCATAACCATAGCCGTAGCCGTATGAGCCATAACCGTAACGACGATAGCCGTAGCGATATCCGTAGTGATAGCCATACTTGCTGTAACCATAGTTAAAGGTATCTGATGTACCATTAAGCACGACAGCCATATTTGTCATCTGCTTGTTTATGTACAGTTTGTCAATCTCAGGAACCAACTCTCTCTGCATCAAGTTAGCACGGATAACGAACAATGTCATATCCACATGCTTGGTGATGATTGTTGGGTCTGTCACAATCTCAACAGGAGGACAGTCAATTACGACATAATCGTATTTTTCTCTCAGTTTACCGAGCAGGACTGCAAGTCTATCGTTATCAAGAAGTTCGGCCGGGTTTGGAGGAGTTGTTCCTACAGGGATAACATCCAATCCCTTACACAGAGAATCCTTGTAAATAATATCCTCAACATTATCGTACTGGCCACTCAGATAGTTAGCCACACCCGGTTTTGGACGATTGAGATACTTAGAAAAAGAACTCTTACGCATATCCAGGTCAACAGCCACAACCTTCTTTCCCTGGATAGCCAAACTTACAGACAAGTTAGCAGAAATGAAAGTCTTACCACTACCCGGATTTGCAGACGTAAACATAATGACCTTCTTATCCTTGCCAAGCATAAATGCCAAGTTGGTACGCATTACACGGAACGCCTCGTTGATAACGTTGCTGTTATCCTGCTTAACGACGACAGCCGTAGTCGTATTGATTGCAGGTTTCTTCTTCTCATAGAAATGAGTCTTAGGTGCCTGCAACAACGGAATCTCTCCGGCAAACGGAGCTGCCATATTCTCCAAGTCCTTCTTTCCACGAACCGATGTGTTCATTGACATCAGAAGAAATATGATACCTCCCGGAATAGCAAGACCGACAACAAAAGCAATAAGGTAAATCTTACTTGTCGATGGAGATGTAGGGAAGTTGCTACCCATCGGAGGAGTTATCACACGAGTATTGTACGCCGTAAATGCCTGAGACAACTCGTTCTCCTCACGCTTCTGCAACAAGAACAAGTATAGAGCCTCCTTTACCTTCTGCTGACGCTCAACAGAAAGCAGATGCTTTGCCAACTTAGGGTTCGAAGCCATAACAGAGTTACTCTTAGCCTCGGTAGTCTGCGAACTGCGAATCTGGTGATTCAGAGTCTTTATCTGGTTATCAACAGAAACGATAATTGCACTTCGCATAGACTCCAACTGCTGCTCAAGGTCCTTAACCAAAGGGTTGCTTGCAGAAGAGTTAGCCAACAAACTGTTATGCTGCAACAGAATTGTATTGAATGAGGAAATCTGCCCCTCGATTGCTGTGTTTCCTATACCTGAATTGACAGGTAATAGTTGATGTTTCTTGCTTGGGTCGCTAAGATAAGTACGGATATACTTAGCCATAGCCAAATTGTTATTAAGCATAACAACCTGATTACTTGCCGCATTTGCCTGATTCAAATACAATGACGAAACCGCCTCTACATTAGGAATAAGATGCTCGCTCTTGTATGAAGAAATATCATTATCGACATTGCCAAGTTCTCGTTCAATAACCTCCAAACGCTCATTAATGAACTGCGAAGTACTAATTGCAATCTTGTTCTTATCAGATACCCACTCCTCGTTATATACAACAATAAGCGTATTGATGAAATCCTCGGCACGCTGAATAGAAACATCATTATAAGAAAGTTCTACTACTGTTGCGTTCTTATCCTTCAGTGTTGCGTTCAAACCACCAGCATATCTATCTGTTGTGGAAATCAGATTTGTGCGACCAACCTTGATATTCATATCCTCATCACCCTTATAAAAGGCTGTAGGATTAACAACAATTGTACCGATTGGTGTCTTAATCTGCGATCCAAGCTTACCTGAACATTCCTTGTCGAACACCTCTCCGTCTCTTGCCAACTTTGAAAGTTTTACTTCTCCATTATTAATATACATTTCAAAGCTACAATTCGAATAATCAGGAAGTTCCAAAACGTTAGCCACAACAGGAAGAGTCTTTCCGTATAGAGTCACATCGTGGAATGTGCCGTCAACACTATAATTATAATCAAGGTGAAGTCGCTTTACCGTTTCCATTACTGTTGCTGGCGACTGCAAAGAAATAAGTTCGTTATTTACATTCGTAGCACTGTTAAACAATCCCAAATCTCCAAGATTGCTAAGCTCATTGGCTATTGAAGAACCTGAATTTTTGTCCTCTTTTATAAGAATAGAAGCAGATCTTGTATAAACTTTTGGTTTACGCAGAAGATATAACTTAGCGCAACCCAACGCAATTACAACAGCAATAACAAACCACTTCCAGTTTGCAAGATACAAGAACAACAAATCCTGAATGTTTACAGAAGAATCTGCTGTATCAGTCTGTTGAACAGGGTTTACAACCCGTATATTCTGCTGTTTTGTTGATGTATTTCCTTGTTCCATAATAATTATTATTTCTTAAGCAAAACGGCAATTGATGTCAGCAGCGAGGCAACTGAAATCCAAAATGAAGTAGAAAGGACGTTGTTTCCGTTTACAGTAGACTGACGGGCACGCATAGTGTTTGGTTCAACATACACCACATCATTCTGCTGAATATAATATGCAGGAGACATTGCCAAACTGTCAGCACAACATAAATTCAGACGATAAACTCTGTTTTTTTCGCCCTCACTACGCATCACTACAACATTCTTTCTTACACCAAATATGGTAAGATCACCTGCAGTGCTCAAAGCCTCGAGAACTGTGACACGGTCTTTTTCAATGGCAAAACGTCCTGGACGCGCGACCTCACCCATTACAGAATAGAACATTTTATCGAACTCTACAGTTACAACGGCATCTTTCAATAAATCACTTGAAATCAGTTTGCCCTTTATCAACTCTGCTATTTCAAATCTGTTCTTTCCTGCAACATTTATCTTCCCAAGGATAGGAAAATCTATATCACCATTAGCATCAACAGTATAACTACACATCATCTGTGAGCCATAACTTTTTGTTGAGCCGACATAATTTCCTGTAACGCCCAAATTGAACATCTGTCCAAGCTGAGGATCACGAGTATTAACGATAATACCTAATTTGTCTTCTGGTCTTACCTTTATTTCTAAAGGAGATTGTATATTTACAACCTGCCCATCCTTTACATCTTGAAAATAATTTATCTGCTTTGGCGTGCCACAAGAAACAAAAATCATCGCAGCAGCAAGATAACAGAATTGTTTTTTCATATCCGATTCAAACAGTTATATAAATCAATATTTTACTAATTAGTTCGCAAAAATAAACAAAATTTATCATAAAAACAAATACATCAAACACTTTTTTCAAAATGCTAAAATTTCTTTCCAAACACAATACTCACAAATGTCTGCCAAAGTATTGCACAGTCAAAAAAACATGAACGGTGTTTGAGATAGAACAAATCGTATCTCAACCGTCTTAGCATCTTGTCCATCGTGTCGGTGTAGCCGTTATGCAAAGTAGCATAGCTTGTAACACCCGGACGTATCTGATACAAGTACACATATCTGGAGTCGCGCTCCAAAATCTGGTCGATGTAGTATTTTCGTTCGGGACGCGGCCCAACGAAAGCCATGTCACCTACAAAAACATTCCATAGCTGCGGAAGTTCATCGAGATGATGCTCGCGAAGGAATCTGCCAATTTTTGTCAGACGCGGGTCATTGACTTCATCGCTCATGCACAACTGAGGTCCTTTTTCCTCGGCATCAAGTTTCATACTTCGGAACTTGTATATGTAAAATGGGCGACCAAACAACCCGATTCTCTCTTGCTTATATATTACCTTTCCGCCATCTTCACGCTTTATCAGGATATACAGAACCACGAACAGCGGAGAGAATACAACAAGACACAATAAAGCAAGCAAGCAGTCAATCGCTCGCTTTACTTTTCGTTCTATAATGTTCATTCCATCAGAAACGAACTTTTCATCATCGAACAAATCCACTGAATCATTATCTTGTTAAAACGCCGCAAAAATACTTCTTTTTATCCAAATGCACAAACAAATTCTGTTTTTTCAGCAACAAAGGCATTTTATTGCCGAAAATCAGAAAATAAAAAAGATGCCCCACGAATAAACATAAAGATTCGCGAGGCATCAGAAATAACTAAAGCATTTTTATTTCAAAGTAAACGGAACGGTACACTTTATGTCGCGAGAACTTGAACCGATGTAAGCCTTGAATGCTCCATTCTCGAATACCCAGTCGTGCTTCCGATCGCTGTAGAATTTAAGCATATCGTCTGTGATGGTGAACGAAACGACCTTCTCCTCACCCGGTGCAAGCGAGATTTTCTCAAAGCCCTTCAACTCCTTCAGAGGACGCAGAACCGAACATTTTACATCGCCGATATAAAATTGGACGGTTTCCTTGCCTTCTACACTTCCTACATTCTTTATAGGAACACGAACCGTGATGTTTCCGCCGGCACTCATCGTCTTTGATGAGACGACTGGCTTTCCATACTCGAACGTTGTGTAGCTCAATCCGAAGCCGAACGGGAACTGTGGCTTGATTTTCTTTGTGTCGAACCAACGGTAGCCCACAAGAACATCTTCCTTGTACTCAACATTTATGCTGTCGCCCGGATAGCAGATTGAGCCGAATGAATGAGCTCCGTAATCATCGAGTTTGACTCCATATGTCATCGGAAGCTTTCCACTTGGATTTACCTTTCCGCTGAGGACATCGGCAATGGCATCGCCTGCGGCAGAACCGCCATACCATGTCTGGATTATAGCCGGAACATCCTTCAGCCAAGGCATCATAACTGGATTTCCGCTGCACAAAACCATCACGAAGTTCTTGTTAACCTGCAAGATTGATTCGATGAGTTTGTCCTGATAGAAAGGCAAGCCGAATGTTGTGCGATCGCCAGCCTCGCAATCCTGCTCGTGATTTTTGTTCAATCCGCCAACGTAGATTACCAAATCGGCATCCTTAGCTGCCTCAACGGCATCGGCACAAAGTGATTCGTAAACGGCATCGGAAATAACCTCGACACGACCGAACATTGATGCTCCAGAACGATAGCCCTCGGCATACTTAACTCTGCCCGGAGCCAACTTGCTGATGCCTTCGAGCGGAGATGTCTCGTGCTTTGGCTTCAACTCTGAAGAACCGCCAGCCTGAACGAGCGTTCTGCGACCGTTTTCACCTACGACGAGGATTTTCTTGTAATCGTCGAACTTCAAAGGCAAGATGTTGTTTTCGTTTTTCAGAAGAACGATAGCCTCATCGGCAACCTTACGAGCCACATTGTAATGCTCGGCACTCGCCATTGAGCCGAATCCGCGATTTTTGTTCATCGCTGTGCGGAAAATAAGACGAAGGATTCGCGAAGCCTTGTCGTTAAGAACAGTCATCGGCACTTTTCCTTCCTTTATCATTTTGAGGAACGGCTTTGCAAGATAATAATCGTCGTATGTGAACTTGCTTTCGGATGTGAGTCCGTTGGTATACGAACCCATCTCGATGTCAAGTCCGTTCATAGCAGCCTCGTATGTGTCGTGGCAACCGCCCCAGTCGGTTATCACGCAGCCATCGAACTTCCAGTCACCTTTCAGAATTTTATTGATTGTCAAATCGTTGTGACAAGCGTGCTGACCGCGGATTTTGTTGTACGCGCCCATTATGCTCCATGCCTTTCCTTTCTCGATGGCAGCCTTAAATGGGTAAAGATAGATTTCATGCAACGCTCTGTCAGAGAGTTCAACATTGATATGACCGCGCCAAAGTTCCTGATCGTTAAGCACATAATGTTTTACGCACGTTGCCACTCCATTTTTCTGAACAGCCTGAATATAAGGCACGCACAATGTTGCTGCAAGAAATGGGTCTTCTCCCATGTATTCGAAGTTTCGGCCGTTAAGAGGCGTTCTTGCAATATTTACACCGGGACCGAGAATAACGTTTTTGTTTCTGTACAGACATTCTTCAGCAAGAGCCTGACCGTACTGTGCCGCCAAATCGGTATTCCATGTTGAAGCAAGAGCCGTGAGCGATGGAAAGGCAGTACACGAATCGTTCGTCCAGCCGGCATAGCCCCAATTGTCCCAGTTTATCTCGGCACGCACTCCGTGAGGACCGTCGCTCATGTGCAACTCAGGAATTCCAAGCCGCGGACATCCCGGACTTGTAAACTTGCTCTGCGCGTGGCACATTGCAACTTTTTCTTCAGTCGTCATTCTGCTCAAGGCATCCTGAACACGACTTTCAATAGGTTTTGTTTCATCAAGATACACAGGCAACTGAGCCAAAGCAGGTTTGACTATCAGTGCCGCCATCAATACTGCAATTATTTTCTTCATATTATATTTTTAACGAATTACATCTATTTCTACACTTGCCGGAGTAAGGATTCCGCTGGATGCCGTGAGCTTAATCTTTCCGGCATCGCCGTTGTTCTGAACAACCACCAGACATTTTCCATAGAATGCACGGCGGCAGTCAATCTTGAATCTCTCTGAAGAGATTGGCGAACCGTTGTCGACTCCAATAATCTTGGCATTTCCTTGTGAGATTACGAAGCGGACAAGGTCGGTTGCATCAGGGCAAAGATGTCCTTGCTGGTCGAGAATCTCGACCGTTATGTAAGTCAAATCGCGGCGGTCAGCCTTCTGAACCGTTTTATCGGCGGTCAGACGGATAGACCTCGGCTTGCCTGCCGTGAAAATTTCTTTTGTTCCGACAACCGCACCATTCTTTCTGGCAACGACCTTAACAGAGCCCGGACGATAGAATACCTTATTCCACACGGCATGATAGCAATGTTCTGTTTTTTTCCTCACGCCTCGGCTTTCGCCATTAACAAAGAGTTCCACCTCGTCGGCATTATTGTAGTAGCACCACATATCAATTTCGTCGCCCTCGTCCCATGTCCAATGCGGGAAGAGATGAAGAACCGGTTTGTCCGACCATTCACTCTGATACAAGTAATAAGCATCTTTCGGAAAGCCTGCCAAATCGACCACCCCGAAGAACGAACTTCTTGCCGGCCATCCGAAAGGAGTTGGCTCGCCGATGTAGTCGAAGCCTGTCCATAGGAACTGTCCGGCTACAAAATCGTTATTCTTCACGACATCGAGCGTTTCCTCGTGCGTGCTTCCCCACGGAACATGACAGTTGTCGTATGACGAGCATGAGAATGTTGCATCCTCGAACGGAATGTCCCAACGCTTTGGCCAGATGAACATCGAATCGCTCGGCATTCGGTAGTAGCCGCGAGTAGCAAGAGCCGAAACGCTTTCGGTTATGATGAAAGGCTTTCCGGGAAAATTCTTCGGAACATCGGGAATATTCTGATTATGATAGTTATAGCCGATGATGTCGAGTCCTTCAGCCTTGAACAGATTGTTTGCAGGAGACGGTTCGTTGCATCCAGCTGTTACAGGGCGCGTTTGGTCCAAATCCTTCACAATCTTGATAAGATGCTCGGTCAGGAGCGTGTTCATGTTCTTTTTCCCGCTCTCGATTTCCTGCTTTTCATTATGACCGAAATTAAGCACGAGATTTGCCATCGCAAGCGACAAAGTGTCGGCATTTGCGCTGTTCCACTGCTCAAGAACCTCGTTTCCGATGCTCCACATCACGATACACGGATGATTTCGGTCTCTTCTGACCATATCCCTCAAATCAACCTCATGCCACTTGTCGAAGAAACGCGCATAATCGTTCGCGGTCTTGCGACGGCGCCACATGTCGAAAGCCTCGTCCATAACCACAAAGCCCATTGTGTCGCACATGTTCAGCAACTCGGGGGCTGGCGGATTGTGAGTGCATCGGATTCCGTTACACCCCATATCCTTCAACATCTTAAGTTGGCGATGAAGAGCCACGTTGTTGATGGCTGCGCCCAAGCATCCCAAATCGTGATGAAGACATACGCCGTTTATCTTCATGTTCTTTCCGTTAAGGAAAAAGCCTTTGTCGGCTGTGAACTTTATGTTTCTGATTCCGTAAGGAGTTTCGTAACTGTCAACAAGGAAACCGTCAATCTTAATCTCGGTAAACAGAGTGTACATATATGTATCGTCGAGATTCCAGAGATGCGGATTGGCTACATCGAGTGTGTGTACGATGTCGGTGTTAGAATCAGTAGTAGGCGCAATTATCGGTCTTGACTCTGCCTCGTCTACGACATTTCCGTCGCGGTCTTTCAGAATAGACTTGACCTCGACTGTCTCTTGCTTTCCTGTTTTGTTGCATAGAGTCGTCACAACCTCAAGTTCGGCAGCCTTCTCAGTAAGGCTTGTTGTCTTTATGTAAGTTCCGTCGGTTACGACATGAACTCCGCCAGTCTTTATAAGATATACATTTCGGTAGATTCCGCAGCCCGAATACCAACGGCTGTTTGGCTGGTCGCTATTATCAACCTTTACGAGAATGACGTTATCTCCATCAAAATTAACCAGACTCGTAAGTTCGTACTCGAAAGGAATATATCCGTAAGGACGCCATCCAATCTTCTTTCCGTTGAAGTAGACGGACGTATTCATGTAAGCACCGTCGAAATGAATATAGATGCGTTTTCCGACATCTTTCTTGTCAATCTTGAAGTGCTTGCGATACCATCCCACTCCACCGGGCAGAGCACCGCCACCCGGGCCCGAAGGATATTTCTCGCTGAAATATCCTTCGACAGCCCAATCGTGCGGAAGATTTAAATATTTCCAACCCTCGTCGTCGAACGACTGTCTCATCGCTTTTCTCTCGTTTAGATGCGGGTCGAGGCTAAATCGCCATCCGAAATCAAAGTTTTCAACCTGTCTGCCATCGCCCGAACCACTGGCATGGACCACTACAGTGCATAGTAAAATCCAAATGAAGTTAACAATTCTTTTCATAATGCAATAAATTTGCCCGCAATATACAAATTTATAGTCTTATAACAACTTTCTTTCCAGAATATTTAACTTCAATGCCTTTTTCGTTGAGATTGAACGGCTTAGCATTGTCCTTATCTACCAAAATTATGTTGAATGTTCTACTTTGGAGCATTCCATCGAACGAGCCCTTTCTGTCGGCTATCGTAAGCGATTTATTCTCATTGTTATAGATGAAATCGATAGTCGAATATTTGCCCTTCTCGTAGTTGTAGTTTACGTTCTCATCTTCGTAAAGTTGGAACGAGCCGTCCTTTCCGGCATAAACATACAACGTAATGTTCTCAGGCTTCTTCTCATCGCTATACTGCAAATCAGGACCGAAAGGAATTATTGCGCCCTCTGGAACAAACAGCGGAATCTGCTCGTAAGGAGCATCAACTGTCTGTTTTCCACCGCCATTTACATATTTTCCTGTATAGAAATTATACCAGCCTGTGCCACTTGGGAAATAAACTTCTCTGCTGCGCGCCTTGTACTCAAGAACCGGACAGACCATGAACGACGGGCCGAACATATACTGGTCGGCAATGTCGTACACGTTCTTGTCTTGGAAATCCATAGCCAAGCCTCGCATTATCGTGTAATCCTTGAAATGAACCCAGCCTGCCATAGAATACAAGTACGGCATCAGATTGTAACGAAGTTTTGTATATTCCTTTATCACGTTGTAGCATGGAGTTCCCTCTGGCGAGAGATTCCAGATTTCGCGGAATGGGAATTGTCCGTGAGTACGATACATCGGAACGAATGCTCCAAACTGATGCCAACGCGCATTCAGTTCGCGCCACTCGTTGAGGTCGTTGTTCTCGAGACCTGTTTTCTCAAAGAACTTCTGAGCCTCTTCGTAACGCTTCTCAACACAAAATCCGCCGATATCCATAGACCAGAATGGCACTCCACACATGCTGAAGTTCACTCCAGCAGTAATCTGTGCTGCCATATCTTCCCAGCGTGTACCGATATCACCGCTCCATGTTGCGGTAGAATATCTCTGCTCGCCTGCAAAACCCGAACGAGTAAGCAAGAACACGCGCTGATTTGGCTTCACGCTGCGCTGTCCGTCGTAAATTGCCATCGCATTTGGCAGAGAGTAAGCATTGAAATACTGGTCGGAAGGGCCAAGAGCCGTAGGACCGCAAAGAGCCTTTCGGTAAGGCATTGGAGTACAGTCGCGGATGTTTGGCTCAGACGCATCCATCCACCAAGCATCAACGCCATATTTAAACAGATGCTCGTTCATCTGATTCCAGAAAAGCTTACGTGCACCAGCCGAATAAGCATCATAGAACGAACCGACATAACCCGGTCCGACCCAGTCCTTTATATTGTCCTTGACTGCCTGCATATACATCCAGCCGTTCTTTTCAAACTCCTTGAAATGCTCGGTATTGACGTAGTATTTTGGCCAGTGCGAAATCATGTAGTGCGCATGCATTCCGTGAATTGAGTCAATCATCTTCTGAGGCTCAGGGAAACGCTTTGGGTCGAACTCGAACGAGCCCCACTGGTCTTCCTTCCAGTAAAGCCAGTCCTGAACTATGTTGTCGATTGGCAGATTATTGTCGCGGAAGTGCTTCAGAGTGCTTACAATCTCATCTTGAGTGTTGTATTTCTCTCGGCTCTGCCAAAATCCGAGAACCCACTTAGGCATAACCTGAGCCTTTCCGGTAAGAGTTCGGTAGCCGCTGATAACCTCATCCATATTCTTTCCAGCAATGAAATAATAGTCGAGCGACGGGGTCATCTCGCTCCAGAAAGACAGTTTCTTCTGTTCCTCTTCCGATTCAGGAGCAATGGCACGAAGACTGCAATAAGAATCGCCGCCATCAGGATACCAGTCGATTAACAGATGATGCTTCTGCCCTTTCTTCAAATCAACGTTGAATTTATACGAATTAGGGTTCCATGCCGTGCGCCAGCGTTCAGAAACCACCTCCTTGCCATCGATGTAAACCTTCATGTATCCGGCATAGTATAGAAGGAAACGGTAGAGGGCATCTCTATCGGGCTGAATATAACCCTCATACTGAACGTGAGAACCGTTTAGAGGGAAAGCCTCTGGAAAATTCTTGCGAGTATAAATATGGTCGAAATAGAGCGAATCTTCGGTTCTGACAACCTTCTTTGCGCCAGTAATTGCAAGCGGAATGTACGTTCCCGTCAGTCCGCCAGCCTTTCCGTCCTTGTCGTAAAGTTTGAATGCCTTCTGAAGCTGAAGATAGTCGTTCGGATTTCCCCATCGGCAAAGCGAATAACTGTCCCAAAGGATTCCGTAGTTGTGGGTACTCATTATGAAAGGTATCGAAACCTTTGTGTTGTACTGGTAGAGTTCCTCGCTCTTGCCCTTGTAGTTCATATCGTTGGCCTGATGCTGTCCCAAGCCGTAGAAAGCCTCGTCGTCCGAGCTTTCGAACACGGTTCGGTAGCTGTATCCCTTTGTTTCTCCAACGTTATACGGAGCGAATGTCTTTCCTTTTTCTGAATCCTCCTTCAGGATAACCTTGCCTGTGAGGTCGGTGAACTTGACCTCGCCTGTCTTCTTGCTAACAACCGCCTTGATTGACTGGGTTGTGAGCGTTACCTCCTTGTCGTTTTCGGCTACGGTGTATTTTGCTTTTGCCTTCTGAGGCACGATTATCAGGCTTGATGTTTTAGGGAACACGGCATCGGGAGTTGCTTCAACACGGATAATCTTGTCACCAACCACCTGAAGTTTCACAGCCTTTGGCTTGCTGGAATCGCTCTGTTCCAGCCTTACAATTATTCCGTTTCCAACCTTGTCATAAGCTAACAAACTTTGACTTAGTGCAAGCAATCCCGCACATAGTATCATTTTAGCGTTCTTCATTGATTTTTTTATTAAAAGTTATTTTTGCAAAAATAAGCAGAACTTTCCAATAAAAATTGTACAAATAAGACGCAAAAATGATACAATTTTGTTAAATCTTATGTTTTTTTTGTTAAATCATTTTGTGCAATGATTCTTTTGATACTCCGAAGGTAACATTCCATACATATCCTTGAAATATTTGCTGAAATATCTCGGACTGTTGAAGCCAACCATGTAAGCCACCTCCGACACGTTAAGCTGGCTGTCGCGAAGCAGATGCTTTCCGCGCTCAACGCGGAGAGCACGGATAAGCTCAAGCGGAGTCATACCCGTAACGCCAAGAATCTTCTTGTACAGATGAACTCGCGATATGCCCAAACTCTCGCTTAGCTCCTCAACCGTGAGATCAACCTTGCTGATGTTTTCGTTGATGTAGGATGTTGCGCGCTCAACAAGTTTCTCGTCTCTGGCAGAATATTGCCTTACAGTCTCGGTTTCTGCCGATTCTACTTCGACCTCAGGCTCTGACTTCTGAACTTCTTCGTGAGGAACAGATTTCTCTACGATTCTCTCGACCTTGAGCATGAGCATATCGAGGTTGAACGGCTTGGTTATGTAATCGTCGGCACCACTGCGAAGTCCTTCGACTTTGTGCTCCTCGGCAAGGCGCGCGGTTAGCATGAAGAATGGAATATCCTTGAACCTCTCATCTTCCTTAACGCGCTTGCAAAGTCCGTTCCCGTCAAGAAGCGGCATCATCACGTCGGAAAGAATGATGTCGGGCGTGCACATCTGCAAGAATTTCCATGCCTGCTCGCCGTTGCGCGCACAGACAACCTGATATTTCGAAGAGAAACATTCTTCCATAAAGTCGAGAAAATCCTTACTATCGTCGACAATCATCACCAGCGGAGCATTTTTCTGCCCTGTTATGACCATATCGTCCTTCTCGACAATAAGTTTTGAACATTCTTTTGCAACAGTTTTTCGGGTCTCGGAAGCCGGAATTTTCTTTTCCAACACAACAGGAATATCGACAATAAAGACTGAACCGCCGCCAACATTGTCAACAACCTTGACCGTGCCTTCGTGCAAAGAAACAAATTCTTTAACGAGACTAAGTCCGATGCCACTTCCGCCGCAAACATCTGTAACGCCTTCGGTTTCGGTCTGATAAAAGCGTTCGAAGATGCGAGTTTTATCCTCATCCTTTATTCCAACGCCCGTATCGGCAACTCTGATTTCGAAAATCTGCTGAGAGTTTTCGCGTTCCAAGACCTGAAGCGACACGTCAATTCGTCCACCTTCGGGCGTGAACTTGCACGAATTTGACAGAAGATTCATAACGATTTTGCCCATCTTATCCTCGTCGAACATCATATAGAACGACGGCTGAGACGAGTAGAACGTGATGCAGAACTTTCGGTCGAGCAACTCGCTGAACGAGTTTGTTATGTTCTGAATGAAACTCACGATATCACCGTTTATTCTGTTCAGTTTGAACGACGACATATCGCTTTTTCTGAAATCGAGAAGTTGGTTTACGAGCGTAAGAAGCTTAACGGCATTGTTGTGAACCATCGACAAGGTCTTCTTTTTCGATTCATCGGTCTCGATGTTCAGAAGATTCGCAACCGGCGTTATGATTAGCGTCAGAGGCGTGCGAAGTTCGTGGCTCACGTTGGTGAAGAAGCGCAGTTTCATCTCGTCAACCTCATGGTCTTTCTCCGCCTCGCGCTTAATCTGCTCGATTCGCAGTTTCTCCTTCTGCCGGCGGATTGTGCGGTTGTGAAGATAGGCGTATAAACAGCCAATCAGAACGGCATAGACAAGATAAGCCCACGGGGTTCGCCAGAACGGCGGATGGACGACGATGGTGAGCACGCTTTCGGCATCGCTCTCGTAATCGCCGTTTATACATTTTACGCGCAACTTGTACGTTCCCGACTCTAGTCCGGTGAAAGTCAGGACATGCTGATTGGCATCGGTAAAAAGCCAGCTATCGTTGAATCCCTCGAGCTGATATTTGTATCTTATCTTCTCGGTAAAACGATAATCGTCCAAGCCAAGAGCAACGGAAAGCACGTTCTGATCGTAATTCAGTTCGATAACGCCGTTATTCGCCACGGCACTTTCCATCACTACCCTGCCGTCGTACTTCTCGCCCACCGCAACATTCTTGTTAAAGAGCTGAATCTGCGAGAAGAGAACCTTCGGAAGCCTCTTGTGCTTTATCACATTCTGCGGATTGAACTCGTTTATTCCGGCGGTACAGCCAATCTGAATATCGCCCGAGCGAGTCATCAGAATTGAACGGAGATTGTAGTCCAACCCCACCAAACCGTCTGATTCGTAATAATTGTAAACTTTGAATTTCTTCTTCGAATCGGAATCTACGACAATATTCGAGAGTCCTTTCGAAGTGGTTATCCATATGTTATGCTGTCTGTCTTCGGCAATTCCGCATATTACAGAACTGGAAAGCCCTGTGCTTTCGTCAAGAATGTCTAGTTCATCGGTCCGTGCATTTAAGATGTTCAGACCGTTGTCCGTTGCAATCCAGTAAAGTCCACGGCTGTCGACAAAAACCTGATTTACGTTTCCTTTCGTGAACTGTTTGTCGTGATGAATGGTTCCGACATAGTTATTCACATGAAAATCTCTTCCGCTTATGACCGAAATTCCCTTCGAACCGCCCAAAACAACGTTGCCGCTGCCATCAACCACGACCGACGAAAGATAATCGGAAAGGATTCCGCAGTTGGCAGAATTGAACGTGGTGAAAATGCCTCTCGCCACATTGAACTTCTGCAAGCCACCGCCCAGAGTCGCAATCCAGATGTTGCCCCGTCCGTCCTCGGCAAGCGACCACACGTTGTCGTTGGCAAGCGAATTTGGATTCGAAGAATCGTTCTTAAATACAGAGATTCCGTCTTTTCCAAAGCGATACAATCCGCCCCAATACGAGCCGAACCACACATCACCATTGCTTGCCACGAGCGAACTGACAAAAATATCGCTCTGAAGTTGTTTGCAGTTCTGCTTGTTGTAGATTTTCTCCACGCCGTTTTTCTTGTCGCAGAAGATGATTCCGTTTCCGTTAGTTCCGTACCAATAGTTTCCGGCTTTGTCCTGAACCATCGTGTTCACATCCTCGATGCCCACAAATCCGAAGTTGCAGAGATTCTTGCTTGTGTACGAAATGCCGTTTTTGTAAGTTCCAACCCACAAAAATGAGTTCTGCTTGTCGAAAAAAAGCGAAGAAACCGGGTTGGTTGCCGAAACGTTCTTCGTCTCGTCGTACAACGGAACGAGTTCGGTTTCACGATGTTTGAAATCTATTTTGAAAAGATTCGAATGGTCGGTGCCAAGCCAAACGTTGCCCGAAGCATCCTCGACAATGCTGCAAACCTCGCTATCGCCAAAGCGTTTATCAAACTTCAGTCCCCGCGCCTGACAGAAATCAGCAACAGACGAGAACCAACGGCGATTCGGCTTTGAATAAATAAAGACCTGCAAAGCCGAGAAAACCCACACATTTTCGCCGCTGTCCTCGAAAACATTAAACTGATTTCGAGGCTGTGCTCCCAAATCGAGCAAGCGGTTGTGATGCCACAGCACCGTTCCCGTCTTACCGTTGAGCGACGCCAATGTTGCATCGTTATAAACCACAACGACTCCGTTTTTCGACTCGCAAATGGCAGAAATCTGTCCCATCGGAATTGCCGTTTTTCCGCCGTACATCGAGAACGTAACTTTCTTGCCTGTCTTAACATCGCAATAATAAATTCCGTGTCCTATCACATAGCACCACAGATTTTTATTCTTGTCTACATGAATTTTGAAGGCATATCCTTTGATGTCGAACGAATCGAGCAAGTCGCTAAACTGAGAAAAGCGTTCGGTCTTAGGGTCGAAAAGGCAGTAGAGATTGGCATCTGAAATCAGAAGACGACCGTCGGCCAGTTCCTGAACAGAAATCAGTTTGTTGTCGAGCATCATTCCTTCGGCAATGCCAATAGTGCGGAACGAATATCCGTCGTATCGGCACAGACCTCCACCTGTGGCAAACCACATGTAGCCAACGTGGTCGCGACAGATTCCGTTAATCATGTTGTTAACGAGTCCGCTTCTTCCGTCAAGATGTCTGAAATTATAGTTATTAGCCTTAAACCGACAACAAAAGCAAGTTATAAATAGGAATAAAAAAAGTATTTTCTTCATAAAATCGATTTGACTTTACAAAGAAAATACTTTTTTGTAAAATATGAATGCTAAATCAATTAAAATTTGTATTCAAGTCCAACTCTCGTATCGAAAGAGATGATATGCGAGTTTCCTGCAAATTTTCCGTTGGTATTGTTAAATACGCTGCCTTCAGGAGTTACGTTCAGCGAAACCTTGTCGCTCACGTTGTAAGACAACTGGAAGCCGCCAACAGCACCAAAGTTAGAGCCAGAGTTATCGACCTTATTATATATTTTTGCATTAGGATTGCCTTCTACGCTCTCCTTACATTCCATCGGGAACATCAAGGCAGGTCCAGCAAAGGCCTCCAACTGCACCTTGCGATCCTTGTCTGTGCCAAGCAACAAATTGCTGACATTCATCTGGTATGCAAGCGATGCTACAATGTAATCCTGCTTCTGGTCTATTACCTTCAACTTCGCATCATTATAATAAAGTTTTTGCGTTTCATAATTGTTATAACTGAATCCGAAGCGGAGTCCAGACAATGTGCTGAAACGATATCCAAAATCGACATTAAACGTTGGATGGATTTTGTATTCAACATCAGCCTGAAATCCTTTCATATGATATACAGAGCCGACGCCAGCCTGTGCAAAGAAGCCAGTCTTGTAATAAGCATCGTCATCACCTCTATCCTGCTTGTCAACACAATCAATCGTCATACCGACATTCACGCCAGTCTGCTTTGCAATGATTGTTCTGTACTGATAATTGAATTTGCCCTTGGCATAGAATGGCTCAACAAAAAGACGACTGCCCCTTGCAACTCTTGCCCACAGTTGTGCACTTGCATGCCATCCCTGATAAGAGCCCTTCATCCAAGAATAGCTTTTGTCCTTAACCAATGCATTAAACCTCCTGATTTGTCCGAACTCAGGTCCGAATGTCAAGTTTACGCCTACAGGAGTATCCTCGTTATAACTTTCAGACAAAGCGAATGGATTGACCATTGCAGAAACTCGTCCGGTCAAGGCACCAGCCAAATTCTTGAAGTTATCGGTAACATCGATATTATCCCATCTCGATGATGCCAGAGTTCCTGAAACCTTCATTCCGAGGAATGGCACGAACCATTTGCCCAAAGATACGGTATAATGCGGTCCAATGCCGTCCTTGCCCTTCAAGCCTTCTCCATCGTTATAATTCTGAAGTCCCATAGAGCACTCGAAGAATACTGGAGCCAAGAAACTTGCCATCTCGCTCTGATGCTGCAAGATACTGTTAGTATACAACTGGTTATCGTTGTTTCCGAAACGATAAGAAACACCTACCTTGCTGAGAAGCATCGGCTCAAGCCCCTTTTTATAAATCGTTGAGTTTTGTGCACCTCTACGATGATGCACTCTGAACTCTGGAGAATAATACAAGCCCATCTTTGGAGTCAATCGCCAATTAAACAATAATCCAGCTCTGAAACCAAGCGACATTTCATCCTCGAATTTATTTAGAACCTTAACCTTGCTCAAATCCAGATTATCATTGCCAGCACACTCTAAATCGAACGACTGCTTCATCGGAATCTGCAATCCCGGACCAACATATGCAAACACGTCGAGTTTGTCGTCGTTTGCATATCCTCGCATGAATGTGTTCATGTTAAGCATATAGTCGAGATAGAGATAAAGAGAACGCTCATTGTACAATCCCATCGTTGTTTTTGGATACTTAAGTGATGGGGCGGTATATCTTGTATTATGAGCTCGATTATATGACAAAAGATTGAACGAACCACGGATAGCAGACATATTAGAGAATCTGTATCCCAACGACATTCCCCAATCAGAATTCAAGCGATTGAAATCGCAATCAAACTGCTGCTGTGCCACACGATAAGCAAGTCCGCCTTCGAACTGTCCGAACACATATTTCTGGTCGATTGAACCGCCACGACCATCAGAAGCACGCTCAGAAGGCTTCTGGTAATCCATTCGGATTCCAGCAAAGGCTTTCAGAGAGTTAATATATTTACGAGTGTCACTATACTTATATGTATATCTTTCGAATATAGGCTCTACAAACAAAGAGATTCCTCTCTGCAATCTAACCCAGCCTTGAATACCTGCATTTGCGCCAATACCAGGCTGTCGCAACCTATCACTACCTAACACAAATCCGCCAACTGCTCCTGCAAAGATATTTACGCCTGCAGGAGAATCGAACTTGTAATCAGATGACGTGCCAAGCGGATTGAACACCAAATCAGCTCCTCCGAACACACGCCCGTGGCGAATTTTACAATCATTATCCATTTTAACATTGTTCCATGAGCCATAGCCCTTCAATCTGACAGCCAAGGCCGGTGAGAACCACTTTCCGAGTGCAAAATGATATGTAGGACCGAATGATTCCTTTTTATTCAATTCTGTTCCATCAGTTACAGAAGCACCCATTCCGTATTCCAAGAAGAACTTCGAGAACAATCCTGCATCCTCGTTGCGTACAGAAGGGAACAATCCCTCGAGGAATTCCTCGCCATCGGCAAAAGAATAGTCGACGCCGGCATTTACGCGGAAAATATTGTTAAGATTCTGCGAGAAGATTGTGTTGTCGCTGTTCTTGGCAATAAACAACGCCTCGGGAGCAACAAAAAGTCCAAATTGGTCGGAAAGCTGATACTTTAACTGCAAGCCAAACTGGCCGCCAAAGGCAAGTCTCTTATCCTTTGTATTATAAAGTCCCTTTGCCGACTTCTCGGCATAAAGCTGCTTTATTCTGTCATATCCAATGTATGCCGCAACCGGACCTCCGTAGATATCGACATCGAATCTGCGGTTTGGATCGTAAAGCTGAAGGGCATTCAGCATGTTGAACATATAGTTTACAGACAGCGAAGCATAATATCCGTCGCGCGTCCATACCGAATTTGGCAATTTCTGATTGAACGCCAAGCGGTTGGCGCTCAACACGGCCTTAAATCCGTGAAGCTGCGAGAAACGATAACCGTAAGCAAAACTCAGGTTGGCATCAATGTCGCCACTTCCGGCATTGTAATTCTTGTTCCAGAAATAGTTGCCGATTCCTGCGCCAAGTTGAACAAATCCTCGTTTGTCGAAACTGTTCTTTCGGTTCTCGTTACGGGTTTCCTTCGAGCCATACTCCATGTTCAGACCCAAGTCGAAATCGTACAATACATTTGTCTTCTTTTCGAATCTCGTAGAAATCTCGTTAGGCGTGTAATAGTCTACAACGAACATGGCACGAGGCTCTACAAAGAGTTTCAGCCCCTTCTGCATTCTAACCCAGCCCTGCAAGCCTGTTGTATAGCCAAAGTAATTGAAACTTGACTTTCCATCGTAGTCGTACTTGTGCATACGACCGAACGCAGCACCAAGCGCAACGTTCGTACCAAAGAGTTTCTCTGAAGACTTCTTAACAAAGAAGGCCACCGGATTTACCAACACCTCGGCACGAAGGTCGATATAATGCTCTGTTGTACGAATCTTATAACTGTTGTAATCGAACTGGCGATAGTTGTTCGTTGCAAAATCGGTAGAGAATCTGAAACCGAGACCATTCTCATACAACTTACCGAACGACAATCCGTAGGTTGCACCCGATGTTTCGAGCAGATTCATTCCCGAGATGTTCTGAATCTGCATACCCATCGATGTTCCGACGAAGTAATTGTGACTGAAATCAACATTCTTCATCTTCGTCTTGTCGTCAATCAAAGGCTTGAAGTAGTAAGTATAATTAACGAGTCCGCCGGCAATCATGTCAATTCCATGCCAGTTAACCGTTCCCGAATGGTCCATCTGGTCGGTAATCAGAGTTACGCGCGGCTCTATGCTGATAAACGCATCCTTTCCGGCAGCAAACCTCAACTGAGATGCTACATGAATATCGTAAGCCTTGTCGGTATATCCGAGATACGAAGAACGGGTGTAGCCCACTCCGAACGTTGGCATAATCTCGAAGCTACGCATCGGATTATATCCGTAGATGTATGACGTAAGATTGAATACATAGTCAAGGGTTCCGGTGAGCAGTCTGAGTTCCTGATGTGTCAGCGAACGGTGTCCGGCTCCGTAGTCAACTCCAATTCGAAAAGAGTTGTATGGAGAGAAGTCCTTACCCAAAGCAAAATGCACGTTTTTTATCATGCCGTAGCGAATGTTCTCTACCGGCATGATATAGCTTGCGCCGACACCCACCTGCATGTAAGTATGATCGAGAATCGATTTGTTCTTAAATGGGTATCCGGTGTTTCTGAATCTATTCTGAAGCAGATAGTCCATGGCGTTGAAGCCCGAAATCGTATCGCGCTTCTCCTGTGCAAAACCTGCCAACGGAGTTATTATAGAAACACCTATTATAAGTATCTTTACTATAGATTTCATCATTCTAACAATCTCTTTTCTGTTACTACTCGCTCATCGCGCTACCATACATATCCTGCCACATCTCCTTAACATCGTCGGATATGTCGCCATCGTTTTCCATAATCACAATGTACTTTTTGTCAAGTTGGAAGCAATGGTCAAGATCTGTTGCTCCAGCAACAAAGTCCATGTCGCGCGAATCAAGTACCGCCTTCATATACCACTTTCTTGGATCTTCATCATTAAGCGAAGCAACAGTCTCTGCCGCCTCCTTGTTTCTGTTCTGTGCAATCTGGATAACCGCCTTGTTTATTGGCGATGAGTTCTGAACAACCTCGATTGCCTTTGCCAGTTCTTCTTTCTGCTCAGGCGTCTTGTTCTTCTTGAACATCGTTCCCTTAACGATAGAGAAACTGCGAATCTCGCGGAACTCCTCTACATCAGGGAGCATCTTTGCCAGATAGTAAGCCGTATCGTTGTGCTCAGCCTTGTAATACTCGGTAATCTGGTTTGCCACAACCCTGTCGATATTCACATAATACTTGTGTCCGGCAAAAGTTCTTCGCTCAACATTAACATGAGGAACGTTGATGTCGACAAACGGACGAAGGACTTCCAAATCCATCGTGTCGCGCTTCAAGTACGAAACAACAAGTTTGTTAGCAGCATAAACCCAAGGACGAGCCTCGTTCTTCTTACTTTCGTAGAAGGCACGCTTGTAGAGTTTTTCCGACTCAACCGGGTCGGTAATCATGTTGAACAGATGCCAATAGTCGTAGTGCGACAACATCTTTTTTCCACCCTCCTGAAAATCAGGGTTATGCAGATAGTTGTCGAGAATCTGCTCTGGCTCCAACGCTCTGGTTGTCTGATATGCGTACTCGCACTTGAAGATACGCAATTTCGGAAGTATCGGCGCAATTGCCGTTGCATAGAATTTCAGTTTCTGAATCTGAGCCGTCTGCCTATCAATAATCTTGTTTGCCTTGATTATGGCATCAACGGTCTCGGCTTCTTCTGTCAAGCCCTTTGCTTTCAGAGAGTCTACCACAACGTTCCAGCCTACTACGACCGGTTTGTTGCTATAAATGAATATCTCGCGCTTGAAGTTTCTAGAAATGAGCGACTTTGCAAGTTCTGAACGCTGCTGAGCAAGTTTGTAGTTCTTGTCGTACAAACCATCAGGAGATGCGTAACCAGTAAGTGCAATTCGCTTAAGCTGATAGTCGCCGCTCTGGTCGATATCCTGAAGTTTCTTGTTCAGACGGTCAAGTTCCTCGGCATTCTCCGGATTAGGGTCGAGTTCTGCCTTGCCGACCACGAACGACAGCGAGATGTTTTCCGCACCATCGCGAAGTTCGGCTCTTGGATTCTCCTTGTATTGCGTAGGGTCGAGTTCGAACCAGCCGGTAGAAAACTCCAAGAACTGAAACGGACGACGTGCAAGACAAGACGAAACCTGCTTCTCGTCTTTGTAATACACATTATTATAATCGGCAACCATCAGACCTGCCATACAGGTGTAACTGTGCTTCAAGTTACGCTTCTTAATAGAATCAGACCAACGAATCTGCAACAAGCCCGATGTCAGAGGGTCGCTCTGAATGTATGGCTTCAGAATATCGTTGTTCATATCGTAGAACATTCGACGGTCTTGAGTCAAGGCATAGTCTTTTCCGTCGTATACTCTTGGCTGACGATACTCGATTGTATCGCCTGTCTGACAGTCGATTACGAACGGCTGGAATACGCATCGCGCAAAATCGCGTCCGATATTTTCAGGAATTGTAAGAATTGAACTGCACTCGATGGTTGAACCAGTATCGATAACCTCCATAGAATCGACGGTTGCAACCTTTGCCTTTGCCGTTACGACAGTATTCTTCAGGGCAATACCGCCTTCTATAACGAAGTTATGCTCAAGTCGCTTCTTGATTTCTCGCAACTCGTTTGTCGTTCCAACGATAACAATCAACGCACCCGTTGGAGCGATATCGATTGAGTAGTAACCGTTTTCATCGGCAACGGTCTCGGCATCAGCATCGAGCATGAACGTACTGTTCTTGTCAATCATCGCCTTATCCTTCTTGGCTGCCGAAACTGTATTGTAACCCAACACTCTTACTTCTTCTTCGAAAGGCTTTGGCTTGTTGTTGCCAAACTGTTTTTCGAGGACTCTACCCGTAATGCGCTTATATTGAGCCTTTGACGGGGCTGCAATCAAAAGCATTGCAAAAAGAATAAAGCATATTCCGTAAATTCTTCTCATACCAAAGTCCTCCACATTATTTAAGAATATAAGAAATGGCTATACCAATCTTTGTAGGCATAAGCATATAGCCGGTTACATTACCGTAATCCTTCGAATCTCCGTCGTTGTAGTATGTTTCGAGAGGCACTTCGCTCTCGTGGTCGAAATGGCGATAGGCAACCGCTCCAAAGCCGAAATATCCTTCGACGTTGAAACGCTTTGAAATATTGTAAGTATATCCAAAAGTAAGTCCGATACCGCCGGCAAAACCACGGTAGAACTCATTCTTCCACTGCAATCTGTATGATGCCACGATTGCACCTAAACCCACGAACTCGCGAGTCATCGGGCGACCGTTGAACCAATATCTGAACTCGGGCTGAACTGCCAGAAAGTTAATGTCCTTTCCATAAGGCTGAGAACATCCCATAGCCGAAATGCCTAATGTAGTCTTGTTTCCGGTTACGAGTTCCAAGCCCAAGTTTGGAGTAGCAAGTCCGTCGAACAAGACATCGGTCTTGACTGCAATCTGCTGTGCGCCAGCAATCTGCGCCACACAACAGAATATCAAAGCAATGTATATTTTTAATCTGCTCATATATATATTAGAATCTCTCTCAAAATCAATTCTCATCTCTCTGCCAAATATCAACATTTGGCTTGTTTTCTACTATAATCTCGTCGGAATCCAGAACAAGCGGAGTTACCACGTTTACAACTGGAGTCTGATTGTCTGTCAGTTTGTAATCGGCATCATTGTCGGCAAGTTTCAAAGAATTTGCCTCGGTGATGCTGCAATACAATCCAATTACAGCCTTCATAACCCTCTCGTTTCCAACATTATCAACGGTTGTGACGTTGAGTCTTAGAACACCCGGCGCATTCGGACTAACATCGTAGTTGTGATACTGTTCCTCGGTAACATGCAAGGCTATCGCGTTGAATTTCAGCGTAAACCGACAAGTGTCGACGCTCTCCTGCTGTGCCAGTCCCGCGCTGAATTTTCCAGAATCGAAATTCATAGAATAGCAATTCTTTGCATCGACATAACGGGTTGTAAGATACAACTTCGATGGAATTCCTGAAAGCGAACCCTCGATGCTCTTTACCGTAAAGTCTGGCGATGCCTTAACCATCGACAGATTGATGGTGATGTCCTGTCCCACCTTTCTTGGAGAGAATGTAAGGTGATGATTATCCTCATCAACCTCGTAAAACTTCTCAACTGCATAGTAAGTAGTTGGGAAAGGCGATTTTATCTCTGAACTTGGATAGCCAACGTACAACTTTCGGATGTCCTCGTCCTTGTTTGGATTTTGAATATAATCCTTATAGTTCGATTCAACTCCGTTTGCGATACTGAAACTCATGAAATGATACTGGCTGTGGCGCAGATAGAAGCCCTTTGCCGGCGATTCAATCTCATCCTGTTCGGCAATATCGCCATGAATAACATCGCCATTGAGCGAAGAAGGATTCACTCTGTAGCATGTTCTTGTTGGAAGAGTTATTCGGCTTGCAAAAACATACATTGAATCGGGAGCAGGACTCCATGTTGCCCCATCATAGTCAACCGTCATGACGGTTCTGTGGAGTTCTTTATAGTTATCCTCCTCGAACAACTCGACATCGGTACAAGCGGTGAGGCACACAAGTGCTGCCGCATATCCCATTATCCTATTTATATTTATATTTATTATGCTCATCATTTTCTGTTTTTACAACTATTTCTTTTTCTTCGACTTCTTTTCAGCCTTGGCTTCATCGGCAGCCTGTTTCTTTTCAAGTTGTTTCTGCTCGTAAGCGTCTTTTTCAGCCTGCTTCTTGGCTATTTTTTCGGCTTTCTTCCTTGCAGCCTCATCTTGTTTTTCTGCCTTGGCTATCTTGTCGGCATACTCGTCTACCTTTTCTTTATCTTTAGAAGATTTTTTCTCCTTCTCGGCTTTTTTCTTTGGCTCAGCCTTTTCCTTCTTTTCAGACTTTTTAGCCCTTTCTTCCTTAACAGCCTCGTTCTTGGCAGACTTCTTAGACTGTTTTTCGGCATTAGCCTTATCGCGCATTGCCTTTTCGTTTGCCTGCTTTTCAGCCTTTGCCGACTTAGCCTGCTCACGTGCCAAAGAATCCTTCGCAGCCTTTTCTGCCTTGGCAGTTGCCTTGGCTATCGAGTCGGCTGTTGCCTTCTCGGCCTTTGCTGCAAGTTTTATCTTTCTTTCCTTTTCGCGAGCGGCATTCACGCTGTCACGCTGTTCCTGTCGGTGTTTGTTGTAGATTGTCTTTGCCTCCACGCGAGCAAGTTGCTTAACCTGGTCGAACTTGTACTTGTTCTTGACCGAATGTCCGTAGCGATAAACCATAGCTACTCTCAAATCGGTTACTACAGGATACATCAGAAAGCCTTTCTTTGAAGATGTCCTGACATAACAGTTACTCTCCCTGTCGAGTCGGTATTTGTCATAATCGTAGTATAACGCACCAATGCTCGCACCGAGTTCGAGGTCAAGAAAACTCTTCTTGTATGTGTACATCGGGATAATGCCACCAAACGTAACGCCTGCGTTGGCTTCACGTCCCTGATAGCCTTCCTTGGCAAACTTGAACGAGAATGTTCCGGCAGCAGCATATCCGCCGAGATAGTATGCTCTCCAGTAGCGAGGGTTATGACGCTCGCGCGATGTCATATACTCAAAGATGTTTGAGTATCCGCCATTCTTTGTTCGGGTATGCCAATAGTTTCGCACCTCGATGCGACCTTCGGCAACATTGAACACGTTGTATGATTTCAGTTTTGGATTAGTGTGCCAGTTGTACCTTCCCGACAAACCAATTGTGTAATGATTATAGTTTGTCTTGCCCAAATCGAACTCTACAGCCAAGTTTGGAACAAGCATAAGCCATTCAATACCATTAGTACGGAAAGCAAAACGTTCTTTTACATTCAAAGTGTCAATAGTTTCCTTCTTCTTTTTCTTCAGCGTAAACTGCGCAGAAGAAGGCACCGTTACGACAAACATAACGCACAAAAGAAGCGCCATGCGCATTAAATCATGTCCTTTTGTAGAAACAACAGCAATCTCTCTTTTTATTCTCATGACAATATGTAGGAGATTATAAAAAAATTCCTCAAAAATAAATTAGTACTAAAATTCGGTGCAAAGATATTAATTTTTTATAAATAGGTTAAATATTATATCCAAAATATTGCTGTCCGGTAAAACATTTTTAGTGTGAAAAAATAAGGTCGTATTCCTCG
>R24__coassemble_74_pt1 | contig 86896 bp, 64 predicted proteins | sample R24__metabat2_low_PE_011 | metagenome-assembled genome bin R24 | reverse complement strand
GACAATCAACCTACACAACTTTCGTTGTGGTGAAATTTAAACCGGACACTAGTGAATAACTTTATGAAATTTTAAACAAAACTATGAGAAAAGTAATTCTGTTTATTATGTTGATGTGTTGCGGTGTGGCATATCCGCAACATGTAGAGCATATAAAAGAGAAACATTTTGAAGGATACATATTTTCGAAAGAATGTTCTTTCTGTGGCTTTCCTCCTGGAGATAATCGTTTTACACCTTCAGTTGAAGATGTGAAAAAAGCAGAACAAATGATACATGAAAATGCCGACACAATAATAGGGGAGAGCAGAAGATTTTTTTTGAAAAGAGATGCCATAAAAAAAAGAAGACTAAAAAAGTATAAACGACAATATTGGGGTGAAATATCTCCTAACGGCGATTATATTCTTTGTATTACTTTCCAATGTGGTCTTTTTGATTTAGCAATAGAACGTTGTGAAATAACCACTGTGCTTGATGGGGGGACATGTTTTTTTGAATTGAATATTGATATGAAAAGAAATAAAATTATAAAAATAATATAAATGGCGTTGCCTAAATAAAATTAAGCATCATCTTCCTCGCTCGGATTTCCGACTCTGAGCGTCTTATTCGAGAGAAGACTATATTATAGTGAAATAACTTATAACTCCCTGATTTTGTCGGGTTTCTGAATTTGACAGAATTTTTTGCGGGAGTTTGTAACTCCCATTGTCGTGAAGCACATATGGTCATACAATTTAATTTAATTGTTTTGATAATCATTTTTATTCTATATTAAACTTTTTTTGTTTAAAATAAAAAAATAACATTGAAAATGTGAAATAATTATTTTTTGTGTATATTTGCCGCGAAAATAATATTTTTATGAAAATACCAAAACAGCAAAAAACATTAAATTCCCGAATTTGCATACTGCAGAGGGTAATGTATTCATTCTGTATCTTATGTGTAGGAACTTTTTTGAGCGCCTATGCGCAAACATCTGTGATACAGGATGGTTATACTAAGACAAGTAATGTCGTTAGAAATGGCGACTTGTTAATTTATTACCAGTTGAAAACTGATAGTCTTTTCGATTTGTCAAAATCTGAGGTTATGGACAATAAATTTGTTGATGTCTATACCGAGTCAGGTGATGGCGTGATTACAAGACTGTTTCAGAACAACCAGTATCATTACATGCAGAAAAATGACACGTTATATTTCTGTGGATATGAGAATTACACCTCGAAAATCAACAGAAATGAGCCTGAACCTTTATTTGTATATCCTTTGACAAACGGCGGATTTTCTACTGGTGATTTGCGTTGTTCTGGAAAATATAGCGATCATTTGTCTGTATTTCAAATTGGAAAGTATACGAATAAGGTTTACAAGCATAGAACGCTTGTCTTGCCTTCTGGTAAATCGATATCAGATATAGTTCATGTGTGCCTGAATCGAGAGTTCAATGTGAAGACATGTTTGTTGGAGAGTGAATCTTCTGAAAAAGATACATTGAATACGTTTGTAAAGCAGTGCGCTGGACAAAAAAGTAATCTTATAGAGAAAACAGACTTGCTATATGCTTCTGGTTACCGGTATCCTGTTGTCGAAAGACTTACCGTTTGTAATAGTGCTGGAGATGTTCTTTTGACCAGAACATTCTTATGCGACTTGGAAAGCCAAGAGGGTAATTTTGACCCAGAAAATGAAGGCTTAAGAAATAACTATACTGTTAGTTTCGAAGAGTGGAATCCTACGGAAAGTGAGATTTCGTCGTATGTCGTTTATGGTGATAACGAGATTAGTATCAGTTTTGTAGCTGATAAAGATTGCCGTGGTTCGATGGTGTTGTCTGATGCTGCAGGCTTTCTTGTCAGGTCTAAATCGTTTATTGGCAAGGCTGGCAGTGAAGTTAATGCCAATATTAGTTTGACAGGATTGAGTAAGCGTACTTATGTCCTTTTTGTAAAAATAAATAATTCTATATATCAATGTACCTATCAGTTAAAATAAAAATGCGTAGATTCTTTATCTTTTATCTGGTTGTTTTTGTATTTGCGAATGGTTCTTATTCGCAACAGACAAATATTTTGGATAAGATGTTGCCTGATTTGTCTGCAAGTCCAGAAGCTGAGGCTCTCAGACAATTGGGTAACTATGGTGTGAATAATTCATCTGGAATGCCTGATATTGAGGTTCCACTTTATGAACTTGATTTCTTGGGTTATAAACTGCCGTTATCTTTAAGGTATATGGCAACTCCAATAAAGCCAGGCTATAATTATGATGTTTGCGGACGAGGCTGGGTTATTACTGGTAATTCATGCGTATCGAGAACAATAAGGGATGTTGCTGATGAAGAAAGAGGGTTCAAACTTGACGAAAGCACACTTGTCAAGCAAATTTACAAATCTTCTCGTGGTGAAACTTGGACTCTAAATGAAGAATTGCAAGATTTAAATTTTCAGTATGACAGATTTAATGCGGTATTGCCAAATGGACGTTCGTTCGATTTTTTTATCATGGCTGATAAAGAACACGAAAAGAAACTTTTGTATATAACTGATACAGCCAACAAGGATTTGAAGATAGAATGTAAATATGATACTCAAGATATCAGATCTTTTTCGATAACAGATGAAGAAGGCACAGCCTTTAATTTTACATTGGCAGACTATGCCCAAACCGACTGTGGATATACTGGAGGAAACTATCATAAAAGTATACAAAAAAATGTAACATGGCATTTGACGAGTATAAACGTACCGAATAAGGGAACTATAGGCTTTTCTTATACTGACTTGAAAAGGCTATACACTTATACGATAGATGAACCTGTATTGAGTATTAGGCAATGGACAACACCAGAAGGTGGTAATATTCGTCCAGGAGATATTCCTAAAGAAATACCAGGAGAAGTTGGGGGTATGGATGCAGTAAAGAGTCTGGTAAAAAACAATAGTGTTTACGACGTGCGCTTTGTTTCTTGCATAAGTTGTGCTACCGCTTTTGTAAAGTTTGAATATGACGGAGATATGGTGAAGAGTATAAAAACGCAAAGTAGGATATTCGAATTTGATTACAAGAAAGATTTAGTAAGCAGAACTCTTATTAAGCTGACAATTCACGGTTATAAGAACATAGATGTTGACAAACTTGTATATAAGTTTGATTATACAGGCGTAGGCTTTGGCAAGAATGTGGATCATTGGGGGTATTATAATGGAAGCAGTGAAGAGAAGAATATTGCAATGTTTAATATGTTTGTATCAAACATCACAGGTCCTAATGATTTTCAGAATAAAATAAAAAGTGTCGGTTTCTGTCCGTACTATGGTCGCTATAAAAGTGATGCTCCAACTCCAACTATAGGTATCTCGTCAGGAATGAGTTCTGGGGGAAATCAGTATCAGAATTACGGATTTAGCCAAAGTTATAATCCTTACGAACCAAAACAGACTATAAACGACAATCCGTATTTCTTTAATAAGTTTATGATGCAGAGCGATATGTCTTCTGATTGCAGATCACCATTGTCTCCTGAACAGCACGGCGTTTTGCATTCAATAACCTATCCAAATGGTGGAAAAACTATTTTTGTCTTTGAAAATCATAGATTTCTCACGGCAATGTTAAGAGACGGCTCTTTTGAACCAGATAGACGGAAGCAGAGGGTTGCAAATGGCGGTGGATTTAGAATTAAATCAATTTCGAATTACTCTGCAGATGGAAAATGTCTAAGTAGCGATGTGTATGAATATGGCTTTACTAACAATGAAGTGAGAAGTCGGAATTTTCCGTTTCCTCGCCCTGCTAATGACTCAAAGTACATTCATACAGACTGTGGTGAGGCTGTTGTTGATCCAAATATCTTAACCTACATGAGTTTTGAAGACACATATCAAGCTCCTCGGTATGCGTTGGAAATGTTTACGGGTATAAGCGTGGATGGCAGAAGTGGATCATACGAAGGGCTTACTTTTTATGATGTACAGAATAAAGGTTGGGGATATAATGTAAGTCTCTGTGCCTTGAATTTCCGTAAGTTATTGGGTGGCAGACCTGCAGTTGTCTATCCAGAGATAACCGTTTATCATGGTTCGTTTTCTGGTAATCCGCAAGAAACAACGGGTAAGACCGTATATAAATATGATATTTATGATGCTAATCCTCAGAATTATATGTATAGATTTACATGCCGTCCAAATACTCCACCAGATACAGCTTATTATGAGATGGTGCGTTTCGCAGAAAATGCTTTATACAGTGAGGAGAACAGTGTGAAACGCAACCAACTTGTAGAAAAAATTGACTATACAGTTGTAAAAAGGCAAGAACAGTCTGAGTATGAGTATGCCGAGATCGCAAGGGAAAAATACACTTATAGGGATTACTGTAATAGTATTTCTGTAGGTTACATTTATGATAATTGGCATGCCCAAAGTTTTAGAGGTTACCAAGCGTATTGGGATATTTTTGGTTGTACAGGTGGTACTACTATTGTTCCTGCATGGTGGTATCGTGGGATAAATGAGAATCTTTGTGCAAGCAAGGTTATAAAAAAGGATATTACTAAAACTATCCAGACAGAAGGATTCTATTCCGCGCCGTTTACTACAAGTGAGGAATATTCGTATGTCTTTGGCGACCATTTGAAAAAGAAAAAATACTACGAAAATAATGATAAAATAGACGAGATCTCATATTTGTTAGAAGGTAACGATACTGCAAGTGTTATATTTAAAGATTTGAAGGAACAACATATCCTAACTCTTCCTGTTTCTTCAACAAAAATGGTATCTGGAATGTATGATATAGAAGGGACAAAAATAGATTATAAGAAGTTGGAAGATGGCAGAATACTTCCTTCTGTTATATATGTTCTGAACTACCCTGGTGATAAATACAGAAAGAAATACGAGATTAAGACATATGGTAGTTTTGAATTGCCGGTTGAAGTCTACGACTTCGATACGGATATGACGACAGTATATATCTACGATTATGACAAGGTGTGTGCTGAAGTGAAGAATGCTACTTATGCAGATGTTAAAGCAGCCATTGCTGCTATTCCTGGCTTTAATGTTGGAGACATAACCTTATTGGACAAACTTCGTGAAAAGTTGCCAGATGCACAGATAAATACATGGACGCATATACCAGATTTTGGTGTTACGGCTCATAGCGACGTGACAGGAAAAACCATATATTATGATTATGACGGTCTTGGACGCTTGAAGGAAGTATATACCTACAAAGGCAATGTCGTGTCTGGAGAAAATAAAATATTATTGAACAGTTATTCATACAAGTATAAAAACTAAAATATATGAGTGTAAACTTATTTACCAAAACTTGGTTAGCTGTCTGTCTGTTGTTGTGTGGAGTGCCAGGCATCTTTGCACAGGCAGATCGTGCTTGCATTATCTCAAAGAACTATATATCGGCAACAGATACGAGTAAATATATAGAAACCCGAGTCTATGACAATGGCTTGGGTGATGTGGCAGAGGAAATACAGGTTGGCGTAACTCCAGACAAGAAGGACTTAGTAGTGTTGCATGAGTACGACGAGTTCCGACGCAAGACAAATGTGTGGTTGCCAACAGTCTCATCTGATAATGGAAACTATGTAAAGCCGTCAGTCCTCATGAAAAACTCCTTGTCTCAGTATGGTGACAGCAAACCATATGCGCATACTGTGTATTGGGAATCCTTGTGTAATCAAGGAAATACACAATTCCGTCCAGGTGAGGAATGGCAGAATGCAGATAAAAGTGTAAAAACAGAAATACAGCCAGATTTCATCAATAGATGTAGGTCAATCCCTGGAGTTTATAGCCTTATATATTTGGACACTTATGGTTCTTTATGCCAGAAAAAACGCATAACTGATGAAGATGGAAACAAACATGAGGAATACTATGATGCTATTACTGGACGTAAATTGGCAGATAAGGATGAATCAGGACTGACGCATTATCTTTACGATATTTTAGACAATTTGTCGGCTGTAGTACCACCTGCATTAACGGACTATCTGGATGAAAGAAGAAGTAAGGATTCTTATGTTTATACTTCTGATGAAATGATTAAGAAGTATGGTTACATTTACGAATATAATTTTCACAGACAGTGCATTAGTAAAAAACTGCCAGGATGTGAGCCGGTATACTACATTTACGACCGTGCTGGGCGCTGCATATTCTCGCAGGATGGAAACCAGCGCGAGAAGGGCATCTGGTATTTCAATATACCAGACAAGTTTGGTCGTATATGTATAAGCGGAACATGTAAAAATACGTTTGACTACAAGAAAGAGCCGTTCAAGGATGTTTTGGTTTATGTAGACAAGCCTGTAAAAGGTGGAGATAACTTTGGATATACTACAATAAACGGGGTGTCATTGCAGGATATGGAGATATACGAGGCTTTGTATTATGATGACGATTCTTGTTGCGAAGACATAAAATCTGATTTTTCAAGAAATTTTTTGTATAGACTACATCTGCCTTTATCATTATTTCCGTTCAAATCGTTCCGTGGTTTATTGGTAGCGAAACGGAGCGCATACTTCGATAGAAGTGGTATCCGTGGATATAAAAATACTATTTATTCTTATGATGAAAATCGTCGTGTGAACTATATTGTTAACATTACAGGAAATGGAATTTCTGTCACATCTACAGAATATACCCTTTCAGGAAAGCCTTTGAATATGCATGTATATACATTTGACAATATTGCAAATATTTGTAAATTTATAAGAGAAAACATGACCTACAATTACGACCATGCTGAACGACTTATAAGTGTAACGCATCAGATAAACGACGGAAAGACTGTAAAACTGAAAGAGTATGATTACGACGAACTAGGCAGAGTATTGAAAGAATTTTCAGGCGGAGATGTAAATCTTGAAACTACATACGCCTACAATATTCAGAATTCTTTGAATTATAAACGCACTAAGGGATATTATTACGAACAATTATTCTATCAGGGAAATAATGGATGTGGAAACGAGCCATTGTATAATGGCAACATTTCTTCAAAAATGTGTGTGTATGAAAAGCCTGAGGGATGGACTGAAGGTGATAAGGTTGGTTCAAACCATATTTTTGGCTACAACTATAAATATGATGCGACAAACCGTCTGACATCTGCCGAATATTGGAATGAGGACAACAGAGACGAAAACTATACAGCATCGTATGCATACGATTGTATGGGAAATGTAACTTCTCTGTATCGCTATGGTCTTGACGATAAGAATAACTATAGTGCAACTAATAGTCTGAGGTTTGCCTATAACGGAAACCAGTTGGTGTCGGTTTCTGATAAAGTGGCAAGTCCTACATATAATGGTTTCTTCGGTTTCCGCGACGGTGCGTCGGATGGCAATGAATACACTTACGATGCCAATGGTAATATGACATCTGATAAAAACAAAGGCATCGTGAACATTGAGTATAATATCTTAAATCTGCCAGCGCAGGTAGTCTTTGCTGATGGACATGCAATAGATTTCACATACGATTCTGACGGAAACAAACTGCGCACTGCATATAGTACTAATGTATTGAGCATTCTATATGGTGGTAGATTTAATGATGTCTCAAGTCTTTCTGCCTATTATGACAGAACTAATTATTTCGGCAACCTAATATTTAAAAATGGCAAATTCGATATGCTTATTACCGAAGGTGGATATGTAAAACGGAACGAGGACGGCACTTACTGTTACAATACGTACATTAAGGACTATCAAGGTAATAACGTGATGGAAGTTGGCAAGGTGCAGGCTGATGGTAAGTCTGTGGCTAAGGTGTTGCAGGCGAACATGTATTACCCTTATGGTGGTTCGTTTAGCTGTAATATTGAAAGTACTGGCAACAGATTTAAGTATAACGGCAAGGAACTCGACTGCACCCACGGACTTGATTGGTACGACTATGGTGCACGAAACTACGATGCTGCACTTTGTCGCTGGCACAACATAGACCCATTGTGTGAGAAGTATTATAATATTTCTCCGTATGCGTATTGTGCTAATAATCCTATTTTGTTTGTTGACCCAGATGGAAGAAAGATTGATATTAGTCAAATGTCTGATGAGGAATTAGAAGCATATAATAAATTTATTAAAGATATATGCAGTTTTGAGATGATGCAGACGGTATATGATGCTCTTCAGAATTCTGATGCAACATTTCAGGTCTCTTTCATTAAAAGAGCAGGGACAACAGATGACATTGTTGATGGTCTGTTTGTTGTAGGCGCAGAAGGCAAAGGGGGGAGCATTTGTTTAGATAAAGATAAAGGATTAAATGGCACTTTACCTAGTGTTGCAATTATGGAAGAGTTTTTCCATGCATATCAAAATGATAACATTGCAAATTATACAAGTGAGTTTAATCTTGAGTTTGAGGCAAAAACTTTTTGTATTGCTGCAACGGGAATTGCACAAGATTTATATCAAGGAATGCAAGAGTGGTCTGAAGGAATTGCTTTGGGTAAATATTCTGGTAAATTTGAGACCATATCGCCCGAAGCAGTAAATTCTAAGCAATTTCTTGATGAATATAATTCTTGTGCTAATAAATATGCATTATTTAATGAAGAAAAAGGAATTGGCAATAAAAACTATCGTCGAGCAACAACTTGTAAACCTCAAAATTTAATAAATGTAATTAATTTGACATATAAAAAATAGAATATGACGATTAGTGTTTTTCTTAGAAATATAAGCATCTTTGTATGTTTTATGATTTCTAGTGTTGTTTCTGCTCAAGAAAGAATTACGTTGGCAGAAAATGCGCCATTGGATAATTCTATTATGTTGTTAAAAACATTGAGAAATTATTATCCTGCTGATAGCTTAATTAAATGGGCTCAGCAGGATGGGCGATCTTTAATTTTATGCCGTGTAGATTCATCAGGCATGATTTTGGAATTTGAGAAATATAGGATATTTAAGAAATCAAGTTCTTTTTTGTCTGAAAATGGTGATAATATCAGAAATATCCTAATAAACAATAGGGTCAAATTTGTATTTCCATGTTCGTTTACGGGCTATAGTACAAAATGTCGAGAAATATTTTTGCAAAAAGAGTCTATTTCAGAGATTTACAAGAAGAAAGGATACATAGATTTGCAGATACCAATATTTTATGTTATGTTTCCAACGATATTTCATAGTATTAATGAATATGGAGAACGTAATAATATTGAATTGACGGCAGAGGAAACGCTTGATATATTATTTGAACGATATATTAGTAAACATTATTGATTAATGTATGAGATATTATTAATATCGTTCGCTCGAATTTCCAACACCGAGCGAAATTTCCAAAGGCCATTTGTAATGTCCCCTAAGGCATAGCCTTGCAAAATAAGCAACAGAGCGGAAAAACGGAGAATCAACTCTTCTGTTTTTCCGCTCTTGTTTTTCAAAATGCAGGCTTAATAGAAAGTGCTTTCAGCATCATTCCGAAATAAAAAAACGGTGATTCTTATGACGAACTGGCGTATAGATGCAAAAAAGCCTCCCTGCGGCATTTCTGCCAACAGGTGAGGCTTTCCAACTTTCTCCTTCGTTGTAATCTTATTCTTCTTCCTCTTTTGCGTGTTCGGCAATAAGCTGCTGCTGAATGTCGTTAGGAACGAGCTCGTAGCTTGCAAACTTCATGATGAAAGAGGCGCGGCCGCCGCTCAACGAACTGAGCGAAGTAGAGTAGGTTGACATCTCGTTCAACGGAACTTTTGCCTGAATCTTCTCGTAGCCGTTCTCCGAACTCATGCCTATAATCATTCCGCGTCGTCCCTGAAGGTCGCTCATCACGTCGCCCATTTTGTCGGAAGGCACGAAGACTTCGACATCGTAGATAGGCTCAAGAATCTTAGGACCGGCATTCTTGAACGCCTCGCTGAATGCCTGACGAGCCGCCAGCATGAACGAAAGTTCGTTACTGTCAACCGGGTGCATCTTTCCGTCGTACACAACGACGCGAACGTTGCAGGCTGCCGAACCTGTTAGCGGTCCTTGCTCCAGACGGCTCATGATACCCTTCATGATGGCAGGCATGAAGCGTGTGTCGATAGCACCGCCAACGACGCTGTTGATGAATACGAGCTTGCCGCCCCAGTCGAGGGTTACCTCCTCCTTGCCCTTCATCGTTACGCGTATCTCCTGACCGTTGAAGTTGTATGAAACAGGGTCGGGCATACCTTCGCTGTAAGGCTCAACAATGAGGTGAACCTCGCCAAACTGACCAGCGCCGCCCGACTGCTTCTTGTGGCGATAGTCGGCTCTTGCGGCCTTCGTGATGGTCTCTCTGTACGGAATTCTCTGCTGATAGAATGTTACAGGAATCTTGTCGATATTCTCGATGCGCCATTTAAGCGTGCGCAGATGAAATTCGCCCTGTCCGTGAACAAGAGTCTGGCGCAGTTCCTTGCTCTGCTCAACCATCCATGTAGGGTCTTCCTGCTGCATTCTGATGAGTGCAGCCATCATCTTTTCGGTGTCGCCCTCGTTGGTAGCCTTAATGGCGCGTGTATATTTAGGGTTAGGATATTTGATGAAGTTGAAGCGGTTGTCGCAGTCCTTGTCGTTAAGGGTGTTGCCCGTGCGCACATCCTTCAGTTTTACGCAACAGCCAATGTCGCCGGCATGCAGTTCGGTTACTTTCTCGCGGTTTGCTCCCGAGCAGACGAAAATCTGCGCCAATCGTTCCTTGCTTCCGCGGTCGGCATTTGTCAAGTCCATACCTTCCTTCAACACGCCGCTCATAACCTTGAAATACTGAACCTCGCCGATGTGAGGCTCTATTCCGGTCTTGAAGAAATATATTGATGTAGGAGCATCGTCGGTAAGCGGAACTTCTACGCCTCGTGTGTTGTGAACAGTAGGCATCTCGTCAACATGAGGCACTACGTTCCCGAGGAATTCCATCAGACGGCCTACTCCCATGTTCTTTCCTGCGCAAACGCAGAATACAGGGAAGATGCTGCGCGTAACCATGCCCTTGCGTATGCCCTCGCGCATCTCGTCTTCGGTAAGTTGCTCAGTCTCGAAGAACTTCTCCATCAGTCCTTCGTCGTTCTCGGCAGCAGCCTCTACGAGAGTCTTGTGCATCATCTGCGCCTTTTCCTGCTCTTCTGCCGGAATATCCTCGATGGTAGGAGAGCCGCCGTCGGGTCCCCATGTAAGTTTCTTCATCAATATTACATCGATGAGCGAGTTAAAGTCGGGACCTGTCTTTATAGGGTACTGTACTGGCACGCACTTTGTGCCATATATAGTCTGGAGTTCTTCCAGAATGGCATCGTAGTCGCATTTTTCGTCATCGAGCTGGTTGATGAGGAAAATGGCAGGCTTAGACAGTTTTTCTGTGTATCTGAAGTGATTCTGCGTTCCGACTTCGGCACCGAAGCGTCCGTTGATGAGCATCACCACCGTGTCGGTAACATTCATTGCTGTGAGGGCTGCGCCGACGAAGTCGTCAGAACCGGGACAGTCTATGATATTCAGTTTCTTGCCCTTCCACTCAACGTGGAAGACGGTGGAGAAAACCGAGTATCCGTATTCCTGCTCAACCGGGAAATAGTCAGAAACGGTGTTCTGCTGAGTTATGCGACCGCGGCGCTTAATTTGTCCGCTTTCAAACAAGAGGGCTTCTGTAAGGGTAGTCTTACCCGAGCCGTCATTACCAAGCAACGCAATGTTCTTGATTTCTTTTGAACTATAGATTTGCATAAGGTAAAGTTTTTGATTAAAGGTTATGTTAATAAAATTACCATCTCATAGTTAGTCAGCATAGTGTAAATCAACTCTTCGCAAATATACGAATTTATTCAATAAAACAAATGTTTATGCTATTTTTTATTAACTTTGCACGAAATTTTAATAAACGATATAATGGCACAGAAACCAAGTATTCCAAAAGGCACGCGCGACTTCTCTCCGGTAGAGATGGCAAAGCGCAACTATATATTCAACACCATTCGCGAGGTATATTCACTTTACGGTTTTCAGCAGATTGAGACTCCTGCCATGGAGAATCTCTCAACACTTATGGGAAAGTATGGTGAAGAGGGCGACAAACTGCTGTTCAAGATTCTTAACTCGGGCGATTTCCTGCACGGAATGACAGCCGACGAGGTTGCCAACACAAGCACCCTTAAACTGGCATCGAAGTTCTGTGAGAAGGGATTGCGCTACGACCTTACTGTGCCTTTCGCGCGCTACGTTGTGCAGCACCGCGACGAACTTACGTTGCCTTTCAAGCGTTATCAGGTTCAGCCAGTATGGCGTGCCGACCGTCCGCAGAAGGGACGCTACCGCGAGTTCTATCAGTTCGACGGCGATGTGGTAGGCTCAGACTCTCTGCTCAACGAGGTTGAACTTATGCAGATTGTCGATACCGTGTTCACCCGCCTTGGCGCAAGAGTGTGCATAAAGATTAACAACCGTAAGATTCTTACTGGCATTGCCGAGATGATTGGCGCAGCCGATAAGATTGTTGACATAACCGTTGCCATCGACAAACTCGACAAAATAGGTCTTGATGCCGTAAATGCCGAGTTGGCAGAAGACGGAATAAGTGCTGAGGCTATCGAGAAACTTCAGCCTATTATTAAACTCAGCGGCTCTAATGCCGAGAAACTTGCAACGATGAAGCAGGTTCTTGCCGGGTCGGAAACAGGTTTGAAGGGTATCGAGGAGTGCGAATTCGTTCTGAATACTCTTGCAGGCTTCAGCCTGAAGAACGAGGTGGAACTCGACCTTACCCTTGCCCGCGGTCTGAACTACTACACAGGCTGCATCTTCGAGGTTAAGGCTCTCGACGTTCAGATTGGCTCAATAACCGGCGGCGGCCGCTACGACAATCTTACAGGCATCTTCGGAATGCCGGGTATCAGCGGCGTGGGCATCAGCTTTGGTGTTGACCGCATCTTCGATGTCCTGAACCAGCTCGAACTCTATCCAAAGGAGGCTGTAAACAGCACAAAGGTTCTGTTTGTAAACTTTGGCGACAAGGAGGCTGCATATTGTCTGCCTGTTCTGGCAAAACTTCGCGCCGCAGGTGTTTCGAGCGAGATTTTCCCTGATTCGGCCAAGATGAAGAAGCAGATGAGTTATGCCAACGCAAAGGGCATTGCCTATGTCGTCCTGGTAGGCGAGAACGAGATGAACGAGAACAAACTCACTCTGAAGAACATGGAGAGCGGCGAGCAGAAACTTGTTTCGGCAGAGGAACTTCTTGAAGCGGTAAAATGATAGTTACGATATAAGTTGAATCAATTTTTTGAGAGATGCGGACTGGACTATGGTCTGCATCTCTTTTTTGGTAAGTTGAATGATACAGCAGAAGAGGATGCGTCAGTTGTGGCCGACGCACCCTCTTCTTTTTTAATCAAACCGTCTTGCTCGTGAGAGATATTCACGATGGCTTGTTCCTATTTCCAAAGTCCGTATGTAACTTTGTTCTCATCCCATTTGTCTTTTGGCTTTGCCTTGCGCTCAGGATTAGGGTAGCCAATGCGGACGGCACATAGTGGAATCAGGTTTTGTGGAAGGTTCAACTTCTTGCTTATTGATTCAACTTTTGCCTGAATAGGATAGACGGTTGTCCACACGGCACCAAGACCTAAGGCATGTGCTGCAAGAAGCATATTCTCTGTGGCGGCAGATACGTCCTGTATCCAAATGCTGCGCACTTCGCCGTCTTGCATTCGTGTTGTGTCGGCGCAAACTACTATCACCAGGGGAGTCTTCTTCATGCGTTCTGCACGTTCGCCTTCGCCATATAATTTTGCAACAGTCTCGGGAGTATTCAGTACTACGAAATGCCATGGTTGCAGGTTGCGATCAGTAGGTGCTGCCATTGCCGCACGTAGCAGGGTGTCAATTTTTTCCTGTGGCACGGGCTGCTGCAAGAATCCGCGTACACTGGCACGGGTCATTATGTTGTCGATTACTATCTGCGACTTGTTGCTGGTTTGTGCTATCATAGCAGAGCACGACAATGCAAAAAATGCTATCGACATAATTGTTTGTCTTATATTCATATCTGTTTGTTTTTTTAATGGTTTATGTAATAAGTTCTTATTTGATTTGAGTAAGTTTGCCGGCATAGTTAATCTGACCACATTCTACCTCAAGACCTCTTGTTGCAGTTGCTGTGGCAGGGTCGATGACATATACGGCAGGCTTGTTGCCGTCTGAAGTCTGCACGGTGATGTAAGTCTTGCCATTCTCGTCGGTATAAGGACGCTTGCCGAAGGCTGAGATTACCTCTGCAGAAGGCAGTCCCTTAATAAGAGTCAGTTTCTTTGTGCTGCCTTGGTATACTCCCATTACGTTAGCACCAGTTCCCATGTTGTTCATACCATTGCCGTAGAACTGAAGAAGGAAATAATCCTCAGACATATTCCAGCAGCGATAGAGTGGAATACCGCCAGCGAGAGTCTCTATGTCTACTGCGCCATACGTTTCATCGAAACTCTTTGAGCCAGCCTTGATGCGCATAACCTTTGATTTGTGATTAGATTTCAGACGAGCGTCGGATTGCAGACGTGTAACATTTGGCGAGAATACATATATATCGCCATTGGCAGCAGGCCAGATGCACTGGTAGTACTGCGAGCGCATACGTCCGCAAGAATAACTCATTTCGTCTGTTCTTATTATGGTTGGGTTCTCCATCTTCTCATCGTCGTAAATCACAACCCAGCACGAGTCCGGATATTGTGTGGCCGACAGAGTCTTGGCAGTACCGCTCACGGCAAGCAAGTCTTCGTTTCCGCTCTTCACCCATTTGCCGTTGTCCGAAGCACTTCCGTATGCGCTTAGACCAACAGGCACGACTGCGGAATACAGTTTGCCGTTAGCCTCGACGATGCCTGAAAGTGTGACATACTCGCCGTTGCCAAGAAAATTCTCAGCAGGGATGTTTGCACGGTTGGTTGTGATGCCTTTCTCTGCGTTGAGATAGGTTACAGATATGCCATATGCAGCATTGCCATTGGCATCTTTAGTGTCTGTGGCTACAGAGGCAGAGGTGATAACATAGTCTCCGTATGTGCCGTATGTGGTGAATCGCTGAATATCGTATGTGTAGTCGCATTGCTCTATGTTTCCGTTGGCATTTAGGAAATAGGCAGATGTGCCGCCATTATTTCCCTGATTATACTGAAGACGGAAGAGATACTTGTTCTTGAAACAGAACCATTCGGTGCCTGTGAATGTCTCAAGTCCATTGCCAATGATTGTCGAAACACCCTCGTCAAGGCTGTTTGCCGTTGCAATATAGTTGGCTGTTCCCTCGCTGTTGGTTCCGGTGAAGAAGAATGAAGATACTACATCTTCTGTCTTGCCGGCATCAGGAGTAGATGAATCGTCGTCGCTGCTGCAAGATGTGAATACAGTTGCGAGGAATAGTGCTGAAAAAGCATACTTGGTAAAAATCATTTTGTTCATAAAAAATATATTATGTTAGTAATGGTTATGTTTACTTTCCAATGAATACGCGAATCTTGCCGTAGAAGGCTCTGCCTGCCTTCTGAAGATTGAAATTGTCGTATAGTTTTGCATCCGTGATGTTATGACATTCCACCGAAAGATTGTATTTGCCGCCGTGCATGGCATAGGTGACAGTCATGTCGTGGCTTGTCTGTGTGGGAACTTCCATCTTTGTAGAAGCGTTGCCGTAGACTTCAGAAAAGAGCGGGAAACTGTGAGTGTAAAGTATGTCGTAGACAATGGTAAGCACATTTCCCTTGCCTCCAAGGCCGTGCCAGTTAAATGTAAGGTCGGCATTGGCAAAACGGTATGGCAGGTTTGGCATTCGTGCCTGATATGTCAGATTGGCCTGTTGTGAGCCTGTTTCCTGCAAAGGCTCATCATCACGAACGTCTATCTGATTGAAGTTTCCGCCAACGCTCAGCCATTTGCCGTAGCCGTAGCGCACGCCAAGGTTGTAGCCCTTAGTCTTTACGCGTCCGTGGTTTGAATATGCGCCGTAGTATGTTCCGCTCACATTCTCTGTGGTACGCTTGATGTAATCTTTTGTCAAGCGGTAAATCAGACCTCCGTCGAAAGAAAGAGAGTGTATCTTGCTGAATGTATGACTGTAGTTGAAGTTCAGATTGTAGTTGTGGCTGCGTTCTGGTTTCAGTTCAAACTTACCGCGTTCCAAATCGTTGTCGCCGAACAGTTCGTCTGTGGTAGGAAGTCGGCAAGTGCGCTCGTAACTAACTTTTAGCAGAAAATCGTCTATGATGCGATATGTTCCGGCTGCGCCATAACCTAATGTAGAAGCGTTGTTGTGTGTTTTGACATACAGCGTGTTGTCGGTCGAAGTCATTGCCAGCGGTCCGGAGTTTCTTTGGTCGTAGAATTTTCCGAATACCGATGCGTTCCACACATTGTTCGGCATGAATTTGTATGACAGACCAGAGATGTACTTGTTTGTTACCTTGCGGATGGCATTCGACAAGTCTGTAGTAACAGTCTTAGTCTCGCGGCTGACGCTTGAGAATATGTGGTTGAAGGTTATGGTGTGCATGTTCGCAATGTGATATGCAGCCTGCATTGTGGCATTCCAGTTGTCGTTGTAGGCTTTTGTGTCTTGATACGACACTTCTCCCAAACGTCCGTTCTTGTATCTCATTTCGCCCAGCCAGTTGTATTCGTATTTTGCCGTGTCAATGTTGTTTGTCATGTTGCGGTTGTAGTTGGCCGTCATTGAAAGGTCGAGTCCTTTCAGAATCAGATTCTTCTTCTTGTACTCAAAGGCCGGCATCAGCGACCATCCTTTGCGGTGGCGTTGCCCGAACGCTACAGTCTGGCGTGTATCGGTCTGGATTTCTTTGTAAGAACGAGAATAGGTGAGCGACAGCATAATCCGGTCTGCCCATGGACGGTTTATAAATCCTATTCGTGCGATAGCCGCCTCATTGTGATATCCATCATGCAGACGTTTCACGCGCTCTGTTATCTTCGAGTTCTGCTGACTTCCGCCGCCCTCGATGAAGTGCTTTACTCCTTTGGCATCTATGTGGTAGTCGTTGTCTGAATAGTTCTGAAATACGTTTGCCTGAAAGGTAAGCCCATTGCGAAACGTGCGTCCGAAGTCAATGTTCGTCTTGTGTGTGTTGAACGAGCCGTAACTGTAAGATGCGTCCAAATACCAAGGTCGGGCGTCTTTCTTCGTCACGATGTTGATTACTCCGCCTATGGCATCTGTTCCGAACTCAACAGGTACTACGCCGCGATATACCTCTATACGCTCTGCAAAGTTTACCGGTATGTTGTTGAGGCTGAACGACGTGCCAACGCCGTCTTGCGGCACTCCGTCAATAAAAATTTTGATGTGTTTCCCCGAAAAGCCATCCATCATAAGTTGCATGTCCGAGCCTACGCCTCCCGATTCGCGCAGTTTCATTCCGGGAGCCTGACGCAAGGCATCGCTTAGGTTCTGAGTGGTGTTCTGAAGTCCGCGTGTGTCAATGCCCACGGCGTTGTATGCCGACAGGTTGAATTTCTTTGCGGCATTTGATGTTACTGTCACTTCGTTAAGTTCTTTCGAAACAGGGGTGAGCCTTATGTCGTGGCGCAGGCGGCCGTTGCTTGTAACCTCTACCTGACATTCGTATGTGTCGTATCCGAGACTCTTTACAACAAGGGTGTAGCGACCTGCCGGCACATACAATTGGTAGAGTCCTTTGTCATCGCTTGAACATCCGTAGTTAGTGCCTTTCATATAAATTGAGGCATACTCAACAGCCTCGTGGCTTGTAGCAGATTGCACCTTGCCTGATACCATACTCTGCTGTACGTTGCTGGTTGGTTTGTCATGCGCCACGGCGTATGCGTTACCCGATAGTATTCCTATCAGGAAAATAACTGTAAATCTTAAAATTAGCATTTTTTTGTTTAACAACAATCTTTATTAGTAAATTCACTTTTAAATCATGCAAAAAGTCTGCTGCATGCATGATATTGCAAATTTGTTTTCGCGGTGCAAAGATATATATATGTCGGGCGCGACACAATTCCTAATATTAGTGATTTTATTGATGTTTTGTTGTTGTTAATACCTAATTTTAGTGATTATTAGCAATATTTCACGCTGTCAGATGGGTATTTGGATATTGTAAGTATGTTTTTTCTGGAGCGACATGTTGTGTTTGATGATGTGTTGTGTAATAGTTATATATGCTTGATTGCCGTTTTTGTTACATTAGTTCTTGCTTGAACCATAGTTCAAAAACCGGGTCGCAGAAGAAATAACTGTTTTCGGTTTTGTCAATGAAACCTCTTTCAACGAGGGCGCGCTTGTTTCGGGTAATGGTCTGGGCATTTCCGAGGTTGTATTTTTCAACAATCTTTGCGGCGTTGAACTGGTTTTCTCCGCATACTACAGCCTTGAGCATTGCTATCTGGGCAAAGGTCAGATTCTCGGTGCTGTATCTGAACATAGGTGAGTTTGTGTCGATTAGTTGCTGTATTGACTGTTTTATGGTGTAGTCGTCTACATCCATGGTTGTAGCGGTCCATATAAAGAAACTCAGTTGCTGCACGTACCACGGGTTGCATTTTGTGGTCTCGCATATCAAGTCGGCCTGCTGTTCGGTTATGTATTTTCCACTCTTCTTGAACAGACTTGTAATGTATTTTGTCCATTCGGTCTTGTCTATTCTTGGCACATATATCATCTGCCCGAATTTGTTCAGCGGCTTTTTTGCGGTGTCAAAGGCCTCGGTCATCTTGTACCGGTTGTTTCCGCAGATGCAGAATACCATGTTCTTCTGGTTTTTCCGTGCCGAATGTAGCAGTTTCTCTATTTTCCCGAAATCCTGAATGTTGGTCAGTTGCTGGAACTCGGTTATCCACATTATCAGCCTCAGGTTCTTCTCTGCAAGGACGGTTTCTATATTTCCGAAAATTTCTTCGGGCATCCAGCCAGAAGTGTCGGGAGCATCCTTGCCGATGCTCTGCTGAAACTGCTTTTGTATGCTGAGGCACAGGTCGGTCATATTTTTTATACCGAAAGCGTTAATGTGGCAGATTCGCATTTGTGGCACGCTCGCCTTTATCTCGTTTGTCACGCTTTTTATGAGCGATGTCTTTCCCCATTTGCTCGGAGATACCAGTATTAAGTTTGTTTCAGACAGGAGCTTATCCTTTATTTGCGCTTTCAGTTCTGCACGGTTGATGAATTTGTCGTGGTTGGCTATCGTGCCATATTGAAAAGGACATACCATAAGTTTCTTGTTTTTGTGGTTATTGGGGCAAATATAATAAATTAGAAGTGAAAAATACCATAATGTATACCTTGCTTTAGCCCATTGTGTTGTATAACATATCAATGTAGCAATATTTGAAGATGAACACGGATAAGTGAATAAGAAAAAAGCCTTCTTTTTATTATGTGGCTGAATAGTTTGAGTGCAGTTGTCTTATTCATTGCAGCATTGAGCCTGACTGGGCTTTGCTGTTTTTTTGTGCTTTTACATTATTACATCGTAGCAATGTCTCTCAAAGAAAATGAAAAATGGAAAATGAAAAGAGACGACTGTAGCCTATACAGCCGCCTCATTGCAGATGCTTATAGAGAGTTAGGCCTTATTTTATTCTTCACCTCCCAAATTTTCAGAAACAAACAACTTAATGGCGTTCTCGCACTCCGTGCCGTAGCCCTCTCTTACGCCGGCACACATCCAGTATCCGTAGTTGCCTTTGTAGAACTCGAGAAGGGCCGAAGGGTCGCTTCCGTAGCGGAATTCGGTGTGGTAAGTCTTTTCTGGAGTGTCGGGCATAAAGAAGAAGTATTTGAACTCGTCGTTATTGTCGTCGGTTGTCTGATACTTCACGAATCCCATAGTCTCGTCGGTGCCGATGTACTTGTAGTTGTGAGAGAAAACTGTCTTGCCGTTGCTGTCGAGACCTTTGATGTTGCTGCCGTTGATGACCATTTTCTTTATGCCGTTAGAGAAGTGGCAGTCGAACTGATATCCGTTAGGAAACTCGTTGTTTATACCTTCGCCATAAATTTTCACGGCTTCTGCTCCGTGAATGTTGCCAGCCATGCAGCCTTTTAGCATCTGTACCGACTCGGCAGCCTTTTCGTTGCCAACGCACTTGGCTGCTTCTGACAGCCACAAGGCATCGTACTTACTGTTTGTTGCGCTTTCGGTTTCGAAAAACTCAATGTAAGTGCCGTCAAGTTCGTGATTGCTGAGAATTGTAGATTCCTCTTTGTCGTCGCTGCTGCAACTTGCCATTGTGCAGCCTGTGCAGATTGCAACTGCTGCAAAAACTGAAAACAGAAAATGTTTTTTCATCTTTTTACTCTTTTTTCAATAGAATTAATAATAAAGCTTTGAATTTGTTGTCTTGTTTTGTTCTGCAAAATTATTCTGTTTGTATATGTTTTTCAATCACTAAAATTAGTGAAAAGTGCTATCCAGTAATCACTATTGGTGATTTGTTGCTTCAGACTGAATAAAAAATCCCGACCGTGCAATCGCTGCAGAGCCGGGCTGGAAAAAGAATATAATCTTCTACTTGTATAAATATGATGAATTGTGATTTTTATGCTCTTTTACATTCGGTGTAAAGCAAGTCTATCCTGCCTTTCACGGTTTCTGATTTCTCTATTTTCCATCCGTTGGATTGCAGGAATGACGAGAATTGCTCCGCCGTCCATTCGTGGGCGAATTTTATGCCGATGAGGGTCAGAAACCTCTGCCACAGATTTTTCCGTCCGTTAAAGATGAAGTTTGGGGCGATAAGCGTGCCGCCAGATTTCAGAACGCGGTCTATTTCGGACAGAGCCTTCTCGGGATTAGGCATGATGTGAAGTGCGTTCGCAATTATCACGACATCGAAAGAATGGTCTTTAAAGCGCAGGTCGGTGGCGTCGGCTACTTCAAAACGCACATTTTGCGGAACGTAGCCTTTCTTTGCCGTTGCAATCATTTTAGGCGCAAAGTCGGTGGCAATCACGTTTTTGGCAGATGCCGCAATGTGCTTGGCAATCATTCCCGGTCCGGTGGCGAGTTCGAGAACCTCTTTCTCGGCAACGACTTGCGAGATTCGGTTGTACATATAATCGTAAATGCCTTTTTGTGAGTGCATTGAACGTTCGTAAACGGGTGCGAAAAAGTCCCAGACGGTTGTTTTCATATCAGTTATGTTTTAAAGATTCTATCCCATAACAACATCGAGCACCATCATCAAGGCAAAGCCGATGGCAAAACCTATTGTTGCTACGTTTGAGTGCTTGCCCTGCGATGCCTCGGGAATCAGTTCCTCGATAACTACATAAAGCATCGCTCCGGCGGCAAACGGCAGAAGGTAGGGCATCGTGGCGGTTGCCTCGGATGCAAGAAAGAGAACCAGAACGCTGCCTATTGGCTCGACAATGCCGCTCAGACTGCCCACGACGAAGGCTTTCAGACGGCTGTTGCCTGCGCTGCGCAGAGGCATTGAGATGATTGCTCCCTCAGGAATGTTCTGTATGGCAATGCCGAGCGAGAGAGCCAGCGCGCCAGATAGACTGAAGTTGGCGGTTGTTGCGCCGGCTATAGCCACGCCCACAGCCATTCCCTCGGGAAAGTTGTGGATTGTAACCGCCAGAGCAAGCATCGTAGTGCGCGACAATCGGCTTTTAGGACCTTCTTGCCCTATTATCGGGTGCATGTGCGGCGTGATGTTGTCGATAAGCAGCAGAAAGGCAAATCCGCCCAGCAGTCCGCCGGCAACCTGCCACACGTTTCCCATTCCGAGAGCCGGAAGCAGCAGCGACCAGACCGATGCTGCCACCATGACTCCCGACGCAAAGCCGAGTTGTATCTTCTGAAACAGTTCTGGCATCTCGTTCTTCATCAGAAACACGAATGCAGAGCCGAAAATCGTTCCGGCAAGCGGGATAAGAAGTGTGATTATAATCGCGCTCATATTGATGCTTTATATTGTTGACGGTACAAAAGTATGCATTTTATCCTGCAATCGAGTTGCAAATGTTATTTTCCGATGGATTGCCGAAAAACTCCTCAGATTTTGAGACAGTCGCTTTTCCGTCCTTAATCGTGATAATTTTGTTTGCGCCTTGGATTGTGCGCATACGGTGTGCGATTACCAAAACCGTTTTGCCTTTGATTAGTTTTGAAATTGACTGTTGGATAAGTGTCTCGTTTTCAACGTCGAGCGACGCCGAAGCCTCGTCCAAGAGAATAATCGGCGCGTTTTTGAGGAACGCCCGCGCAATCGAAATCCTCTGACGCTCGCCGCCTGAAAGTTTCTTGCCGTTTTCGCCGATTACCGTCTGCCATTTGTCGGGAAGATTTTCGACAAATTCGGTGCAGTTGGCAAGGGCGGCGGCTTGTTTCACCTCCTCGTCGGTGGCGTTTTTGTTGCCGATGCGGATGTTTTCCATAATAGTGTTGTTGAACAGCATAACGTCTTGAAAAACAATCGAATAAAGGCTCATTAAAGTTTCAGGGTCGATTTTTGAAATGTCTTGGCCGCCGACAGTGATTTTGCCCGAATCAACGTCCCAAAACCTCGCCGCAAGCCTTGAAACCGTAGTTTTGCCGCTGCCCGAAGGTCCGATTAATGCCGTCACTTCGCCTTGTTTTGCGACGAAACTAATGCCGTCAAGAATCTTTTTCCCGTCTTGATACGAAAACTTAACGTCTTGAAATTCAATGTCTCCGCCGTTTACTTTGAGTTCCTCGCCGCCTTGAAGTTCCTTGTGGCAGAGAATTTCGTTGAGGCGTTCGGAATTGACGTCAAGACCGATTATCGCCGCAAAATGTTCGAGCGACGTCATCAGCGGGTCGTAAAGCCTTGAAACGATTATCAAAAACAGGAAGAACATCAGGACGTCGATTTCGCCTGATTTCAAGAGCATTGCGCCGACAAGAGCTGTGGTTGCGATGCCGAATTTCAGGAGCATTTCGGCGTTTGTGACAAAAAGTCCCGTGCCGAGTTCGTTCCAAAGCATACGTTTTTCAACTTCGTGGATTTTCGACTTGACATTCTGAAAATAACTTTCCTGCGCATTGTTTTGTCGCAAATCCCTCACCGACTCCAAACATTCTTGGATTTTTTCGGTCATTTCGACGGCGGCGACGCTCTTTTTCTTTCCGAGTTTGTACTGAACTTTTCTTGAAAATGCCACAATTATAAGGCTAATCGGCAACATCCAAACCGCCGCCAAGGCCATTTTCCAATTGATGAAAAACAGACTTGCCGACAGTATGCAAGTGCTTATCACTGAGCCGATAAACTGCGGAATGAAATGTGATGAAGCCTGTTCGATGCTTGCTGCGTCGTCCATCAAAGCCGAGGTCAGGTCTGCGCAGTCTTTTTTTGCAAAAAACGACAAAGGCAGTTTCCTGAGTTTTTCGGCTAACGTGATTCTGCGCACGCCGCTCTCCTTGTAAGTGGAGAAAAAACACGTGTTGTACTGAATTATTGATGTTGCCGTCATCATTATAATCCAAATACAAATACCTGATACATAGAATGTTACATTACCTTCGAGTGTTCCGTCCAAAATGTCCTTTATCAAAAAATAAAGCAACACGACGGGCGAAAACAGCACCAAATTGTAAAATACATTTGCCACCGATGCAATTACCATCGACCTTGCGCCCTCGTCAGAAAGGGCATATTTTTGTTTCAAATTTTTCATAATAATTTATAATTGACCTTTGACAATTATTGTTCAATTGCCAAAAGTTATTGTTAATTGTCAATTGTTAATTGTCCATTCTACTGATTTTTGATATTCGTTCCACATCCGACTGTAAATGCCTTGTTTGTCAAGGAGTTGGCTGTGTTTGCCTTGTTCGGCGATTTTGCCGTCTTTGAGGACGAAAATTTCGTCGCTGTCAACGATTGTCGAAAGTCTGTGGGCTATTTTGATGACGGTTTTGCCCTTGGAAATTTCGTAGAAAGCCTTCAAAACTTTTTCCTCGTTTTCGGGGTCGGCGAATGCAGTCGCCTCGTCAAGAATCAAAACAGGCGTGTTTCTGAGCATCACCCTCGCGATTGCAATACGCTGTTGTTCGCCACCGCTGAGATATGTACCTTTGCTGCCGAGAACCGATTTTGCGCCGTCGGGCAGACGGTCGATGATATCGGAACATTGCGCCCGCCTCAAAACCGTCAGGACTTCCTCGTCAGTTGCGTCGGGCTTTGCCATTCTGACATTTTCCAAAATGCTTGTTTTCAGGAGTTTGCTGTCTTGAAAAACAAATGAAACTATTTCGGAAAGATTTTCTGAGGCGATGTTTTTGACATTGACGCCGCCGATGAGGATTTCGCCTTCCTGAACGTCCCAAAATCTTGAAACAAGGCTTGCGGAAGTGGTTTTGCCGCCGCCCGAAGGTCCCACAAACGCAACGTGCGAGCCGGAGGGGATTTTTATCGAGATATTGTCCAAAGCGTTTTTGGCTGCGCCTTCATATTGGAACTTAACATTCTGAAATTCAACGGAATAATCTGCCGGAATTTGAGGATTTTCAGACTCTTGGTTTTCTTTTACGTTGATGACGGTTTCGATGCGGTTGAGTGCGGTCTCCACAATCATATCCGCCTCCGAGGAGTGCATCAGTTTGAAAAGTGTTACCGCAATCACCGGCGTAAAGATGATGTAAAACAGCAAGTTGGAGAAAAATTCGGGGTCGTTGGCGTTGCCTGAATTATACAGAGCCACCGAAATCAGAATTGCAAAAGCCGAATTGATGACCACCGTATAAGCCGTCATCGGAAGCCTGAAACGCCGTGTGTAACTTACGGTGAATTTTTCGTAGTCGTCGATGGATTTTTTGAACTTTTTGAACGAAAACACCGATTGTCCGAAAGTCTTGACGACGGGGATTCCGCGCACATATTCAACGGCTTCCTTAGTCATATTTTCGAGGGCGGTGTTGTATGCCTCGATGTCTTTTTTGAGGTTTTTGCCCACCATAAAGACCGACATTATCAGAAATCCCACGATGACGGTCGCGATGCACAGAAGTCCGATTTTCCAATCGAAATACAGCAACATTGCAATCATTGCGAATGGCGTTGTGATTGCGACAGTTCGGTCGGGCAGGATGTGCGCCATAAAATTTTCGAGCGACGCCGACGAGTCGATGATGATTTTTCGGATTTTGCCGCTGCCCTCGTTTTCGATGTGTCCGAGCGGCATTCTGAGGACTTTTTCGACGCATTTTTCTCTGACGTTAGCTACTGTTCTGAATGCTCCCAAATGCGAACAAGCAAGCGCACAAAAGTATACGCACATCGCATTGACAGCATATTTGACGGCTTCAAAACCGTAGTCTTCGATGTTTTGGGCTTTGGAGAAATCGGGCATTACAGATAGGACTTCGCCGGTGATTTTCCAAATGAATACGAATGGCACGAGGGCAAGACACGCGCTCGCCGTCGCCAAAACGATGGAGCCGATGGTAAAATACTTGTAACCTCCGGCAAAATCCATCAATTTTATAAGATATGATTTGTTTTTCATTATTCTTTCATTTAAAAACTCATTTTAACTTTGGCAAAAATTTCAGAATTTTTGTCGTACATTTTAAACATACCTTTGTCGGCATTGAAATAATCAAAGCCGAGAGCGATATGGAGCATATCATTTACAGAATAGTCGAACGTTGTTCGGTCGTAAATGCCGCCATTGGTTACATCTATATATGCGAAAGTGTTTACATTCAGAGTGTTGCGAAACAAATCTTTCGATATTCTGACTGTCGCCGTGCCCGAACTTCTGTATGAACTGATGCCCGAATTGTGGTCGTAACCGCCGATGTATTTGTGCGCGTACTGAAGGCTGACATTCCAGTCGTTGCCCGGATAGATGTCGATGCCCAGAAGCGCGTTTGTCGTATTTTTGCACACAGTTTCGTTGTAGATGTCAGGTTGCTGAGCCTCGCCAAAATATTCTGCAAGTTCGCCGCGAAGCACAAATTTGCCTAATGGCAGCGAGATGTCGCAGCCTGCCATCGTCATTCGCTTGTGCTTCGGACTTAGGATAACCTTGTGACTTTCAGAATCGTAATTCATCTCGAATACTGGCATCTTGTTGAATGTTCTAAGTGCGCAGACCGAGAAATCCACTCCGCTGAGAAACCACGACAGCCGCCCGCCAAATTCAGCATTTTTAATCTTGAAATCGGGTTTTGCGGCAGAAAGAACCGAGTCGTTGCCCGTAACCGATACAGCCCACGGATTGTTGCGGTCGAACGGCAGTTCGAAAGTCTCGATAACCGGAACGGCTATCGCCTCGAAGGCAAACGAACTTTTGCTGAATTTTACACGCAGCGCATTTTCGGGTATTCGGATGTCGTCATAATCCTGAGCGAGAAATTCGCTGTAATCCATCGGCGACACCAAGTCGGTTATTCTAAGCGCATCGGCCACGCCCCAAGTGATAATCTGCCTTCCGGCACGAATGTCGAACGCGCCAGTCTGCTGCGAGACATAGAGTTCGCGAATGTTGAAGCCCGAATATTCGGGAATAACCGAGTTGTAGATGGCATTGGCCGAGAAGAACAGTTCGGAGTTGTTTTTTGATACCGAGAGTTCGCCGCGCAAGCGAGTGCGCGACGACATCCAATCGTTGGGACTCTCGGTTCTCACAGCATGGTAAGTGTCGGCAAAACCTTTAATTTTTACTTTTAAATCTCCGTCGTCGTCCTGTGCAGAGACGGCGGCGGAAATAACAACAAAAAATAATGAGAAAAGCAGTCGCATTTTTATATTCCCTTTTCCATTTTTGCAACGTTAAACATGTCAGAGCCAATCTTCAGATTGTACTTCATGTCAGAAAAAGTGATGATTGTCTTGTGCTTAGTCTGAACATTCTGCATCTCCATTTTTCCGCGAGTCCAGAAGCCCTGAACCTGCTTTATGTCATGCACATTGAGCACGCGATGGAGTTTGCCGAGTTTGTCGTAAAATTCGACCTTTACGGTCATGAAACAGTCTTTTCGAATCCACGATATTTTTTTTGAGTAAATCTCGCGCTTGTCCTTCGGAACAGATTCAACCACATAGCAGTCGAATCCGCCGCATTTCTCCTTGCGCAGAAATTTGTGAGTGTCCTCGTCAACATTGCGGTCGCCCATATCGTCGTAAGTAAAGTCCGTTCCCATGAAATAATCTGTCTTAGAGGAACTTCCGCTTATTCGGCGAGTTTTTTTGAGGGCAGGCATGTAGAGCCATTTGTCGTCGTCCTTGCCAATTTCGTCGTAGTTCCAAGTCAGAAATCCCGTGCCTTTAACATCGCCCGGATAGGTGAACGTCATCATCGTCTTTGTGTCCTTGCCGATATCCATTGCCCACGATTCAACCTTGCGCTCGCGCTTAGAACCGTTGGCCTTCTCGAGCACCAGATTCATCTTGGCATATCGAGTGTCGCCATCGGGATTATCCTTTACTTTCTTAATGATGTCTCTGCCCGAAAGATTCTGAGCATCAACTGAATATGCAGCCAAAACTAAAGCCGCCAAAAATAATATCTTTCTCATATTCCTAAAAAATTATGAATTATCATATTTAATTGTCAATTGTCAATTGTGAATTGTGAATTGTCAATTCTCCTCCTCTTTTCCAAATATTTTCAGCATTTTGAACAATACCGGAGTGATGAACAAGTCGGCAAGAAGAGCCGAAATTAAGCCAGCCACCGCCAATGTTCCGAAGTGACTCATCTGAATGGCGTCAGAAACCGAGAATCCGAGGAAAGTGGCTGATATTATGACAGATGTCATGACGATAGCCAAGCCCGTTACGCGGAACGTCGCTTTCACGGCATGCTCGTAGTTACGCTTACGGTTGAACTCAAGATGTGCGTGGTTTACAAAATGGATTGTGTCGTCTACCGCCAGACCGAGAATCATCGGGATGATGCAAGCCGTCATCATGTCGAGCGGATAGCCCAGCCAACCCATCATGCCGCCAACAAACACCGCAGGCGCAAGGTTCGGAATCATTCCGATAAGGCCGAGCCTGATGTTTCCGAAGACAATCATCAGCAGTACGCCGATAATCACGGCCGACAGGATAAGCGACCACATCTGTCCCTTTGTGATGTACTGCTGCATAACCGTAAACTGAGGCAGATTGCCCACCGTAGAAACTTCGGAATTCGGAAACAGCTCTTTGGCGCGGGCCTCGAGACGCTTCATCTCGTTCTCAATCTCGTTAGAGTTGTAGTTGCTGATTTCTATTTGCAGACGCAGACGGCGATATTCATAATCCATCCAGTATTCAGATTCCGAGCCGCCAGCATTCTCGTAAAGAAGCAAGAGTTGTGCCACCGCATCGTAGTTGTCGGGAACGTGATAATACGCTGTGTCGTTGCCGTTTAGTGTGCAGTTCATGTCTTTTATTATGTCGAGAACCGAAGAGTGACGCTTTGTCAGCGGATATTTTTCAATTTCGTGTTCGAGAGTCTCGAGTTTCTTGAGATTTTCTGGCTTCTTGGCATCGCCTTCTTCGGGCAGAACAACCATCAAATCGTAAGAGTACATCGTTCCGAGTTCTGTTTCGCACAGTTCAAGAAAACGGCGCGAATAGTCAACCTTTCTGCCCATCGAACGCTCAACGTCGAATGCCGGCTCAATCCAGCAAACGCCTATGCCACAGAATATTGTGATGATGGTTGAAACAACGATAATCTTCTTTGAATGACGCAGAACGTATTCGCCAAAACGCTCGAAAAGTCCGGCAGACTTGCCCTCGAACGATGTTTCGAACTGCTTGTTGTTCTCTGCCTTCTTTCCGAGCGAAAGCATTATAGGAGTAATTACAAGAATCGAGATGAGAACCGACACGATTGCAAGCGCAGAGTTTATGCCCATCGCCTTCATCGGAACAATGTTCATGGCAAGGAACGTCATCATTGCTGCAAGCGTCGTGAAGCCCGAGAAAATAACAGGCCAAGCAGTTTCGGCAATGGCATCGATGGCAGCCTGCTTGCGGTCGTGAAGTTTTATGAGTTGTGTTCTGAAGAAACTGTAAACGTGGATGTTATATGCTATTGCCACGGCAAAGGCAAGCATTACGGTTATCATCGTGGTGCTCATGTCCAAATAAAGCCCGAGCCAACCTATGATTCCCATGGCTATAATCAAGGCGGAGATTGAGGTGAGGATAGGAATCAGAACGCCTCGCAATGAGCGGGTTACGAGAGTCATCACAATAAGCGCAACGATAATTGCTATGACCATCAGACGCGACATCTCGCCTTTTATGTACTGAGCCTTGGCATAGTTCATGTATGGCATTCCGGCAATGTTTGGGTTTAGCGATGCGTATTTGTCTTTTGTACAGATTTTTATCGCCTCTCGTCCTGTCTGATTTTCGGGTGCCTCAAGCCCTTGCGCGCGCCAAAGACTGTCGGAAGGGTAGGGGCGCAGTTTTACCAGAATCCACGACATAGTGCCGTCTTTGCTGATGAGTTTCTTCGATACATATTCCTTGCTGTAAGCCTTTTGGCGTATTGAGTCGAGCCCCTCTTTTGAATCTGGAATCACCTCTGGCACAATCTGTTGCAGTTCCATTCCGTCCTCCGTTCCGACCATAAATTCGAGGTCGGTGATAGACGTGATTTTCTCGGAATACGACAGACTGTCCATCAGTTCGTTGCTGAGTTCACGGACAAGTTCGAGGTTTTTCTTGTTAAACAGACCATCTTTGTTTTCGACCAATACGGCAACATAGTAGTCGTTGCCGAAAATGCTCTTGAACTCGTTTGTTTTCAGAATCATCGGGTCGTCTTTCACGAAATAGGTATCGAACGATGTTTCAAAATAGATACGTTTCAGTCCTGCTACCGAAAAAGCAAGCAGGGCGGCAAACGCAATCATCACGATTATGCGATGATTTACAACAAATTGTCCGAATCTGCGGAACTTTGTGTTTATCTTCTCGATATTCATAATACTTGTTAATTATATGGTTTTAAGTTATGCAACTTTTCACTAAAACCAAACAGTGTTCTTTTGCTTTCAAAAAAGAGACGTGCATTTGTTACACGTCTTTGTCTTTCTGTCAGGCACTTAACACTTTTTTGTTTTAAATCTGTTGCAAAATTACTGCGGAAAACAAGTATGGACAATAACTAAAATTAGGGAATATTTACGTTCTGATACCTAAAAGTGGGGATTCGTCCTGAAAAAAGTCGTGTTTTTATTTTACATCTACGCCAAACAGACTTGCCCAGCCGCTTGTTGAGAAATGCACAAAGTCGCTTGCAAACTTGTCTAACTCGCTGTCGGAGAGGTCGTGGCTTGCCATCTCGCCGATGATTGACAGCATCCACGCGCAGTTGGCATGAATGAAAAACGTTGAAATGTCGGTATTTATATGCGGATATTTCATCTTCATCTTTCCGAAGAACCAAAGAATGTGCGCGGTGGTGGCATCTGTATAGTTGTCGCGGAAGTTGTTTACCGTTGAGCCTTCGGATTTGTAGAGAATAAGGCGGATGATGTCGCGGTATTTTGTTACGAAACTGATGAACAACTTAGCCGTTTCCTGCTGCTTTTCAATGTCCATCATGTCCTCGAGGGTGGTGCTTTCGGAGTGACGTTCCTTGGTTATCTGCATCATCGAGTCGATAAACGGACGGCAGACGGCAGTCATGAGTTCGTCCTTGTTTTTGTAGTACGAATATATTGTGCTCACACTAATACCCACGCGGGCGGCGATGGTGCGCAACGAAGCATCGGTGAAGCCTTTTTCAAGAAACTCCTCTTCGGCATATTTTATTATCGAATTCCGGACATTGTCTTTTAAAATCTGCATAAGTGCATAGTTTTTTTAGAGTTAAACAAAACGCTGTTTGATTTTGCAAATATAAACCGAATTTTTCGATTGTGCAAAAAAATAGCGGAGCACGTTTTGTTAATCTCGCACTCCACCGTCCCCGAGTTAAAGAAAAAGGGAGCGCAGACAAATCCCGTCTGCACTCCCCAAAGCACCACTATTTACTCAAAACTATAAAAGAATGATGGAAAGCCTGTTACGGTAGCCACCTTTGTTTCTATATCTCCTGTGTTTATGTCAACCGTGCTGAAGCCGTTATACTCGGTGTTTGCCGAGCCGTATACCATCTTGTTGCCATGGCGACCCATTGCAACGCCGTGTCCGTTGGTTAGCGGAAGTCCCTCGATAACTTTTATCGTCTTGTTGTAGATGTCTACAATAACCGGAACGCCAATGTGGGCAAGGTAAGAGTTTGTATTGTCTGGCTCGAGGGCAAAGGCAAAGCCGTATGCATACATTTTTCCGTTGCCAACGTAGCGGCACATCATAATCACGTTAAGATAGTCGCAGCTCAAGCCTTCAACCTTAGTCTTTGTAAGGTCTATGCAGTACGACTCGTCGAAATCCGTCTCGCCTTTTTTGATGCGTGCAATGCCTCCGTTGAGTCCCGGAATATAGCCGAACGAGCCTGTGCAGTTGACGTAGATATCGCCTTTCTCATCTTCGAAGATTGACTGGTTGTCTACCGGGCGTGAAGGGGCGCACAGACCGATGGAAGTGTTGCGCGTCTTCTTGATGAATTTATTGTCGGCAACGTTGTAGAGAGCCATCTCGAGAGCGTTCTCCGATGGCATCCACTGTGAGTTGTACTGCTCCAAGGCAACGTACAAGATGCCGTCGCGGATGAAGAGTGCTCCTGGATATGCTGCCACGCCTTCGTTGCGGAGCGATGAAAGGTCGATGCGCGAAATCTCGGTCATCGTCTGCGGATTGAAGACGATAATCATGTCAAGACTCTGACAGCCCACATAAGCCTTTTCTGTGTTTGCCTCTACCACGATTGCCGCGCTCGAGTTTGCAGGAAGTTCCATAGATCCTTTCAGTTCCAGTTGGTTGCTTGAGTTTAGAACGTAACGCTTCAGTTTCAGTTCCGTTCCGCCAGTATAGTCGGGGAAGACATAGATGTTGCCGCTTGGGCAAACGCAAGGATATGCGCCGAAGCCAAGCGGAATGGCGTTTGCGTTGCTGTAATTTACGCCGCCGCTGATATTGTCGACTGCCTGCAAGTAGCCGCTGCCCGTGCTTCCGTCGGGGTTAGTAACTGTTGTTGAGAACAGAATCTTGCCAGATGCCGTTGACTTGTCGTCATCTTTCTCGTCGTTGCAGGCTGCAAAAGATGCTGCAAATGCTGCAATAATAAATAAATGCTTGATTTTCATATCTATAATAAATTTAATTGTTTTGATTGTACTCTTTCGCTAAGTAACATGAGGAAGGGGAGTGTCCCATGCCGGAAAGCCCTATTCGGAATCTTGGTGGAGGTTTTCAGCTTTCTACTGTCAATTTTCAGTTTACCCATCAGCTATCTTGCCCGAACCTTGAACGTAGGTTGAACGTACCTTGAACGTAGCTTCCCCGTACCTACCCCGTAGCTACCCCGTAGCTACTCCGTATCTACTTCGTATTTTTCGGCTTATTTTCCTCTGCTTTGAATCTTAGTTGAAACGATTTTTCAACTTTGCGAATTGTCCATTGTCAATTATGAATTGTCAATTGTCAATTGTCCTTATTTCATCACATATCTCACCTTAAAGCCGTAGTTTCTGCCCGGAAGCGGACGGTTCAGGTCGGAGAAGACAGCCTCGTCTGTCAGGTTTTTCACCTTCAGGGTGATAGTCCAGCGGTTGTTCATGAAACTGTGCTCATATCCAAGGTCTATTGTGAAAGCCTCCGGAATCTTGCGGTCCTGATACTTGCTCATCTCAAAGTCGTAGAAATACTCGCCGATGTATGATGCATCTGCCAAGAAACGGCTGTTCTGGCTTTTTCCGCCGAATAGATTCTCCTTGTGAAGTTCGAATCCGAAGTTTGCCAGTTTGTACGGAACATTCGGCATACGCTTGTTGTAAGTCGGATTCTTGGCTGTCGAGCCAAGTTCGTTCTTGCGCTTGTCGCGAAGGTCCTGATAAGTGGCGTTGCAGTAGATGTAAAGGAACGAAGTAACATCGCCCTTTGCCTCAAACTCCACGCCCTTGGTGTCTACCGTTCCGAAGTTAGCGTAGCGTGCCATTGTAGGAATCATATCAGCCTGATAGCGAATCATATTCTTCAGACGGTTGTAGAAGAAGTTCGCCTCTGCCTCGATAAAACCGAAGGTGTTGGCACGATGATACAGAAGTCCGGCGTTTAGTCCGTTGCATCGCTCTGGTTCAAGGTTTGTTGACGGCAAGACTGAATATCCGTTGCCGGCAAGTTCTTCGGATGTAGGGATTCTGACTTCGGAACTGAACGTAGCCTTTGCCATGAGGTATTTTGTGAACTTGTATCGCATACTCTCGCTCGCGCCCCAATAGTTCTTAGACAGTTTTACAGGCTGCGGATTGTTTATGTATGTGTGTTCCAGAACCTTGGTGTCGGAAGTGTAATTGAAGTTCTTCACCGTCGTTGCGCTCATAAACTTGTTGTCGAAAAGCGTGAGGTCGTACGACAGTCCTGTGGTGAAGCTGCTCGTCTTGCTGTCGAAATTAGTCTTGTAGCCAAACGACAAGTCCATCAGCTCGTTTTCGGGCTTCTGATTGTTGTGAGTGGCATAGACATTGAGGTTGAACGAGTTGTGAACGTCTAAAAGATAGTTCATGTTAATCTTGGCAATGAAGTCGTGCGACTGATTCTTTGAGTCCGAAGCGTAGTTGCTCAGTTCTCCGCCGTAGGGTGAAATGGAAGGATAGCGGTTGCCGTCCCAGTCGTACTTGTATTTGGCATCGTCGCACATTCCGTTTCTGCCGTACGAGTATGCAGCATCAACATCAAGGTCGAGGCCGGCAAAAATAAAGTTGTCGCGCTTCAGGGTCAAGGCTGCTATTCCAGCTATGCCGTGGTTGTAGGCTTCGCGAACATCAGAGTCGATGCCCTGAATTTCTGCCTTTGTACCTAAGAATACGAGTTCCAGTTTTGCCTCGTCGAAATACCATTTCGTTGCTTTTATCGAGCCGCCAACCATAGCCTTCTTAAATTTGTCGTGGTCGCGCTTAACCTTTCGGTTGTTCAGGTTTTTCAGAGTCATTTCGTAGTCGTTGTCGGCATATGTCAACATTCCGCCAAGACCGAATTGAATGCCCGTCTTTTTGTTTGTCTGCTTCAGAGCCCAGTTAAACTTGTGCGTGTTGAATGAGGCAATCTCGTAACTTGCATCAACATAAACCGGCGGATATTCCTTCGTTACAACATTAACCGCTCCGCCTAGGGCCGAACCACCGAATCTGTAAGGCACAATGCCTTTGTAGACTTCGATGCGTTCAATCATGTCGGTATGAATATCGTTTAGCGACATATAGTCGGACATCTGCCCGATAGCAGCCTCGTCGATGTATAGTCCCACGCGCTTGCCTTCAAGTCCGCGCACCGAGATGCGTGATGCGCTGCCCACGCCGCCTGTGTTCCTTACCGTTATGCCAGCCATGCGCGATAGAGCATCGTTTATGCTCGATGTTGTGCCTTCGAGTTGTCGTGCTCCGAGAACGGTTACTGGAATTGCGCCTTCGCGCATCTTTCTAATCTCGTTGTGGGCAACGATTGTTACGTTTTCCAACTCTTGGCCGACTATCGTAGTCGAGTCGGAATTGTTTTGTGCCGACATGTTTATTGCGGTTGATGTCAGCAGTAAAATAGCAATTTTTGACCTCATGATTCAATGATTGTATATGCTTTTGATTTTAGAATTGATTTCAAAATTAGATAATGTGCTGTTTTTCTTCATCTCTGTTAGAATCGTGTGCAAAATTATAATCGATGAAAAAAACTTGCAATCACTAAAAATAGTGAAAGGCTCGGAGAGACTAATTAGTTTTAGGGAGAAAAAAGGCTGCCCCGTTTAGAGTGGGGCAGCCGTTAAATTATTAGCAATATATGGTTATAAGTGCTGTCGTTTTATGCTTTTGGGTGTTGAATGTTTCTTTGTAGTATTTATCGTTATCAAGTTCTAATGTCTGTCCGTCGAACTCGCATTTGTAGGCATCGTAAGATCCGTTATTTACGTCCAGATACCATTTAAGAGTGTGAATGTCGTCATTTCCGAAGATTTTCCGACTCTTCATTTTTATCTCATAGATTTCTTCGTATCTTTTTTGACGGTTTTCTGCATCTATGATGTCCCAGTCAATCCATTCGAGAACTAGAGTTGTTTCGTTTTCTATAACAGAATTGTAAAGCCATGATTTCTTGAAATTTTCAAGAGACTTGTTCTTTGAAAGGCTTTTACCTTTTATTGAAATAGCTTCAGACATTGCTACTTGCTTGTTTTTGGCAGTCAAGTTCTGGCATGTAAGCTAGCTTATTTTGATTGCAAAGTTAAAAAAATAGCGAGATTTCCAACTTTTTCAGACCTTTTTTATCACGAACTCACGTATATGTTTTATCATAATTTTGTATGTACAACTTGGTCTCTGCTTTGTTGTTGAAACAAAGAATGCAAGAAAATGCTATAGATGCTGCTTTATCTCTTATAGCAATATACATCTCATGCTCTGTCACGCCAAAACTGACAAACTTGGCAGATTTTTTGTCAATCGCATGGTTTTGGCACGCTTTTAGCAAGAACCAAATCAGAAATAATAAAAACATTAAAATTTAACGATATGAATATTAAACCATTAGCAGACAGAGTTCTGGTTCTTCCTGCTCCAGCAGAGGAGAAGACAATCGGCGGAATTATCATTCCAGACACAGCAAAAGAGAAGCCTCTTCAGGGCAAGGTTGTTGCAACTGGCAACGGCACTAAGGACGAAGAGATGGTTGTAAAGGAAGGCGACACCGTTCTTTACGGCAAGTATGCTGGTACTGAGGTTGAGTTCGATGGTACTAAATACCTCATCATGCGCCAGAGCGACATTCTCGCTGTTCTTGCATAAATAAGATATGTGGAGAAGAAAATTTCAGAACAATTAACCCATAAACATTAAAAATCATGGCTAAAGAAATAAAATATAACGTAGAGGCTCGCGAGCTTCTGAAAGAGGGTGCAGACGCACTCGCTAACGCAGTTAAGGTGACACTTGGTCCTAAGGGTCGTAACGTAGTTATCGACAAGAAGTTCGGTGCTCCACACATCACAAAGGATGGTGTGAGCGTGGCTAAGGAGATTGAGCTCGACGATGCTTTCATGAACGCTGGTGCTCAGCTTGTAAAGAGCGTGGCTTCAAAGACTGGCGACGATGCCGGCGATGGTACAACTACAGCAACAGTACTTACTCAGGCAATCCTTAACGAGGGCTTGAAGAACGTAGCAGCAGGCGCAAATCCATTGGATTTGAAGCGCGGTATGGACAAGGGCGTTAAGGCTGTTGTTGAGAGCATCAAGTCAATGGCAGAGCAGGTTGGCGACAACTACGACAAGATTGAGCAGGTTGCTTCAATCTCAGCAAACAATGACCAGGAAATTGGTAAGCTCATTGCCGATGGTATGCGCGCAGTTTCAGTAAACGGTGTTATCACTATCGAGGACGCTAAGGGTCGTGAGACAGTTCTGAAGACTGTTGAGGGTATGCAGTTCGACCGTGGCTATCTTTCTCCATACTTCGTTACCGATACAGAGAAGATGGAGTGCGTAATGGAGAAGCCATACGTTCTTATTTACGACAAGAAGATTTCTAACCTGAAAGACCTTCTTCCAATTCTTGAGCCTGCCGTACAGAGCGGTCGTCCATTGCTTATCATTGCAGAGGATGTTGACTCAGAGGCTCTTACAACATTGGTAGTAAACCGCTTGCGTGCTCAGCTTAAGATTTGTGCAGTCAAGGCTCCGGGCTTCGGCGACCGCAGAAAGGCAATGCTCGAGGATATCGCAGTTCTTACAGGTGGCGTAGTAATCTCAGAAGAGAAGGGCTTGACTCTTGACAAGGCTACTCTCGAGATGCTTGGTACTGCCGACAAGATTACTGTTTCAAAGGATAACACAACAATCGTTGACGGTGCAGGTTCAAAGGAGAATATTCAGGATCGTATCAACCAGATTAAGGCAGAGATGGCAGCTTCAACTTCTTCATACGACAAGGAGAAACTTCAGGAGCGTCTTGCTAAGTTGAGCGGCGGTGTTTGCGTTCTTGAGGTTGGTGCTGCTTCAGAGACAGAGCAGAAGGAGAAGAAAGATCGTTGCGACGATGCTCTCTGCGCTACTCGTGCTGCTATCGAGGAAGGTATCGTTCCGGGCGGTGGCGTAGCATACATCCGTGCTCAGGAGGCTTTGGCTAAGGTTCAGGGCGATAATGCCGACGAGAACACAGGTATCGCAATCATCAAGCGTGCCATCGAGGAGCCATTGCGCCAGATTTGCTTCAACGCAGGTGTTGAGGGCGCAGTTGTTGTAAACAAGGTTCGCGAGGGTAAGGCTGACTTCGGTTACAATGCCAAGAAGGATGTATTCGAGAATATGTTTGCTGCCGGCGTGGTTGACCCAGCCAAGGTTACTCGTGTAGCTCTTGAGAATGCTGCTTCAATCGCAGGTATGTTCCTTACAACAGAGTGTGTAATCTGCGACAAGAAGGAAGAGAATGCTCCAGCAATGCCAATGGGTGCTCCGGGCATGGGCGGCATGATGTAATAAACGGATTTCATACCGATAAGATAAAAAGATGAAGCCGTCGTGCTCCGAATGAGGAGCATGGCGGCTTTTTTTGTTTGTTATTTAGTTTTGGGAACAAACAGTTTATATGTTTTGTCTTCCCAAACCATTTTATAATTTCCAACTTCCTTCATGAATCTCATTTCTGGGCAGTTACAGTCTTTCATATCTTCTTTTCGAAGCAGTACATCTGGCTTTTCTCCATTCTTCTTGTAAATAGACATTATCATATTGTAAACAATCTCGTTTGTAGCCCAATCTTTAGGTGTACCATTGTATATGTTTTTATACATGTATACAACATGTTTTATATCTCCGGTATTTCCAATAAGAACAGAATGTGATTTTAACTTAGGTTTTATAACAGACATGAAATATTCGCACTCTTTAGCACTTGCCGAATCGGTTTTTGTGTATGCCAGCATATCGCAATTAGAAACAGGATGTTTCATTTCTCCAATAGTGTGTGCCGATATAAAAGGACTTGTATTTGGAGAGAAACTTCTTGTGAAAACTGCGGCGAACAGCACAATTGTATATAATGCAATAAACGCGTTTGTCAGTTTCTTTTTTTCTAAATATAAAATATAGAATACCATACAGACGGTCAGACCAGAATAGATGAATGCAAGCGAAACTCTTAGATAGTGGTCAGAGCCAAAAGCAATGATATACTGTCCCGCAAATAAAAACAGCATATTAACCCTCTGTTCTTTCTTCGTTATGAAGATATATAGTAAAGCACATGTTATCCATGACAGATAGTATGCCATTATTGTCTCTGGCAAAACATAGAACGTATGTATGTTTTTTATCAGAAAAGCCACAAAGAATAGGCTGAATATAATTTTTAATGTCTTGTTTCTTTCTGCAAAAAAATATGCAGGAACGAAGAAAAGCATGTATTTTAATGATGTAATCAATATTGCTTTTAATTGACCAAACATGTACAGAAAAATTGTCAGCAAGTTGTGACGGTCGTCTTCTGAATGTGAAGCATTGTAAATGCTGTTTAATCCTTCTGCAAGTCCTTCAAGACTTCCGTATGAATGAATTACAAGAAGTGAAGATGCTATTCCGATAAAGAATCCGGCAATGCAAAAAGAGAATCTCCTAAATCCTTCTTTTAAGTTACCTGATGATAGCAACGGATATCCCAATAATACTGCGTACACAATGTTCGGACTTCTTGCAAAAATGTTTGCTCCTAAAATGAATCCGCTTATTATTAGTTGGTAATTTTTTCCATTCTCTGTTCCTTTAAACAGAAAATACATTGACAAAATACATAGTGTTACAGACAAGTCGTCGTAGTAAAAAGACAACGGTCTTATAGAGCAGATTGTAAGCAGCGAAAAAATTGTTCCTAATACAATACAAATGTTCGGAATTTTTTTGTTCAGAAATTTAAATATTATGTAGAACAGAAAGAGATAATTAAGTATCTGTAGTATTCTCAAGCCCAAAAGTTTGGCAGAGAACATCTTCAGAAAGAAATGTCCGATGAGTGCTGTATAATAGAAATTGTAGTCTCTTGGAGTATAGAAAAGTGCTTCTTTTAAGTTCAGAGAATATGAAAGATAATACCCTTCGTCTGTTGTGATTGTACCTAATTGAATGAAGTACAGTTTGATGAATATTGTGCAGAGAAAAATAATCAACAAAGCAAGTGCATTATTGTTGTTGATTTTATTTATACAAAAAGAGAAAGCCTTACAGAAAGGCTCAAAAAGAGAATAAAAACGAATCATTGTATATGAGTATTATTATCCGTATAATAAAGAATGATTAAGACTATTTTTTCCCAGTGACAAAACCTTTTTGCAAAAATACAATAAACCCAAATCGGTCATTAGAAAAAATAAGTAGCAAAATGTAAGTTGGTTTAATTATTCAGAGTCAATCATTAGCACTTTTTGCTTATATTTTTATAGGCTCCGGATACTTATCTGAACATTATGTAAGGCAAAATTTCTAATGACCGATTTGGGATAAAATCTCTTGTATTATTATGTTTTTCTCTTTTTTGTGATGCTCTTTAGTTTTTCCTTTTCCAGTTGCGAACAAAACATGCGACTATAATCAGAAGCAATCTATTATAGTAAATGCACGAATGCACAAAAACTTGCATAGGGGAGTGGATTTTTTATTTGCGTCGGTATATTATCTTCTCTCGCCGGCCTCTTATTAGTCTGATTACAATTATGACTGCGAGCAGCAGAATTATACCTGTCGAGGCGATGTTGATAAGCAACTCTCGGGTAAATAAAGGCTTACTGACTTTTATGCTTTCGATATGTTCGAAGTGTCCCCAAAGTTCGTGTTCTCTGTATTTTCTTATCATGTTTTGTGGAGCGAACAAATAGCATTTTTTGTAAAAAAACAAATCGGGCACAAACGTATCATTGTATATTTCTATAATTCTGTTGCCTTTACATTCAATTTTTCTGATATTCGAACAGTTGTAGAAAGCGTGTCCGCTTATGCTACGCAACGATTTTGGAAAAATCAGGGTCAATATATCATTGCAGTTTCTGAAGGCATTTGGCGAGATATATTCCACGCCTTCGGGAATGGAACTGTTGTTGCAGCCTCTTATCAGCAGATTGCCTTTGATTATGCAGTTGCAGTTCTCGCGACTATTGAAATGAGGATTTCTCTTGTCTACTACTATCGACTTGATACTATCGCAGTTTAAGAACACATCGCGCATCGCCACCTCGTGGCTTGCCAAGCCTTGGAGTCCTATAATGTATTCTATTCCTATTCTTTCTACACTTTTTGAGATGAAAACCTCTTTTACAGAGCGACAGTTGGCAAATGCCAGAGGTTTTATCTCTTTTACTCCATCGGGCAGTATTATTCTTTTCAGACCGCTACAATCAGCAAAGGCGTTTATGCCGATTTCCTTGACAGAATTGGCAGGAATGTTAAGTTGGCTGAGTTTTGTACAACCTCTGAAAGCATTTTTGCCTATTGCCTTTGCGCTTTTTGGCACGATGCTGTTGTTGCAGCCTGTTATTATCGTGTTGTCGTGTGTGCTGATTATGCAGTTGCAATTGTCGCGGCTGTCATAAAATTGGTTGTCTTTGTCAACCGTTATGCTTTTTAGATTGGCACATTGGCTAAAAACGTTGCCTGAATCAATCCGTTCTACGCTCTTTGGTATTTTTATACTTGCCAAATCCTTGCATCTGTCGAAACATGAAGATTGTATGGTTGTTACTCCTTCGGGAAATTCGATGTCTTTCAGTCCTCGGCAACCGCTGAAAGCATATTTGCCTATGGTTGTCACACCTTTTGGAATAATGCTGTTCTTGCTGCCAACAACCAGCGTGTTGGTACTTTTCTCAATTAAGCAGTTGCCGCGACTGATGTAGTATTTGTTACGGCTGTCAACAATAATAGAATCGAGGTTGTTGCAATGTATGAATGCCTTGGCATCGATATTTCTGATATTTCTTGAAATGTAAATTTTGCGCAATTCATTATAGTTGCCAAAAGTGTTTTCTTCTATTTTAGTGAGGTCGTCTGGTGTCATGAATTCTGTCGGACTCTCCGGGGCATCCTTCTGCATCTTCCGTGAATGATAAAAAAGTCGTATTCTCCCGTGTATTCTTCTGTAAGTTTCGAAGCATTATGATGGAAAACGCTCGATGAGTGCGAGATGCCCAGCACGATGCAGATTACAAGTGCCAGACAGAAGAGCGATACGCAAATGATTATAATTCTTTTCATTTTATTTCCTGATTTTAAACCGTTTTCCGTAAGTAAACATTCTCCAAATCCATTCAAGCGGACCGAAGTTGAAATGCTTTAGCCACAAGGCGCAAAGAGCGGTCTCGGCTGCAAAGACGGCTGTGGCTGCAAACTCGCTGAAGGTAAGTCCTGCCGTTGCTCCCATTCCGAAGCCGATGCCGTAGAACAAAATGATGCCAGCAACCGACTGCATAATGTAGCACGTCAGAGCCATTCGCCCGGGGTAGGCGAGCATATTCCACACGCGGTTGTTGCGATGGCGCAGATAGAGCAGACTGAAGCCCGACATATAGGCAAAGCCCATTGGATACACGCTCAACGTGTAGATGAGGCTGTGCAGAACAGAGCCTAGTGGCTCGCCCGACATAGAACTCCATGCGTAGATGAAAGACATAGGCAGTCCGATGCCAAAGCCGATTTTAGTAACTCTTCGGAGTAATTCGGAGTGCGCTTCGAGATTGCTGAAAATCTGACGCTTGCCAACGTAAAAGCCCACAAGAAAAAGAGCCAGAACCTTGAAATACCGCTGTCCCGACACAAATTCCCACATTCGTTCAACCGCGCCTTGCATCAGAAAGGCGGTCATCTCTTTGTACGACTGGGCATCGCGCAGCCAGCCGGCAAAATTCTCCTCGCCAATGCCGTATGCCGATGCCGTGTTCCACCAAGCAGAATAGAGCATGTCGGCAGGATTGATGCCCGATGCCACGCGCCACACCTCTATCGCCGTGGGCAGAAGAAAGAAGAAGCCCGACCACCACAAAAGCGTCTTAGGCTTGCAGTTTCTGAACAGCGGAAGCAACATTCCGATGGCGGCATAGAGCATCAGAATATCGCCGCTCCAAAGAAGCATAAGGTGCGCCAGACCGATGATGAGCAGAATCAGCATCCGTCGGTAGAAGATTCTGAAGCCGTTTGCGCCTCGTTGTATGGCGTGAGAGATTATGATGTAGAATCCGATGCCGAAGAGAACCGAGAATATTGTGTAGAACTTACCGTCTACGAGCAGATATTGCAGGCATCGTACAATGGCATCGAGCGAGCCTGTTTGCATTTTCATCTGCGTTTCGTGGTCGAGGAATGTCCAGAGCGAGAACTCCGGAAAGTTGGCGAGGGCTATGCCAAGCAAGGCGAATCCTCTGAGTGCATCGAGCGTAACGATGCGGTTCTTTACGGGCTGAGATGTGTTTTCGGCTTTCATTCAGAATAAATTTTGCCACAAAGTTATCAGAAAAAAGCAAACTCTGCATATCCCAGAATGAGAATATGCAGAGTTTCTGATGATTATTTCTTAGGCTTCTTTGCCAATCGATAGCTGAGCGAGAACATAAAGTAGTGCGGAATGCTGTTGAAGCGCGTTTCTACGCGGCTTTGTGCATTTACATAGTACGAGCGTGCCGACAGTTGGTGAAGAATGTCGTACATCTCGGCTTTTGCCACGAACATTCCTTTCATGAACGGACGTGAGAGTGTGGCATTCCAAACCCAGTCGTTCGAGTTCATTTCGTTGCTCTTGTAGCCATTTTGCGAGTAAAGGTTGATGCTTGTGGCAATCGTCGTTTTCAGAATCGGGAATGTGTACTGGGTTGCTAATCCAAACTGATATTCGTATACGCTCATGTCACGTTCTCCGTAAATCTGTTCGTGGCTGAAGTTGCCCGAGAATTTAGCCGTAGCATCTACCGTAAAATCGCTTTTGCTGTAAGTTAGCTTACACTTTGTGCTTGGAAGGAAAGTGTTTACCCGGCTCAGCTGGTTTTCTGCGCCGTTGTAGGCAATGGCAAAGTCGACGCTATGAATAAAGTCGGTGTTTGCGTCTATGTTGTATCGCCAATGTTGCTGTTTGTCGAGCGGGCCTTTTATTCCAAATGCCAATGAAGAGTTCCAGTTACCGTTTACGTTGTCGGGCATCGATGTGCTGCGTCCTGTCTCAGTATCGTAGTTGCGGCGGTTTCCTATGGATTGGTTTTGTATGTTGTGCGTAAATTGCAGCCACAACGAAGGCTTCATAGCTTTGCCGTTCATGTCCAGCCTTATGTTGAATCTTGTGTGTCTACTGGCTTTCAGATTTGGGTTGGAAAGAGTGGTGTACAGCGGATTTCTTGTATCTGCCGATGGTATAAGGCTTACCATATCCGGTTGGTTTTTGTATGTGTAGAAATTAGACTCCAGCGTATTTCTGTTCCATTTATATCTGATGTTAAAGAATGGGCTGAAAGAAACATCGTTACGTCGCGCCAGAGTGTCGAGTCTGTCTTTTTTGTATCTTATTTGGTCGTGTGTATAATGGATTGGAACAGAAAGGTTTATGTACGTGTCTTTTAATTTGTAACTTATGTTGAATGAGTTTAGTATATTGTGACTACGCGTGATAAACTCGAAACTGTTGTGTGTGTCGATTGCTGCCTGAAGAGAGTCGGCGGTAGATGGCAGTACAAATTCGTTCTTGTATCTGTCTCCGTAGCCGTATAATTGATAGAATTTGCTGTTCTGTTCGCTTTCGCTTTGGGTGTATGAGAGTGTGTGCGATAGATTGAATGCCTCCAAATTATAAGAGTTATCTAAAAAAAGACCGTAATAGAAATTTTTTGATTTTGCGTCGCCGTAATTATTCTGCGCATCGCTTGTGTTTGAGTTTTTATACAGAATATCTTGCAGCGACTGGTCCTTGTCTCGCAAGGCTTTGCTGTAATAGTATGTTCCGATAACATTCAGCAAGTATGGCGAATCAAAACTTTTCCTCCAATTCAAATTTCCGTTTAGTTCGATATTTCTGCTTTCTTTTTTATTCTGAGTCAGATTACTGTTTATCAGCTTCTTGTCGAAAGTCGAATCGGTAGAACTGCTCTGATTGTTCATGCCGTTGTATTCAATTTCGTTGTCGAAGTAGAAATAGTTCTTCTTTATATTGTATGTGATGTTAAGTTTGTCGTTGAATTTAAAATCTTTCGAGCGGCTGGCAGCCGACGAAATGCCCAAAATAGTTCCTTCCGAAGCGAAATTTTCGTTACGCGTGTTCTGCGTGTTGTTTTCGTCTTTCCATTCAAGCAGCGCAGAGTGGTCGAGCGTGAAAGTCTTCTTCCTGTTGTTAAGGTTCATGTTCATTCCCGCCTGCTTGGTGGTTAGCAGTCCGCGCTGCTGCTTTTGTGGCGACCAGTCGCCATCGTTTCCCGGAGTTCGGTTTTCGTTAACGTTGTTAATGTTGCCGAAGAGTGATATGCGCGAGAAATCGTCGTAGCGCATTCCAAAAATCTTTCCCTTCCAGCGTTCGTCAGTTCCCAGTCCAGCCTCGGCATTTGCTATGTTGCCAACAGCATATTCGCGTTTCATCACAATGTCCATAACATAGTCGGTATTCTTCTTTCCGTCTTTGTATTTTGGTTCGTGAGGTTTCTCCTTCTCGTACACTTGCAGTTCTTTTACGGTAAAGTAGGGCAGATTCTCCAGAATAACCTTGTTGCTGCCCTTAAAGAAATCGTTTCCGTTAAGAGTTATGTAGTCAACTTTCTTTCCGTTAATGAAGACCGATCCGTCGCTTTTCAGTTCAGCTCCCGGAAGCCGTCGTACAAGAGCATCGAGCATCTCGCCCTCGGGAATGTTGAAAGCCATGGCATCGTACACCAGCGTGTCGCCGCGATATGCCACTTGCAGTCGTGTTCCTTTTACAACCACCTCGTCCATTCCGAGAGTCCACAGGCTGTCGGCTTGTTCTTTTGGCGCGCGTTTCATCTGGAACGTAACACTATTAGTGTATCGGCTTTTCTTCGAGAAGTCGAAGATTTCTTTCTTTACGCAAGGCTTGTATCCCTGATATTCGGCTCGAAGAATATATTCGCCCGAAATCTTCGGAACATAGAGTTTTCCATACGAATAATAGTTTCTAATAATCGTGCATGTAACCGTATCGATGACGGTCGAGTCGCTTTTCATAAGTGTGACAAATGCAGGAAGTGCCTTTCGCGTAAACGAGTCTTCGGCATAGATGTTGATTTGTTCTACACTTACCTTCTTCTGCTTTTGTGCAAAGGCTGTAGCCGATAGGCAGCAAAGGCAAAAGAGTAGTTTAATAAATTTTTTCTCTGGCATAAATTTTAAAGTTAAGGTTTGGTTAAATTTGGTTAATTATTTGCAAAGGTATATATTTCTTTTGTATTTTGAAAATTATTCAAGAGTTTGTTTTTTGTTTTTTTTCGTAGTACAGAAGACTGAAAAAATATTTCTTTCTGTTTTATGCTGATAATTTGCGCATTACCGACTTTTTTGCTATCTTTCGGCTGATTTTTAAGAATAATGATTATGAAAAAGCTCCTTGTTCCATTTTTTGCTTTGTTCTTGTTCTCGTGCGGAAACATGTCAAAGCAGAACGCAACCGATAGTCAGAACGCTTCGCCTCGGGTAGAAGAAACGACAGCCGAAACCGCCAAGCCTATGCCGCCCGTCTATGTGGTTTGTGATGTCTACGGCGAGAAATTCCTGCTCCGCCAGCGTTTCGATGAGGACGAAAAGTCTTCTGCCCCCGACTCGCTAAATAAATACAAGTTCGTTATCTACAAAAGAAAACCGCATGCCGTATCGTTTCTCCGTTTTCAGCCCGAAAATGCCGAAATGAACACGGGGCGCGACAGTTACCGCAATTTCGACAACCTTTCGGGTTGGCTCTACACGATGGATAGCGGCAAGTTGCTCGAAAATCCAAAAGACGAGTGGGATGCCATTTGGGACGCCGCGCTTCTTGTCGACGATTTGTTTCTGAAGCAGAACGACATTCTTCCGTTTAAAGACAAATCAGCCCCAACTGCCGATATAAAAGTTGCGCTGGAGAAGAAATACGGTCGTAAGATTAAGTCAGTTGTGTCGTCGCAGGCCTTTGGCGAAAAGGGTGAGTATCTGTTTGTAAACGTGCAGTTTGTAAATAAAGGTGCTGAGGCTCTTGGCGTTACGGCTCTCTGTAAAAACGGCTCTTTGCTTGCCACAAAAGATTTTCCTGCCGCGTGGAACGATGAGTCTGTTTGGCGAGTCGACGACGAGGGCGAGTTTCATGGTTTGCAATTAGACCTTGCCACTCTATGCAACGGCGTGCTAACGCTATACACGGCTAACTTCGGTGCAGAAGGCACAAACTACGCATCGTTTGTGATAAAAGACGGCTCGTTTGCCGACGGCGGTTTGTCTGATACGTTCTATCAGTCGCCTGAGTAGTTTTTGATATAGAAAAAGAGACAAGCAAAGCAAATGTTTATCTCTTTTTTTGATGTTTTTTCAAACTGTGATTGTTCGGGATGCCTTCGGGATTCGTTCGGGATTTTGATTACTTTTTGTCTTTGTTAAATTACGGATTTTTTACAGTCAGCCTGAAATAAGGATAGCCTTCTATTATTTGGGATGGAAACGAGTCGTAATTTGAGACTGGAATATTGTGTTCTTTCAGAACAGTCTTATCTGCCAAAAGGTATTTTTCCGTTTTTACCTTATCTACATGTAGATGATAAGGCGAAAATACAGAATCAATAATTTCTCTTATTCTGCTTTTAAATAAAATAGAGTCGATAGGCACTCTCTCCCTTGTCCTGTAATACTCCTTTGTTATTTCGGCATCAAGATCTCCGCAATAAATCAAACGTGTAACTACGCCACGTATTTTTTTTACAGAGTCGTTTCCAAGATGAGTTTTAATATAAATGTCGACCAACTTTATCTGTTCTACAAAAGGCAAAGCAGCCCGCGCATTTCCACGACAGAAAGAATTATTCATGCTTAACGTAATTAGCCCATCCTTATTGGTGCTAGTTCCCAAAATAAAATTCAAAGTGTCCTTGCCTTTTGTAAAATAATATTCTTCTCTCCTTGAATATATTTCTTTAGCTTTTGACTTCCAACATTTTACGCTTGTAGTATCATCACAAGCAGATTCGGCTTTAGACATATTGTTGTGCGCCTCTTTACACGACATAAAGAGGACACAACAGCAAATAAATGTTATTACTTTGTTCATTTTTTTAGGTTGAAAAGATTGTTTTCTTTTATTAGTAACCGAAGATTTATTATTCGCCTTAAGTTTATTATTCGTTTTCGAAGATGTTTGGTACGAGCATGTCGAGCAGCCAGCCCTTTGCTTCGAGTATTGTGGCAAAGCGGCTTCCGCCAAGGTCGCAGACGTAGCGGCGTTTTTCCGTGCCTTTTGCGGTTTTTATGGTAAGGCAGATATCCTCGTTATCGTAGCGGAAAGTAAAGACGGCTTTCCGGTACAGACTTTCGAGATTTTCAGACCACGAAAACTCGCTTATGTAACTGCCAAAGTTTTCAATCTCGTAGTCGGTGGCTGTTTTCTTGTATTTTAGCGGAGTAATCTCGCCATTATATGCCAGAATGAACAGCTTTCCGTTCTCCATCTGAAAGCCTTCGACGGGAAACAGATATTTTCCATCGGCCTTTCTGTCGTAAACAATATTGTCAACAAATTTGCTTTCAATCCAAGCAACATTTTTGTTCTGTCCCGAAACGGTACAGAACTGCATCAAAGCAACAATAAGCAGAAAAATCTTTTTATTCATGATTGTTATTCTTTTCTGTTTTCAATTTTTAGAGTCTGATTGCAGTATTCCATTACGGCGAGGCGATGCGTAACGAAGATAAGCGTCTTGCCGTGCTCGCCTTGTGTTAGGCGTTGCAGAAGATTCTTCTCCGTCTCCAAGTCGAGCGCGCTTGTAGCCTCGTCGAGTAGAAGAATGCTTCCGCGACGCAGAAGGGCGCGCGCGATGGCTATTCGCTGAGCCTGACCCTCGCTCAGTCCGCCGCCCTTTTCGGAGCATCGGGTGTCGAGTCCGTCCTTCAGTTTGTACACAAAGTCGGCGCAGGCATATCCGAGAGCCGTGCGTATGTCGTCTTCGGTGGCATCGGGTCTGCCCATCAGCATGTTCTCGCGTATCGTTCCGCTAAAGAGCGAGTTGCCTTGCGGAACGTAGACGAAGTTGCATCGCGTAAGCGCGTTTACCTCGAACTCCTGATGGTCGTTGTAGACCGAAATCCGTCCGCTTGTTGGGTGCAGAAGTGCCAGCATCAGACGTATGAGCGTTGTCTTTCCCGAACCCGTTTCGCCAAGAATAGCCGTACAACTTCCCGGCGGAAAAGAGTACGAGAAGTTGTTGAGAACCTTCTTCGAGTTCTCTTCGGGATTGTATTGGAATGTCAGGTTCTCAATTTTTACGCCGCCCTTGTCGTCAAGTTTCTGTGGCTCGCCGTCGGCCTCGAGAGGCTGTTCCTCGAGTTCCATCAGACGCTCGCACGCCGTCAGAACAGATATGAACGTAGGGATAAGCTGCGTTATGTTCAGCACAGGACCTTGAATTCGTGCCACGAGTTGCATGAAAGCCGTCATCACTCCAAAGGTTATCTCGCCCTCCGACAATCGGTATGCGCCCCACATAAAGGCTATGAAATATCCGCCGCTAAAGCCGATAGAAAGCGTTGTGTTGGCAAAGATAGAGAATCGCGTGCGGTCCATAATCTGCGAGCGCAGAATGCCCTGACGCTTGTCGAGCTTTACGATGGTGTTGTCGCATTGTTCGAGCGTTTTCAGCACCATGCGGTTCTGCACGCTCTCTTGCAAGATGCTCTGTATCGCGCTGTCGCTCTCGCGCACATTCTTGTTTATCGACCTCATCTTTAGCATGTAAAGACGGCTCATGATGATGAAAACCGGCAGGATTCCGACGGTTACCCAAGCCAGCGACGAGTCCATGAGGCACAAGAACCAGAATGCCGTTCCGAGCTGGAAGAAGACCACGATGGTGGCAGGAATTGTCTGCGTAAGAATGTCAACCACGTCGGTAACATCGCGTTCAAGACGGTTCAGAATGTCGCCGCTGTGGTATGTCTTCTTGCTGTGCCACTCGCTGTGCAGAAGATGTCTGAAGAAATATTGCTGAATGGAGTTCTGCGTGCGCACGCCAAGGCTATTGCGCACCCATCGCTGAATGATGAACAGAATTATTTCGGCAACGATGAGCGAGCCGAGCCACAAGCCGGCGGTTAGCAGACTGCCTTTGTAGTCGCCCGTTGCCGTATCTATAACCCTCTTGCTTGCCCACACAAAGGCAAGCGAGAGCACAACACTCACCAGTCCGGTGGCGGTGTTGATGATAGACATCTTGTGATAGCCCTTCCAGCAGTTGAGCAGCCAAAGCGATATCTGCTTGACCGAGTACATGCTGTCGTCTCGTTTTAGTCTTAGCCTGCTAATCATAGTCGTAAAAGATTTACTGTCGGGTATCGGCGCCCCACATCAGCTTTTCGCGCAGAGTGCCGTAGAAGTTATGTTCCTTCTGCTTGACCACCAAGATAGGGTAGTCGGCTTTTTTGAGTCTTAGCCTTACCGTGTCGCAAAGGCTCTCGCTTCTGCCGTCTATGGCAAGCAGATAGTTGCGGCTGCGGCTTTCGACTTCAAGAGTTATCTCGCTCTCGTCGCTAAGCACTATTGGACGTATGTTGAGCGAGTGCGGAGCAACAGCCGACATGGTTATGCTGTGCGATGACGGCGTGAGAATAGGACCGCCAACGCTGAGGGCATAGCCCGTTGAGCCTGTAGGGGTGCTGATGATTAGTCCGTCAGCCTGATATGTTGTGAGATACATTCCGTCGATGTGCGCATGGATTGCCAGCATCGAACTGCTGTCGTGCTTCAGAATGGCAATCTCGTTCAGCGCGTAAGGGAAATGCTGAAGTCGGGTGTCCTTGGTCTGGGCGCACAGAACGCTACGCTTCTCAACCTCGTAGTTGCCCGTAAAGACGTTGTCGAGAGCCTCTTCTACCTGCTCCTGACCTATGTCGGCAAGAAATCCGAGGCGACCCATATTAACGCCGATAATCGGAATCCGCTTGTTGCCCACGCGGCTTGCAGCATGAAGGAATGTTCCGTCGCCGCCCATGCTTATGGCAAAATCAGCCTTGAAGTCGTTGCCCTCGATTATCGTTGCGCACGGAATGTCGTCGTATCCTTCCGATTTAAGATAAACGTAAAAATCCTTGTCTATCGCAACATCGGCGTTGCGCTTGTTCAGATGGTCGAGGATAAGTTTTATTGAAGACGATTTCTTCTTCTGATATGTGTTACCGAAAATGGCGAATGTTAGTCTGTTACTATTCATAAAGCGTGTTTCTACTGCACAAAAATAATACTTTTCTTTTGGTTTGGTGCATGTATTTAATTATTTTTGCATAAACTTTAATAAATATGAATACTGTATACACTTTTCTTGCCGACGGCTTTGAAGAAGTCGAGGCGTTGGCTGTTGTGGACTGTCTTGTACGTGCCGGACTCAATACAAAAACCGTATCTGTAAACGGAAGCAACACGGTTACTGGCGCGCACAACATTAAGGTCGTTGCCGACATTGAGTTCTCGGAGGGCGATTTCTCCGATGCCGATGTGCTTTTCTTTCCCGGCGGAATGCCCGGAACGCTCAATCTCGAGGCACACTCAGGCTTGATGAATCTTCTTGACAAGCATTACAACGCTGGCAAGGAGATTGCAGCCATCTGCGCAGCACCTTCAATCCTTGCTCACAAGGGCTATCTGAAAGGCAAGAAGGCAACATGCTATCCGGGCTTCGACAAAGACCTTGTTGAGGGCGGCGCAACACACACCGGCAGCCTGGTAGAAGAGTTCGGAAACATAGTAACAGCCAAAGGTCCGGGTGCGGCTCTCGAACTGGGCTACACGCTTGTGGCTCGCCACGTTTCGCCCGAGAGAGCGGCAGAGATGAAGGCTCAGATGATTTTTGAATATTAAACCGGAATTCTTGGCACAGAATCTGGAAAACTGGGATATCAAGTTCCTGCCGGGCGTTGGTCCGCAGCGGGCAAGTGTGCTGGACAAGGAGGTAGGAATCCGTTCGGTGCTCGATCTTTTGTATTATTATCCATACAAGTATGTAGACCGAAGCCGCCTCTTCTATATCCACGAACTTGAGGACAACATGCCTTACGTTCAGGTTAGGGGAGAGATTCTCAGCTTCGAGACCTTTGGCGAGGGACGGCAGCGGCGACTCGTGGCGCATTTCAGCGACGGCACGGGCGTTATAGACCTCGTATGGTTTCAGGGCATAAAATTCGTAACCCAGAACTACAAGTGCCATGTTCAGTATATCGTTTTTGGCAAGCCTACGCTGTTTGGCTCGCGCATAAACCTTACTCACCCCGATATAGACGAGGCTTCGAAGATTTCGCTCTCGACGATGGGATTGCAGCCTTTCTATCCCACAACCGAGAAGATGAAACGTGCGGGGCTGAACTCGCGCGGCATGGAACGCCTCACGGCAAAGATGATTGAGGTGCTGAAAGAGCCGCTCGAGGAGACGCTTCCGCCGTGGCTTATAGCCGAGCGTCATCTCATCTCGTACGATGAGGCTATGCGAACCATTCATTACCCAAAGTCGCACGATGTCCTGCGCAAGGCTCAGTTAAGGCTGAAGTTCGAGGAACTTTTCTATATCCAGTTGAATATCCTTAGACTTGTAAAAGACCGCCAGCAGAAATATCAGGGCTTCATCTTCAATCGCGTAGGAAAGGTTTTCAACACGTTCTATTCTGAGAAACTGCCTTTCGAACTAACTGGAGCGCAGAAACGTGTGATCAAGGAGGTTCATGCCGATATGAAGTCGGGCAAGCAGATGAACCGCCTTGTTCAGGGCGATGTGGGCAGCGGAAAGACGCTCGTTGCCCTTATGTGCATGCTTCTGGCAATAGATAACGGCTTTCAGGCATGCATAATGGCGCCGACAGAGATTCTTGCCGAGCAGCATCTCGAAACAATCCGCAAGTTTTTGGGCGATATGCCTGTCCGCGTTGAACTTCTGACTGGCATCGTGAAGGGCAAGAAACGCGAGAAAATCCTCGAAGACCTGCGTCTTGGCGAGGTCGATATCCTCGTCGGAACTCATGCGCTTATCGAAGATACCGTACGGTTCTCAAACCTCGGCATAGCCGTGATTGACGAGCAACATCGTTTCGGCGTGGCTCAGCGAGCAAAACTGTACTCAAAGAACGTTGTTCCGCCGCACATTCTGGTAATGACGGCAACGCCTATTCCGCGTACGCTTGCCATGACTCTTTACGGCGACTTGGACGTGAGCGTGATAGACGAGCTTCCGCCGGGCAGAAAACCGATAAAGACCATTCATCAGTACGACTCAAAGCGAGGTCCGCTATATAGCGGAATCCGTCAGCAGATTCAGGAGGGAAGGCAGGTGTACATCGTCTATCCGCTCATAAGCGAGAGCGAAAAGATGGAAGACATCAAGAATCTGGAAGACGGCTACAAACATATTCAGGAAGTCTTTCCGGAGTACAAGATAAGCATGGTTCACGGCAAGATGAAGTCTGCCGAGAAAGATGCCGAGATGGCTAAGTTTGCCAGCGGCGAGACGCAGATTCTGGTTGCAACAACCGTAATCGAGGTGGGAGTGAACGTTCCGAACGCCTCGGTAATGGTTATTGAGAATGCCGAACGCTTCGGCTTGTCGCAGTTGCATCAGTTGCGCGGACGCGTTGGACGAGGTGCAGACCAATCGTATTGCATCCTCGTAACCGGCTTTAAACTGAGCGAGGACACCCGAAAGCGAATCTCGATAATGACGAGCACCAGCGACGGCTTCGAGATTGCCGAGGCAGACTTGAAACTTCGCGGTCCGGGAGATTTGGAAGGCACTCAGCAGAGCGGCGTGGCATTCGACTTGAAGATTGCTGACATAACGCGCGACGGTCAGATTCTTGAACTGGCTCGCAACGTGGCTTCGAAGATTCTCGATGCCGACCCTCAGCTTGCATCGCCCGAGAATGCAATTTTCGTAAAGCAACTTCGCAGGCTAAAGAAAGAAGATGCCGATTGGAGCAGAATCTCGTGAAGAATTGACAATTCACAATGGACAATTGACAATGGGAGCTTGAAAGTTGAGAATTGTAAGCCGATAAGTAGCATTTTACAAGCCGCAACCTACGTTCATGTATGCTTCAAGTAAGCCGGAAGGTACGGGGTAGGAACGGGGTAGCTACGGGGTAGCAAGCCGGAAGGTACGTTCAAGATACGTTCAAGGTACGTTCAGGGTTCGTTCAAAGTACGTTCTGAATACGTTCAAGATTCGTTCAAGATACGGGGAGCTCTTTTGAAACTTGAAAGTTGAAAATTGAAATTTTAGTTGCTTTCAATTTTCAACTTTCTCAATTCCTGAAATTTTATTTTACAATATCCATAATGTCGCTTGGCTTCTCGGCAAAAATCGTTGCGCCGTTTTTTGTCAGAAAATCCTTGTCGCGGAATCCCCACAAAACCGAGATGCACGGAATACAGGCGTTTCGTGCCGTCATTATGTCAACATCGCTGTCGCCAACGTATATTGATTCTTCGGGCTTCACGCCGAGTCGCTTCATAGCCTCCACAACCATGTCGGCGTATGGCTTGCGTCGCAGAGGGGCAGCCTCGCCAATAGCAACGTCAATCGTGCTGCTGAAAAACGATTTGTACAACTCCGTAACACCAAACTGCGGTTTGTTAGATACGATTGCCAATTTAACGCCATTATCTTTCAGATTCTCAAGAAGTTCTTGAATACCGCTATACAGACATGTATAATCCATGCAATGGCACGCATAATGTTGCCTGAACAGCGAAAAACACTCCTCAATCTGCTCCTGAGACGAGCCTGACTCTACCGACAGTTCAATCAGCCTTCTTGCTCCGTTTCCAACAAACTGTTTTATCTCCTCAATTGTGTGCTGTGGCATGTTCATGCAAGCCAGAGCATGATTAACGCTTATTGCCAAATCCTTTAACGAATCCATCAGGGTTCCGTCAAGGTCGAAAATTACTGCTTTGTATTTCATTTGTGCAAAGAAAGCAAAACTTTGACCAAATCGCAACTCGTTTGCGATTATTTTTTTAATTTTGCATAATTTAAAAAACGATAAAGTAAGATTTCTTTTTCAGAAGAATGTACAACCAATATCTTAAACAGTATAACAAGAACAATCTCCGCAAGTCGCAACTCAAGCAGTTGGAGATGCTGAAGATAATAGCAGACATCTGCGACCGCCACGGACTGCGCTACTGGCTCGATGCCGGAAGTCTGCTCGGTGCGGTGCGTCACGGGGGCTTCATTCCGTGGGACGACGACATGGATATTGCCATGCCGATGGACGATTTGAAGAAGTTTGCCGAGATTGCCAAGACCGAACTTCCCGAGCATCTGTTTGTGCAGAGCAAGGATACCGACCCTTCGTACCGTTTTGAGCATTACAAGGTTGTTGACAAAAAGTCGTTCTACGTCCAGTACGACGACGATTTCGAACTTCCTTATCAGAAGGGACTGTTTATTGATATTTTTCCGTACATCGACTATCCGAGCCTTCCGAACTGTGTGCGCAGACCTTTCCTGCGCGGAATGTGCGTGGCATACTGCGTTCTGCACGGCAAGCACTATTATTCGCTCGAAAACACAGCCAAACTGTTCTATTTCGGTCTGAAGAATATGCTGCTGAAGACAATATGGCATTGCCTTCCGAAGAACAAAAAGTATTTCTGCTGTCTGCCAAGCAACAACTGGCACGGCATGGTTCAGGAGCGGAAAGACATCTTCCCAACAAGCAAGATAATGTTCGAGGGCGTTGAGTTTAGCGCGCCGCACGATACCGATGCCTATCTGAAGAAACTTTATCGCAACTATATGCAGATGCCGCCCGAGGACAAGCGCGACATTCACAGCGTGTTCATTATGCCCGACTTAGATAACGAGTAGAAAATGAAGAGATTATTGTTCATTCTTGTAAGAATATCGAAGATGATAACAGCCCCTTTGCGCTGGTATCCCATCTTCTTTCTGTTTATGTACCTTTTGGTTGTGTTCTCGTTCTTCTACGAGGATTTGCCAACCGATCAGGCGGTGTTTTACGAAGGACTGTTCATGGATTGCTACATCCTCTGCGCCATTCTTTCGCTCCTGCCAAAGAAGGTCTACAAGTATTTCAAGTATTTTTTCTATACCGTCGGATATCTGGTAACGGCTACCGAATGGTTTCTCTACAACCGATTCTGGCTGCGCTACACGCCAACTACAATACAACTTTTAATCGAGACAAACTCAGATGAGGCTGGCGATTTCTGCCGTGCCTTCCTTATAAGCAAGCAGATGGGGCAGGTGCTTCTGCTCATGCTCCTCATCCTCACGGCTAATGTCCTTCTCGAAATCTACGAGAAGCCAATCCGCCGGTTCTTGCGGAAGCAGCTTACATGGCGCTCGCATTATCTCGGCTACATCGGATTCAGTTGTTTCATAGTCGTCTACTTTGTTTATTGCTTCTGCACGACTCTCGAAAACAAGAAACTCTTTGTTGAGTATTTCCGCCTTAACGGAGCCGAGAGAATTGAGCGTGTGATGGGACCGATTCAGTTCTATTCGCCCGAACTCAGGCTGGCTTATTCGTTCAAGTTTACAAGACTCACGGCTGGCGAGGTTGAGATTCTGCGCGAGACGATGCACAAACTGCAGGTTGACAGTTGCGACTACAAGTGTCCGAACATCGTGTTCATAATAGGCGAGAGCTACAATAAGCATCACTCACAACTCTACGGTTATCCGCTCGAAACAACGCCTAATATGGTGCGCCGCCAGAAAAAGGGCGAGCTAATCCGCTTCGACGATGTTATTACGCCGTGGAACGTGACGAGCAACGCCTTCAAGAGTTTCCTTTCGACTCATGCCGATGACGAGAAGGGCTTGTGGGCCGATGGCGTTCTGTTTCCTGCGCTGTTTAAGAAGGCGGGCTATCATGTGTCGTTCTTCACGCAGCAGTTTATGAAGTCGTCGAGACTGGCGGCTGCCGATTTCAACGGAAGCTTCTTCCTGAACGATGCCGAACTCGATTCGCTCTGCTTCGATACCCGCAACAAACTGAAATGGACTCAAGATAACGGCCTGATAAAGGAATACGGCAAGCACAAGGGCGATTATACCGACCGCAACCTGTTCATCTTCCATCTGCTTGGACAGCATGTGGAATATAAGCAGAGATTCCCGAAGGCTCAGGAGTTTTTCACGATTGACAATTACAAAGACCGCAACGACCTTTCGAAGGCTGAGAAGTATATCGTTGCCGACTACGACAATGCCACACGATATAACGACAATGTTGTCGACGGCATCATAAATCTTTTTGTAAACGAAGATGCCATCGTAATATACATGCCCGACCATGCTGAAGAGGTTTACGACGAGATTCACGCCTTTGGCAGACTGCACGATGCCAACTTGTCGCCGTCGCTCGTAAGGCAGGAGTTCGAGATTCCGCTTGCGGTGTGGTGCAGCAAGAAGTTCCGCCGCCGTCACCGCAGCGAGTTCAAGAAACTGAAGTCGATAAGCAAGCGGCCTTACAAGACCGACGACATCGCCCATTTCATGATTGGCTTGGCAGGAATTCACACACCTTTCTATAATGCCGAGCGCGACTGGGCGAGCGACAGCTACAAGCTGCATCCGCGAATAATAAAGCACACGGCAGACTACGATTCAATAATGAGTTCAGAAAAGAAATGAAGACAGTATCGGTAGTGATGTGTACCTACAACGGTGCCAAATACATACGCCAGCAGCTCGACTCAATCATCGCGCAGAAATATCCGATAGAAGAGGTTATTATTCAGGATGATGGTTCGAACGATGGCACGATAGAGATTGTCGAGGAATATTCAGCCCGGCATCCCTACATTCATCTTTACAGAAACGAGGTGAACAAGGGCTTCAACATGAATTTCATCACGGCTTTTCAGCGTGCAAAGACCGATTTCGTTGCCATCTCAGATCAAGACGACATCTGGTTCAGCGACAAGATTGAAAGGCAGGTCGAAGCCATCGGCGACAAATATGCTGCATGCTGCACCGACCATTATCGCGACGAGAAGTATTCTGACCGATGCACGTTTTACCGTAATCCGCAGAACACTTTTGAAAGTCAGATATTTACGAGCCATGTTCCGGGACATTGCCTGCTTGTCCGCACATCGTTCCTGAAGTCGATAGACAACTGGGACAAGCACATTCCGTACGACTGGTGGATAGTTATAAATGCCCACTTCTGCGGAGGACTTGCAAAATCCCCTTATCCCCTCAACTGGTACCGACCTTATGCCGAGAGCGTGGCTACAAAGCATCGCGCCAAGTATCAGCGTCATGCCGAGAACCCGACGTGGCAGCCCTACATCTTCGGAATGAAGGATTTCCGCCAGCTTCAGAAACGCGAGTTGTGGAGCAAGTTCTACGGATACATCAACCTGCGAACCGCCACGGCAGACGACAGCCTGAGCGAGGACGAGAAACGCTCGTTCAAACTCGTTCATGAACTTACGGGCTTGATGCTAAGAAAAGACATCTTCAGTCTGCTGAAACTCTGCTTTCTGTGCATGAAGCATCGCGATGTCGTTCACGGGAAAAAGCATCCTAATATCGCCGTGGCAATGCTCCGCGGATTTTTCTACCCATTCATCTGGGCATATTCTACAACAAACTTCGATTATTAAAAAATGCAATATTGCGATAGTCGGCCTTGGTTTTGGCATAAAACTAAGGTTGACTATTGTTTCCTAATTAGGTGCTATTTGTAACATACCGCTACAAACTCAATCTTTTCTGCTTAATAACATATTGTATTCTTTACGTTATTTAATCAAAAAGTAGTTTCTTTGTTGCTCGAAAAAAAGTATAATAACACCAATAAAATTATATCATGAAATTGACTAAGAGTTTCATTGGCGCAGCGCTTGTTTGCTGTGCGGTAATGACAGGCTGTTCGGAAAACAAACTGACACTTTCCGGACTTGATTCAAAGGCTTTCGAGTCGAACGTAGACGGCAAGGAAACAGGCTTGTACGTTCTTAAAAACGCTAACGGCGTTGAGGTTTGCGTTACCAACTTCGGAGGCCGAATTGTTTCGCTGATGGTTCCTGACAAGAATGGTGAGATGCGTGATGTTGTGTTGGGCTTCGACAGCATAAGCACATACCGTAATGTGCCAAGCGATTTCGGTGCATCGGTAGGACGTTACGCAAACAGAATAAACAAGGGCAAGATTGTTGTCGACGGTGACACAATACAGTTGCCTACAAACAACTTCGGACACTGTCTGCACGGCGGTCCTCAGGGCTGGCAGTACCAGATATACAAGGCAGAGCAGAAGAGCGACTCTGTTGTAGTGCTTACAATGGATTCTCCTGACGGCGACGCCAACTTCCCGGGTCACGTTGTTGCAACGGTTACATACACTCTTACTTATGACAACTGCGTTGACATCAAGTACGAGGCTACAACCGACAAGAAGACTGTCATCAACATGACAAACCACTCATACTTCAACCTGAGCGGCGACCCTACAAAGCCTATCACAGACCACCTGCTCACAGTCAATGCCGACAACTTTACTCCAGTTGATTCGACTTACATGACAACCGGCGAGATTATTCCTGTGGCTGAGACTCCGATGGACTTCACCAAGCCAAAGGCTGTAGGTCAGGACATCGACAAGTTCGACTACGTTCAGGTAAAGAACGGCAACGGATACGACCACAACTGGGTGCTCAACACAAAGGGCGACTTCTCGCAGATTGCTGCAACTCTTTACTGTCCGTCAACAGGTATCAATGTTGATTGCTACACCGACGAACCGGGCATTCAGGTTTATTCAGGCAACTTCCTCGACGGAACGGTTACCGGAAAGAAGGGCATCGTTTACAAACAGCGCACAGGTATCTGCCTCGAGACTCAGAAGTATCCTGATGCTCCAAACAAGCCAGAGTGGCCATCGGCATGGCTTGAGCCGGGACAGAAGTACACTTCGCACACAATGTACAAATTCAGCGTAAAATAATAAAAAACGTTTAAATAACTGAAATACAAATGGCATTTTTAGATTGGTTAGTGATTGCAGCCTTTGCTGCACTGATGATTGGAATTGTATGGTGGGTGAGCCGCCAGAAGCAGGAGAATTCCGACGATTATTTCTTGGGTGGAAAGGATGCTACATGGATAGCAATCGGTGCTTCAATCTTTGCATCGAACATTGGTTCTGAGCACCTTATCGGTCTTGCCGGCGCCGGTGCATCATCTGGTATGGCAATGGCTCACTGGGAGATTCAGGGATGGATGATTCTGATTCTGGGATGGGTGTTCGTGCCATTCTACACTCGCAGTATGGTGCTCACAATGCCTGAGTTCCTTGAGAGACGATACAACACACAGAGCCGTACTCTGCTCTCGTTCATATCTCTTATTAGTTATGTGATGACAAAGGTTGCCGTAACCGTTTATGCCGGCGGACTTGTGTTCCAGCAGGTGTTCGGAATTAAGGAACTCTGGGGAATCGACTTCTTCTGGATCTCGGCTATCGGCTTGGTGCTTATCACTGCCGTTTATACTATCGTGGGTGGTATGAAGTCGGTGCTTTACACTTCTGTGCTTCAGACTCCGATACTTCTTCTTGGTTCTCTTATCATCCTTGTTCTTGGTTTGAAGGAACTTGGCGGTTGGGACGAGATGATGCGCCTTTGCGACGTAACTCCATCATACGAGGGTGCTACAGGCACAATGATTCATTTGATGCGCGATAACTCCGACCCTCAGTATCCTTGGTTGGGTGCTCTTATTGGTTCGGCTATCATCGGTTTCTGGTACTGGTGTACCGACCAGTTCATCGTACAGCGTGTTCTTTCAGGTAAGAACGAGACTGAGGCTCGCCGTGGTACAATCTTCGGTGCATACCTCAAGCTTCTTCCAGTGTTCTTGTTCCTTATCCCGGGTATGATTGCATTCGCTTTGCATCAGAAGACTGGCAGCTTCCTGCCAATGCTTGCAAACGGCGCACACAATGCCGATGCTGCTTTCCCAACGCTGGTTGCCAAGTTGCTTCCTGCAGGTGTTAAGGGCTTGGTTGTTTGTGGTATCCTTGCTGCCTTGATGAGTTCTTTGGCTTCATTGTTCAACTCATCTGCAATGTTGTTTACAATCGACTTCTACAAGCGTTTCAAGCCAGAGACTCCAGAGAAGAAGCTCGTTGTCATCGGTCAGATTGCAACAGTCGTTATCGTTGTCCTCGGTATCCTTTGGATTCCTGTTATGCGTAGCGTGGGCGATGTGCTCTATACTTACTTGCAGGATGTTCAGAGCGTTCTTGCTCCTGGTATCGCAGCGGTTTTCTTGCTCGGTATTGCTTGGAAGAGAACTTCAGCCCTTGGCGGAATGTGGGGATTGATTTCGGGCATGGTTGTTGGTCTTACTCGTCTTGGTGCGAAGGTTTACTACAGCAATGTTCAGGATGCTGCCGACAGCACGTTCAAGTATCTGTTCTACGACCTTAACTGGCTGTTCTTCTGCGGATGGATGTTGTTGTTCTGTATCATCGTTGTGATTGTTGTCAGCTTGTGTACCGAGGCTCCTTCAGAAGAGAAAATCAAGGGCTTGGTATTCGGCACGTCAACCGAGGAGCAGATTCTGGCAACTCGCAAGAGCTGGAACAAGTGGGATGTTATTCACACAATCATCATTCTTGCAATTACTGCTGCATTCTACTATTATTTCTGGTAAGTAAAAAATTAGATTTTAAATATTAAATTTTTGTAACTAATAGTCGGCGACATTGTTTTTATAACTTTGTTTTCGGCTATTAGTTATACATATTTTAAAGCAAATGTTAGAAGATTTAAAGGAAAAAGTGTTCAGAGCCAACATGGAGTTGGTTGAACAGGGCTTGGTGATATATACTTGGGGCAACGCTTCGGGTATTGACCGTGAAAAAGGACTTGTGGTTATAAAGCCAAGCGGTGTGGATTATGATGTAATGAAACCGTCGGACATGGTTGTCGTTGACCTTCAGACAGGAAAGGTTGTTGAGGGCGATTTGAACCCATCGTCAGATACTCCAACGCATCTCGAACTTTACCGTAAGTTCCCGAACATAGGCGGTGTTGTTCACACTCATTCAACATACGCTACTGCGTGGGCACAGGCAGGTAAGGCTATCCCGAATATCGGTACAACTCATGCCGACTATTTCTACAAGGATATTCCTTGCACCGATGCAATGGTTGAGTCGGAGATGCCTGAGTATGAGTTGGAGACAGGTAAGGTTATCGTGCGCAAGTTCGAGGAACTGGGCATCAACCCCGACCACACTCCTGCGGTACTCGTAAAGAATCACGGTCCGTTCTCGTGGGGCAAGAACCCGTCTAACGCGGTGTACAATGCCAAGGTGATGGAGCAGTGCGCCAAGATGGCGTTCATCTCGTTCTCCGTTAATCCGCAGACAACAATGAATCCTCTTCTCGTAGAGAAGCATTACATGCGCAAGCACGGTCCTAATGCTTATTACGGACAAAAGAAGAAGTAAATTGAATTCATAATTGACAATTCACAATTGACAATTGACAATTCACAATTCATAATTCATAATTCATAATTTTTAATTTGTAGATGCGATGAAAACTGCCAATGTTGTAAAGGACAAAAGTTTAGCCTTTGGAGTACGTATTGTAAGAATGGTTAGACATTTGTTAAAAGATTCAACTTATGCAGAACATCCCATTTTTGCGCAAATTTTGAAGAGTGGCACAAGTATTGGTGCTAATATACGAGAGGCTGAACATGCCGAAAGTATAGATGATTTTAAGCATAAGTTGAAGATTGCGCTTAAAGAAGCTAACGAGACATTGTATTGGTTGGAGATATTATTTCGGTCAAATTATGTTTCTGAAAAGGAATATGAAAGTATGATTTGTGATTGTACAGAAATCAATAAGATTCTTGTTTCGATAATTAACACGCTAAATAAAAAAAGTAAATAATAACTTCATGATTTATATATTGCAAATTCATTATGAATTGTGAATTATGAATTATGAATTAAAAAGGAAAAGACATGTTTGACAATTTTGAAATTTGGTGGGTAACTGGTGCACAGTTGCTTTATGGAGGTGACGCAGTAGTAGCTGTAGACGCACACTCTAAGGAGATGGTAGAAGGTCTTAACAACTCAGGAAACATTCCTGTAAAGGTTGTTTACAAAGGTACAGCAAACTCTTCTAAGGAAGTTGAGGCCGTAATGAAGGCTGCCAACAACGAAGAGAAGTGTATCGGTATCATTACATGGATGCACACCTTCTCTCCTGCTAAGATGTGGATTAAGGGACTTCAGCAGCTGAAGAAGCCTTTGCTTCACTTCCATACTCAGTATAACGAGGAGATTCCTTGGGATACTATGGACATGGACTTCATGAACCTTAACCAGAGTGCTCACGGCGATATCGAGTTCGGACACATCTGCACACGCATGAGAATTGCGCGCAAGGTAGTTGTAGGCCACTGGAAGAGCGAAGAGGCACAGAAGAAGATTGCCGTTTGGGCTCGCGTATGTGCTGCCGTTGCCGATGCTCACGACGTTCGTTGTCTGATGTTCGGTCTTAACATGAACAACGTTGCCGTAACCGATGGCGACCGCGTTGAGTTTGAGCAGCGTCTTGGCTATCATGTTGACTACTATCCTGTATCTTCATTGATGGATTACTTCAAGAAGGTAACAGATGCCGAGGTTGACGCTCTTGTTGAGGAGTACAAGAAAGAATACACAATAAAGATTGACGAGTCTGGCGAAGAGGTTTACTGGGAGAAGGTAAGAAACGCTGCCAAGGCTGAAATCGCTATCCGCCGTGTGCTGAAGGACGAGAACGCAACAGCCTTCACTACTAACTTCGACGACCTTGGCGATGCCGACATCAACGACCCTAACTTCTGCGGATTCGACCAGATTCCGGGTCTTGCATCACAGCGTCTGATGGCAGAGGGTATAGGCTTCGGTGCAGAGGGCGACTGGAAGACTGCTTGTCTGTACCGTTCACTCTGGGTAATGAATCAGGGCATGTCAACAGGCTGCTCATTCCTCGAGGATTACACTCTTAACTTCGCTAACGGCCAGACATCAATTCTTCAGAGCCACATGCTCGAGGTTACTCCGCTTATCGCTACAGACAAGCCAAAGTTGGAGGTTCACTTCCTTGGCATCGGTATCCGCAAGCAGCAGACTGCCCGTCTGGTGTTCACATCAAAGACTGGCGCAGGTACAAAGGCTACAGTTGTTGACCTTGGCAACCGCTTCCGCCTTATCACTCAGGATGTTGAGTGTATCGAGCCAAAGCCAATGCCAAAGCTTCCTGTTGCATCTGCTCTCTGGGTTCCACAGCCAACATTCGAGATTGGCGCAGGCGCATGGATTCTTGCCGGCGGTACTCACCACAGCGCATTCTCATACGCTATCGACGCAGAGTACTGGGCTGACTTCGCCGAGATTCTTGGCATTGAGTGTATCAGCATCAACAAGGATACTACAATCGAGAACTTCAAGAAGGAGCTTCGCACAAACGAGGTTTACTATATGCTTAACAAAGCACTCTGCTAAACTATGGATGCAAAGGAGTTAATACAGTCAGGTAAAGCCATTCTCGGTATCGAGTTTGGCTCTACCCGTATAAAGGCGGTGCTCATCGACGATGCGCACAAGCCAATAGCACAGGGCAGCCACACTTGGGAGAACCAACTTGTCGACGGCTTGTGGACATACAGCCTCGATGCTATCTGGGGCGGCTTGCAGGATTGCTATTCAGACCTTCGTGCCAACGTGCAGAAACTGTACGGCGTTGAGATTAAGTCGCTCGCATCTATCGGCATCAGTGCCATGATGCACGGCTACATGGCCTTCAATGCAAAGAACGAGTTGCTCGTGCCTTTCCGCACATGGAGAAACACCAATACGGGCAAGGCTGCCGCTGAATTGTCTGAACTGTTCAAGTTCAACATTCCGTTGCGCTGGAGCATCTCGCACTTGTACCAGTGCATTCTCAACGGCGATGCTCATGTTAAGGACATCACCTTCCAGACAACTCTTGCCGGCTATATCCATTGGATGCTGACAGGCGAGAAGGTGCTTGGCATTGGCGATGCTTCGGGCATGATTCCTGTTGATTCTGCTACAAAGACTTATTGCGCCGACATGGTTGAGAAGTTCGACAAACTGGTTGCTCCTAAGGGCTACGGATGGAAGCTTCTCGACATCTTCCCTAAGGTGCTTGTTGCTGGTGAGGATGCCGGCAAGCTTACAGCCGAGGGCGCAAAGAAACTCGATGTGTCGGGCAACTTGCAGGCAGGCATTCCGTTGTGTCCTCCTGAGGGCGATGCCGGCACAGGCATGGTTGCCACAAATGCCGTTAAGCAGCGCACCGGAAACGTATCTGCCGGAACATCATCATTCTCTATGATTGTTCTCGAAAAGGCTCTCTCTAAGGCTTACGAGCCAATTGATATGGTTACTACTCCAGACGGAAGTCCGGTTGCTATGGTTCACTGTAACAACTGTACATCGGATATCAACGCGTGGGTAAACATCTTCAAGGAGTTTGAGGAGCTGATGGGCATTCCTGTTGATATGGACGTGCTCTACGGAAAACTCTACAACAAGGCTCTCGAGGGCGATGCCGACTGCGGTGGCTTGCTTGCCTACAATTACGTTTCGGGCGAGCCTATCACGGGGCTTGCCGAGGGTAGACCGATGTTCGTTCGTTCTGCCAACGACAAGTTCAATCTGGCAAACTTCATGCGTGCTAACCTTTATGCAACCATCGGCGTGCTGAAGATTGGTAACGATATTCTTCTGAAAGAAGAGAAGGTTAAGATTGATCGCATCACTGGTCATGGCGGATTGTTCAAGACTGCCGGCGTTGGCCAGCGTATTCTTGCCGCTGCCATCAACTCGCCAATCTCTGTTATGGAGACAGCAGGCGAGGGCGGTGCATGGGGTATCGCGCTTTTGGCATCATATCTTGTAAACAACGCTAAGAACGAGAATCTTGCCGACTTCCTCGAAAATACAGTCTTTGCTGGCGAAACAGGCGTTGAGATTGCGCCTACAGCCGAGGATGTTGAAGGATTTAACAAGTATATTGCAACATACAAGGCCGGTCTTACCATTGAGCAGGCAGCCGTTGCAAACAAGCAGTAATAGTTTTTTAGTTTTTGTTTTTGAAAGGGCGGCTTCTGTTTTCAGACGGCTGCCCTTTCTCTGTTTTTATTGCCATGGTTTGGATAGTTTTTTGTAGTTTTGTATCGTTAAACTGATATTTCTGAAAACAACTACAATGCAATATCTTGTAAAGAAACTGAACATAAGTAACTTAGCCTGCCTATATGCGGTTTTCGTGGTGTTGATGTTTTCTGCCTGCGATTTCCGAAGAATGACCGAACAGTTGGATACCATTAGTAAGATTTCCGACACCAATGTCGATTCGGCTTGTTCTCTCCTAAAAAAATACGAGTCTGAAGTGCCAAACTGGGGAAAAGGAGACAGAATGCATTACGAACTTATAAAGATGAAGATTGCAAACAAGCAGGATGTGGTTTTCACTTCCGATTCGCTGATAAAGCAGATTGTTGATTATTACAAAGACCACGGCTCGCCAAACGAGCAGATGCTTGCATACTATCTGCTTGGCAGGGTTTATTCTGATTTGGGTGAAGCACCACAGGCATTGCAGGCTTATTATGATGCTTTGGCAAAGGCCGATACAACAAGTACCGACTGCGATATTTGGGGCGTAGGCGTTATTTACGGGCAGATGGCAAGGATATTTCATAAGCAAAATCTTCCGAACGATGAAATTTGGGCGTTAAACAAATACCGTGATTACACAAAAATTACAAGAGATTCTATTGATTATGCCTTAGCCAAGAGTTTTTTGAGTAGCCCATATTATCTGCTTGGAAAGAAAGATACTGTTTTGCAGATAATACAATCGTCGTGCGACGAACTCCGGAAACTTGGTGATAGTGCTTCTGCTGTTTCGAACCATCCTGCAGCCATATATATTTATACTGAGCGCAAACAGTTGGATAAGGCAGCCCAGTATATTAGAAGCTTTGAAAAGGAGTCAGGAGTGTTTGATGCCGAGGGAAACATGACAATAAAAGGAAGTGAACAGTATTATGCAACAAAAGGATTTTACGAACTTGCAGCAAATAATACGGATTCTGCTGAATATTATTTCAGAAAGGTTCTGAAATTCGGCTATAATTATGAAGGCTATAGAGGATTGATGATGCTTTACAGAAAGAAGAAAAATGCCGATTCTATTGCGTATTATTCTTTTCTGTTCGAAGATGCTCTGGATTCTTTGCACAATAAAATGCAGACTGACGCAATCCACCGTATGGCATCGCTTTATAATTATTCGCGAAATCAGAAGATTGCCGAACAAGAATCGCAGAAAGCCCACAATGCACAAATTATCATATTGTTTCTGCTTTCCGCTTTTGTGCTTGGTACTTTAGCAGCATTGCAATTGCATTATTCAAACAAGCGAAAGAGGCAGACCGAGATTGACAAACTCGGCAACGCTCTGGCTTCGGCAAAGCGAGAATATCAGAATATTCAGTACGAACTGCAAAAGCTGAAGAGCAGCGATGTTGAAGTGCTGATAGAGGAAAAAGAACGAAAGGGTAAGGAACTGAAGCAGACAATCGAAAGCATTGCCAGCGAGGGCAAGCTGTCGGCTGCCACAAACGGGCTCGAAGAGTTTGCTAAAAGTGAAATTGTGGGCGAGTTCGTGGCTAAAACGAATTTCTGCGCTGGCAGTAAGAAGCCGACAAAGGCAGAGTGGAAAGCTCTCGAAACACAGTTCCGTAAAGATATGCCTATGGCCTATAATATGCTTGCCAACGAAAAGAAACTGTCGCCTCTCGAACTGCATGTGTGCATGTTGCTTATCCTCGATTTTGAGGATGGTATAATTGCCAGCATCACCGAATCATTGCCGCAGACAGTTTCTAATGCAAAGGCAAGGGCAAACAAGAAAATCTTTAACGAGAGCGGTGCGCAAACCCTAAAATACAGGCTTATGCAACTTATAGGCGTATATTGAAAATATTTACTGATAAGTCTCTGTAATTATCTGAAACATAGCATGTTTGGTGCGGTTTTATGCGAATTTTGATTTACTTTGATTTAAAATTTATATAACTGCCTGAAAATCAAGGGAAGTGACATGTTTTTGCCGTCCTTTTGATTTACTTTGATTTAAAATCCGAGCACCGAAAATTACTCGTTTTTGCTAAAGTCTGCATAATTTTGCAGCGTTAAAACGAAACAGGAAATGAAAAAATTAATTCTAATATTTTTGATGCTATTCATTGGCTATGCTTATGCCGATGATGTGGAGTTTAATGAGATAGAAAACGAAACGGAAAATGACGGTGGACCGTATGACCCTTTTTCGGGACAGGTTAAGATTCCGAATAAGTTAAAATCGTCTCGTTCCTCAGTAGCTATTCATGGCAATATTATCTACTTTAAAACACCATGCGAAAACTGTACTCTGTATGTTTACAACGAAGATGGCGATTTGGAGTATATGACTGCCATTCCCGACGGAACAGTAACGTTTGCATTGCATTTTAGTGGCGAGTACAAAGTTGTTGTTACTGATGGATTGTTTTATTGTGAAAAAAACGTAAGTCTTTAATATGACAGACGTAAACAAACGAATATAAAGCTAGCTGTTATATAATGTCAGACCTTGACTGAAAATAAAACAAGGAGCAATGCCCGAAGCTTTTAGAAGGCATAATTGTTAAAGGAAAATGAAGAGTAAAAAGACTATATTTAGTTTTTTGTTGTTTAGTCTAATTTCGCTTATTTTTGTTGCATGTAGCAACGACGACGTTGTTAATGATTCACCAACGGCAGAGGGTCATAGTGAACCTGAAGTTATTTTGACCGATGATGAAAAGGCTGAGCTAAAAGAAGATTTTGCAAAGGTTCTTTCATTGGTTGTTTATGAGAATCAATTAGTTAGAGGGTTTCTAAAGAATGAAGCAGTAAAGTGCTTTGACAAGAACTATGACATTTTGTATTTGAATGTTAAAGACAGCCTTATCGGGAACAAGACATTTCATGATATTTTGGCAGAAAAGTCATCAGACTTGTTTATCTCTAAAATAGAGAAACAAATGCCTTTGCTGAATATCCTTTTCCCAGAACTTCCTATGTTTAATTTAAAGCCAGAGAATTATTCTGTAGAGGATAAGGAACTGCCTGTTGCCGTAAGTGGAAAGATTAGTAATAAACTCTTCTTTAAGGGTGAAAAAACTGATGATTTGGATAAAAATGAAGTTCCAGATTTTTATGTGCTTGTTGTAAATGAAAATAAGAGAGTTATTGTTGATAAAGAAACTCGTACTTCTTGCGGATCTTGCTATAAGTTTAAATATCCTGAATATGATGGGGTAAATAAGAGTAAAGCTACTCGTGGAGTTGTAGATTATGAGAAAAAAGTCCGTGAAGCTTTTAATTATTTTAACAAAGATGATTCTAGTATAAATTCTATGGCTTTTCAAAGAGATTATGTTTATTTTGGAATAACTCCAGAAAAGCGAACAGGCTCTTTAAATTATTCTGTTTCGGAATATTTGTACTATATAGAAGTAAATCCTGATGCGTTTTTCCGTCTTTCAGATGATCCTGCACCTAATGATGAAGAAGAGAAAAGACCAAAAAATTATGATCCAAGAATAAAAAGCTATAGTATAGAAAAACATTATTCTGATTTTTCTCAAGCCGATTTGCTTAGTTCTATTTGGACTGATGGGTCTTATAATTTTATATTTGAGATAGTTTCTTCTAATATTGATACAGCTATAAAAGTTCCAGTACCAGCTTCGCCTTCTGATTTATGGGATTTTCATTTGGAAAGAACATATCGTCATTCAACAATGTTTCGCTCTAGTAAATACTCATATCGTATTCATCCAGAAAAATTTACAGCTAAGAGATTTCGCTTGTCGACTCCTGTGAATTTGCCAAAATGGCATATTAATCAAGAAGCCTTATTGCGCCGTATTAATATTTTTGAGGAAGATGGAAAGACTAATTTAAAAACTGAAGAAAATTATACGTTTACTTGTATTAATCAGGATAAGTTCAGCGGAAATACAAAACTGGACATTGGATTAGGAAACGATAATAAGGACAAGGCTGAATATTCCACTTCATATGAAAATAGTAAATCATTGACAACAACTGTAAATAAAAAAATTACATATGAGAGATTTGGAGAGTCTGATGATTTGGGACATGTAATGGTTTATTTTTATGACCCAATTATATTGGAAAATATATGGGTTGGAAATAAAGCAGGGCGTTTTCACTCTGTTTTTAAGGAGTATAATACGGGAATTGTTAAATTTTCTTTAATTGCATTCTGATTATAAGATGAAAAAACTTATTTTTTATACTCTGCTTATTCTGTTTACGTCATCGTTATCATCTTGTTCTAATGAAGATGACGATGATTATAATCAGGATAATATCGTATTATACGAGATTTATAGCCAAGACCCAAATCAGAAAATACGAATTTCTTTTTCCAGAGATGGTGGAAGTATAATTACTACAGGACGTTGGGAAAGTGCGGTAAGAACAGACAAGTCGGAATGTTATGTGTTTGCTGATAATTACTACGAAGGACTTTCTCCAATTACAGATGAACGCCCCTATGTTTATGCGAAAGTCTATGTAAATGGTAAACTTAGAACAATGACGCAGAGTAAAAGTGGAGTTAACTTTTATGTTGCGTTAAAGAAAAGTTCGTCATACTGGAATCAGCAGAAAGATTCTTTTCTTGACTTGAAAGGAAAATCTTTCACAAAATAATTGAAAAAATCCTTGTCCCTTCAAAAACTTAGGATGGGGATTTTTTACAAAATTCATAGTGATGGACTTTCATTGTGAAAAAACGTAAGGCTTTAATTTGACTGACATACCCAAACGAATATAAAGCTAGCTGTTATATAAAGTCAGACCTTGACTGAAAATAAAACAAGGAGCAATGCCCGAAGCTTTTAGAAGGCAATAATAATGTTTTTCACTAATGATAAAAATAAAACATTTTCTATTTATCTTTGTCTCTGTAATTGTCGCATCTTGTCAGAGTTCTATTGACAATATTGCAGAAGATTATAATGATGATTCCGTGGAGAATCCATCGGGTGTGAGATTTATGAAGAAAAGTGATTTTTTCAATGATTACCTAAAGAAGACCAGGGCTTCAGAGCAAGGTTACGTTGATGAAGAGCCACCAGTAGGTTTGTCTTTCACAATTGCAAGAAAAAAAGAAAGATGTCTAAAAGGTACAGGACTTTGTTTTTATACACCAGTTGTGTATCATGAGGAGGAGCCTATTGATTGTGATCCTGAAAATGTTGTAGGATACAGTATAAAAGAGGATTCTGATTTATATGCAGCAGAATTAAAAACAGATTCAAATGGTGTATATATGGAATTTTTGGCTGTTGAAATTGATGATAGTAAGGATTTGAAGGTTTCAAATTTTTATGTAGATGAAGACGCTTATTGTGATGTTGATTGTGCTGTGTTAGTTGATTCTGTAAAGTTAGATCATTTGTATGTACCAAAAGGTAAATATAAATTTGATAAAAGTATAGGAAAGTGTGGTGGCTATAGAATACAAATGGGAAAAATTATACCATCTGGTAAGTAAATAAAGGTTATTTGAGTTGTGCATTAAGTTATTTTTTTGCACAACTTCTTTAATTGTTAGGGAAATGAAGATTAAATTTAATTTTGTCATTATTTGTTTGTTGTTTTTTGTAATCGATGTAAAGGCACAGTGTGATAGTGTTCCAAGGGTTGAAATGCCTATAGAATTAAGTTGTTTTAATTCTTTTAAGAATAAAAATGTTACGATACACGGCTACACCATAGATTTAGGTGTTAATATTTTAAAAAGAGTTGCAGTTATAGGTTCTGTCGAATTTAACACATTTCATTTGGAGGTGGCAAATAATTATAGTAATACTTTTCAAATTGGAGGTGGTTTTTTGTATCAGCCAATAAAGAATAGATACAATGTGTTAGGTGTTAAAGGAAAAGTTGGGAAAACTACAAGTAGTAGTGAGATGAAGAATACTAATTACGATGTATCGATAGGATATTCAAAATGTATTAAAGTCGTCGGCGTTTCAAGCGCAGTTGGCTATAGAATCTGCGATTACAAAAATCCATATATCCCCGACAATCATTTCATATATATATCCGCTGGACTAAGATTTTAACATAGCCCATCTTTATCAGTATAGTTGAAACTTGAAATATGAAAAGTCGTGTCAACTGCGCGGATTGGGGAATTGTAGAAAAGATGGCGTCATCTTTTTCTGTAATTCCCCGTACCTTCTGGCTTGTCATTGGCTCGTTATTGACTTACTATCGGCTTACTTGGATAATACAATTAACAATTCATAATTGACAATGCACAATTCGGGAAAAGAATTTTCAATTTTCAACTTTCAATTCTCAACTAAAGAAATTGCCCATTGTCAATTCTTCTCAATCGTCAGGATGAAAGCCGCGTGGCAGCCTTGTCGGGGCGTTTCGGCAAGGTCGAGCATTCCGCCTTGCTGAATCATCATGCGGCGGCTCAGCGACAATCCTATTCCGCTGCCACTGCGCTTGGTGGTGAAGAATGGGACGAAGAGCGACTGGCGGTTCTCGGCAGGTATAGGCAGTCCGTCGTTGCCCATAAACAGACTTATGCGGCTGCTCTGCTTGGCATCAGGAATTTCTTCAAGAACAATCTTTGTGGCATCAGCCTCGGCAGCGTTCTTTGCCAGATTCATAAGCACTTGGCGCAACATTCCGGCATCGGCGCGAACCTTCAGACCGTGGGGCAGATTTATTTCCCATTGCAGTTGCGGATAAGCCTTGCTTAGGTCGTCGGCAATCTTGTTAAGTTCAACCACGGCAAGAACGGGCTTTTCGAGTTCCGACATCTTGCGGTAGTTGGTAACAAACTCGCTAAGGTGGCGCGATGTTTCGTAAATGGCCGTTATGCCGTCTTCGAGCGGCGTGCCCTTAACGTCGGGGCGGCTCATGAGCGACTGGCTTATGCTGGTTATGGGAGCCGTGGCGTTCATCATCTCGTGCGTCAGAACCCTTGTAAGGCGTTCCCACGATTCAACCTCGTTCTGGTTTATTTGCTGGCGGATGGTTTCGCCCAGATGGTTCAGAGCCTCTTGCATGGCGCGTTCTCCCGAGAACATTCCGCTTGTCGGCATCCTGAAGGTGAAGTCGCGGTTGCGAATTGCCTCCTGCATAAGGTGCGCACGCAGTTTAAGCATACGCTGGTGCATGAAGAACGCCGCGAACAGCGCAACGAGGATTATTGCGATAGAGATGTATTGCCACGTCATAGTCTTTTCATTTTGTTGTAGAGAGTCTGGCGTGTGATGCCCAGAAGTTCGGCCGCCTGAGTGAGGTTGCCGTGGCAGTGGTCGATGGTGCGGCGTATGTGTTCCTTCTCCATCTCGTCGAGGCTTACGATTTCGTTCTTCATGTCGAGCACATCTTTCAGTTTGTGGATAAGTTCGTCGTTGTCCCACGGCTTGGTTATGAAGTCCGACGCGCCGTTCTTCAGACCCTTTACAGCCAGATTTACATCGGCATAGGCGGTGAGCAGAACGACGGGCGTTTCGGGGTGCTGCTTCCTGATGGCTCTGAGCCAGAACAGCCCCTCGTTGCCGTTGTTTACGCCAAGCGTGAAGTTCATGTCGAGCACAACAAGATCGATGGGTTGCTGTGCCATTAGTTTAAGAATGTCATCGGGCTGAGTGGTTGTTAGTATCAGCTCGAAGGTTGAATCCAGAAGATAGCGCATGGCTGTCAGGATTGCAGTGTTGTCATCGACAATCAAAATAGTTCCGTACTTGTTCATGGCTGTAAAATTACTAAGATTTGTAAAAAAATCATACGGGCGAGTGTCTAAAATTTAGACGTTCTGCCTCTGGGCGTGTTAAAATGCTTGGCACGAAGCCTATTAGCCTATAAATTTGCGTCAGAAAAACAAAAAATGAGTATGAAACGAACCTTGATTATATTACTTGCTTTTGCCGCTGCACACGTTGGTAAGTCTGCCGGACAGACTCCGTGGACCATGCAGCAGTGCATGCAATATGCCGTAAAGCACAATCACGAAGTAAGGCGCACGGAACTCGAACTCGACAACCGCAAGGCAGACAAGACCGCAGCCATCGGCAACTTTCTGCCTTCGGTTGGGGCGAGCGTGGGGGCGCAGTACAACTTTGGCCGCGCCATCAATCCCGAGACAAACGGCTATACCGATGTGAGCACCTTCTATAACGAATATTCGCTGTACGCATCGCTTCCGGTGTTCGACGGATTCAGCCGCCTGCACGCGCTGAAGGCTGCCGAGGCAAGCAGGCTGATGGGGCATCAGGCTTTGCGTCAGCAACAGAATGAGACCGCGCTGAGCGTTCTGCAAGCCTTCACGAGCGTGGCTTATTACGAAGGACTGGTTAAGATGGCTGCTGAGAAGGTTGCCGAGACCGAACTCCTGCTGAAGCAGACGCAGATTCTTGAAGAAGTGGGACGCAAGAGCCATACCGATGTTGTGCTGGTTGAATCGCAGAAAGCCGAGGCCGACTACGAACTCATCCGTCAGCAAAGCCTCTACGCATCGGCTCTTCTCGAACTGAAGAAGGAGATGGCTTTTCCCGTTGCCGATTCGCTCTTGCTCGATGTGCAGACAACAAAGACCGATGAGGCTGTTCTCTCGGGCATCATGCTAAACGATGAGGAGCACGCCGCCCTTCAGCAGGCACGATACAAGATTACGGCATCGAAACACGAATGGCGTCAGGCTCGCGCAGCAATAATGCCAACGCTGTCGGTAGGTGCAGGCATCGGAACAACATACTACAAAACGCTTCGCGCTGCCAATACAGCCGCCTTCAGCAGTCAGTTTAAAAACAACATGGGCGAGTATGTTGGCTTAACGCTCAGTATACCTCTCTTCAGCCGGTTGCAGTCGGCAATGGGCATCCGCCGCGCAAAAAACAACTACAAGATGGCTTGCGAGGCCTACGAGCAGAAGCATCTGGAACTCGAAAAACTGAGTAGGGAGGCTTGGCAAGACTGGCAAGGCTACATAAAGCAGACGATGCAGATGGAGAAGAAAGTCGAGGCCGACAGTATGGCATATCAACTTACGCGCCGGCAGTTTGAGGAAGGACTGAGCACCGCCATCGACCTTCACACAACATCGGCAGAACTGCTGAAATCGAAGGCAACGCTTCTGCAATGCCGACTGATGACTATGGTTAAGGAACAATTAGTTAAATATTATAGAGGAGAAACAATATGGACAGAGCAATAGAGAAAACTAAGAAGCAACGGATTCTTAAATATTGGCCTTATGCTGCTGGCGGCGCAGTGCTGCTTGCAATTGTGGGCTGGCTCATTTTCGGCAATCATGCCTCTACGCTGAAAGTAGACAGAAACGATTTGACAATCAGCGAGGTGCGCCGCGACGAGTTTAAGGACTACGTTCGCACCAACGGACAGGTATTGCCAATTCAGGTGGTTCAGATTTCGCCCGAAGAAGGCGGCATCGTACTCGAAAAGGTGGTTGAGGAAGGCGCAATGGTCAAGAAAGGCGATGTAATTGTGCGCCTTAGCAACTCGAACCTCGACCTACAGATTCTGAATGCCGAGGCCGAACTTGCCGAGAAGCAGAATCTTCTGCGCAACACTCAGGTTGCCATGCAACAAGACCGACTGAACAACCAGACGGAGAAGGCACAGCTTGACATGGACACTCAGCGCAAGAAGCGCGCCTACGAGCAGAACAAGCGTCTCTTTGCCGAGAAACTGATAAGCCGCGAGACTTACGTCCAGTCGCAGGAAGACTATCAGCTTTCTACCAAGAAGCACTCGCTCATAAGCAAGCGACTGAAGCAGGACAGCATATACCGCAGCGTTCAGATGGACCAGATGGAAGACAACCTTCAGAATATGCGCCGAAACGTTGTGATGGTTCGCCAGCGCAAAGACAAACTCGAGATACGCTCTGCCATCGACGGCGAACTTGGTCTGCTCGATGTTGAACTGGGGCAGAGCATACAGCCGGGGCAGAAGATTGGTCAGCTCAACGACCTCTCAGCCTACAAGGTTGAGGCTATGATTGACGAGCATTACATCGACCGCGTTCGTCAGGGCTTGACGGCAACATTCAGCCGTGGCGATAAGACATTCCAACTTGTTGTACGCAAGGTTTATCCCGAGGTGCGCGACGGCAAGTTCCGCTGCGACTTTGTGTTCAAGGGCGAGCGTCCCGAGAACATCCGCACCGGTCAGACATACTACATCGACCTCGAACTCGGTCAGCCCGAGCAGGCAGTCATCGTTCCTCGCGGAACATTCTTCCAAAGCACCGGCGGACAGTGGATTTTCGTGCTCGACAAGGGCGGAGCAAAAGCCTATCGTCGACAGATTCGTGTAGGCCGTCAGAATCCGCAGTTCTACGAGATTCTTGAGGGACTGGAGCCGGGCGAGCGCGTGGTTACAAGCGGTTACGAGGCATTCAAAGACAACGAAGTTTTAGTAATAAAGTAAATAATACCATGAATATTTTCAGAAGTCTGATATATATGGCGCGCCGTTTCAAGATGGCAACCGCGCTAAATTTCATAGGGCTCACGGTGGCATTTTCTGCCTGCTACCTGTTCCTTACGCAAGTGATATACAATCATTCGTACAACAAGTGTCTGAAGGATTCGGAACGCCTTTATCGCGTTGAGTTCCGCGACATCTTCGAAGAAGGCCGATGGGAGGCACACACCTCCCGAATGGTTGCCGACGAACTGGCTACGTTGCCACAGGTAGAGGGCATGGCATTGCTTCAGTGTTGGCTCAGCGAGTGGAGATTCAAGAATAATGAAACCGATGTAAAGTTTGGAATATGCAATGTAAGCAACGATGCCATCTCTATTCTTGCTCCGCGGCTTATTGACGGCAGGCTGAACTGGAAGGAAGGCGACACGAAAGGCCTGATTATTCCGGCTTCGGTTGCATTGAATTATTTCGGCTCTATTCGGGTTGCAGGGCGTTGTATGCGCGATCTGAAGGACAGTATCCCCGTAATCGGCGTTTACGAGGATATGCCCGAAAACTGTTCTTTAAGTAATTGCATCTATCGCAATCTTGGCGACGAGAACAAAGACAACGTAAACAACTGGAACTATACGTGCTACATTAAATTGAAGGAAAATGTTGATACTGTAGGACTCAACGCAACTCTTGGCAAGGCCGTAACCGCGAAGATTGACGAGAAAATGAAGGCTCTTGGCGGACAAGGAATGTCAGACTCCGACGGACAGAACAGAGAATTGAAAATCCGGCTTACGCCTGTTGGCAAAACGTGGTTCTCGGGACTCGATCTTGTGCTAGATAAGGGCAACCGCACGGTAGACTGGATTCTGCAACTGGCGTGCCTGCTGGTAATCATCATTGCATCCATCAACTTCCTTAACTTTACGCTGGCAGAAAGTCCGATGCGCATAAAGAGCGTAAACACGTGCATGGTGCTGGGCAACAGCAAATCGGTGTTGCGAATGGGCTTGGTTGGCGAAACGGTGGTTACATCATTCTTGGCATTCGTGTTTGCTGCTGTGCTTGTTTATCTGCTCTCGCAGTCACCGGTGGCTCACGGACTTCTTTCGGGCGACATCTCGCTTGGCGGCAACATACTACTTCTGCTTGCTATGGCTGTCGTGTCGGTTGTTGTAGGCATCGTTGCCGGAATGTATCCAGCCTATTATGTCACATCGTTCCAGCCGGCCTTGGTGCTGAAAGGCTCTTTCGGACTCACCCCGAAGGGACGTAAACTGAGAACTGCGCTGCTCTGCCTGCAATTCGTAATCACATCGGTAATGATGGTCTACATCGGAATTCTTCAGCAGCAGATTCATTACATATTCCATTCAGACTACGGATTCAGCAAAGACGAGATTCTGCAAGCAAACGTGTGGGATGTGATAGACAAGAGCGATGCCTTGCGCTCTGAACTGATGCGGCTTACTGGCGTGAAGAATGTGAGCTACTCGCAGTTTAAACTGGGCACCGGAGACCAGTACATGGGCTGGGGACGTGGCGACAAAGACCATTATGTAAACTTTACTTGTATGCCGGTTGACTGGCACTATTTGCGGACAATGGGCATAGAGGTGATTGAAGGACACGATTTCAACGAAAACGACAAGGATGTTTACATCATAAACGAGGCGGCGCGCAAGCAGTGGGACTGGATAGAAATGGACAAGCCTCTTCTGAAAAACGATTTGCCGGTGATAGGAGTGTGCAAAAACGTCAGATTCATGTCAACGCGTGTAGACAATAACAATATGCCAATGGCATTTCTGATTATGGGCGACGCGTTTAATGGTTGGGAAAGAAATCTGGGAACTCTTAACGTGCGCGTAGCAGCCGGCATCGACAAGATTGAGATGCGCCAAAAGATTCGTGACATCCTTATCCGCTTTGGTGCTCCGGAGGGAACCGAGGTCAAGTTCCTCGACCAAGAACTTGAACTCACATACAATGCCGAACTTAGGTTTTCTTCGCAGGTGCTTGTATTCTCGTTCATCTGCATGGTAATAACCCTTATCGGCGTGTTCTGCATGACTATGTTCGAGACCGAATACCGTCGAAAGGAGATTGGTATTCGCAAGGTAATGGGCTCATCAACCTTACAGATTCTCGTAATGCTGTGCCGCCGCTATGTGTGGCTGCTGCTGGGCAGTTTCGTTGTTGCCGCACCGCTGGCGTGGTACATAGGCAACGAGTGGCTTCAGGACTTTGCCGAACGAACTCCGATATACTGGTGGATATTCCTTGTGGCTCTGCTGCGCATTGCCCTCGTAACCATCGGCACGGTGGTTGTTCAGAGCTGGCGCGTTGCCAACGATAATCCTATCAATAGCATAAAGAACGAATAAGAAGATGAAAAGTTATCTGAAATTTCTGCAACGCCACAGGTTGTTTACCTTGATAAATATCGTGGGGCTGTGTCTGTCGATGGCTTTCTTGCTGCTGTTGGGCGACCTCATCTACCGACAGACATCCGTAGAGAACTACCAGACGCGTGCAGACCGCACCTTTGTCGTTGGCAACGAGGAATTTATGATGTCAAACTTCCGGGTGGGGCAGAAGTTGCAGGACCGTTTTCCTGAAATAGAAGACTGGTGCTCCGTTTCCGGCTTGGAGATGTCATTCACCATAAAAGGGCAGGAGGTTAACACTAAGATGCTCCTCACTGCCCCTAACTTCTTCGAGTTCTTCGACTACAAACTGCTCACGGGCGATAAGCAGAAGGTGCTCAGCGCGCCTAATCAGATGGTGGTAAGCAAGAAGTTTGCCCAGCGTTACTGGCCTGAAGGCGAGGCGGTAGGCAAAGAGGTTGTATTGACTTTGGACGATGAAAAGGATGCAGACAAGCATATCACCTATACCGTTAGCGGTGTGATGGACGATTTCGACCGTTCTGTCATCCCCGAAACGTATGAATGTGTGGTAAACCTCGAGAATCTGCGCCAACTTCATTCTTCGGCATACGTCGAGAGCATGAATAATGCTGCCAGTTGCGTGCTGTTTCTGATGGAGCGTGAGGGCTGCGACCTGCGAAGTAAAATCACCGAAATGCGCGACTATCTGAAGACCTTTTTCTGGCTCTATCAGATAGATGTCGTGAAGAAACTTACGCTCACTCCGCTCTCTACACTCTATTATGATGCCAAAGATTGCTCGTTTGAGGGCGACGACCTTAATCACGGCAGCCGCGAGATGGCTCATCTCTATGTGGTAATAGCCCTGTTGGTCCTGGTGTTTGCCATCTTCAACTATGTTAATCTTAGTGTGTCGCTCACCACGGAGCGTTCTAAGGAGATGGCCACACGACGGCTGCTGGGGCTGTCGCGGTTGCAAGTATTTGCCAAACTGATTGGCGAAAGCATCCTCTTTACAGCTATTGATTTCGTTATAGCCTATCTTATTGCGCTTGCCATGCAAGACAAGGCAATAGAGATGTCTAATTGTTCGCTCGATTTGCTGAAGGATACGGGCATTGTTACCATCGCTGCCATTCTGCTCGGTATCATTTTTGTAGGCTCGCTGGCTGGTTTCGTGCCTGCCACGATACTCAGCGGCTATCAGCCTATCGACATCGTTCGCGGAACGTTCCGTCGCCGTGTGCGCCAGCGCTGGAGTCATGTGCTTATGGTGTTGCAGGCAGTCTTCGCCATCGTGATGCTTACGGTTACGCTTCTGCTAAACAGCGGCATCCGCGAAAGGATGAACCAGCCGTTGGGCTACGACATCGACAATATTCTTGAAACATGGGGCATCGGTGAACTCAACGAAAGTCAGCGTCTGACATTCCGCAGCAAATTGCTTGCCATGCCAGAGGTTGAGGCCGTCGGTTTCGGCTATGGCACGCCTGTTGATGGCCTTGAGAATAATACGACTACTGCCGATGACGGAACGGTTGTCAGTATACGGTATCTGATAGGCGACAGTTGCTTCTTTAACATCCTGAATATCCATCCGGAGAGGACCTATGCAGACGGTGGAGTTGGTGTAAATCACCAGTTGCTACGGCAATTCGGCAAGCGCGATGACGAACGGGAAATTTTAATTTCAAGAGGAAATATGAATATTAAAGTGTCGGCCGTTTATCCCGATTTGGTATATCAGAATGTAATGGAAGAAGCGGAGCATCCAACGCCTTACTTATTTATGAAGTCGGATGAATTCCGTGACAATGCCGATGATTATGTTAGCAATAACTACGGACGGCCTCGAATGGCTCTTGTGAAATATCATGGCGACCGCAAGAAGGTTGAGGAGGCGATGGCCTGTCTGCTGAAGGAACTGACAGGCTCTGCAACAACCGAGACAAACCTGCTGAACCAGAAACACCGTGAGTGGTACGAAGAATACGAGCGATTCCTCAGCGTGCTAACCGTCTTTACGGCGGTTGCCCTGCTTATTGCCGTGCTCGGTCTGATGGCAATGAACAGTTATTTTGTAGGTCAGCGCCGGCGTGAGATTGCCATTCGCCGCGTCTTTGGGGCAGAGATTAGTGGCATCACCCTGCGTTTGCTCTTTACCGTAGTCGTTCAATCAGTATTCGCCATAGTAATTGCCATTCCGCTTTCGTATTGGTTGGCTCCAATGGTTGGCAGTATTTCAGGACTTGCAATAACTATGGAGTTCATGCCGTTGCTGCTTTCTCTTGTCATAGTGCTCGCCGTTAATCTGTTTACCGCAGCATTTCAAGGCTGGCGCGCTGCCAACGAAAATCCTGTTGAATATATTAAAAACGAATAAAAGAATATGAAAAGTTATTTCAGATTTCTGTCGAGAAACAAACTTTACACGCTCATAAACGTTGCGGGGCTTGTGGTTTCGCTAATGTTCATTATTCTGATGGGCGACTACACCTGGCGCCAGTTCACGATCGACTCGTGGCATAAGAATGCCGACCGGATTGTGCTGGTAGGCGATGAGAGCAATTTCTTTATGTGGCCACAGGCTGCCGCCGATATCAAGGCGATGTGCCCTGAGGTGGAGCAGACTTGCTGTGTGATGAGTCAGAGTGGAAAAATCAAATATGGCGACCGTGTGGTGGAAGATGGCGACGACAAGAGTACGATCATGCTGGCCGACTCTACTTTCTTCAACTTCTTCGACTATGAACTCGTGCAGGGCAACAGGCGTACAGCACTTGACAAGCCCGATAAGTGTGTCATCACCGAGCGACTGGCCAAGCGCTTGTTTGGCGATAAGAACCCTATGGGTGAATCAATACAGATAACTGGTGAACGCCACGTGCGTATCGGGCACGACGACCCTTACGACAGTACGCTGGTCTATACTGTTAGTGCGATTGCAAAGGACTTTGATCATACCGTACTGCCTAACGAGACGCAGATTATCGTGAGCATGCAGCGCTATCCGCAGGTGATGGGCTATCAGCTCGAGAATTACACAGCGACCTATGGTCCCAATGGTGCTAGTAAGGTATTCTTCATGCTGCACCCAGGCACCAATCTCGATAGCAAGAAGTCTGTTATTGCCGATTATCTGGATAAGAATTACTATGGTAAGTGGGAGGCTAAAAAACTGACTTTCACGACACTCAAAGACATTATGTTTGCACCACAGAATGATGGAGCGGGCATGCAGAAGGGTGATAAGTCGCGACTTCGCATCCTGTTGGCTGCCGTGCTGGCCATCCTCTTCTTTGCCATCAGCAACTACATCAACCTGACGGTTGCCAACACAGGCTTCCGTGCCAAGGAGATGGCCACCCGCAAACTCTTTGGTAGCAGTCAGAACGATATCTCACTGAAACTGATTGCCGAATCAACCTTGATGGTTGCCATCTCGTTTGTCGTCGGTCTGGCGCTGGCCTTCGCCTTCCAGGATGATGCTGTAGAATTGTTCAAGGGCAAGATCGACCTCTATGGTGACATCAGTCTGGGTACCGTCAGTGTCTGCATCGCTTTTATCCTGTTGGTGGGTATTATATCAGGCATCATGCCTTCATGGCAGCTCTCGCGCTTCCAGCCTATCGACATCGTCAAGGGCAGTTTCCGCTATCGCTCCAAGATGGTGTTGGGCAAGATCTTTATCATTCTGCAGAATGTGGTAACCGTGGTGATGCTTACATCGGCACTTGTCATCTGGTTGCAACTGAATCATCTGATTTATGCGCCGCTGGGCTACAACACAGAGCATCTGTTTGTGATCAACGCTCCCGATGGCAAACATCAAACTGTGAGAAATCTTTTGGAGAAGATGCCTTTTGTGGAGAAAATCGGTATGTTCGAGAATACCTCGCTGGCGACAGGTAGTTGCAGTATGCAAAGTGTTACGCGTAACGATAAATCGGTGATTCTCTTCTTATTAGACCTTGACAAAACGGCCTACGACCTTTATGGGCTTAAGAAAAAGAAAGACTATGGACAGACCAGCGACGGCTACTATCTGACGGAAGAAGCTATGCGCCAAATGGAATATACGGACACCACCACACAGACTGTCTGGAATAAGCCTATCGCAGGTGTGCTTTTCGATATTCATCGTACCAATGTGTTGCAAGGTGTTGAGCCTTTTGTTATCCAATTCAAGGATTCGTTCAACTATCCTTCGTACTTGGTGAAGACCAATGGCGACAAGCAAGCCAAGACGGCTTTCCTCAACATGATGAGGGAACAAGGGGTGCCTGAGGCTGATCTTGAGTGGAATGTGCAGTCGCTCGAGGAGAGTGTGGCCGAGACCTTCTCTGACCAACGTAACACGTTGAAGATCATCTCGCTCTTCACCATCATCGCCATCGTGATTTCTATCCTGGGCTATATCGGCATGTCGCTCTTCTTCATCCGTCAGCGACAGAAGGAGATTGCTATCCGCAAGATTATGGGCGGCACATCGCACGAGGTAATGCTGCTTATGCTGCGCACGTTCTGCGCGCCGCTGCTTGTCTCGTTTGTCATCGCCGTTCCGCTGTCGTGGTACATCATGAACGATTGGCTGTCAAACTTCAGTTATCGCATTGCGCTTAGTCCGTGGATGTTTGCGGCAACCTGCACGTTCGCCCTCGTAGTGGCTGTTCTCTCCGTAGGAATACAGATTGTAAAAGCCGTGCGCACCAACCCGGTAGAGAGCATAAAGACAGAGTAACAGACGGCGAGTGTAAAAAAATCATACACAGAATTGTATAAAGTTTAGACATACAGCCTCTGGCTCATGCAAAAAGTTTGCAGATATAGGTAAATAGCCGTATTCTTGCAGCATAAATAAAAACATATCAAATTATGAAGGCGTTACAATCTCTCAATCAACGTGGTCGGCACAACTGGATTAATATTCTTTGTCTGGCGGTAGGTCTGGCTATTGGTATTGCATGGATAGGCAAGACAGGCTTTGAGCAATCGTTGGATAAGTTCCTTGGAACGAGCAACCATGTCTGTGTGCTTTACGAGAAGGTGGTTAGCGATGGCGAATATCAGCATTACCTACGTTGTCGCATTCCGCTGAATCCGTGGATGCTTGCGGCAGCCTGCGCCTCACCATTCGTCATGGTGCTCCTTTCCGTAGGGGTATTGATAAAAAACGATTAACAGAAAATATCGAATATGAACGTTTTACAATCTCTCAATCAGCGTGGTCAGCACAATTGGATAAAGATTCTTTGTCTGGCTGTTGGCTTGGCTACCGGTATTGTATTGATAGGAAAGGCTGGTTTTGAGCAGTCGTGGGATAAGTACTTTGATACGAGCGACCGCATCTATGTGGTTTACGAAGATGTGATTCGCGATGGCGAGTATCAGCATTTCGCACAGGTATCGGGTGCTGTTGCCCACGGTATGAAACGCTACTGCCCGCAGATTGAGGCAGCCACGCGTTACACGGGCTTTGGCTGGGACTTGCCACTGGTTACCGAAGACGACAAGCGCATTCGCACCAACTTCTTCTTTGCCGACAGTTGCTTCTTCGATGTGTTTCCCTTCCGTATTCTGGCAGGCAATCCAAAGAAGGTACTCAGTCAGTCTAACTACTGCATGATTCCTCAGTCTATGGCAGAGAAAATGGGTGGCGATGTGGTTGGTAAGAAGGTTTACTACAACAAACGTGGCAATCTGGCATTGACAATAGGCGGCATCTACGAGGATATTCCGCTAAACAGCCGACTTCACGACTTGGAGGTACTGGTATCGATGCCTACGCTTCCACAGATGACTTGGGATGGACGAGAAAACTGGGTGGGTAACGACCGCTATTTGGGCTATGTGCGTCTTGCCAAAGGCATCACCCCCGACGACTTGAAACAGCAGATTCAGAAGATGAAACACGACAATCTGCCTGTAGAAGAACTGAAAAAGGCAGGTACTGATTTTGACTACTCTCTGCGCCCGTTGGCAGACGATCACACACATGACGATGCCACACGCCGTATGATATGGATTGTATCGTTGCTGGCTGTGGTACTTATTGGCTGTGCCGTTTTGAACTATCTGTTGCTGGTGGTAGGTGGCATCAGTCTAAGGGCTCGCGAGATGGCTGTGCACCGTTGCTATGGCGCTGAGGCTCATAACATCTACGGTCGCGTGATGGTAGAGAGTGTTGTTCATCTGCTTCTGTCATTGGTGCTGGCAGGCATATTGCTGTTCATCTTCCAAGATACCATCAATGAACTCACAGGTATGCCTCTCTTGGTTATTCTTACTACGGGCAATAATATATGGTTCATCGCCCTTACCTGTTTGGTGGTGTTTATTATCACAGGAGTGATTCCGGGATGGGCTTACACCCACATTCCTATGACCGCCGCCTTTAAGCATTACAACCATTCTCACCGTTCGTGGAAAATGATGTTGTTAGGCTTGCAGTTTGCTTCGGCAACCTTCCTTTTCGTTCTGTTGCTGGTGGTAGGTCGCCAGTATCAGCTTATGGTGAACGATAATCCCGGTTACGACTATTCTACCTTGGCAGATTTAGATACCCGTGAGCTCTCGCTGCCGCAGACACGACTTGTTGTTTCCGAACTCAAGAAAATGTCAGGCGTTAAAGGTGTTACAACATCTTATGCCTACTTGCCCGAGAGACAGAGTGGCGATAATATCCTCCTGCCCGGCGATGTCAAAGAGTACATGAATGTTGCCGACCTGTTTGATGTTGGCGACGCCTACTTCGAGGTGATGGGTATCCCCGTGATTGCCGGTCGCACGTTTACCGAGCAGACCGACACCATGCGCGAGGCGATGGTAAGTCGTAAGTTCGAGGAGAAGATGAAGCAACTGGCTGGCTGGGATCAGGCAGTTGGCAAGCAGGTCATCTGCACGTCTTACAGCGGACCTTATACCATCGTTGGAGTGTTCGACGATCCGCGCATAGGCAGTATCACCAATCCCGATACTCGCCCAAGCATCTGCTTCTACGACCGTAGTATGAAGCACGCCCACCATATCACCGTACGTTTCAATGATATGGATGCGCTCGATGCCGCCAACAAACGCTTGCACGAACTCATTCCCGATAATCCCGAAATAGCCATACGTCCATATACCATGCTGATGACGCAGCTCTATACCGATGCGCAGCGTTTCCGCAGTACCGTGATGATTGGTGGGCTGGTGGCGTTGATTATCGCCCTGATTGGACTTGTTGGTTATCTTATTGGCGAGATGGCACGCCGACAGAAGGAGATTGCCGTCCGCAAGGTGAATGGTGCCCAAATCGTCGACGTGCTGCGGCTCTTTATCCGCGATATTCTGCGCTTGGCTTTGCCGGCTGTTGTTGTCGGTGCCGTTGGTGGCAGGTATGTGTCGCGCTTATGGTTAGAGCAGTTCTGCGAGAAGGCTGTTCTGTCGCCAATACTCTTCGTGCTCTGCGCTCTGGCAGTAGTGGCGGTTATCCTCTCGGTGGTTTGCATAGGCTGCTATCGTGTGGCTGTTGGCAATCCTGTTGATTATCTCAAGAACGAATAAATAGTGAAATAATAATTTGTAAAATAATCGAATAATCTTATGATACAGTTAGAAAACATTCAGAAGGTGTTCCGCACTGAAGAGGTGGAAACCGTAGCATTGGGCGGCGTATCGCTCGAAGTAAAGAAAGGCGAGTTTGTGGCTATCATGGGTCCTTCGGGCTGTGGAAAGTCAACATTGCTTAATATCCTCGGGTTGCTCGACAATCCTACCAGCGGACAGTATCTGCTCGACGGTCAGGAGGTAGGCTCGTTAAAAGAGAGCCAGCGCACCAAGGTCAGAAAAGGTCAGATAGGCTTCATCTTCCAGAGCTTCAATCTTATAGACGAACTTAACGTTGAGGAGAACGTGGAGCTTCCGCTCACTTATCTCGGCGTTCCAAAGAAAGAACGCAAACAGCGTGTCGACGAGGTGTTGCGCCGAATGGCTATAAGTCACCGCGCGCATCATTTTCCGCAGCAACTGTCGGGCGGACAGCAGCAGCGCGTTGCCATTGCCCGTGCAGTGGTTATGAACCCAAAGCTGATTCTTGCCGATGAGCCTACGGGTAACCTCGACTCAAAGAACGGACTGGAGGTTATGCAGCTCCTTACCGAACTTAACCAAGAGGGCACAACCATCGTTATGGTTACGCACTCTGAGCGCGATGCCGGATATGCACAGCGCACCATCAGTCTGCTCGACGGACAGGTGGTTCCTGAGGTAAGACTCTGAAAATTGAAATAACTTATACTTGATTTTGTGAGGCGGACAAAGTGATTTGTTTGCCTCGTTTTTTGCGCGCTGTGAATTAGAAAAAGAGAGTTGAAACTTAGGGAAAATTGAAAAAGGCTGGAATTCAGAATTGACAATTCACAGTTGACAATTGACAATGAATAATTCAAAATTCATAATTCACTGCTGAGGATTTATAACGGACAATTTCGTCAGAAATTGTCCGTTTAGTATATGCTAGTAGCAAGGTAGGTCCAAGGTAGGTCCAAGGTAGGTCCAAGGTAGGTCCAAGGTAGGTCCAAG
>R24__coassemble_73_pt1 | contig 87054 bp, 68 predicted proteins | sample R24__metabat2_low_PE_011 | metagenome-assembled genome bin R24 | reverse complement strand
CTATAAAATATGTTGACTGCAAAAGAAATCAGAGAGTCATACAAGAAATTCTTTGAGAGTAAGGGGCACCTGATTGTGCCTTCTGCACCTATGGTCATAAAAGATGACCCAACCCTTATGTTTACCAACGCAGGTATGAACCAGTTCAAGGACATCATCCTTGGCAACCACCCTGCAAAGAGCAAGCGATGCGCCGACTCACAGAAGTGTCTGCGCGTTAGCGGAAAGCACAACGACCTTGAGGAGGTAGGACACGATACCTACCACCACACAATGTTCGAGATGTTGGGCAACTGGAGCTTCGGCGACTACTTCAAGAAAGAAGCTATTGAATGGGCTTGGGAGTACTTGGTAGACGTACTGAAACTCGACCCAAAGGATTTGTACGCAACTGTTTTTGAAGGCTCTGCCGAGGAAGGCTTGGAGCGCGACAACGAAGCCGCTGCCATCTGGGAGAAATTCCTTCCTAAAGACCACATCATAAACGGAAACAAGCACGATAACTTCTGGGAGATGGGCGACACAGGTCCTTGCGGTCCATGTTCAGAAATTCACATCGACTCACGTTCTGAGGAGGAGAAGGCTAAGGTTCCGGGAGCACAGATGGTAAACAAAGACCATCCGCAGGTTATCGAGATTTGGAACCTCGTGTTCATGCAGTACAACCGCAAGGCAGACCACTCTCTCGAGCCACTTCCTGCAAAGGTTATCGATACAGGTATGGGATTCGAGCGTCTGGTACGCACACTTCAGGGCAAGACATCAAACTACGATACCGACGTATTCCAGCCAATCATCAAGGTTATTGCCGAGATGGCAGGCGTTGAGTACGGCAAGGACGAGAAGAAGGACATCGCAATGCGAGTTGTTGCCGACCACCTTCGCGCCATCGCATTCTCTATTGCCGACGGTCAGCTTCCAAGCAATGCAAAGGCTGGCTACGTTATCCGCCGAATCCTTCGCCGTGCCGTTCGCTACGGCTACACATTCCTCGGACAGAAGAAGGCATTCATGTACAAGCTTCTGCCTACCCTCATCGCAGAGATGGGCGATGCTTATCCAGAACTTCCTGCACAGAAGGAGATTATCTCTCGCGTAATGCAGGAGGAGGAAGAGTCATTCCTTCGCACACTTGAGACAGGTATCAAACTGCTCGACGGCGTTATCAGCGATACAAAGAAGGCTGGCAAGACCGAGATTGACGGTGTTCAGGCATTTACTTTGTTCGATACATTCGGCTTCCCTCTCGACCTTACAGAACTTATCTGCCGCGAGAACGGAATGACCGTTGACGAAAACTCTTTCAACGCCGAGATGCAGAAGCAGAAGGAGCGCGCCCGCAACGCAGCATCTGTAGAGACTGGCGACTGGGTTACTCTGAAAGAAGGCGAAACAGAATTCGTTGGATACGACTATACCGAATACGAATGTAACATTCTGCGCTACCGTCAGGTAACTCAGAAGAAGCAGACATTCTTCCAGATTGTTCTCGACAAGACTCCTTTCTACGCCGAGATGGGTGGTCAGGTTGGCGACAGCGGTGTTCTTTGCAGCGCAGACGAGACAATCGAGGTTATCGACACAAAGAAGGAGAACAACCTGCCAATACATATCGTTAAGAAGATGCCGGCTAACCCTAACGCACCTTTCATGGCATGTGTAGATGTTGACCGTCGTCATGCTAGCGAGGCAAACCACACAGCTACTCACCTTCTCGACAAGGCTTTGCGCGAGGTTCTCGGCACACACGTTGAGCAGAAGGGTTCATACGTTTCGCCAGAGGCTCTGCGCTTCGACTTCTCTCACTTCCAGAAGGTTACAGACGAAGAACTTCGCGAGGTTGAGCGCAAAGTTAACGAGGCAATCAGAGAGAACATCAAACTCGAAGAGTTCCGCGACACTCCAATCGAGGAGGCTAAGAAGCTCGGCGCAATCGCCCTCTTCGGCGAGAAGTACGGCGACAAGGTCCGCGTTGTAAAGTTCGGCGATTCTGTTGAGTTCTGCGGTGGTGTTCACGCATCGGCTACAGGCCGCATCGGAATGTTCAAGATTGTAAGCGAAAGTTCGGTTGCAGCAGGCGTGCGCCGTATCGAGGCTATCACAGGCAGCAAGGTCGAGGATTTGCTCTACAAGATTGAGGACACAATGAAAGATTTGCGTGCTTTGTTCAACAACGCACCAGACCTTACCGTTGCCATCAAGAAGTATATCGACGAGAACGCAGGCTTGAAGAAGCAGGTAGAGACATTCGTAAAGGAGAAAGCCGCTTCAGCAAAGCAGGAACTCATCAGCAAGGCTGTAGACAAGAACGGCATCAAGGTTATCAGCGCAGTTCTTCCTTTGCCAGCCGATGCTGTGAAGGATCTTGCCTTCCAGATTCGTGCCGAGGTTGAGAACTCTGTATTTGCCGTAGGTAGCCTTTCTGACGGCAAGCCAATGCTTACAGTTGCTATCAGCGACAATCTTGTAAAGGAGAACGGTCTGAACGCTGGTCAGATGGTTCGCGAAGCAGCCAAGTTGATTCAGGGCGGCGGTGGCGGTCAGCCTCACTTCGCAACAGCCGGCGGTAAGAACGCCGATGGATTGCAGGACGCTGTAACAAAACTGGCTGAATTGGTTAAGTAACTTTTGTTTTTTCCATAAATGAGAAAGAGCCGTGGCAGACTTCAACGTTTGTCACGGCTCATCTCGTATCAGAGCACCTGCTCCTTTGCCCAGTTTACCAGAAATAGTTTTTCGGTGGCGCGCGTGAAAGCCGTGTAAAGCCATCTGAAATAATCGGGCGTAAGCATCTCCTCGGTCATATAGCCTTGGTCAACATACACGCAGCTCCATTGTCCGCCCTGCGCCTTGTGGCACGTTACGGCATAGGCATATTTAATCTGTAGGGCGTTGAAATATTCGCTCTTGCGCATCTCCTTCAGCTTGTCGCTCTTCAGCGGAATGTCGTTGTAATCCTCGAGCACGGCGTTGAAGAGTTTTTCCTGCTCGTCGGGAGTGAGCGATGGCGATTCGCTGCAAAGCGTGTCGAGAAGCACGGTGGCACTCAGTTCCTCGTTGTTGCGGTCGGGCAACTCAATCTCGACATCGGCAAAGCGGAAGCCGTACAAATCCCTCACCCTTCGATATCTTCTCAGGATGGCAATCTCGCCGTTGGCTATGAAGTTGTCTTTCTGAGTCCAGAAATAGTTGTTCTTGGCAATCATCAGCATATCGCCCGATGCGAGTTCGTCCTCGTAGTCGAGAACCGTCTTTCTTATTCCTTGATTATAGATGTTGGCACGCTTGTTTGAGCGCGTTATCACGATGGTGTCGTCGAGCCCATACTTGTGATAGTTCTCTGCCAGACTCTCTATAAGCTGGTCGCCGCGCACGTTTACGATGTCGGCAAAGCCCTCGAACTTTATCTTCGGAAGCGACATTCCGCCGCCGTCGGCAACAATCTGCCTAAGGCGCGTTGCGTTCCACAAAATTCCGCCGCCGTTCTTCTGGCGCACAACATCGCTCAGTTCTGCGCTGTACACCTGCAATCCGTACGAGCCTACGACATGAGCGTCGAGCGCAGGCGATTCGCTCTCGCCCACCGGCGGAAGCTGGGCTGTATCGCCTACCAGAAGCATCCGGCACGACTGACCGTTGTAGATATATTTTATCATATCGTCTAAAAGCGCGCCCGAGCCGAACTGCGACGTGGCAGACTGCGCCCGCGATATCATCGAAGCCTCATCTATAATGAAAAGCGTATTCTTGTGCAGATTGTCGTTAAGCGAGAATCTGCCGCCGTCGGCATCGAGCACCTGCTGGCGGTAAATCTTGCGGTGAATGGTGAAAGCTGGGCGTTCGGCATGGAGGGCAAACACCTTTGCAGCCCTTCCCGTAGGGGCAAGGAGCATCACCTTTACGCCCATCGCCTCGAGCGCCTTTACGAGTGCCGAGATAAGCGTTGTCTTACCTGTTCCGGCATATCCGTTAAGAATGAACGCACTCTCGTCATCGCCGCTGCGCAGGAATTCGGCCAACTTTTTTATTACATTTTCCTGCTGAAAAGTTGGCTGGTATAAAAATTTTTCTTTAATTTGAAGCGCTATTTGGATATTATTGTCCATATACAATTAAAAAGTCAGCCGAAAAATCGGTGTTTTAATAAATTTATCTTATTTTTGCGGTACGAATATAAACAATAAAATTAACATAACATTATGAAAACTGTTTTTAATGTCATTCTGGTTCTCTGCGTTGCAGGATTAGCATACGTCAGCTACCAGAGCATCAAGGCTCCTATCGAATTCAGCGAGACAAAGGATCTGAGAGAGAAAGCGATTATCAAGAAACTTATTGATATCCGTAGTGCAGAAGTTGCATGGGCCGAGGCTCACAACCGTCACTATACAGCGGATTTCGACTCACTAATCGATTTCGTAAAGAACGCCAAGACTAAGGAAATCAAGAAGGAAGGCGTTCTTTCAGACGAGCAGCTTGAGGCAGGAATGACAGAGGAGAAGGCTGTTAAGTTGGGTCTCATCAAGCGTGATACAATGATCGTTTCAGTTGCTGAGAACCTTAAGATTAAAGACATCGACAATTTGGCTGAGGTTCCTTACGGAAACGGCAAGAAGTTCAACTTGAAGACTGGTCAGCAGTACAACTCAAAGACTGAGACTACTCTTTACTTGTTCCAGTGCGACATCGATTATGACACATACTTGAGCGGTCTTAACGATTCAGAGCTTAACGCATTGAAGAACAAGGCTGAGAAGGGAGGCAAGTTTGCAGGCCTTAAGGTTGGTGACGTAGAATCTCCAAATAACAATGCAGGTAACTGGGAGTAATAACATTACAGCATATAGTCTATCCATCCGCCTTTCAGCGGATGGATTTTCTTTTTTTCTACACACACCTTCGCAAGAGGATTCGTTCACTCACATTCAGTATGCCACAAAATCGACCATCTCGATTACAGCAAACCTGAAGAACGCCTTCCAGAGCGAAGATGTGCTGAAACGCGACTACCAGAGGGTTAACATTATCCTCTGCGATTCGAGATACACCATCATTCCAGTAGAAGAATTCGACGAGGATAAGGCTGAAGAGATATTCTGCTACAACTATCCCGAAGAGACAGGAACAATGGTGATGCACAACGTACTGCCAAAAAACAAGGCGGTAATACTGTTCTCGGTAGACAAGAATACGGAGCAGCTTATAAGAGAGCATCATCCAAACTGCCGTTTCTACCATCAGATGACATCGATTGCCGAGCATTTCTTCGAGAAAAGCTACGTTGGCAGCACCCTGAAGATGTTCGTCTATCAGCACGAGAGATGCAGCGACATCTTTGTGTTCGACCGCGGAAAACTTCAGTTTACCAACACTTTTCCAAACCGCGAGACCGACGACAGCATCTACTACTATCTCTACATCTGGAAACAACTCGGACTGAGCCAAGAGAACGACGAGATGCACTTGGTTGGCAACCTGCGCGACCGCAAACGGCTCTTAACCGAACTGAGAAAATATGTGAGAAAGGTTTATCTGATTGACCCGGCAATGGAGTTCGAAAATCAGAAAATAGCGGAGAAAGAGGATGTTGCATACGACGCAAAGACTCTGCTGCTCTGCACACCACAACAATAACGATTTTTTATTTATGAGAGTAATAACAGGAACGCTAAAAGGACGTCATTTCGATGTACCGCGCTCGTTCAAGGCACGCCCAACAACCGATTTTGCAAAGGAGAATCTGTTTAACGTTGTGCGCGCATATATCGACTTTGAGGACGACTGCGAGGCACTCGACCTCTTTACGGGAACGGGAAGCATAAGTCTGGAGCTCGTCTCACGCGGTTGCAAGCGCGTTATTTCGGTCGAAAAAGAGCCGCTGCACTACACCTTCATAAACAAGATTGCAAAGGAACTGAAGGCAGAACAATGGCTTCCGCTGAGGGGCGACGTATTCAAGTACATTACGCGATGCGGCGAGAAGTTCGACTTTGTGTTTGCCGACCCACCCTACGCGCTTAAAGAACTTGCTACGATTCCCGATTTGGTATTCGAGCATAATCTGCTAAAAGACGACGGTCTGTTCGTATTGGAACACGGCAAGGACTACGATTTTTCGGAGCATCCAAACTTTGTTGAGCATCGCCACTACGGCAGCGTAAACTTCTCTTTCTTTAAGAACAAAGGCGAAGAATAAAACAAGAACAGTTTATATTTTCAAACTCCTTCGGAAGAATAATTCCGAGGGAGTTTTTTATACCACCTAACCATTATCAGGAAATAAACATTAAAATCATCTTTTATTTCTGACATTCCACCAATTCTTCACTATTGATATTTTCCTTACAAACCTTTGTCGATGCCGCAAAAAATCATAATTTTGCAAACAACAAAAATTTAAACATTATACAAGAAAAGATTTTTTAACATATTGATAAAATCATAGCGTTTGCTATTTATTCGAGATGCTCTGAAAATTTGGCGATTAGAAGATGCAATCACACGAATAAGTTCAGTGAACGTTCGCGCCTTGGCGTGGACGGAACTTATTTGTGATTGCAGGTCACGCCAAATACCTCAGAGCGCAATAAGGGAAGTCCGCGCTTCTTTTATTTCGGCTCAGAGGTATTTGTTTGTGAATCTGTATTCATCGATAAGTGGCTGAACGCTAAAAGCACAACGTTCAACTATGATAACAGTAGAAAAACTGACAAGTCTTTTAACAAACTTTGGCTTTACCGAAAGCGATAAAGTTTACAAAAAGACATATACCAATGGCGCAAGCATCGAGGTCAATCTCAAAACACAGAAGATTACATACGCGCCATTAGATAACAATTTTCAGAACGGAGAATATCCCACTAAAGAAAATCCAGCCAAAGGTTTTGTGATTCACAGAGACACAACTTTGGACTTCAAGGCAAAAGAAAATTTTGTCTGTCTTGTTTGCGTTCATCTTCTGCTCGAAAAGGGATATGAAGCAAAACACATTGTTTTTGAACCTGCTTTCAAGGTTGGACATGTAAACAAGCCATCATACGGCGATATTCTTGTTTTCGACAAAGAATATAAACCACTTGTACTGATTGAAAACAAGACCTACGGCGGTGAATTCAGTCACGAGTGGAACAATATGCAAAAAGATGGCGGACAGCTATTCAGCTACCTCGGTCCGCTTGTCAACGAACTTGGGTTCTGTGAGAACCTTGTGCTTTTTGCGGCTGATTTTGAGGATAAATTGATTCTGAAAAATCATATTATCACGCTGAAAGATAATAAAAAGCGCATCGACGAACTGAATAACCCTAAAACGTTCAGCAACGCTCAAGGCAAATATTTTGATGTGTGGAGTGAGACCTATGCAAAATCATTCGAGACAAAAGGATTGTTTGAGAAAGATATTGCCGCATATTCCATTGGAAAACTGAAATATACTGTTGCCGACTTGAAGGAACTATCGCATGCCGAAATCCGCCCTATTTATCATGAGTTTGCAACAATACTGCGCAACCATGCTATAACAGACTTTGAACACTCGTTCTACATCCTGATAGACTTGTTTCTCTGCAAGATTACCGACGAGCGCAACAATCCCGAAGATTTGCAATTCTACTACAAAGGCATCACTCGCGACACGCCAAAGGAATATTGTAACAGGTTGTTGAAGCTATACCAAGAAGGTAAAAAGCAACTATTCAATGTCGATGTTGTGAATAAAGAAGAAAGCGACATTAAACAGATTTTCGAGGATACAAACCGCTCTGTCACGAACGGACTTTTCGCCGGCATCAAAGAGTTGTTTGAAGAAATCAAATTCTACAACATCAAGAAATTCAATTTTATAGATGTTGAGAACAAAGAAGACTTCGAAAAGAACTTCCAGATTCTCATCAAGATAGCAGCACTTATACAAGACATAAACCTAAGCAACAGCGAAACGAACCACTTCTTCGGCGATTTGTTTGAGGGTTTGCTCTCTAAGAACGTACACCAGACGGAAGGTCAGTTTTTCACTCCACTTCCCATTGTAAACTTTATCATCAAATGCCTACCCGAATTCCCTGATTCTGGAAACGTTAAGGTGCTTGATTATGCTTGCGGTGCTGGTCACTTCCTTACGGAGTTTATAAAAAGTTATCCAGCAGCCAAAGCATATGGCATAGAGAAGAGCCAGACACTCAGCCAAGTGGCTAAAATTGCAACCATCATAAATGGTAGCAAAGATGCACGAATTGTTTTCAAAGATTCGCTTAGTATCCTAAATACGCAAGAGGTACGTTTTCAAGGGTTCGATAATGAAAGCTTCGACTGCATTATTGCTAACCCACCATATAGCGTGAAAGGCTTTTTGAATACTCTGACGGATGATGACAGAAAGCAATTTTCCCTTACAGATTCGATAGAAGAAAAAGCATACGGTGCAAACAACAGCATAGAATGTTTCTTTATTGAGCGCACAAAGCATTTTTTGCGTTCAAATGGACTTGTTGGTATAGTGTTACCGAGTTCCATTCTTTCAAACGGCAATCTTTACATAAAGACAAGAGAACTGTTGTTTGCCAATTTCAACATCTTGGCAATAGTAAACCTAAATAGCCGTACCTTTGGCTCAACAGGCACAAATACTATTGTACTTTTTGCGCAAAGAGTAAAGAACAAGAATTCGCATGGACTTTTAGAGACATTCGAAGCCAAAAAGGATTACACCCAATACACAACGTATCAAGCAATTAACAATTATATTCAAAAGCAAGGCTACGACAAATCGTCGTATTTCAAGTTTATGCAAGATGAAGAATTGTCTGAAACACTTAAACGACACGAGATCTTTGCCGATTACAAGCTGAAATTCAAATCATCGCCAATAAAGAAACCAATTCAAATGGAATGGTTCAAGACTTCATCGTTTTTCGATGACAAGGAAAAGGAAAACAGCAAGGCGTTCAAGAAACTCTTTGACGATTTTTGCAAAAGCGACGAATACAAAACGTTGGCAGAGGAAGAACAAGAAAGACAGTTTATTTCCTTTGCAAAGAAGATTGAACACGACAAACTCAATACGTTCATTCAGATAGAAAGCAACCAAGTAGCCATTCTACAATCACCGCCCGACAAGGTTGGCAACAAGAGCAATAAGGCTCAGATTGTGAAGTTCTTGGGCTACGATTGGAGCAATCGTAAAGGCGATGAGGGCATAAAGTATGAAACAACTCATAAGGAAAATAACGAAGACATCGCTGATAGCGATGAAAGCGACGTAGAAATCGCAACAGCCATTAACTCAATAAAATATATTGACACTCCACTTTATAATCCTAACGACGCGTGGGATAACTCAAAATTTGCATTTGCCATACGCAAGCATATTTACAATCAATGTCGCAAATTCTCTTTCGGCGAAAACAAGGAGGAGATAAGATCGGATTTCAACGGCGAAATGGGCGAACTGCTTTCATTCGCCAACTTGTCGGATATGGTTGATTTCAGCCGAACCGAGTTTGACAAGTCTATAAAACTGACTGTTGATAAGAAGATTGAAATTAAGAGTAAGTATCCGTTACAAAGGCTGGGCGATTTGCTTTTGAAAGTTGAAGGGAATCAAACTAAAGTCGCTAAAGAAGACATTTTGTCATCCGGTTCAATTCCAGTAATAACACAAGAAGCTAGTAGTTTCATTACTGGTTATACAGAGGAACAAAAAGTAATCACAGATTTGCCATTGATCGTTTTTGGCGACCATAGTTGCACATTCAAATATGTGGATTTTGAGTTCGTGAGAGGTGCTGACGGGACGCAACTAATCAAAGTAAACAATCAGAATCTGAAGTACATTTATGAATTCCTTTGTTCTGTTGACATAGACAATAAAGACAAATATGAACGTCATTTCAAGTATTTGAAAGATGTCAAAATTCCTCTCCCACCTCTTGACATCCAAGCCCAAATCGTTTCTGAATGTAAAAAGGTTGATGAAGAATATAACAACAACCAAATAAACATTGAGAAATACAGAAAAGAAATTGCGGAAGTATTTGATGAACTCGATAACAAAGCAACTAAGGATATTAGGCTCTCCAATACAAGCCTATTTGATATTTCCATCGGCCGTAGAATACTAAACTCGGAAGTCAATCAAAAATACAACATCCCTGTGTATAGCGCGAACGTATTTGAACCGTTCGGAATGATAGATAAACTTTTGATAGAAGATTTCTCTGTTGATTCTGTACTTTGGGGAATAGATGGTGATTGGATGGTAAATGTAATACCTGCGAATCATCCTTTTTACCCAACAGACCATTGTGGCGTGTTGCGAATAAAAGCCAATGACATATTGCCCAAATATATGGCTCACTTATTGGAGGAAGAAGGCAAAAAGGTGGGGTTCAAAAGAAGTTATCGTGCATCAATAGATAGAATTGAAAGTCTATCCGTAAAGATTGCGCCAATAGAGCAACAGCACAACACCATTTCTAAAATCGAATCCTACGAAGCAGAAATAGCCAAGGCAAAGGCAGTTATGGAAGGCTGTGCAGAACGGAAGAAGCAAATTTTAGAGAAATATTTGCAATAGCATCAGCATAACGCCACAAAAAATCGGTCGAACCGTCAACGTTGGTTGGGCAAAAGTTATAAAACGCAGAAAGTGGCTTTTACTAATCTTCTGCCAACAAAAAAAGCCTTGCTTTGTGTGGGGGATTCATATTATATGTTTGGATTTTATCATTTTCGAGCGTATTATTTGTTTGGATTTTGTCACATTTTAACAAATTATTTGTTTGGATTTTATCATTTTTCGGCGTTTTTTTTGTTTGGATTTTATCCAAATATGCCTTACATAGCATAAGAAAAACACCTCAGCCATCCCCTTCCAAAACACATAAAAAACAGAGGTCGAATCTGCGTGATTCGACCTCTTTAAATATCCTTAGAAACGTCCACCACCCGGAGGAGGACCCATTGGACGACCGCCGCCTCTGCCGCCCGTTGGGAAGTCGCCGTAACGCTCGCGCATCTTGTCGCGTGCAGCCTTGCTTCCTATGATGTTAAGACGATAGATGAAGTGGAGCATGCAGTAGCTGTTTATCGAATTGTAGCGCGAATCCTGACGGCTTGTTGCCGAGATTGAGCGCGACAGATTGCTCTGCTTGCCCAAGATGTCGAACACCTGCAACGTGATGGTTGCCGCATTACCCTTCAGGAAATTCTTTGACACTTGAGCGTTCCACACAAGTTCGTTGGTGTTCATGCTGCTCTCCGAATAGCCTCGGCGGAAGTTGTTGTTGATGTCCGACGACAAGGTTATTGACCAAGGCAAGGTGAAGTTGGCATTCAGGCCATACGAATAATCGTAGATATTCTGGTTGTTGCTATTCTTCTGCGCCTCGCTCTCCGAGTGAGAGTAGTTGATGCTTCCGTTAGCCGTTACATCGAGCCAATTGTTTCGGTAGCCAAACGACAAGCGTTCAGCCAGCGTTGAGTTCTGTGTTGAATACTGCTTGCAGTACTTGCCCATTGAGTAGAAATCAATGTCAGACACATCTACACCCGAAATCTCGCCTGTATACGACTCATAGTTCTGGTATCTTGCCGAAGAACTTGAGTTGAGCGTAAGTTTGTTGTCGAGGAACGCCACGTTGTAGTTAAGGTTCACGCTTCCGTTCCAGTTACCGTTAATGTTGTCGTAGCCTGTGTAAGTAACACCGTTTGTGCTGTTGTAAAGTTCTGTACGAGCCACATCGTCCTTGCTGAAGCTTGCGTTGATGAAGGCTACAATACTGCTCTGCTTGCTCGTGTTGTAGTTGTTATACATCAGGCGGAAGTTGTTTGTGAACGATGGCAGCAGCGTTGCGTTACCAAACTTGATGTTTGTAGGGTTACTATAATCGGTAATAGGCAACAGATACGTCATTGACGGCTGACTTGTGTTTCCACGATAAGTAAGTCTGAGCTGATGCGTCTTTGTGAATCGGTATCTGAAGTCCATTCGTGGAGAGAAGTTCGTAACATTTCGCTTTATGTCGTAGTTCTTTCCAGCCTTTGTGTAGAGCATGTTACTGCTCTGTGGTTGAAGAACCGCTCCGATGTTGAATCTGAACTTGCTCTTTACAATGCGCAACATCATGGTGATGTCGTTGATATAGTTGCGATACTCTGCCGAATTGCTGAGCGTATCTACAAGCGAGTTTGCATATCCGGCAGGCAGAGAACCGAACTCACCAGTATATCCGGCAACATCGTAGGTATTCTTGCTGTTGTCCTGAGTTTTGTATGTGTATCGGTATGTAAGCTGCAAGTAACCGCCCTTGAAGATAGGCTCGCTGTAACCAATCTGACCGTAATAAGTCCACTGGCTGTTTGGTGCGTTATAGTACTGGTTTCTGTAATAAACAGAATCGAGTCCCATAAAGTTACGAAGCTGGAAATAGTTGATTTGAGAGTTGTCGTACTGCTCCGACTCGCTGTCTGAATATGAGATTGAGCCTCGTGCCGTGATGTTTCTGCCCTCCTTGCCGAGTTTGCGGTTAATCTGGGCATCTGTTCCAACCTTCAGGTTATTACCGGTAGAAAGCGACTTGCCTATGTTTCGGTTCACACGGTCGGTCTCGCCCCACGCTATAGACTCGTTGGTTACATCCTCCAGAGGGTCGTTGGTCAGTTCGTAAGGGTCAATCTTGAATGTAGCCGATGATGACTGTCTTGTGCTCTCGCTCTCTGAATAAGAGAACGTTGGGCGAAGCAAGATGTTCCAGTTGTCATTTGGCTTCCATTCAAGGCGGAAGTCAGCTCCGAAAGAGCCGTTGCAACTGAGCGTTGACGACAGCGACTTAGAATAAGACGTTGTTCCAGCCGACAGACGCTCTGAATAAGTGTCGCTCTTAACATCGCCGTCGGTGTGAGAGTATCTCACGTTTCCGCCAACCTCGAGTTTCTTAGTGCTCTGAGCATAGTTTATACCGATGTTCTTGTTAGCCTGCAAACCGTTGCTTCCGCCAAATCCGCCGCCAGCGAAACCGCGGTCGCCCGTATTGTTTGCCGAGCCGAATACCGAAATCTGCTGATTGTCGCGGAATCGGTTAACCATCAGCTTCTCCGAATATCTGTGCTTTGTTCCGGCAGATAGGTCGAAGTTTCCGAACCAGCCTTTCTTCATGTCTTTCTTTACGGTGAGGTCGAGAACCGTCTCCTCCTCGCCGTCGTCGATGCCAGTGATTCGCGCTTGGTCGCTCTTCTTCTCGTAAGCCTTGATTTTCTCTACCATCTCGACAGGCAGATTCTTCATTGCCACCTTTGTGTCGCTACTGAAGAACTCCTTTCCGTCGACCATAATCTTAGAAACGCTCTTTCCGTTGATGGTGATAGAGCCGTCTTCGGCAACCTTCGCTCCCGGCAGTTTCTTCACAAGTTCCTCGAGGGCTGAGCCTTCGGGAATGCGGAAGGCAGCGGCGTTATACACAACCGTATCTTCTACCACCTGAACCTTTGCTGCCTGAGCCGTAACAACCGCCTCTTTCAGCATTATGGCATCGACCACCATTCTGAAACTGCCGATGTGATGCTTCTCGGCGGTTACACTAACGTTTCGGGTTTGCGTAACATATCCGATGAAGGATACCTTTGCAACGTAGTTACCAATACTCACACCTTGAACCGAAAAACGGCCGTCATTTCCGCTCACCGCGCCAGCCACAAACGAGCTGTCTTTTGGGTTGAGCAACTGCACAGTAGCCTGAGGCACAGCCGTTTTCGTTTCTCTGTCGATTACCGAGCCTGTAACGTTCACCTTCTGCGCGAAGGCAAAAGCCGCTACGGTCATCAGCAAAAACGACGTAACAAACCTTTTCATAATTAAAATTGTAAATTAAAAATAATTTGAAATTAATAATATGTTTTAGTTTCACTTTGTGTTCTTTTCAATCCATTGCGAAGGCGTTGTGCCCTCGCGCTTTACAAACTCTCTCACAAAAACGTGATATGAGGAATAGCCGAGTTCGAACGACAAGTCGCCCAAGTCGGTATTCTTTTTTTCTTCGAGCATGCGCTTCTTAGCCCCCTGCATACGCATCTTGCCAATCCAGTCGTAGAAACTGATGTTGGCTCTCTTCAAGTAGTTGAGAATGGCAACCTGCGAGCAAATCACATCCTCGCTCATGCGCACCACGTTTATGTTAAACTGAGTGTAGCCGCGTCTCTGCTTCCACTTCTCAATCTTCTCGTCAATCTTCTCGGTCGAGCCCATCTCCTCTTCAAGTCTCATCCTCAGACTTTCGGGTGCCTCGATTACCGAACTGATGTCGAAATATGTTATCGGATACATCAGATACGAAACCACGAAGATGAACATGAATGTGAGCAGCACAACAACAAAGAACACGAACAGAGTCTGCGAGTTTACCGCCACGCACACGATAGCCAGAATTCCCACCATAATCGCCCCGTAGAAAGCCGAGCGCACCCACGGAAGGCTGTATCTCTCTGCCTCGGAGAAGAACATGTCGATTATCTCCTTGAACTTCTTTCGGGTAGACTCGATAAGAATTGCATATTTCAGAAACAGGAATACAGCCACGGCAAGCATCACCACTCGCCAGTACATCGCAAACTCGCCAATATGCGTAAGGAAATAGTCTAAATCATAAATCTCCATTATGTTGTTGCGCTCGTGAACAAAGTAGACCAAGATGGCAACGGCGGTAATGCCCACGTCGGCAAGCGCAGTCCTTATACCGATATGCTCGGAGCGGTAGAGCGCGAGAATGGAATATCCGAAGAGAATTATAAACATGAGAATCAGCGAGATAACGTATGGCGACAGAAAGTCGGCATAGACCTGCGGCGTCTCGCCGAAGGCTGAGTTGTACATTCTGAAGCAGTTTCCGACGCTTATAGCCGTAAACGTTACGCCAAACATAATCTTAGAGTCGCGGTACTTGCTCAGTTTGAAACTTCCGGTAGGCCAACACACAAGCATTGTCAAGCCCAGAGCCAGACTGAAAAGACCGAACAATAGGAATGAATACTGATATATCGTTAATTCCATGATTTTACCTTACTGGTTGTTGATGCTGAGTTCTGAAAAGTTGTCTTGTCATCCAACTGTTTCTCTGAAAAAGTCGAGCATCTCGAAAATCTCTTTCTTGTCTGCGCTCTGATTTATGCGGATGTCTCCAATCTCTCCCATCAGCGTAAAGTTGATGATGCCGGCGGTATTCTTCTTGTCGTGCGTCATCAGTTCGTAGAGCCGGTCGTACTGTTTGCAGTCGAACGCGAACGTTCCGTAGTACTGCTTAATGTAGTCTACCGTCTGTCGGAGTTTATCCTTCGGGAAGTCGGTCTTCACGGCACTCAGATAGAGTTCGCACACCATTCCCCACGCCACGGCATATCCGTGCAAGACAGGACGGTTTTCTTCAAGAGCCAGACTCTCGAAGGCATGTCCGGCTGTATGGCCAAGGTTCAGAGCCTTGCGTATGCCCTTCTCGAACGGGTCTTCCTCAACAATTCTTTCTTTTATGGCAACACTTGTGGCAACCATCTGCTGCAAGTGCTTGTAATCTACGTTCAGAAGGTCGAAGTTAAGAAGTTCACTCCAGTTCTCGGTATTGCTTATCACGCCGTGCTTCAGCATCTCGGCATAACCCGATGCAATGTTTGCCGCGTCGAGCGTCTTCAGAAATTCGGTATCGAGAAGAACCGACGATGCCGGGCTGAACACGCCAATCTCGTTCTTCAGCCCGTTAAAGTTGATGCCAGTCTTTCCGCCAACCGAAGCGTCGACCATAGCTAGCAACGTTGTAGGGATGTTAATGTAATTTATGCCTCGCTTAAAGGTCGATGCAGCAAAGCCGCCAAGGTCTGTAACCATTCCTCCGCCGAGGTTTATCATAAGCGAGTGGCGTGTTCCGCCGTTGTCGCCCATCTGCTTCCACACCGAGGCTATTGTTTCGAGATTCTTGTGCACGTCGGTTGCTCCGATAACGATGTGTATTGCATCTTTCAGACACCCGAATTTCTCAATCATGGGCCAGCACAAATCCTTTGTGGTGACATCCGTAAGGACGAACAACTTGTCGTGCGGACACTTCTCAACTGCGTGTGCAATACTCTGCTCAAGATTCTCTGAAATGATAATTTCTTGCTTTGCCATTATTTTTAATTACATTTTTTAAAGAAACAACATTGCAAATGTAACAAAAAAAATCTTTTCTGTAACCTTAGCATTTGCCTTTATAAAAAAAAGTTTAATTTTGCCCCGTTTTTATATATCAACGATGATAAAATACATTTTTTGCCAAATCTTAGTCATTCTGATAGGAATTTTGCCAGTTAAGGCGATAGATGCAACGGTTCGTAGAGTTTCGTTCAGCGTAAAAGCCTCGGTTAGCGACAGCGTTGTCTGCGTTGGGCAGAAGATTCACCTTAGATTCGAAGTACAGACGAAAGACAAGGTCTCGTTCGATTTTGAAGATGGCGACGTGCAAAACATGAAGATTGTTTCGGGACCGATGCATAGCAGCCAAAGTTCAATATCCGTTCAGGGCGGAAAGAGAGTGGAAAAATATTCGCAGATTTACACCTACATTCTCGAAGCCAGCCAGAAGGGCAGCACTACCATTCCGGCAATTGTATTCAAGACCGACTCGACCATGTCGTTCTCACATCCGATAGCAATCCAGATAAATCCCGCCCCAAAGCAGGAGAAGCAGAAAGAGACAGAAAAGAGCACGGTTTCTGACGATGAGGTCTTTGTTGATGTTCAGTACAACAGTCACAAGATTGCCGCGGGCGACAGCATGATTATAAACTACCGAATCTACTCGACTTACGACTTGCAGGAGATTCTCGACGTTCAGGAGCCTACGTTCAAGGGCTACAAGGGGCTGAAGCAGCCTGTAAACAGACTGACGCGCAGACAGGGCTGGGACATCGTGAACGGCAGAAAATACACAACGCTAAACTGGTATCAGTATCTTATAAAAGCACCTAACAAGCAGGGCGAGATTACCATTCCGCAGATAAAACTGAAGGTTATGGTACGAGTGGTAGAGAGCCAGACAGTCGACCCATTCGACCCGTTCGGCTTCTTCAGCCAGCCTAAATACCGCATCGAGGAGAAGATTATAACCTCGCCTGCAAAGAAAATCAAGGTGGTTGCGCCTGGAAGCATAAAGCAGCAGCCGCAGCAAGCCGAAAAACCTCAGCCTAAGCAGCGAGAACCGGAGATTGACCGCAGCATGCTTCGCGAATTATGATGCTAAGAACGGCAAAGTGAGTCGTATATGCACATTTTTTTGTATTTTTGCAGCCGCAAAACAAAAACGTATGTTAGAACTCACTCAAGAAGAACTTGTTAAGAAGCTCGATCTTCCCATTTTTCACACCATTTCAGAGACTGCCGATGAACTTGGCGTTGAGTGTTATGTCGTAGGCGGATACGTGCGCGACATCTTCCTCGAACGTCCTTCGAAGGACATCGACGTGGTTGTGGTGGGAAGCGGAATAAAGGTTGCCGAAGCGTTAGGCAAGAAACTGGGCAAGAGAGCCCACGTATCGGTTTTCCGCAACTTCGGAACGGCTCAGGTTAAGTTCTCAGAAAAGATAAACGGCGAGCGGCACGAGACGGAGGTCGAATTTGTTGGCGCACGCAAGGAAAGCTACAGCCACGACTCGCGCAAGCCTATCGTCGAGGACGGAACACTCGAAGACGACCAGCTGCGACGCGACTTCACCATAAACGCTCTGGCTATCTGCCTTAACAAACCGCGATTCGGCGAACTTGTCGACCCTTTCGACGGTATTCTCGACCTCAGAGACAAGATAATCTGCACACCATGCGACCCCGACATCACGTTCAGCGACGATCCGCTGCGCATGATGCGTTGCATCCGTTTTGCCACCCAGCTTAACTTCTTCATCGAAGATAAGACATTCGAGGCTTTGGAGCGCAACAAGGAGCGCATAAGCATAATATCAAAAGAGCGCATAATCGACGAGCTTAACAAGATTATGCTCTCGCCTATCCCTTCGAAAGGCTTTGTTGAGCTTGACCGCTGCGGACTGCTTGCCATCATCTTCCCCGAACTTGTTTCGCTTCAGGGCGTTGAGGTGCGCAACGGACGCGCCCACAAGGACAACTTCTACCACACGCTCGAGGTGCTCGACAACATCAGCAAGCATACCGACAACTTGTGGCTCAGATGGGCTGCCCTTCTTCACGACATAGGCAAGCCGCGCAGCAAGCGATGGGAGAACAACATTGGCTGGACATTCCACAACCATAACTATATTGGCGAGAAGATGATTCCTGAGATATTCAGGAACATGAAGCTGCCGATGAACGAGAAGATGAAGTATGTGAAAAAACTCGTTGGTCTGCACATGCGCCCTATCGTCATTGCCGACGAAGAGGTTACCGACAGCGCAGTACGCCGTCTTCTGTTCGAGGCTGGCGACGACATCGACGACCTTATGATGCTATGCGAGGCTGACATCACAAGTAAGAACGAAGCCAGAAAGCAGCACTTCCTCGACAACTTCAAACTTGTAAGGCAGAAACTCGTAGACTTGGAGGAGAAAGACCGGATACGCAACTTCCAGCCGCCGGTTGACGGCAACGAGATTATGGAGATTTTCGGCGAGACTCCCGGACCGTGGATTAAGACGCTGAAGGATACGGTAAAGAATGCCATCCTCGACGGAAAGATTCCGAACGAGCACGATGCCGCCCTCGACCTTATGCTGAAAAAAGCTGCATCGATGGGCAAAACGCCGATAAACAATAATTAAATTAGCAATATTTTTATACAATACATCCCTAAAAATAAGGATTGTGTATATAAATATATCTATTTACTTTTGCACCTGCAATTAAAAAAACGTTATAATAAAATGAGCAAACTGAAATTCATTCTGATGGCTATATTCATGGTCATTACATCAGCAACATTCGTTTCATGCGGAAGCGACGATGACGACGATACTCCAGCAACAGGAGTTGTAACTACAACGTTCAACGGCAAGATTACTCCAAGCGTTGCCGGCATGGACATACAGTACAACCCTATCGCAGTTGGAGCAACAGCAACTAACAACGACAACAAAACCATCGATATTGACATAGACCGATTCGAGAGTCCTACAACTGGCGGAAATAGCATCACTTTCGAGACTTTCAGCGTTAAGGGCGCAAAGGTTACAAGCAACTCTAACGGCAAAATCACTTTCGAGCAGAAAGAGACTACAAAGTCAAAGAGCGGTTCTTTCGACATCGAATGTACTTACAAAGGTTCTATCGACAACGGCGTTCTTACATTCAGCATCGAGATGACAAAGGTTGGCTCAATGCCAACACAAGTACTTCCTCTGACACTCAACTACGTTTCAGAGCCTCTTACTCTGGCCGAGAAGGTTGCAGGCTCATACAAGGGCGATGCAGACCTTCAGGTTATGGGCAACTCTCTTGGAAACAAGGAGCAGAACATTACCGTTACTGCCACAGACAAGAACCACATCAACGCTACAATCGGCGCAGTTGAATACAATACGATGACAATCCCTGCCTTCACAATCGAGAACATCGAGATTGAGGAACTCGAGGACGGCACAATAAGCATGAAGCCAATGCAGTTTACAGCCAAGACCGAGACCATGGATATTACCGGCGAGATTGTTTCGGGAACTCTGAAAGATGGCAAGGCTAACGTAAAACTCAACGTTCAGGCTGGAAAGATGCCGATGGCAATCACAGTCGTTTTCACATCAAAATAATGAGGAACAAAAAAATAACAAATACTATAGAAGGAGCGGCAATAACATTGTCGCTTCTTCTGTTATCATCGTGCAACGGACTGTTCGACGGAGTGTACGACGAGCCTTCGGAGGGCAACGTCTCGGAGGGCGAATACAACCCTTCGACCCGCCGCGGACGCATCGTCGTCAATGCTTCGACATTCGACAAATGGCATTACATCAACCTGCACGACCGCAGCGTTACGGCTATGGATGTTCCTACGTTGCTAACGGGCGAATGGGACGGCAAATCGGGCATAACATACCACGAAGTTGATTTGAAGAACGACACCTACACGTTCAGGAAACTTGTCCAGACCGATGCCATGCCCGAGCCGTCGGACTGGGACTTTGCCGTACATAAGTTTGACTCACGAATAAAGGACGGAGGCGCATACGAGACTGAATTCACATCGCTCGACGACCTTCCGTCGGCATCGGAATTCAGTAACGTTGTCTTTACCGAAGATGTGTGGAGCGAGAACAACGTGATGACCGACATTTCGGGGATGCTCTCCTACTACATAGGCTATCAGAACAGCCTCAGCAACCCTGTCTTGGGCAGATGGCTGGTGATGGACATCACCACTCCGCCGCCAACATATCATCCTTCGGGAAAGGTCTACATCGTGCGTCTTCACGACGGAACGATGGCGGCTCTGCATCTTGCCAACTATATCAGCCCTAACAATCTGAAGGGATATCTAACCATCGACTACATTTATCCGTATGAATAAAAGACAATACATCGCACTCGCCTGTCTGCTTGCATTTGCAGCCAACGCTGGCGCGCAGACCGAATATGCCGACTCTGTGCAGATGGAGGAGTTTGTGGTTACGGGCACTCGCACGCTCAAGGTTCTTGCCGAGACGCCTATCCAGACGCGTCTTATCTCGGCAAAGGACATAAAAGAGAGCGATGCAACGAACATAAGCGACCTTCTTCAGCAGGAGATTCCGGGCGTTGAGTTCAGTTATTCCATGAGTCAGCAGGTAAACATGAACATGGCTGGCTTCAGCGGTCAGGGCGTGCTGTTCCTGATTGACGGCGAGAGGCTTGCCGGCGAGACGATGGACAATACCGATTTTCAGCGCATAGACATGAGCAACGTTGAGCGCATAGAGATTGTTAAGGGCGCAGCCTCGGCTCTCTACGGCTCGAGCGCGAACGGCGGCGTTATAAACATCATTACTAAGGACAAACAGAAATCGCTATTCAAGATAAGCGCCAACGCGCGAATAGCGGCGCACAACGAGCAACGCTACGGCGCAGGCATAGGCATAAGCAAAGGCATCGCAACCAACAATCTGAGCGTTCAGCATACGAGAATAGACACTTACGATGTGCACAGCGCCGAGGGCGGTCTGTCGTCGAACATCGTTAGTAGCGTGTACGGCGGAAGGACATGGAACTTCAAGGACCATCTTGTGTTAAAGCCTTGCGACGGACTGAAGATAACGGCAAGAGCCGGATATTTCTTCAGGGAGAGGCTCTTCAACCCTCTTCTGCCCGACCGCTATCGCGACTACTCGGCTGGTCTGCGCGCCAAATACCGCATTTCTGAAAACGACGACATCGAGGTTTCGTACAGTTTCGACCAGTACGACAAGAGCGATTTTCAGAAACTGGCGAAACTCGACATTCGCGACTACAGCAACGTGCAGAACATTGTGCGCGGACTTTACAACCACTCGTTCGGCACGTGCAACACGCTTACCGCAGGAGGCGAGTTCATGCGCGACTATCTTAGCAGTTATCAGTTCGACGATGGGGCGAAGGTTCAGAAATCAGCCAACGTCTTTGTGCAGGACGACTGGGAGATAAACCGCCAATGGGAAATAATAGGCGCGGTAAGATTCGACTATTTCAGCAACGGGAAGACGAGTCGTGCAACAACCAAGCTGGGCATCTGCTACAAGCCAAGCAGCCGTCAGACATTCCGCGTGTCGTATGGCGAAGGATTCCGCACGCCTACCCTGAAAGAGCGATTCATGAACTTCGACATGCTCGGCACAGGCAGCATCTACATCCGCGGAAACAAGGATTTGAGGCCCGAGACGAGCCACAACTTCAACGCCTCGGCAGAGTTCTACCTGAGCCACTACACGCTTAGCGTTACCGGCTTCTACAACAAGGTGAGCAACCGCATAACAACGTCGTCGCCACAAACCGATGCCGGAAGCAATCAACAATACATGAAGTACATGAACATAAGCAGCCTGAGCATCTACGGAGGCGAACTAACGGCACAGGCGCAATGGGCTTGCGGACTGGGCGCAAAGTTGAGTTATGCCTATTCAAGAGAGGAGTCGAAAGGCACGAGCCTCACGCCTTATCTGCCGGCGCGTCCTCATTCTGCCACATTCAAACTGAACTACACCCGTAAGTTCTGCAAGAAATACGATTTTACGGCAACTCTAAGCGGCAGATACTTGTCGGCCCTGAACAACAAGGAACTCGACATAACATCATACGTTGTGTACAACATCGAATATCCAGCCTACTCGCTCTGGAAAATCAGTCTGTCGCAGCAGTTTGCCAAGGGCATCAGCCTCAACCTTGCGCTCGACAATCTGCTGGGCTACAAGCCTAAGTACTACTATTACAACGCTCCGCTTACAACAGGGCGCAACCTTATGGCTGGCATGAGTTGGAACTTGTAAATTGAAAATTTAAACTTGAAAGTTGAAAATTCAGAATTGCCAATGGACAGTTGACAATTTTCTTTTGAGGAATCCCTGTTTCTGTTTTATCAAAAAACAGAAATGGGGATTTTCCTTCTGATAATTAGGGATTTTACATTTGCTTAGGATTTTTCTCCCTATATCTTTGCAGCAGTTAAAGCAAACAAATCTACATTTTTTACAATACTAAATTTTAACAACAATGAAGACAAGACTTTTTTTCCTCGCTGCTGCATTCGTTACAGTAATCACAGCAAACGCACAGAAGAACGACAACGCACGACAGATGCGCGAAAGACCATCGGCCGAACAGATGACTGAACAAAGAGCCAAGAAGATGTCAGAAACACTTCTGCTCGACGACAAGACAAGCGAGAAGTTCATTCCGCTCTACAAACAGTATCTTACTGAGCTACAGGCTGTACGCCCCGAAAGACGAATGAAGCGCGACGGCAACAATCCTAAGGAGGCAAAGCAAGAGATGACCGAGGAGCAGATTGCCGAAAGAATAAAGGAGAGTTTCGCCAACGAACGCAAGGCTCTCGACATCAAAGAGAAATATTACAAAGATTTCTCAAAGATTCTGAACCAGAAGCAGATTGAGAAAATGTACCGAAACGCCAACGCCTTTGCCTTTGGCAGAAACGGACAGAACCCGGGAAAGATAAACGTCCCTCACGGCAAAAAGAACGGCAAGAAAACCGAGAAAACAGAAAACGCAAATAAGTAAAACTAAAGAATCTCAAGTAACACAAAATAGACACATTACCTTATATAAATCCAAGTCGGCATCTTTTACAATACTTCGGTATTGTTTAAGATGCCGTACTTTTTCTGCCTACTTCTGCCCCTCAAAAGTTAAGAAATGTAAATGTCTTTGCCGCCTCTTTATTTTTGGATAGCTTTGCAAAAAGAAAAAAATATAAGACTATGTGGAAAGAAACTAAGGTTGTAAAGAACGTATCGCAGTATAATTTCGATGCCCGATACGGAGTTTATGTTACCAATGAAGGAGAGAAAAAAACAATACTTCATATTGGGGGCAAGGAGATTCCGATATGCGAGGCTATTTCTGTTTGTAGTTATGATGATAAGGTTGTTGTTCAGACAGAGTCGGAGGATGGCAACAGTTATTATGACATTAGGTTGTATAGCAAAGACGGTGAATTGTTGAATGTGGTGAAGAATACATTTTGTATACGCAGAGAACCAGACATTCGTTACAATAATGTTTTTGCATTTGAGAGTGAGAACATTATTGTAGATTACGCCAATCTTGTTGATATTGAAACAGGAAATAAGATTTTCGAAAAGGATTATCCCGAAGTACGCGAAGTTTTCGACAACATGATATTTTGTAAGCAAAGTAACAGAAATGTTATTATTCGCTACGATTGGGACGGCAACATTATGTGGCAACGCGATTACCAGTCTGATTTTAATGTGGAAATTGCGTTAGGAGACATTGAAGGTGTCTGTGGTGGCAAACTTTGGGTAAAATCAAAGTATGACGGACATGAGATTCTCCTTGCCATTGATGTAAATACTGGCGAACTTATAAAGGCATTTTCCGATTCCGAGGAAGATACCAATTTGCCGCATTGCACTTTGTGTATAAATGAAGTTTTCTTGAATCAAGAAAACGGACAGGTTCTGAATGTTTATAAGTGTGTTTCGGTAATTGATTCAAACACATTGAATGTTATTGATACATTCAATCCAAAAGAAGAGTTTGAAAAAGGTACAGAAACAGAAACAAAAGTCTATTATATAATAGGCAGCAATTTGTGTGCAAAGTACATAACTTATTTGTGTAAGTTTAGGGATGGTGACCAAACTCCTTCTGGCTTTTTTGTCTACAATACCGAGACAAGGCAAATAGAATTCTCGACCAGAATGTTTACCCCAAAGGAAAGAAGCAGAGGACGTGGATGGACAAACAGTTATGCCATACAATGCTATGGCACAGGTATAATTTGTGCTCACGAAGGAAGAGATTGGCTTCACATTTTCGAGGATGTAAAAGAGTAGCAACTCCTTGGGAACAGCCAAATTGCAGTTTGGGCACTCCCTTAGCGACAAGATGTTACGCAAGGAAGTGGCGTTTGCGCGTTATTGTGTTTTTTTTGCGGTGGGAATTGCAAATTCCCAATTTTACCCAAGCCGAATTCGGAAATTCGGCTTAACTGAGCCCATTTGGTAGCAAGCGAACATAAGTCTGGCGACAAATTCGGCTTAACGAGGAAATCATCGGTAGCAAACAAAAGGAGTTAGAGCAGCAATTTCGGTTTTAAGAAAAAAATGAGTACAAGTAAGTCGTATATGAAAAAAGTATTTTCTTTATCTCTGTTGAGCCTCTTGTATTGCACAACTGTGTGTATCATACAATCGTACAATAGAAACGGGCACGATGTGGCTGTCGGTATCTTATACATATATAGCAGTATAATATTTCTTGCGGGATTGTGGATTACATTTATGTTGTATGGAAGTTCAAAACTCAGAAAGATATTATGCGGTATATCATCTGTCGTTTTTCAACTATATTACATTTATTTGTGGATTAGTGTCCATGAGGCGATGCCTTATGAAGGCACTTTCTATATAGCCTTTGGATTGTTTATTTATATTATAGAATTCTTTTATCTAAAACATAACCAAAAATAACACATACTACTCCGTAATGCTGAGATTACAACAGCCAAGTCGGGCTGTTCTACTTTTATTTTGTCTGTTCTTTTTCTTTCCTTACAACTTGTTCTTTCAGTTCCTTATACCATATATAGTTCAGCAGGACTTTTGTAAGTAATATGTTTTTGTCGAGTGTCTCGTCATCGCTTAGCAGACAGCCGTTTGTAACCTCGCGCAGTTTTCTGTAAAAATCGAAAGACTTAGCAACATAACTCAACGATTTGTACGAAACATTGAAAGGACTATCCATATAACTATTTTCTCGTCCACTATAGAATAAACTCAGCTTTTCGCCGTCAGAAAAAACGAAATCAATCGAAACAGATTTATGCGATGTATTAAAATAAAGTTCACGGTTCAATGCCAGATTTATGAAGTCTGCTGATATCGTTGACAAACTGTCAGCATAAGAACACAACTCGTCAACATTAACATTATAGTTAATATCGCTTACCATTTTGAACTCATCAGAATTATGGTTTCTAACATTTTTCAGAAAACGTTCCTTAAAGACTCTGATGTCCTTATCGCCTATTCCAATCTCCGCAAAACTCTTAACCGTTCCTTCTGTTATAAAGAGAGCATCAAGCACCATCTTTACGTCATCGCCCTTTATAATATTTGGCAATCTGTAAAGCGAATTGCCACCCATAAAAGATCCGGAAGCCTCAACCTTTTCCATCACAAAAATACCGTCCTTGCACTTATATCTTGCGACTTGCCTATCTCTTGTCCTGACACAATCAACACCTTTCATCTCTATTATAATATCCGAAACACTATTCGTTACAGGGTAAACATCTGCAAGATTTTTGACAACGGAAACTTCGTCGTTCCTCAACAGAAACACATCGCTAAGACAAGGCACAGAAACTCTGTCTTTAAAATAATAAAAGCAAAAATAGTCACCCCAAATAGGATAATATGTCGAAATTAGGATCTCGTCACCATGCTTTGCCAATCGCTTGATTCCTGCTGAAAAATTAAAAACGGTATCAACCTTATTTTTATAATACTTTACAAGATTACTCTTTTGCGCTTCCGAGACGGTATAATAAGTTTTCTTATTCATACGCAAAGTGTCAGCATGGAAATATGATTTTGAAACAACGTATGAAAAAGGGAAGCAGAAGAGCATACAGAAATAAAAAAAACGTACCATACTCTTTAATAGTTTATTTTAACAGAACTTGGTTTATAGTTATAATACAATATTCTTTGCTTCACGAACGTCGGAAAATCTCGAAACCAAGATTGATAGCTGAACGCTAAATCTTAACCAATATGTCGTGCAAAGATGGCATGTCGCCACTATGCGTTGCAAAGTTACTCAAAAAACTTCAATTATCGCAACTTTTTATCCCACTTGGTTGTATTTTTTGGCAAAATTTGCTTAAATTACGCGCGAAACGGTAAACAAATGCCTTACTCTCGATAAAAAATGAGTACCTTTGCAAGGTAATAAACGAGAAATCATATAGGATGGAATTAAACGCCCTGATAGCAGAATGTACTGCATACGACTTCAAGGTGATGCTTGAAGAGAAGAAACCTAAAAGTTGGTTGAAGAGCGTAAGCGCTTTTGCCAATGGCTTGGGTGGTTCTCTTTTCTTTGGCATTGATAATGATGGCATCGTCAAAGGAGTTGATGACGTGCAGCATGTTTGCGAGACTATCAGTAGTAGGATTCGTGACTATATGGATCCTCTGCCAGAGGTGGAGATGATTCCACATGACGTAGATGGTTTACATATCTTGCAACTCAAGGTTAATGCAGGGCATTACACCCCGTATTACTACGTTGGAGATGGGCAAAGAGTAGCATTCGTTCGCGTTGGTGATGAAAGTATGCCAGCGACCGATGAAGGCATGAAACGCCTTGTACTTAAAGGTACTAATCGAAGTTATGACTCATTGCAATCAAATACATTGATAGAGAACAGTTCATTCGTGATATTAGCCAATGCTTTTGAAGAAAGAGTAGGACAAGAGTTTCAGAAAAAATACTTGAAGTCATTTGGACTGCTAACAGATGATGGTTGGTTGACTAATGCAGGAGAACTATTCTCTGATGATTGTCATTTGAGTCAATCAAGATTGTATTGCACTCGGTGGAATGGATTGGAGAAAGATGATGCCATCAATGATGCTGAGTTCAAGGGTAACATATTGCTTCTGCTTCGTGAGGCAATGAACTTTGTCAAGTCAAACACAAAGAAAGGTTGGGAGAAGTTACCCGATGGAAGAAAGAATAAGCCAGAGTATGCGGAACGAGCAGTTCTTGAGGCTTTGGTAAACCACTTTATTCACCGTGACTATACGGTCATGGGAGGAGAAGTGCATCTTGACATTTACGACAACAGAATAGCTATTACATCTCCTGGTGGTATGTATAGTGGTCAAAAGGTGCAGGACCTGAGACTTGACGAAATATCTTCAGAAAGACGGAATCCGATTCTTGCCGATGTCATGGCACAACTGGATTATATGGAAAAGCGTGGCAGTGGATTGAAACGCATCTATAATGAAACTAAAGCTCTGGATGGATATAGTGATAAACTGAAACCTATCTTTAAATCCACAGCTACACAGTTTATGACTATCATATACTCTATAGAATATAATGCTACTAAAAAAGAGATAGTAGCGAAAACTGAGGTAGGTAAAGAACAAGTAGTCACTAAGCAGTCACTAAGTAGTCACCAAGTAATCGTTAAGCTATCACTAAGTATCCCCAACATTGGAGACTTGCTTCATAAAATGATTACTCCTATGTCTGCTAAAAATATGAGACAATTTTGTGGGCAGAAAGATTCAACCCATTTCAAGGCCAATGTCATAGACCCTCTTATTACGGAGGGATTGGTAGCTATGACTCATCCTGATTCTCCTAAAAGTCCTACTCAAAAGTATTATTTGACCGATTTAGGGAAAACTTTGCTAAAAAACGAGACTAATAGAAAACAGGCAGAAGGCGTGTCTGAGGAAAGAGTGAACCGCCTGATTGCGGAATTTGCAGAAGCCTTACCTATGTTTGCAATAGGATTACCTGTAATGGAGGAAAAATATCATTCTACACTTCCCATAGGAGATGCTCGTTGCTTCCAATCTGCATACAAGATGAAGAAGGAAATGTTCCAAGACAATGGCACATGGAGCTACGAAACACCAGAATTATATCTGCATGAGATACAAGGAAACGTCTGGCAGCACTACAATGTACAATTTCTAGTGCATCGAGCAGAAGCTATTTATCGGATTCGATTCTCTGAAATCAAAGACGCTTTCAAATTATTAGGCGTGGATGGAAAGTTCGCTGTCATAACCAGTTTCTATTTAGGGACATATGATGACCTATATGGAGGTGAAATGCCATTCAAAGAGACCGAATTCGGTTATAAGTACGGGGACTCTTTGATATATAGAATACCTTCGTATGAAGATTTTATGATAGTGATGCGAAAAGAGGTGCTTCCAAGGTGTGAAGTAAAAATATATGAAGGTCCAAATACGGAGTATAAACTAATCAATGAGCAGCATCTGCTATATTCAAACATCTTCAACATGAAAGATGAAGGAGATGGTCTTGGATTGGCAATGATGCGTGATATTAAGTTCTACTATCCTAATGATAAAGACTTCCGTTACGTCAAACTAGTTGTGGACAGAATGGAACAGGCAGAAAGTGAAATTGATACGATTGTTAAAATGTAATTGTGCTAACGTATTTGTGTGGTTATGTACTCAATTATTAGTCATTGATTTTAAAGAATTGTATAATGGCAAATGTATCTACATACATGTTTTACATGTCTGGGAAAAAGCATCCTCTGTTGCAGGTTATGATCCAGATATATGGCGTAAAGACTTTGCAGGTGCTTGGATAAGAAAAGATTCATATGGCTTGCATACAAAGTATGGATGGGAAGTTGATCATCTACAACCATTGTCAAAAGGCGGAACTAATGATTTGGGTAATCTTGCACCTCTTCATTGGCAAAATAATCAAACAAAGGGGGCTGATTACCCAATTTTTAATACATCACCTTAATTCCGCAACACAATAAATTAACGATTCATATAAAACTCTGAGCAACAAAATGTTGCCCGAGATCGTCTTAATGAGCAGATAAATCGGAATTTACCTAATTTCTCACTTGTGAAAACAGCCACTTTATTCTTTCTGTCGAAAAGGCATTGTCACACGCATTGCGATGTTTCTGCCCAAACAGAACGTCAAACTTTACGTTTCCTCCTGCTTTGCGGATTTCTGTAGTTAACCATTTCAGGGCATTATAACTCCTTTCTTCCGAGCCTACAGTCACATATAAAGGGGTGTCCGTATAGTCAGAAGGCTTTTCATGTTGGGGCTGACCTGAAGCGATTAAAGCAGCTGCAAATAGTTTGGGATTATCCTTCAAGATTTTCCATGTGCCACATGCACCCATAGATGCGCCGCATATATAAATCCTGTTCATATCAATATCTTTTGTCTTCAGATAAAAGGTTATCAAATCCACCACTTTGTCTGTGTAGCCAGAATTGCCGTTGCGTCCGTCCCACTCATAGTCCTCTGGACATTGCGGAACAAGAAAGTAGGCTGGAATAGCGTTCTTCCGTAGGTATTTGTCTATCTCTTGGACACCAGCCTGAGACAGTTGCTTCTGATTGTCGTTTCCACTGGCATGTCTGCCATGAAGGTAGATGACCAAAGGAATCTTGCCCTTTACGTCATTACAGAAAACCAATTCTTGATAGAGCAGCCCATTATGCTCCATCGGCTTGAAATCCTGAGCCATTGCAAAATGACTAATGACAAGGGCTGTGAGTAATACTATATATCTTTTCATAACTGAGGGGTAAATTCCGATTTAACTGTTTGTTATTAGATGTACCTTAATTCCGCAACACAATAAATTAACGATTCATATAAAACTCTGAGCAACAAAATGTTGCCCAAGATCGTCTTAATGAGCAGATAAATCGGAATTTACTTACCTGCTAACATTCCGATTGTTGGCAAAAGTTTTGTAAACTGCTCCGAATACTTCAGCATCGTGGTAGCAAATGTCTCTAAGACAATGGCACCTATCAAGAACAACCATTCTTTCATAATGCTCAGATTATATGCCCTTCTTATAGATATACGTGGTATAGCCAGGAGCGTACGAGTCATAGACCTCGCTGAGGAACTGACTTACCAGTGTGAAACCATGTTGTGGGTAATATTCGTGGGTGCAACTGGTGTCGGTCCAAAGGTATAGATGCCTCAGGTCTCTGTGCCGGAACTTATCCATCATTTCCTGCAACAACTTTTTTCCACATCCTTTCTGATTGCTGATGAAAAGTGATAGTTTCACTTCGCCGTTACTCATGCACTGTACCGTTTTCCCGTCAACCTCCAACATATAGTCGGCCAATAGACGGAAACGTTCACGCTCATGGTCGGTCATCTGTGCCTCAATGTTCTCGCGCCACTGACTGACATCTGCTTTGTCATCATGGAAGTTGGCAAACAACACACCATGAATCATACCATCATCGCCCACAGCTTTCAATGCCAGCGAGGGATTGCTGTAGTTATAGCGGAGGATGTACTCTGCTACTGCATTGATAAACCAATGCCGTTCATCGGCATAAAATTCGCCCCATGCGCCTGCTGCCAAAGGAAAGGCTTTAGCAAAATCTTCGTTAGAAAATAGTTCTATCTTCATTTCAGTATTATTATTTTAATAGCGGAGTAATTTCAATCACTGCTGAAAGCATTATGATATTGGTTCTGCAAATTAGTCTGCGACTTGGCAGACACAAAATGTTTCATCAATGATTTTGAGTGTCATATTGCTAAATTCCGATTTAACTGTTTGTTATTAGATGTACCTTAATTCCGCAACACAATAAATTAACTATTCATATAAAACTCTGGGCAACAAAATGTTTCCCAGGAGTTTGCCATATCAGAAAAACCACTTGTCTTAGTGTTGCAAAATAAAGCAAATGAAATTCATCAATGGCATGGCAAATATAAGCATAAAATCAGCAAAACTCACTCCCTTCGGCGGAATATTTTTTCTCAAAATCTTCTATTAACAGAGTAGAAAATCACATCTGCCGTGACATAATAACCCACGCTCCGTTCTGCCGAATTTTCTTTATTTCTTCTTATCCTACTTTTGGGAAATGAAACACCTTTTCCTGATTTAATTTGTGTCAAACCAAAAAATTTATGCGAACTCGAAAGCTTACAACTCGCATTGTCGCTCAGCGACAAGAGGTTATGTAAGGATGCAGTATTTGTGCGTTACGGATTTTTTTCAGTGGTGGGAATTCTTGCGTCCCTTCGGTAGCAAGCGACCATAGGTCGAGCGACAAATTAGGCTTTACTTGTGGCTAATCCTTCGGGATGCCTTCGGGTTTCGTTCGGGTTTCCTTAGTTCTGCCTACTTCTGCTTTCACTCCGATTTTTTCAACCTTCTTTAAGTGGATATACCTTGAACGAACCCTGAACGTATCTTGAACGTACCTTCCCCGTAGCTACTCCGTTCCTACCCCGTAGCTACCCCGTATCTTCCGGCTTACTTCTCCGTATCTTGAACGTACCTTGAACGTAACTACTCCATACCTTTCGGCTTGGTACTCCCTTGGCATCCCCTTACTTTCGGCTTACCGTCGGCTTACTTCAATATAGCTTGCCTCTATGTAAAATCTACCTTGATACGAATAATCAACTTTCAAGCTCCAATTTTCAATTAAATAAAATTGTCAACTGTCAATTCAAAAGAATTTTCAACTGTCAATTGTGAATTGCTAAATCAACCTGCTTTCTATTGCCGCCAAGACATTCGCTTCCGGCTTGTCGGGCATCGAAACAGACCTTTGTCTTTGTAAACTCGGGACAGTTGTACGAGTCGAGCGACTCGCGATAATGCTTCTTAGGGTTGCGTTGCGGCAGCAGGAACGGCTTTGTAGCCTTTCCGTCGTCGCCAATGCATGCGAAATAAGCGTTGGTGTACATTCCGTCTATCCTACGGCTTGAGAACACAAACCAATGGCTCTGACTGCTCCAGTTGTGAAAACTCTCGGCATCATCGCTATTAACCTCTTTCAAGGCGCGAGTGTTGCCGTTGCGCAAGTCCATTATCCACAAATCGGACTCCTTGTGGTTTACTGGAAAGTTTCCGCAATCCATCACGTTATACATCAGCCACTTGCCATCGAACGACGGACGGGCGAAGGTGAAACTCTTGTCGAGTGCCTCGGCGTTGAGGAGCGTGTCTACCCTCTCGCCAAACGTTCCGTTGGAGGGGTCGAAGTCTATTTTGCAAAGACTGTATTTCATCTTCTCGTAATCGACAGGCACGTTGCATAGTTTTGACGTGCTGAAGAAAATGGCGGTTCCATCGGCAGAGAAAACAGGATATGTCTCGAAATCGGGCGTTTGCAGACGATTGTCGAGCAAGAGTTGATTCTTCTTTACATCGTAGACCAGAACGTCGCTTATAAGGTCGTAAACCTCTATCCGGCGTTTGTTACCGACGAAGAATGCCTGAAATATTGTGTTTACCGACGAAACGATATAGTTGCTCGACGGATGCCAATAGCTGTAGCTCATGTTTGCCTTGGTGCTGTCGGTCTTGGTGTTGAGCCACGTCTGCCTGCCGTTCTGCTGAAGCATCGTTCCGCTCTTCTCGCCGCGGACGTGCAACAGAAACTCGTCGGCACTTGCGCGGTTGGCCGTGTGGCAGTTCATACATTGCCCCGGAACGGCATCGACGGTAAACATCGGCTCTTCGTCGAAAGAGTGGATGTCGCGCTGGTAGATGCCTATGTCGCCGCCGCACTCGTAGCCCGGCGCAATACGTCGGTATGTTATTCCGTAGTCGTCGAGGCGATGGCGGCTCACATTCATCACGAAACTCTTGTAGCGTGTCCATCTGCCATCCTTCAGAGCCGACACCACGAACGAAATCTGTCCGCCTATGTTACGCTCGGTAAGGTCGTGCCACTCTTCCACGTCAAAATCGGCATATTCGCCCTGAACGTGCAGTTCTCCGCCCTTGCTTCCGGTGGCAACCACATCAACGAGCGTAAAGGCATCGTCCTTCATACCGAAATCCATCGGCGCGATGCCTGCCGGAATAGTTACGCCCACATAATCGGGAAAAATCTCGGGCTGCGTGCCGCTCTCCGTCGGATTCTCGACCTGCTTCATGCACGATGAAAGCAGGGCTACGATGGCGAGTAGATATATCTTCTTCATTTTCTTAGTGTACTGAATTGTTTTCGTTAATGTTTACGCCCATCTCCTGAGCCCTCTGCATAAACGAGTGCAGATAGTCGGCATAGCTTGAGTATCTTACGTTTCCTCTCTGCTGAATACAACGCACGGCATCGGCGTAGCCCTCGGGCATCTCTCCGTAGCCGCCGTACTGACCGGCCCAGCCCAGATATTGCATGAATCCTTGCGCATCGCAGTTAAGGAGCATCTGCCCCAAGAAGTATTCGAGCGCCATTTTGTTCTTCGGATTGCATTGGAACAACATTCCGAACATCTTGTCAATCTCGTTGTAGTTATACAGAAAATCGTCCTTGTATCTGAACGCTTTAAGATGAGGGTTCACGGCAGCCTTCTCTGCCCAATCACGATAGAAAAGCGAATGTCTGAGCATACCAAGATGCTTTTGCGCCACATCGTTCCAGCCGTTGGCAAGGCAACACTCGGCAATACGCTTGGTCATTCGTCCGCTGCTCTTGCCCGTCAAGATGCTTTCCTGAATGTCGAAGGCATATCGCATACACTCGTTTACCATTCCAAGATGATAGAACACCTCCATTGTAGGGATGCACGTCAGATTATCGCGCACAAAGCCCATAGCCAAGGCATCAGGTCCGCTCTGGTAGAACGAGAACATACGGTAAGGCAACTGTCCTGTCTTGGCAAGCGCCAGATTTACGCACACCGAGCCGTAGTTGTTCTGCATCTGATGGTTCTCAGAAAGTGAAATTATGTCGTTCCATCGCTCATTTCTTACCAGATAGTCGAGTTTCAGCACTTCGTATTTCTCTTTGTCGAAGCCGATTTTATCGGCACAAAAAGAAAGGACTACAGCCGAGAGTATTGCCGCATAATCCAGATATCTTACATTCTGCAACTTTTCTGATGCCAGAGAAAGCAGAACAACCGCCAGAGGAATTACAAACTGTAGCGTTGGATATGTCATCGGCACGGCATAATATCCAATTCCGAAGAAAGCCGACTGAACGGGATATTGCAGCAGAACGACAAAGGCAAGCACCGCCGCCACGATTGCGGAATATGCCACAAGAGCCAGTCCGAAGTACAGTTTCTGCCGAATTGACCGTAGCACAACATAGAGCCAAGCCATCGGTCCGGCAAGCCAGAACAACGCCGGAACAACGACTACATCCGAATAAATAGGCATTTTTTTCATGGCGAGATATGCTGCAAGCGAAAGAATCGCCGCCATCATGTAGGCAAGAAGGACGTTCTCGTCGCCATAATGCCAAAGCATCAGCACGCACGGAACAAGAGCGAGCGATGGTTTCATCACGCGTGAAAGCAGGACGTAAAGCAGCACATAGACGAGTGCCAGCATAGCCGCTCCAAGCCACTCAACGTAGTAGAACTGAACGATGAATTCGCCCAAATAGGCAGCAAGTCCGCCCATCTTGCTCACATCCGACACAAGATAATCGTCGGTAAACAAAAAAAGTTGGTTCTGCTCCTGATACGACAAGGCATGAGGATAGCGCACAAACCAGAACAGGAATACGCCGACAAACATGGCAACGGCAAAGACAATTCGGCTGTTGCGACCAAGATAATTGACAAAATTCTTAATATTCATCAGAGATTTTCAAATATGCGCAAATTTATTCATTTCACCCCGATGCACAAACTTGCGGTGTTACAAAAAAGTACTAAGAATGTTCTAAAGATGAATATTTTATGTAAAAACGGACTTTGCAGACTGCAGTCGGCTCTACATCTGCCTCAACGACAGGCAAATTAAAAACTTACAGATTGCAACAAAATGCACATAAATGCTTATTTTTGCAGAAAACAAAAGCAGAATCGCGCACATGAACATCGTAATAATCGGAGCCGGAGCAGCAGGTTGCTTCGCCTCTATCGAAATAAAAAGACTGAATCCATCGGCACAAGTAACCGTTATTGAGAAGCACAGCAAGCCTCTCGCAAAGGTTGCCATAACCGGCGGAGGACGATGCAACCTCACAAACTCGTTTGCCAACGTAAAGAGCCTTGAGCAAGTCTACCCGCGTGGTTTCAGACTGATGAAAAGGCTGTTTCACACGTTTTCGTATGCCGATACTTACGCGTGGTTCGAGAACGAAGGCGTGCAGCTGGTTACGCAAGACGACGAGTGCGTTTTTCCGCAGTCGCAAAACGCCATGGAGATTGTAGGCACTCTGCTCAGACTGATGGAACGGCATAAAATAAGGCTTTTCACCGGCACGGAGGCGAAAAACATCCATTTTAACGAAGGCAGATACGAGATTGAGACGAACGGCGGAATACTCTCTGCCGACAAAATCCTCGTAACCACCGGAGGCCATCCGACAGCCAAAGGCTTCGAGATGCTTAGCGGATTCGACTTAGACATCGTTCAGCCTGTTCCGAGTCTGTTCACGCTAAACATAAACGACGAGAGTCTGAAATCGCTTATGGGAACCGTGGTTGAGAACGCGCAGATTACGCTCGTCGGCACAAAGATAAAATCGCAAGGCGCGCTGCTTATAACGCATTGGGGAATAAGCGGTCCGGCAACGCTCAAACTGTCGGCTGCTGCCGCACGCATTCTGGCAGAATCGGACTACAAGGCTTCGGTAAGCATAAACTGGCTCAACGGACAGAACGATGAAACCGCGGTAAAAATGCTCCGAAGCATGACGGCAAAGAACAAAAAAAAGCAGATTTCATCAGCATATCCAACCGAGCTGAATGCCCGTCTATGGAAACATCTGCTCGACAGAGCGCACATCTCGCCCGAGATGCGATGGAAGGAACTCCAAGGCAAGTGGCTTAACATGCTCGTGCATCATCTCACCAACGACGAGTATCAGGTTACGGGAAAAAGCAAGTTCAAGGAAGAATTTGTGACGTGCGGCGGCGTTGCACTCAGCAATCTAAACCAAGAAACGCTCGAAGCAAAGAAATACAAAGGTCTGTTCTTTGCCGGCGAGGTTACCGACGTAGATGCCATAACCGGCGGCTTCAACCTTCAGGCGGCATGGACTATGGGCTACGCGGCGGCACACGGAATATGCAACGACTAAAAAAAACGAAAAGCTTCACAATAACGCTAATCTCACGATCGGCAGAAATGTGAAGCTTTTTCTAATCATTCAATCTTACAAATCTTGTAAATCACTAATCAATCCAATAATACCCTAATAATACCTTTTATTCTTTTTTGAATTCTATAGAAACCACAATCATAAAAACTGTTTTTTAATCCTTGTTTTGCACGCAAAATTACAACATCATTTTTCTCGGCAAGGAAGAAAATCCCTATTTGCTTGGGGCATTTCCCTAAAAGTTGCTAATTTTGCAAGAAAATAAGAATCATATTCAAAATGTTAAAAGAAATACTGATTTTTGCCGCATTATCATCGTCAGCTATCTTCTGCAATGCACAGAAACTGAGCAAGACAGCGCAGGAACTCGAAAAGCAAGGATATGTTAATATTCACACTTTGGACAAGACGATAGTCGTAGACTTGATGTACTCGCGCGCCGACAACTTCACGGGAAAAGTGCTATATACCGACCTGAAAGAGGCTTATCTTGAGAAAGAGGCGGCAAAGGCTCTGATGAAAGCGCAGAAAATCCTACATCAGAAATATCCCGACTACAACCTGAAGGTGTGCGACGCGGCCCGCCCTATGCACATCCAGGCGCAGATGTGGAAGGTGGTCGAGAATACCAACAAGCAACGATACGTAAGCAATCCGGCACACGGCGGAGGACTTCACAACTTCGGTCTGGCGGTAGACATTACCGTGGTAGACAAGAACGGCAAGGAGCTCGACATGGGAACGTGCGTTGACCATCTTGGCAAAGAGGCGCACGTTAGCACCGAGCAACAGATGATTCAGCAGAAGATTCTTACAAAGCAGCAGGTTGCCAACCGCCGCATTCTGCGCAACGCCATGACAGCCGCCGGTTTCCACGTCCTAAACTCAGAATGGTGGCACTTCAACTTCAAGACAAGGGCACAATGCAAGGCTCTGAAATACAAGGTTATTCCGTAAATCCCAAGAAATGCAAGAAACATTAGAATTCATCGAGCAGCATAAGCACGACAATGTGCGCGAACTTGCGTTGAAATCGGCAAAAAACAAAAGCATCAACCTACAGTATGCCTTGGAGCAGATTGAGGGCTGGCAGATTGCCGAGCACAAGATTCCCACATGGGCAGCAACAAAGGGCATCGTCTATCCGCCGCACCTGTCTATGGAGCAATGTTCGAGCGAGGAGACGGCACGATACAAGCAGAGGGTTATTGCCGAAATAAACACCTCTGACAGCAGCCTCAACAACTCGATGGCTGATTTGACCGGTGGATTCGGCATAGATTGCAGTTTCATCGGGTCGATGTTCAAGAAAGGAACTTACGTTGAACGGCAGGAGCATCTATGTAAAACAGCCGAGTCGAACTTCAACTTGTTGAACCTCAAGCATATCGAAATCATCAATACCGACGGATGCCAGCATCTCGAAACGATGGAACCGGTGAATTGGCTTTATCTCGACCCGGCAAGACGAAGCGCATCGGGCAAAAAGACGGTTCTGATAGAGGAATGTGAGCCGAACATCATAGCGTTGGAACCGCTCATTCTCGACAAATCGGACTATGCCATGATTAAGCTATCGCCGATGCTCGACCTTTTTCAGGCGGTTCAGAAACTGGAGAGCGTCTGCCAGATTCACGTTGTTGCCGTACGCAACGAATGTAAGGAACTTCTGCTTATTCTGAGCAAAGACGGGCGCAACATAACCGCAGACGACATTCCTATCCACGCATTCAACATTTCAGCCGATGGAAGCGCGCAATTTTACGCCTCAACCATCAGCAAAGAGCAAGAAAGCAGTTGTCCCGTAACCGATGAAATCGGCGCATTTCTGTACGAGCCTAACTCAGCCATTCTGAAAGCAGGACTTAACCGCTCGCTCGCCGCCAGATTCGGCGTTACGAAGCTGCACCACAACAGTCAGCTTTACACTAGCAACGCGCTCGCCGAGGATTTTCCGGGACGAATATTCAAGGTCGACGGCTTCTGCTCGTTCGGCAAAAAAGAACTGAAAGAACTTACCAACGGCATAAGCCAAGCAAACATAACCGTGCGCAACTTTCCGAGCACCGCCGAGGAACTTAAAAAAAGACTGAAGCTCAAAGACGGTGGAAGCGTGTATTTGTTTGCCACCACCACAGCGAGCAACAAAAAAACAATTATAAGGTGCAGTAAGAAATAAAAAAATTAAGTATATTTGCCCCCTAACAAAAAAACAATACAAGAATATAATGTCATCGATAACTGTTAGAGAGGTATCTTCGAAGAAAGATCTCGATACCTTCATCTGCTTTAATTATGACCTGTATAAGGATAATCCTTACGCAGTTCCGGAATTACATTCGGACTTGATGAAAAAATTCTCTCCTGAGGGAAACGCGGCGTACGAATTCTGCGATGCCAAGCTGTTTCTTGCCTACAAGGACGGGAAAGTAGCCGGTCGAGTTGCAGCTATAGTAAACCACAGAGCCAACGAAACGTGGAACCTGAAGAAAGTAAGATTCGGATGGATTGACTTTATTGAAGACATCGACGTGTGCAAGGCTCTGCTCGAAAAGGTTGAGGAATTTGGCAGACAGCACGGAATGAACGAGATTCAGGGTCCGCTGGGATTCACCGACTTCGACCGCGAGGGAATGCTCATCGAGGGCTTCGACAAACTCGGCACAATGTCAACCATCTACAACTATCCATACTACCCTAAGTTCCTCGAAGAACTGGGATACAACAAGGATGCCGACTGGATGGAGATGAAGATGCAGGTGCCCGACCATATTCCAGAGAAATATGCGCGTGTGAGCGAACTCACACTAAAGCGATACAAGCTGCACATCAAGAAGCTGAACGGCAACGACGACATCTTCAAGAAGGGCTACGGACAGAAGATTTTCAACGTGCTGAATGCGGCATACGCACCACTGTTCGGTTTCTCTAAGCTTACGCAGAAGCAGATTGACCAGTACGTCAAGGAATATCTGCCGATGGCTGATATGCGCATGATTACGCTCGTTGAATCGGACGAGACAAACGAACTTATCGCCGTTGGTATCTCAATCCCATCAATCGTGCGTGCTCTTCAGAAATCAAGAGGAAAGCTGTTCCCATTCGGATGGTTCCACATCCTGAAATCACTCAAATGGAAGCATGAAGACGGCGTTGAACTTCTGCTGATTGCCGTTCTGCCCGAATATCAGGGCAAGGGCATCAACTCTCTGCTGTTCAACGACCTCATTCCGGTTTACCAGAAGATGGGATTCAAGTGGGCAGAGACAAACCCTCAACTCGAAGAAAACACCAAAGGTCTGGCACAGTGGACATATCTCAACCCCGAGATTCCGAAGCGCCGCCGCTGCTATACCAAGCCACTATAGATTATAAACCAAAAAGATTTATTAAGTAAATGGCAGAAGAAGAGATAATTCCAAGCCAAGAACAAACTGTTAATTATACAGATGACAACATCCGCCACCTGTCGGACATGGAGCATGTCAGGACACGTCCCGGAATGTACATCGGAAAACTGGGCGACGGAAGTCACCAAGAAGACGGAATTTACGTCCTGCTGAAAGAAATCGTTGATAACTGTATCGACGAGTTCAAAATGAACGCCGGAAAGCGCATCGAGATTAACGTGGAAGACAATCTGCGCGTAAGCGTGAGAGACTACGGACGAGGCATTCCGCAGGGAAAACTCATCGAGGCGGTAAGCGTACTCAACACCGGAGGAAAATACGACAGCAAGGCGTTCAAGAAGAGCGTCGGTCTGAACGGCGTGGGAACAAAGGCGGTAAACGCCCTGAGCTCGCACTTCGAGGTGCGCTCGTACCGCGACGGAAAGGTGCGCACGGCAACATTCGAGAAAGGCGTGCTCACATCCGACAAGACCGAGGACACGCAGGACGAGAACGGAACGTACATCTTCTTTGAGCCCGACAACACTCTGTTCAAGGACTATCAGTTTCACAGCGAATTCATCGAGGTTATGCTGCGCAACTACACATACCTCAACACAGGCCTTGCAATTATGTACAACGGCCGCAGAATACTGTCGCGCAACGGTCTGGAAGATTTGCTTAACGACAACATGACGAACGACGGTCTTTACCCTATCATTCACCTTAAGGGCGAAGACATCGAGATTGCCTTCACGCACTCAAACCAGAGCGGCGAAGAGTATCACTCGTTCGTAAACGGACAGCACACTACCCTTGGCGGAACGCATCAGTCGGCTTTCAAAAAGCACATTGCCGAAACCATCAAGGACTTCTCTAACAAGAACTTCGACTACGGCGACATCCGTAACGGACTCGTTGCAGCCATCGCCCTAAACGTTGAAGAACCGATGTTCGAGAGCCAGACTAAAATCAAACTCGGCTCACTCACCATGGAGCCTAACGGCGGCGTGAGCATCGACAAATATGTGGGCGATTTCGTTCACGAACAGGTAGATAACTTCCTGCACAAAAATCCAGATATTGCCGAGGTTCTGATTCAGAAGATTTCGGAATCGGAAAAGGAGCGCAAGGCTATGGCTGGCGTGGCTAAGATTGCACGCGAGAGAGCCAAGAAAGCCAATCTGCACAACCGCAAACTGCGCGACTGCCGCGTTCACCTGAACGATGCCAAAGGCGACCTTCTTGAAGAAAGCGCAATCTTCATCACCGAGGGCGATTCTGCCAGCGGAAGCATCACCAAGAGCCGCGACCCTAACACACAGGCCGTATTCAGCCTTCGCGGAAAACCGCTAAACTGCTACGGTCTGACCAAGAAAGTGGTATACGAGAACGAGGAGTTCAACCTTCTTCAGGCTGCGCTAAATATCGAAGACGGTCTTGAAGGACTGAGATACAACAAGGTTATCGTAGCAACCGATGCCGATGTAGACGGAATGCACATCCGCCTGCTCATGATTACGTTCTTCCTTCAGTTCTTCCCAGAGCTGATAAAGAAAGGTCATGTGTTCATTCTTCAGACTCCGCTCTTCCGCGTAAGAAACAAGAAGAGCAAGATAAAGAAGGCTAACATGCCAAAACTCGAGGAAAAACTCAAGGGCAAGGAAGAAGATAAGAAAGGCAGAAAGAAAGAAAACGAGTTCATCACGCTCTACTGCTACTCTAACGAGGAAAGAGCCGAAGCCATCGAACTTCTCGGACCAGACCCGGAGATAACCCGATTCAAAGGTCTGGGAGAGATTTCGTCAGACGAGTTCAAGAACTTCATCGGTCCCGACATCAGACTCGAACCCGTTTCGCTGCACAAGAGCGACCAAGTTCAGGAACTGCTCGAATACTACATGGGCAAGAACACGTCGGAAAGACAGAACTTCATCATCGACAACCTAGTTATAGAGGAAGACCGTCCTGAAGAGGAACTGCTCTCGGAAGGCGAGAAATTCTAACAAAACAATCCAAAGAAAACGAATGAAAAGAGCTATCTTCCCCGGAACATTCGATCCGTTTACCATAGGGCACGCATCCATCGTGAAGCGTGCCATAACCTTTATCGACGAGCTCGTAATAGGCATAGGATACAACGAAAACAAAAGAACGATGTTCTCGATAGAAGAAAGGGAGAAAACACTTCGCGAACTGTACAAGAACGAGCCGAGGGTTAAAATAGCGTCGTACAACGACCTTACCATCGATTTTGCACGGCGAATGGACGCACAGTTCATAATCCGAGGCATAAGATGCGTAAAAGACTTTGAATATGAAGAAACCATTGCCGACATAAACCGCAAACTGGCAGGAATAGAGACAATTCTGCTCTTTACCGAGCCGGAACTTACAAGCGTAAGTTCGAGCGTGGTAAGAGAACTTATAAGCTTCGGCAAGGACGTGAGCGCGTTCCTGCCACAACCCGATAATAAAGAATGAGAAAGATAATAATTGCACTACTAATGCTTGCCGCCAATACCATGATGGCACAGCAGACTCAGATAATAACGAACGACCGCAACGCTACGAACATGCGCAAGTTGCAGATTGCCGAATATCTGATTAACCACATGTATGTTGACAAGGTTGACGAGACAAAGCTCGTTGAGGATGCCATAAAAGGAATGCTCAACCAACTCGACCCTCACTCAACCTATGCCACTCCCGAGGAGGTGAAGAGGTTCAACGAACCGCTGAAAGGCTCGTTCGACGGCATCGGCGTTCAGTTTAACATGGCCGAGGACACCCTGCTCGTAATACAAACCGTGAGCAAAGGCCCTTCGGAGAAAGTGGGCATCCTTCCGGGCGACCGCATCGTGATGGTGAACGACACAGCCATCGCCGGCGTAAAAATGCCGAAAGAAGACATAATGAAGCGTCTGCGAGGTCCTCGCGGAACAAAGGTAAAAATCGGCATCGTGCGCCGCGGAGTAAGCGGAATTGCCGATTTCATCGTAACACGCGCTCAGATTCCGGTAACAACCGTAGATGCCTATTACATGATTACTCCGGAAATAGGATATCTAAAGTTCGGCAGTTTCGGACTCGAAACGATAAAAGAGGTTCACAACGCTCTCACAGCCCTTTCAAAAAAAGGAATGAAGAAACTGATTATCGACCTTCAGGGCAACGGCGGAGGCTTCCTGAACGCTGCGGTAGACATAACAAACGAGTTCCTTGCCAAAGACGAGATGATTGTCTACACGCACGGAAGAGCTGTCAGAAACGAGAGTTTCAAGGCTAACGGCGAGGGCAAATACCAGAAGATTCCGCTCGTGGTGCTGGTAGACGAATATTCAGCCTCAGCAGCCGAGATTCTGACAGGAGCAATACAAGACCACGACCGCGGCTTGGTTGTTGGTCGCAGAACCTTCGGAAAAGGGCTTGTACAGCGTCCTATCGACCTTCCCGACGGCTCAATGATTCGTCTTACCGTGGCGCACTACTACACGCCTTCAGGACGATGCATCCAGAAGCCTTACGAGAAGGGTAACAGCGAGGATTATCACAAGGACATCATCCACCGCTTTAACAAGGGCGAATTTACGAACATCGACAGCATTCATCTTGTAGACAGTCTGAAATTCACAACACTGAAGCAGAAGCGTACGGTATATGGCGGCGGCGGAATAATGCCCGACTATTTCATTCCTCTCGATACAATGAAATATGCCCGATATCATCGTGAGGTGGCAGCACACAGCGTTCTATACAACGTGGTTCTCCAGTACATAGACAAGAACCGTAAGTCGATGAACAGCAAATATCCAAACTTCAAGGCTTTCATGAAGAAATACGATGAAACCGAGAAGATTCTGAAGGAGATTCGCGAGAAAGCCGCAGAGCAGAAGATTACCTGCACCGACGACGAATGGACTAAGGCTAAAGAATCGCTCGCGCTGCAAGTAAAGGCGCTCGTAGCCCGCGACCTCTTCGACATGAGCGAATACTTCGAGATAATGAACGCAAACAACGCCACGGTTCAAAAGGCAATAGAACTACTAAGTAAGAAATAGAAGTTGTTTTCACATAAAGGCAAAATCCCTCTCTGCAAATTTCAGCAGAGAGGGATTTTGCTTTATTCTTTCAGCATAGCCAATGCCTTGTTTTCGTTCTCTTCCATTATTTCGCGCTCACCGGGTCCTTTGTCGTTTATTCCACAAAGGTGAAGTATTCCGTGGATAATAACGCGGTGAAGTTCCTCCTCGTAGGTTGCTCCAACTTGCTCGGCATTGGTGCGAACGGTATCGAGACTGATAAAGAGGTCGCCGCTGATGACATCGTCCTCGTCGTAGTCGAACGTGATGATATCAGTATAATAATCGTGCTGAAGATACTGGCGGTTCACCTCAAGAATCTTCTCATCGTTGCAGAAGATATAGGCAATATCGCCAACCTTACGTCCGTGACTGGCTGCCACCTTCTTTATCCACGCCGTTGTTTCGCGACGCTTTATTGCCGGCATCTTTACGCCGTCTGTCTGATAACTAATCATATCTTTATTGTTTTTGATTTTTCCTTTCTGCAAATCTGTCGTACTTCAAGAATATTCCGGCAAGCACGGTGCCCGAGATTGAATGATAGGCGCAACTTACGGCGCACGGCACCACGCAGAGGATTGCCTCGGGCGTATGAGTCAGAATATCGGGGTTTGCAAAGAACGACGTAGCAAGAACCGTTGCCATTCCAGCATTCTGCATTCCGACTTCTATCGAGATTGTCCTCTTTTTAGGCTTGCTGAAGCCGCAGAGAGTGCCAACGCCATATCCGAGGCAATATCCTAAGGTGTTGTGACAGAAAACGACAACCATTACAAGCAAAAACAGTTGTATTCCGTTTTCGACAAGCTGAGGTTTTACTGAACTCACAACGCCGCTCACAATTAATCCGAGGCAGAAGACGCTGATGCCGGGCATAACGCTCTGCAAATCCTTAAAAACGGGCTTATTGCCAAGCAACATATTGCATGCAAATCCGATGGAAACAGGCAAAATTGTTACGAGCAGAATATTGCAGAACATTCCCAACGCATCAACCTGAATCTGCGTGCCGGCAAGCCAGAGCACCAACAGCGGGGTGACAATGGGCGCAAGAAGCGTGGAAGCCGTTGTCATTCCAACAGAGAAGGCTACATCGCCTTTACAAAGAAACGACATAATGTTGCTCGAAACACCGCCCGGACAGCAGCCTACCAAGATTATTCCGGCTGTGAGATAAGGATTTAGCCCGAAAACGTGCGAGAGCGTGTATGCAAGCAACGGCATTATGGTAAACTGTGCGCACGCGCCTATGAAAATATCAAGCGGACGCGAAAACAGAATCTTGAAATCGTTAGTTGTGAGGGTCAGTCCCATCGTGAGCATGATGATGCCCAAAATAACCGAAGAGACATCGCCCTTAATCCACAAAAAAACATCGGGCACAAAAAAGGCAACCACAGCCACGGCAATGACGAAAACCGAAGTGTACGACGCAAGCCAGCGGCTGATAATCTGAAGCAACTTAAACATTATCTTTCTCGTTAATAAACTATTCCGAAGGCTTCTGACGAGCCTCACTAAACTGCAAAATTACAAATATTTGAGAAGAACGGAACAAAAAAGGCACATTTTAGTGTGCCCTGCCCGATGATTTCAGCCATTCGAGAAACTCGCCTCGCCACTGTCTGCATTCCTCCGTGCCCTTCTCGTCGCTTACACCGAAGCCGTGACCTCCCGTTTTGTACTGAATATACCGATGCTCTATGCCCTTTGCCGTCAAAGCCGAGTCGAGCAGTTCGCTGTTCTGATACTTCACGATTGGGTCGTCAATGCAATTTACGATGAAAGCACGCGGAGTATCGTGCTTTACATGATGCTCTATCGACAGCGAATCGTTCATCTCCTTTGTGTGCCACTCGCCTATCAGTCCCTTTCGGCTACGCTTGTGCATGTATCGCTTGTCTGTAAAGGTAACGACAGGATAAACAGGTACGACAAAATCGGGACGACGGCTTTCGAGCCAGCCCAATCCGGCATAATCGGTATTGAAATACTCGCCCGATGCCATTGCCAGATGTCCACCGGCAGAGAAACCCATCACGCCCACATCGTTCGGATTAACCGAATAGACCGCTGCATATTTGCGCACAAACTGAATGGCGCGCTGAACATCGACAAATGCATCGGGAAATCTGTTTCCGCGGAACAGAAGACGATAGTGCGATGCGTAGGCAAAACCCGTTGCCACGCGATAATTCAGCACGAAAGCCGATACTCCGTTCTTCTGAAGCCATTTTGCCACACCCGTGCCCTCGGTCTCGGTATCGTGCCAACTGTAACTTCCGCCGGGACAGACGATGATTGCCGTGTGTGGCTTTCCGTCGTACTCGGCAAGATATGGCGTTAGGGTTACGTTCTTTGGATTGAGCGATGCCCACAGTTTCTGAATGCGGTTCAGTTTCTCGACGTTGTATCCGTTCTGAGCCTCTACCGTGCCTTTTCCGAACATCAGGAAGGCGGCGAGCACGATGCAAGTATATCTTTTCATCTTAAAAATCGTATAAAACCGATGGCAAAAATACAACAAATTAGCAAGACTGCCGAATTTTTCACTTCTTCACTTCGAGCACATAAACCATCTGAGGCTCGGTCTTGACGGTTTTCTCACCGTCGCCCTGCATGGTGTTCTGTACAAAAATCTGAAGTCTGCGCTTTTGTTTCCAAAGTTCGCTGTCGATGCTCGGTTCCCATGCGTTTACGGTGAAATCGGTCAAATCGGAAAGTTGCCACTTGCCCGAATGAATATCGTCGGTGTAATACATCGACACTTTGCTTCCGCGTTCGGCATCGCGAACAATGTAAAAAGCCTTGTTTCCATCGACCGCCATTCGCGGACGCGCCACCGGAATCATCTTTGTTCCGCCCCCTTTCAGCGTGAAAGGCGTTTTTCGGTCGGAAACCTGCTGATTGTGCCAGCCCGACGCATCGTGCCACACAACGCGATACTGTGGAACTTCGCTGTCTGCGCTGCGCCAGTATGTCGCGATATACGGATTCCCATCGGCATCGGTCGACATACTCGTCTGGTTTATCAACTCGCTGTTCTGCGGAATGATGCAGGCATATTCGGCATTGTCTTTGTTGATTGGCAGTTGATAGAGCGAGCCGTCCGAACGCTTCCACGTCTTACCGCCGTCGTCACTCTTGGCATAGCAGAGGTCGTGGTTTGTCTCAACCATCCACGTCTCGCGCCACACCCACGAAACATGAATTGTGCCCTTTCCATCGACATATAGTTGCCAATAGGCATTGCGTTTTTTCTCGCCGTCAATCAGAATATCCTGAAGGCGACTCCATTTCTGACTTTTGGCATCGTAGCGATTCATCACAAGATTTCCTCTGCCAGATGCGCCCGAACGGTAGGCAAACAAAAGGTCGCCGCCTTTCAGATAGTAGAATTCGGGATAAGTAACATCCTTCTCATCGTTGCCTGTCATTGGCATCAAATCGCCTAATTTCAGCGAATAAGGCGCAACACTCCGACAATATTTCAGAGCATTGCCGTGATGGTCGAACGAGACGTGAATATATCCGTTTCCATCGAGCATGATGCTTATTACGTTGTGGGCATCCTGCACCTTTCCGCGATATTGCGAACGTTCAATCTGCCATTTGTCCTTGCCTTGTTTTCGCTTGCCGAGAGTAAGATATCCGTCGGCATCGTAAAAGGCGATATATTGCCAGCCTTTGTGCGTTACGAGCGAATTATTGCGAAAAACTGCCGTATTCACCGATGTCTGACTGTATGCCTTGCCTACCGCCACCAACTTCTGAGCCGATGAAACCACAGGCATTGACAGAAGTACGGCGAAAAGAAGATATCTGAAATTTACCATAAGTCTTTTGTTACGATTTCATCTTTCCATTGATGGTCTTTCGGGAACGGCTCGCCTCCCCATGCCTTACGGCTTGTCCAGTCGTCGGCGGCATCGGTCCAGAACGGATGCGTTGCCGGCAGTCCAAGTGGAAGGAAGCCGAGCGATGTCATGTACAGACTTCCGTTGTTTGTGTACCAATCGGCAACATTTGGCTGTCGTCCGCAGAAGCCGATAGTCAGGAATCCGCCTTCGTTAAAATTCTCCTTTCCATCGAACATCCGGTGCATCACGGCTGTAAGTGCGCAACGAACCTGAGCACGCGACATTCCGGCAGGCAGTTTGTCGTACCACGCCATGAGAGCCAACGGCTGAAGACAGGCCATTCGGTAAGGAATGCTGCGACCAAAGACGGGGAATGTTCCTTCGGGCGAAATCATTCGTTCTAGAATGAGGCTGAATTTCTGGGCACGTTTCTCGGCACGGGCGTAATAATCGGTATATTTCAGTCGCGAACCGTAATGCGACTCGGTCATTGCCCTGAGAGTTTCGAGATACATTGCATGGAACACAAAACTACTGTAATAATCGAACGCGAACGTCGGTCCATCAGAATACCATCCGTCGCCGACATACCATTCTTCGACCTTGCGGATGGCAGAATTTATGCGATAACCGTCGAATTCACCGCCAGCCTTTGCCATAAACGACTCGATTGTTGATGAAAACAGAAGCCAGTTTGTGTAAGGAGGATCTATTCTTCGGAGAAGAGAGAATTCCTCGAGATAGCGTTTCTTTGTGGTTTCATCGAGCGGAATCCACAACTGGTCGTAGGCGCGGAGGAAACTCTCGGCAATATAGGCGGCATCGACCAACGGCTGCCCTTCTTTTCGCCAAAGCAGATAGTCGGGAATCTCGGGATTCACGGCATTGGCATAACTCTTCAGAGCCCACTCACGAAGTTGCTTGCGCTGCTTTCCCTCGGCTGTATCGTCATCGGGCAGCGAGAGCCACGGAGCAAGACCGGCCATCAGCCTTCCGAAAGCCTCCATGTAAGTAACACGTTTGTCGCGCTTGTCGAAACTTGGGCTGACCTCAACCTGCATATTCTTCTGCAGATTGCCCTCTGCCATGTTGCTTAGAATTGGCTTTGCCATCTTGTACAGAAGATTTGTCCAGTACTGGCGGTCGTTGTTTGCCTTAGGTGCATCAGCCTCGAGAAAACGGACGTACTCGCACGATGCCAGAAGAAATGCTCCCACACCAAAGTTGGCTGTAGAATTGGCATCGACCACCTGTCCTGGAATGGCTTTCTCGCCTATCGGCTGAACATAGCCTACGCGACCGTCTTTCTGGAGCGCAGTGTTTTTCAAGAAATTCCACGCTTTCATCGCAACTGGCAGATATGTTTCACGGTCGAGATAGCCATTGTTAATTCCCCAGAACAATCCGTAAGTAAAGAATGCCGTGCCGCTTGTCTCTGCTCCCGGTGCATGTTCGGGATCGAGGATGCTGCGCGTCCAATAGCCTTGCGGCTGCTGTGACTCGGCAACAGCCTTTGCCAATCGTTTATATCTGTCTATGAATAATTTACGATACTTGTAGTCCTGCGGAAGATCCTGCAGAACCTTTGCGAATCCGGCCAAAACCCATCCGTCGCCGCGCGCCCAGAAATCTTTCTTTCCATTCGTGCTCTTGTGCTTAGGATAAGTGTATTTTGCATCGCGATAGTAGAATCCGGTTTCTGAATCGTACATTATGCTGTCGCTGTACAAAAAATACTCGTGCAGTTTGTCTAGATACTTTTTGTTTCCGGTAATCTTGTACATCTTGGTCATTACCGGCATAACCATGTAGAGTCCGTCGGCCCACCACCAATAGTCGTGCTTTGCGGTAGACATCTCGTATTCCATAACCTCACGAGCGCGTCTTATGCGTTTGTCTTCGGGCATGATATTATATAAGTCGGCATAAGTCTGAAAGCAAATCTGCCAGTCGCCGAAAAGTACAAAATCGTCCTTTTCACCGTAGGTGTACTTCCATTTTGAGCGGTCGTTGCCTTTTGCCCCCTTCCACTCGTTGAATTCCGCCCATTTCAGCGAATAATTCAGGTAATTCTTGTTGCCTGTTAGTCTGTATGCTTCCATATTGCCCGTGTGATAGGCGGCATTGTCCCAAAACGAACGGACTTCGGGCTTGTTGTTCTTCTGCCAATAATCGTTTACCTTGGCAATGATTTTTCTTACATCGGCTGCATTGTCAGGCTTTGCACAGACCAACAACGGCACGACGAGGCATAGTATCAAAATTCTGATTTTCATTATATAGTATTTGTTATATTTTAGCAATCGCAAATATAGCACATTTTATTTTTTTGTCAGAATTTCAGAAAATATTAGTAGAAGTTTATCTGAAATACACACTAAATAATTACATTTGTCTACTTTTTAATAAAAACAGCAAAATGAAAAGAATAATTTCGGTTGTATCATTTTTTTTCTTACTGCAGCTTTTCTTCACCATACCGGCAGTGCTGCTGAGTTCTTTCGGAAATGTGATGAAGGGAATGACGGGCAGACCAAATGTTCCGTCGACAGATATAGACCCAACCATTTATGCCTGCGCACTCATAGCATTCAACATTTGCATGATTGGCATTTTGATGAAGACTAGATGGGTAAACAGCACCATTCGTTCGTGGAAGGAGATTGAAGCAAAGCATCTGCTTGCATGCATTCCTGCCGTTCTATTCGGCATCTTCGTTGTTAACGGAATTTCAGAACTGGCAGAACTGCAAGACAACAACATGGAATTATACAAGAGCATGGCTACAAGCATTCCGGGAATAATAACGATTGTAATTCTTGCCCCGATATGCGAGGAACTTACGTTCCGCGATGCCATTCAGGGATATCTGCACCGCAACGGCTACAAAGCTTGGCACTGCATTATTGCCAGCGCAATGCTGTTCGGCATAATACACCTTAATCCTGCACAGATTCCGTTTGCCTTCGCCATGGGGCTTTTCCTCGGATGGCTCTACTACCGCACGGGCAGCGTGATGCCGGGAATCGTATGCCATATTCTGAACAACGGTATTGCTATTGTCAGCATAGCTACGTCCGACAGCGACGAAACTCTCATCGAGACTCTTGGCACAACAAATTTTGTCATCGCCATGATTGTAAGCACAGTTGCGTTTGCGGTTCTCACATTCTGGCTTAACAGACATTTTGACAATCACCCTGAAATAACAATAGAAGAAAACATAGTACCAAACGAAGAATAACATGAAAATGAAAAAACTCGTATTAGCCATAGCACTTGGCGCGCTGTCGTCGGGCGCAATGGCACAGGAATTACCTCCGCTACCTGTCGACAAAGGCGTGCGAATCGGCAAACTCGACAACGGTCTTACTTATTACATCAGACACAATGCCTATCCCGAGCATCAGGCCGACTTCTACATAGCGCAGAAAGTCGGTTCTATTCAGGAGGAAGACAACCAGTGCGGTCTGGCTCACTTTCTAGAACACATGTGCTTTAACGGAACGAAGCATTTTCCGGGCAACAATCTGATTTCGTATCTCGAAACCATCGGCGTAAAGTTCGGGCAGAATCTGAACGCTTACACCAGCGTAGACGAAACCGTCTACAACATAACAAACGTGCCTACGATGCGCCAAGGCGCGGTGGATTCGTGCCTTTTGGTTCTGAGCGACTGGGCAGGTGCACTCACTCTCGACAAAAAGGAGATTGACAAGGAGCGCGGCGTTATTCACGAGGAATGGCGAGTAAGAACAGGCGCGCAGATGAGAATAATAGAGAAGATTCTGCCAAAACTCTATCCTGGCAGCAAGTATGCCAATCGTCTGCCTATCGGAAAGATGAGCATTGTTGACAACTTCCCAGCCAAGGACTTGCGAAAGTACTATCAGAAATGGTATCGCCCCGACCTTCAGGGAATCGTGGTGGTTGGCGATGTTGACGTAGACCACATCGAGGCTAAGATAAAAGAACTCTTCGGCGGCTACAAAGTAGCAAAGAACGCGGCAGAGAGAGTCTACTTCCCTGTTGCCGACAACGACGATATGATTGTTGCCAGCGGACAGGACAAGGAGCAGACTAACATTGTGGCATGCGTAATGTTCAAACATTCGGTTACTCCCGACAGCGCAAAGAACAACGTAGCCTACATCATCGAACGCTACTATCAGAGCATAATTTCATCGATGATGAGCAGCCGTTTCCAAGAGATGTCGCAGAATCCCGATGTTCCTTTCGTGTATGCCGGACTGTCAAACGGCGGCTTCCTTTTGTCAAACCGCACAAAAGAGGCTGTCGAGATTAACGCCGTTGCAAAGGATGGCAAACTCGAAGACTGCTACAAAACCATCTACCGCGAGGTGCTGCGAATGTGGAAGCACGGCTTCAACGCTGCCGAATACGACCGCGCACGCAAGGACTATCTTGGCGGACTGGAGCGCAGCTATGCCAACCGCAACAAGCAGGAGAACAACTCTTACACCGGAGCATACATCCGCAACTTCCTCTCATGCGAGCCAATCCTGAGCATCGAAGACCGCTACTCGCTGCTAACCAACATTGCGCCGCAGATTCCGGTAGAGGCAATAAACGAGTATTGCAAGATGCTCTTCAACCCAACTGCCGACAAGAATATGGTAGTGATGAGCCTTCTTCCAGAAAAAGAAGGAGTCAACTATCCTGACGACGAAAGTCTGAAGGAATCTCTGAAATCTGTAAGAAACGAAGATTTGACGGCTTGGGTAGACAACTCAAAGAACGAGCCTCTAATCAGCCAGATGCCTGCCGAAGGCAAAATCGTAAAGGAAGAAAAGGCTGATTACGACTTCAAGGTTTGGACTCTTAGCAACGGATGCAAGGTCTACGTCCGCAAGACTGATTTCAAGGACAACGAGGTTCGCTTTGCTGCCGTAAGCCACGGCGGAGAAAGCATGTACGACACAAATGAAATCAACACTATCAACCTGTTCGACCAAGGCATCAACGCCTCCGGACTCGGCAACTTCAGCAATCTCGAGCTTCAGAAGGCACTCAGCGGAAAGCAGGTAAACGTTGGCGTAAATATGAGTACTAACAAGGAGTCAATCTCTGGAACGTCAACTCCAAAAGACTTGGAGACTATGTTCCAGATGACTTATCTGTATTTCACCAACGTTAAAGCCGACCCTGTAAACTATGCTTCGGAAATGAGCACTCTGCACACCGTTATTGCCAATCGCGCAGCCAACCCAATGACGGCCTTCAACGACAGCATCACAAAGACGCTCTACGACAACAATCCGCGCATACAGAACCTTACTGCCGAGATGATAAAGAAGGCTGACTACAACCGTATGCTCGAAATTCACAAAGAACGATTTGCCAACGCTGCCGATTTCCATTTCGTGGTTATCGGTAACTTCGAGGAAGATTCGCTCAAATCATACGTTCAGAAGTATATCGCTTCCCTTCCTGCTTCTAAGGACAGAGAAAAGGCTATAGACCGCAAGCTTTACACTCACAAGGGCGTGCGATGCAACGTCTTCAAGCGCAAGATGGAGATTCCGCAGGCAACGACAGCCCTCGTGTGGATGGCTCCATGCGAGTACAACACGCGCAACCGACTTCTTGCAAACATCGCCGGACAGATTCTGAGCAAGAGATGTCTTGATGAAATCAGAGAAAAGAACGGAAAATCATACTCGCCAAGCGCAGCAAGCGGCGTTAGCTTCGACTTCAAGCCAGAGGCAAGAATCCAGATTTTCACGGCTTCAAATCCCGACGGATATGAGGAAACCGTAAATCAACTTAAAGAAATTCTGAAGGGAATGACCGAAAAGGTTGACCAGATTGAACTCGACAAGGTTAAGGAATTCCTTATCAAGGATAACAAGCAGAGTTTGAAGAATAACAACTATTGGCTCAGCCTGATGACCGAAAAACTTCTGTACGGCTTCGACGTGCGCACAGATTTCGACAAGGTGATAAAGTCGATTACAACCGACGACATCAAGAAGTTCACAAAATCGGTAATCGATGCCAACAACATGATCGAGGTGGTTATGATTCCTGAATAAGACTATTGCAGTCAGCTGAAAACATCAGCAAAGAGCAAAAAATTAGGCTGAAATCCTTGTAGGGATTCCAGCCTTTTTTATTACCATTGTTTTCACCACAAAAGCCCAAGTAACAATATGCAAAACATTCTAACCATTATGCAGGAAAGAGCCAGAGAAGCAACACTCAAGGTTGCTTCAGGGTACGCTCAAGGTTCGGGAAAGTAAGCCGGAGGGTTAGGAGTAGATTTGTGGTAGGAACGGGGTAGCTTCGGAGTAGCAACGGGGAAGGTACGGAGAAGAAACGGAGAAACAAGCCATATCTGCTTATCGTTTTATTTAGCGAAAAGATACAAACTAAGAACATCACGCTACAAAGCCGTATGGAACGATTTCAGCTCGTTTCGTACGGCTTTGCTGTTTCCTCCAATGCACTTGTCGAGCAAAGCCCAGAAACGCGCTCCGTGGTTCATCTCCACCGTGTGGCACAATTCGTGCAGAAGAACGTACTCAATCAGATGCTTGGGCAGAAGCATCAGGAAAAGCGACAGATTGATGTGCTTCCTTACAGAACAACTCCCCCAATTGCTTCGGTTAGCCTTTATCGTCACGCCCGAATAGATGAAACCGTGATTTTCGGCCAACTCGTGCAGCATTTTAGGCAGAAAAATCTTAGCCTCTGCCCTGAGTACGTTCAATATTGCCTCTCTGAGCCATTTCTGGCGCTCTGAAGCGAATGTTTCGCTCTGCGGATAGAAGAGTACCGCCTCGCCCATTTTAACGCGAATTTGATAGTTTTCCGACTTTATCGGCTCCAGACGCAGCGAAAAACAGTCCGTATGTATGCCGTAAGATGCATCGATGACGGTTTCGCGCGTTTTCCGGTTCTTCAGCTTCAGCAAGGAACTGCGCGACTTGTCGATGGCATTCAGCACATCTCTCCGCGTAAAACGCAACGGACAAGTAACCCTAATCCCGCCGTCGACCGGACGCATAACGATGCGATATTTCGACTTGGGATTAGGGCAGACCGTAATAACACCCAATTCATCGTCGATGAAACTATATTCGTTCATGCTGGTTCTAAATAAAAGTAAGCTCCTTCTGTTAGAAAGAGCTTACTACTTGTAGTAATTTTTGTTATGAAAATTTGAGAGAGAGTTCGAAGCTTCACAGCTTCCGAAAAAAGATTGTTTTATTAAGCACTATATATTTAAAAAGCAAATAGAAATATCTTTGGTTGTGTTACTCCTTCACCCCGTTTTTCTCGACGTTTACCGAAGTAACAGTATCTCCGTCAATTGTTTTGTTGAGACCTTCCGAAACCATCATCAGCGACGATGGCTCTTCGTTTACGATATGGCTCTGTCGTGCATATCCGGCCTTGTCTACAACGCTGCTGTAATCGTTCTCGGCATTGTTCTTATCGATAGCCTTCTCTGCCGCAATACCGAGCGTGAGGAACACCGCAACCACAGCCACCGCCTTGTAGAATGGCTTCATGCTGCTGGCAAACGACACCTTGCGTGCCTTGACTGTTGTCTTGTTAATCTCAGCCATTACGCGCTCGTCAAAATCAACTCCGAGCTGCAGGTCGTGCTGCTCCTTCTCGTACACGAAAAGCGAACGGTAAGGCAGCAGCTCAACAGGCACTTCTCCCTGACTGAAGAATGTACGCAGAATCTGCTCCTCCTCAATTGTTGTCTCGCACTTCCAATAGCGCTCCAAAAGTTGATGTATGTATTTATAGTCCATAATTTTCGAATTCTAAAAATTTTTGTTTTATTTTCTGGCGACCTCTGAAGATTGACACTTTTACATCTTCTTCGGTTATGCCCATTATGTCGGCGATATCCTTGTAATTCTTGCCCTCGATTTCTCTTAGTTGGATGGCTATTTTCTGTTTGTCCGGCAAACTGTTTATGAGTCTATGAACCAACTCAACCCTATCCTTCAGTTCGAGGCTCGACTCGGGATTGTCGCTTATCTCGGCAGAATCATGAAGTGCTTCGTCCAACTGAATGTTCTGGGCATCTTTCTTCTCGTGTCTGTCGAGAGACAGGTTTTTACAGATGGTCATGCAATAAGCCTCAATCGATTCGAGTTCGTCCCATTCATCGCGTTTGTTCCAAACCCTTATGAGAGTGTCCTGTACCACATCTTCCGCCTCACCAGTGTCCATCGTGATTCGGAGTGCCAACCTGTAAAGTTTGTTCTTCAGTGGCAGCACATCGTTCTTGAAACTTATCTCATTTTTCATCGTCCCTATATGCAAGACGGACGGGAATAACAGAAGTTACACCCGTCCGCAATATTTTTTTAATTTTTTTTATTCGATTATGGTTCCGTGCTTTCCGTCGATGGCTGTAGAGAGGGTTATATTCACCTTCTTCACGCCGCTATGAATGGCATTGAAAGCATTTTCGAGTTTCGGAATCATTCCGCCTTCTACAATTCCCTGCTCAACGAATTGCTTGAATTCGGGCTCTGTAATATGCGGAATAACGCTGTCATCGTCGTTGGCATCGCGAAGAACGCCTTTCTTCTCGAAACAATAAACCAAGGTTACGTCGAAGAACTTAGACAGGGCTTTTGCCGTTTCGCCTGCGATGGTATCGGCATTTGTGTTTAGCAGATTGCCGTTGCCGTCGTGTGTAAGCGGTGCCATCACCGGAACGATTCCCTGTTGAATGAGGGTTGATAGCATCTTTCCGTTAGCCTCATCAACATCGCCCACAAAGCCGTAGTCTACGTCCTTTACCGGGCGTTTGTGGCTTCTGATGGCGTTCATGTCAGCTCCGGTGAGTCCCAAGGCATTTACGCCGCAAGCCTGAAGTTTTGCCACGATATTCTTGTTCACCAATCCGCCGTAAACCATTGTAACGACTTTTAGCATATCGGCATCGGTTATTCTGCGTCCGTTTACCATTTGGCTCTCTATGCCGAGTTGTGCGGCAATCTTTGTTGCCGAGCGGCCTCCGCCGTGAACCAAGACTTTATATCCTTCGATTGCCGAAAAATCCTTCAGAAGTTGCTGTAGGCTTTCTTCCTCCTCGACGATTTTTCCGCCGACCTTTATGACTGTTAACTTTTCCATCTTTTACTTTTCCAAATAAGTGTAACCGTAAAGTCCCGAACGATAGTTGTTCAAGAACTCTCTGCCTTGCTCGAGTGAGATTTTGCCGTCTTTCACGGCCTTTGTAACCCATGTCTCGAGTGTACGAACCATCTTCTTTGTGTTATACTGAACGTAGTCGAGCACTTCGTCTACGGTTTCGCCGTCGATAATCTGATTTATCTTGTATCCGTCCTTATCAACAGAAACGTGGACGGCATTGGTGTCGCCGAACAAGTTGTGCAAGTCGCCCAAAATCTCCTGGTATGCTCCGACGAGGAACACGCCGAGATAGTAAGGCTCACCCTTCTTCAGAGGATGCACAGGCAGAGTGTGCGAATTATAGTTTGATGTTACGAAATTGGCGATTTTACCGTCGCTGTCGCAAGTTATATCCTGAATTGTGGCGTTGCGCGTTGGCTTCTCGTCCAACCGCTGGATAGGAACGATTGGGAAAAGCTGGTCTATCGCCCACGAATCAGGCAACGACTGGAACAGCGAGAAGTTGCAGAAATACTTGTCGGCAAGCAACTTGTCAATCTTTCGCAACTCGTCTGGAATATGCTTCTGGCTCTGTGCCAGCGAGTTGATTTCGTGGCAAACACTCCAGTACATCTGCTCGATGTCCGAACGTGTCTTCAAATCAACCAAGCCGTGGGCAAACAGGTCGAGTGCCTCCTCGCGAATCTGCTGCACATCGTGCCAGTCCTCGAGCATCGTGCGAGTGCTTAGATGACACCAGATGTCGTAAATATCGCGAACAAGCTTATGAGCCTCCGGATTAGCCTCGTATTCCTCTGGCATCTCAGGCAGAGAAGCCGTTTCGAGCACCTCCATTATCAATACCGAATGATGAGCGGCAAGCGAGCGTCCGCCCTCGGTGATAAGGTTTGGATGAGGAACGCCGTTTCTGTCTGCCGCCTCGACAAACGTGTAGACGCAGTCGTTTACATACTCCTGAATTGAGTAGTTTACCGAACTCTCGCTGTTAGAAGAGCGTGTTCCGTCGTAATCAACGCCCAAGCCGCCGCCGCAGTCAACGAAATCAACGCCATAGCCCATCTTGCGGAGCTGAACATAGAAGTTCGAAGCCTCGCGAAGGGCTGTCTGTATTCTGCGAATCTTTGTAATCTGGCTTCCGATGTGGAAATGAATGAGTTTCAGGCAATCCTGAAGTCCTTTCTCCTGAAGAATCTCAAGAGCCTTCAGAACCTCGCTCGAGGTAAGTCCGAACTTGCTGGCATCGCCGCCGCTCTCTTCCCACTTTCCGCTTCCCGAAGAAGCCAGTTTGATACGTATTCCGATGTTTGGACGCACATCGAACTTCTTGGCAGCCTGTGCAATAAGTTCGAGTTCGTTCATCTTCTCAACCACTATGAAGATGCGCTTTCCCATCTTCTGCGCCAGAATGGCGAGTTCGATGTAGCTCTGGTCTTTGTATCCGTTGCACACAATCAGCGAGTCGCTGTCCATGTTTACGGAGATAACGGCATGAAGTTCAGGCTTTGAGCCTGCCTCAAGACCGAGGTTATATTTTTTGCCGTGTCCGATAATCTCCTCAACAACTGGGCGCATCTGGTTTACCTTGATTGGGTAGATAATGAAGTTCTCTGCATTGTAGTTGTACTCCTTTGCAGCCTTGGCAAAACAGTTTGCAGTCTTCTCGATACGATTATCAAGGATGTCGGGGAATCGTACGAGCACCGGAGCCGACACATCGCGCAGCGACAGCTCGTCCATCAGTTCCTTAAGGTCTACCTCAACTCCATCCTTACGCGGAGTAACCACCATGTGACCTTTCTCATTGATGTTGAAATAATTCACACCCCAACCACAAATGTTGTAGAGTTCAGAAGAATCCTCAACACGCCATTTTCTCATTTTTCTGTGTCAAATAAAAATTGTAAATAATATAGTTTCAGTTCATGCAATTGTGCCGACCTACAAACCGAGCAAATCGACAATTTTACCAACCGACAGTTTTACGTCGGCGATGGTGTCGAGCGGGTCGACGTTGAATATATGTTTTGCCTTGTTATAGAACGGCTCGCGCACTTTGAGCGACTCGGTTATGAACGAGAGCATCTCTTCTTCGGTCTTGTCCTTTAGCAGCGGACGCTTGCTTTTTCCGTATTCAAGATGATGGCACAAAACCTCGGGGCTCGCCTTGAGATAGACCGTCATCGCCTGCTGGTTCATGTATTCCATGTTGTCGAAGAAACATGGCGTTCCGCCGCCCGACGAGATTATTACATTCTCGAATTCGGCAACCTCGTGAAGCATGTTTCGCTCAATCTCGCGGAATCCGCTCTCGCCTTTCTCGGCAAAAATCTCGGTTATCTTGCGATGAAAGCGGTCTTCGATATACCAGTCGAGGTCGAAGAATGTCATCTTCAGTTGGTCAGACAGGGCTTTGCCTATTGTTGTCTTGCCAGCCCCCATGTAGCCTACGAATATTACTCTCTTCATGGACTTATTTCTTAGCAGCCGTCTTGCGTGTTGTTGTCTTTCGGGCTGTCGTTCTTGTCTTCTTGGCTCCCGATGCAGGCTGAGCCTTGATAATCTCCATACATTGCTCAAGAGTCAGTTCTGCTGGCTTCTCAACCGTCTTTGGCAGACGATAGTTTGTGCCGTCGTAGGCGATATACGGTCCGAATCGGCCGTTCAGAATCTCGAGTTTCGGTTCTTCGTCGAAACTTTTGATATGCTTCTCAGCCTCGGCCTTGCGCTTAGCCTCGATAAGGTCGATGGCTGTATGCAGAGCCAATGTCATCGGGTTGAAATCTTTCGGAACAGATACATACACGCCGTTGTGATAAACGTATGGTCCGAATCGGCCTGTGCCTACCTTTACCGTCTTGCCCTCAAACTCGCCAAGGATTCGCGGCAGTTTGAACAGGTCGAGAGCCTCTTCGAGAGTGATTGTGTCCATTCTCTGTCCCGGCTTCATCTGGGCAAAGCGAGGCTTCTCCTCGTCCTCAGCCGTACCAATCTGAACGACAGGGCCAAAGCGGCCGATTTTGACGAATACAGGCTTGCCGCTGGCTGGGTCGATGCCAAGTTCATGCTCGCCTACCTTGTGCTCGCTCTGAAGATGCGAAGCCTTCTCTACCATAGGTTCAAAATCGCCGTAGAATCGGCGCATAAGGTCGGTCCATTCAATGCTTCCTTCAGCCACCTCATCGAAATCCTTCTCTACGTTTGCCGTAAAGTTGTAATCAAGGATAGATGTAAAATGCTCAGAAAGGAAGTCGTTTACAACCGTTCCTATATCTGTCGGAACGAGCTTTGCCTTCTCGTATCCTGTATTTTCCTGTTTCGTTTCGGATGTGATGCCCTTCTCGTTGAGAGTGAGGACGGCATAATCGCGCGGAGTTCCCTGCTGGTCAGCCTTCTCGACATACTCTCTCTGCTGAATTGTTGAGATTGTCGGAGCGTATGTTGACGGACGGCCGATGCCAAGTTCCTCCATCTTGTGAACGAGGCTTGCCTCGGTATAGCGTGGCGGATGCTGAGTGAAACGCTCCATAGCCACGATTTCCTTGCGCTTAAGGTCTTCGCCCTTGCTAAGCGGCGGAAGAAGGCTTGTGCTCTCGTCCTCGCTTGCGTCCTCATCGCTCGACTCGCGGTAAACCTTCAGGAAACCGTCGAATACAAGAACCTCGCCGTTGGCAACGAACGTTTCCGTACGGTTAGAGATTTTTATCGTAACGGTTGTCTTCTCCATCTCGGCCTCAGCCATCTGCGATGCGAGAGTACGCTTCCAAATCAGGTCGTACAAGCGTTTTTCCTGAGAATTGCCGTCGATGGCGTTATTCTCCATATATGTTGGGCGGATGGCCTCGTGAGCCTCCTGCGCACCCTTAATCTTGGTTGTAAACTGGCGAGAGTGAAGATACTTCTCGCCCATCTTTTCAGAGATAACCTGCTTGCAGGCATTTATACACAGAGCCGAGAGGTTTACCGAGTCGGTTCGCATGTATGTTATAAGTCCCGATTCGTACAACTTCTGCGCAACGCTCATTGTCTGCGATACAGAGAAACCGAGTTTGCGCGCAGCCTCCTGCTGCAATGTTGATGTAGTGAAAGGTGCAGCCGGATATTTCTTCAGCGGTTTTGTTACGATGTCGCTTACGGTGTATTCTGCCGCCTCACATTCCTTCAGGAAGTCTTCGGCTTCCTTTTGGGTTTTGAATCGAGTTGAAAGTTCCGCCTTCATCTCAACGGTTCTGTTTCCGTCGGGAACGAGGAACACAGCAACAACGCGGAATGCCGACTCAACCTTGTAGTTCTTGATTTCGCGCTCGCGCTCTACGATAAGGCGAACGGCAACGCTCTGCACGCGTCCGGCAGAAAGCTGCGGCTTTACCTTTCGCCAAAGCACAGGCGACAGTTTGAAGCCCACGATGCGGTCGAGCACGCGACGTGCCTGCTGTGCCTTTACCAAGTTGATGTCAATCTCACGCGGATTCTCGATAGCCTTAAGAATGGCTGGCTTTGTAATTTCGTGGAATACAATGCGCTTTGTCTTCTCGGGAGTTAGTCCGAGCACCTCGTACAAGTGCCATGAAATAGCCTCTCCCTCGCGGTCCTCATCGGATGCAAGCCACACAGTATCTGCCTTCTTAGCCTCTTCCTTCAGGCTTTCTACTATCTTGTATTTGTCTTCAGGAATTTCATAATTCGGAGTAAATGTGTCTACGTCAATACTGAACTCCTTCTTTTTAAGGTCGCGGATATGTCCATAGCTCGACATCACCTTGTAATCTTTTCCCAGAAACTTCTCGATAGTCTTCGCCTTGGCAGGAGACTCTACAATTACCAGATTTTTCATTCTTTTGATTTCTCTGTTTTTATTTTTCGTGGCAAAAGTATGAAAAAAATAAATATAATGTGTATATTTGCGAATAGATTTTAATTTAACTCATAAAACCTTTATCTTTTTATCGTTATGAACGACCAAGAAATACTGAATGTCATGACGCTGACGCTACTACCGAAACTTGGCTCAAGCAATGCAAAAATTCTCTACGAAACATTCGGTTCGGCTACCGAACTTTTCAATAACATCGGCTACATTAAGGATTATCTTCCAAACGCATCAGAACTTCTGATAAAAACGCTCTCGTCGCACAACGATTATCTGCCACGGGCGGAAAAGGAACTGAAGTTTGCCGACGAGAAACGGATAAGATGCCTTTCCATCGGCGATTCGGACTATCCGCAAAGGCTCAAGGATTGCAGCGATGCTCCCCTGCTCATCTACTACAAGGGAAATGCAAGCCTAACGCCGCCCAAGAGCATAAGTATCGTTGGCACCCGCCATTGCACCGAATACGGAAAGGAACTATGCCGCAGGTTTGTGTCGGATTTGAGAGAAGTCGTGCCCGATGTTCAGATTATCAGCGGACTTGCCTACGGAATTGACATCGAGGCACACAGGAATGCACTCGACAGCGGTCTCGACACAATTGGAGTGCTCGCTCACGGTCTCGACCAGATTTACCCGTCGTCGCACCGCTCCACGGCTATAAAGATGCTTGGCCAAGGCGGACTGGTTACCGAATACATGTCGGGCACGAATGCCGACAAGTTCAACTTTGTAAAAAGAAACCGGATTGTTGCCGGACTGGCAGACGTTACGGTAATAATCGAGAGCAAGAACAAGGGCGGCAGTCTTATCACGGCAGATATTGCCGAGAGTTACAACCGCGATGTCTGTGCCTTTCCCGGAAGGGTTACCGACGAGAACTCGGCTGGCTGCAACCGTCTTATTCAGGAAAACCATGCAAACATGATTACCTGCGCCGACGACTTGGTTAAACTGATGCGCTGGAACGCTCGGCCAACAAAGAAAAAATCGGTTCAGCAAGAATTGTTCATCGAACTTTCGGAAAACGAGCAGGCCGTTTGCAACGTTCTGAAAGATTGCGACAGCAAACAGATAAATCAGATTGCCGTCGAGACAAATATTCCGGTCCACGAGGTTAGCGTGGTTCTTTTTGAACTCGAGATGAAGGGTGTGACAAAATGCCTTAACGGCGGAAACTATAGGCTTATCAGACTCTGAAAATAGGACTAATTGTTCAGATATTGAACAAATTGTTCTTTCTTCGGAAACAGCGTAAAATCGCGCTCCAAAAATTTTGCTGTCAATATTTTAACCCATATATTTGCATCAGAAAACAAAACAAAATCAGAACCAAGAAACTAAAAAATATAAAACAGGTAAAGCGAAGATAGGTTTAAAGATTGTGGTAACAATTAGGTAAAATCAAAGGTAAAAGATTTTGGATAAGAAAGAAGATATAGGTAAACGCAAAAACAAAAGCAACGTTTTATTAGGTAATTCTAAAAAGGGAAAGATTCAGAGTGATGGATATCTTAATTTGTTTAACACTCAATTTGGATTACGAGGTTAAAGACAAAAAGGAGAAGCTGCACAGAGCTTCTCTTTTTGTTTTTATATACCCTCTCCACACGCAAGTTTGGCATAAGCATTTTCGCAACAATATACAAAGCAATGAATTATCATACAGAAAAAACGGCAAAAAGCCACTTTCAAGGTTCGAGATAGCAAGATGGTAGCAAGTAGATAGTAAGTAGGTAGCAAGATGGTAGGTTCGAGATACGTATATTGATGCAATAACGAAATATCTCATTGCCAGAATAGGAGCATTATGAATTTATGCCGAACGTGGACGTACATTACACTTTCAGCCCGTCAATCTCATTCTGAATAGCATTGAGAAAGCGTGCCGCATGCGCACCGTCCATCTGCGTGTGATGAAACTGGAACGAAATGTTCAGATAGAATCTAAAGAAACGACGTGAATAGCGTCCCCACATGATAAACGGATTATTAAATATTCCGCTATACATACCTCCGGCACAAACCAATTCTGTATAAACAACTGCTGAAGTGCCAATTACCATACAGTCGTCCGACAAATCGCGGTTAGCGCATGTTTCCGCCACTTCTGCTGTGTATCGCATATAATCCCCGCAATATCTCTCAAAATCGCCATCAAACTCGATGTCGCACGAACTCACCTCACCCGTGCGGTTCTTCACAATTGTGTTTATAGCAATTCTGTCAAACTCTATCAGTTTATCGCCTACGGGCAGTAGCCTGAACTCCTTCTGACTGAGGGCCGCCTTGCCAATGCAATAGTCGAGCAGCATATTGAATTTCAGATGTTTCCTTCTGCTTTTCCTTACGAGATTCGTCACATTCATTCTTTTCACGAATGTCACCATCGGGTTTGGCGCGTTCTTCCAGATTTCGAACTGACAACCTCTGGTTGTTTCCTGCGGATTTACTTCTTTCATACTCATTCTGATTCTTTTTTTGATGAATTAGGCAGCAAAATTAGCCGAAGCATCAGAATCGGGATAGAACAAAAGAGACATTCAGACGGGATTTGCAAACAAATCAGAGTGCAATGCCGTGTCTTTCAGCAGAACGGCCGGCGAACATCCGCTGAAATGCTTGAATTCGCGGCAAAAGTGCGACTGGTCTGAATATCCGCTTGCGTAGGCTATCTGAGCCAGATTTACGTTTTGGCGAGAATGGTTCTGCATCAATAGCAAAGCCCGTTGAAAGCGGACAATTCGGGCATATTCCTTAGGATTGATGCCGACGAGCGAACTGAATTCTCTCTCGAACTGCTTCTTGCCAAGGCATGCAACAGATGCCAAATCGCACACCGTTGTCTGTGGAAAGTCGAGAATCCGCCGCACGGAAGCATCAATTCTGCTGATTTTACGAAGCGTTTCGGTCTTACAGCCGGTAAGTCGTGCCAGAAGCCAGTTTTCGATGAGATTTATGGCGGTTTCATCGCTTCTACAATCGAAAATCCGCTCCGAAAGTCCGCTCAAACTTCGGTCGTCGAGATTGTAGCCAGATGTTTCAATGTTATAGAAGAGCGACGTTGGGACGTTAAGAAACGCGCTCATGGCATGAGGATGAAAAACGACGACAATCATATCCAAATCGCCTTCGGAACGCAGATGAGACGAGAAGTTCACCTGACCGCTTATTGTGAGCCTATCCTGCGAGGCGCAAAATTCGGGGATATAGAGCGGTTTACCCTTGTGGAAGATAATCAGTGTGCACCCGAGGGGAAAAGACAGCGTATTCAGCCTCATATTGCTTCTGAAAGCCCAATAGAAGCGTACAAAGGGCTGCAACATTCTGCAAGGCTTGTAAAATTTAAAATCATCTTGAATCATTCTACAAAACTAACGTTTTTTCTTCCGAATGGCGAAAAACGTGCTCTATTATCACCAATTACTATTGTTTCTGAAATAATTAACGTATTTTTGTAATAGCAAAATCTCTGACACTTGGGATTCTGTTATTACAAACACTTTAAACTGCATATAAATATGATCTCATCTTTTAGTCTTGCTTATCGTCTAAAAAGAGGTATGTTAGAGATAGCTTCTGCAACACCAGATGATATATTGGATAAATACTTAGATCCTACTCAGACAGAAAAACTGCCTGAAGATGTGTGTTTCAAAGTTGCCGCTGGAAAAAAGGAATATGACCTCATTGGTTATTATCAAAGCTGGCAGGTTTTTTATTCTCAAAAATTCATTGATGTTTTGTCTCAATTTGTCGATATGTCAGACAAATGCTACCCTATTAAGATAGAAGGTGTTGAACAGCAATATTATGCTATATACAATTTAAAAACATATTCTTTCTGGAACAGGGAAGAGACGATAACCATGAGGGATGATCCTTATTTCTTTGGAATTCAAGATGCCTCAATTCCTATTTTCGGGATTGAGGATACAGGTTTTGTCATAGTATCGGAAAAAGTTAAAGACGCATTGCTGAAAAGTAAAATTTCAAATATTGATTTAAATGAAACTTTCGGATGTTCTTTTGAGGAATATAAAAGAATTAAAGAATCAAAATTTAAACCTCAGATACATATATACGAAGATAAATAGGGCAAATCTTTAACAACATCCCCCACTTGTGAGTTCCTTGGAGGTTTCTTTTTTCTTAGCCCAAAACAGGGAATTTGCTTCGGACTCTCGTCCTTAATCAAGCGTAAGCTATGCCTGTAAGTAGACAACGAAAAAAGGGGATTGTACCATAAAAGGAGTATAGCAAAAACATCTCCCGCCCTTGTCTGCACGGATGTGCTCAAGAAAGCATACAAAAAAAGTACAACCCCCAAATGCAAAAGTAAATATTATTTTGATAAAAACAAAAAAAGGCTCTGGATTTTACTCCAAAGCCTTCTATTTTATGACATTGACGTACTTTTAGTCGTTCAATTTAGCCTTGATGAACTCACGGTTAAGACGAGCGATGTTAGAGATTGACTCGCACTTAGGACAAACAGCCTCGCATGCGCGTGTGTTTGTACAGTTACCGAAGCCAAGCTCGTCCATACGTGCAACCATTGCCTTAGCACGCTTTGCAGCCTCTGGACGGCCCTGTGGCAACAATGCCAACTGGCTAACCTTTGAAGATACGAACAACATTGCAGAACCGTTCTTACAAGCAGCAACGCAAGCACCGCAGCCGATACATGTTGCGCAGTCCATAGCCTCGTCGGCATCCTGCTTAGGGATAAGGATTGCGTTTGCATCCTGTGGCTGACCAGTACGAACTGAAGTGTAACCACCTGCCTGAATAATCTTGTCGAATGCAGAGCGGTCAACCATACAGTCCTTGATTACAGGGAAACCTGCTGAACGCCAAGGCTCTACAGTAATAACGTCGCCATCGTTGAACTTACGCATGTACAACTGGCAAGTTGTAGCGCCGCGCTCAGTCTTTCCGTGTGGAGTACCGTTGATGTATAGAGAACACATACCGCAGATACCCTCGCGACAGTCGTGGTCGAATACGAATGGTTCCTGACCCTCGTTGATAAGCTCTTCGTTAAGCATATCAAGCATTTCAAGGAAAGAAGTGTCGTCTGGCACGTTCTTCATCTCATGTGTATCGAAGTGTCCCTTGTCCTTAGGACCATTCTGCTTCCAATACTTTATAGTAAAACTTATATTTTTAGCCATTTTGTTTAATCTTTAAGTTTGTTCGACAAATTAAATTAGTTCTTGTAGTTACGAGTCTGTACCTTGATAGCCTCATAGTGAAGCGGCTCCTTTATAAGTGTTGGAGCAACCTCGTCAGAGCCCTGATACTCCCAGCAACCTACATAGAAGTAGTTCTCATCGTCACGCTTAGCCTCGCCCTCTTCTGTCTGGTACTCCTCACGGAAGTGACCACCACAGCTCTCGTTACGAGAAAGAGCATCGTATGCTACAAGTTCGCCCATTGTGATGAAGTCGCGCAAGTGGATAGCCTTGTCAAGCTCTACGTTCAAGCCCTCTTTTGTGCCCGGAATGAACAAGTTTGTCTCGAACTCCTTGCGAAGTTTCTTCAACAACTCAAGACCTTCCTTCAAGCCCTCGGCTGTACGTCCCATACCAACGTGCTCCCACATGATGTGACCAAGCTCCTTGTGGATAGAGTCAACAGAACGTTTACCCTTGATAGCCATCAACTTATCGATAGCCTCGTCTACGTTCTTCTCTGCCTCGGCAAATTCTGGAAGATCTGTAGAAAGACGTGGCCAGATTGTCTGGTCTGCCAAATAGTTCTGGATTGTGTAAGGCAATACGAAGTAACCGTCAGCCAAACCCTGCATCAACGCGCTGGCACCCAGACGGTTAGCACCATGATCAGAGAAGTTACACTCACCAATTGCGAACAATCCCTTGATTGAAGTCTGAAGTTCGTAGTCAACCCAGATACCACCCATTGTGTAGTGGATAGCAGGATAAATCATCATTGGGTTGTAGTACTCTACGCCGTCAACAGTTTTTGCAAGCTCGCCCGGATTAACGTCGGTGATTTCCTCGTACATATCGAACAAGTTACCGTAACGAGCACGAATCTCGTCGATACCAAGACGCTGGATAGACTCAGAGAAGTCGAGGAATACTGCAAGACCTGTATTGTTTACGCCGAAGCCCTTGTCGCAACGCTCCTTAGCTGCACGTGATGCAACGTCGCGTGGAACAAGGTTACCAAATGCAGGATAACGACGCTCCAAGTAGTAGTCGCGGTCAGCCTCAGGAATATCGCTACCCTGAATCTCGCCTGACTGAAGTTTCTTAGCATCCTCAAGTTTCTTAGGAACCCAGATACGACCATCGTTACGCAATGACTCTGACATCAGAGTAAGCTTTGACTGGTTGTTTCCGTGAACTGGGATACAAGTTGGGTGAATCTGTACATAAGAAGGGTTTGCGAAGTAAGCACCCTTACGATAGCACTGAACAGCTGCTGTACAGTTACATCCCATAGCATTTGTTGAAAGGAAGTAAGCATTTCCGTAACCACCAGTTGCAATTACAACTGCGTTTGCAGAGAAACGTTCAAGCTTACCAGTTATAAGGTTCTTGGCAATGATACCGCGAGCACGACCGTCAACAATAACAACGTCCTCCATCTCGTAGCGAGTGTAAAGCTTTACCTTCTTTGCCTCGACCATGCGGCTAAGTGCTGAGTATGCACCAAGAAGAAGCTGCTGACCTGTCTGACCCTTTGCATAGAATGTACGAGATACCTGAGCACCACCGAATGAACGGTTTGCAAGCATACCGCCGTATTCGCGAGCGAATGGAACGCCCTGAGCAACACACTGGTCGATGATGTTGTTTGAAACCTCAGCCAAACGGTAAACATTAGCCTCGCGAGCACGATAGTCGCCACCCTTTACAGTATCGTAGAACAAACGGTAAACAGAGTCGCCATCGTTCTGATAGTTCTTTGCAGCATTGATACCACCCTGTGCAGCGATAGAGTGAGCACGGCGTGGAGAATCCTGAATACAGAAATTCAGTACGTTGAAGCCCATCTCGCCAAGAGAAGCGGCTGCAGATGCACCTGCAAGACCTGTACCTACAACGATTACATCAAGACGAAGCTTGTTCTTAGGATTCACCAATTTCTGGTGTGCCTTGTAATTGGTCCACTTTTCTGCTACTGGACCCTCTGGAATTCTTGAATCTATTGTTGACATAATGATTTTTCGAATTTAAATGAATGAATAATACTATCAAGCAGCAAATATTGAGAACTTAACAACTACTGCAAGGAACATAAGGATAATGATTGTTGAGAATACATAACCAATCATCTTCCAACGGTTAAACCAAATCTTACCGCTAACGCCAAGAGTCTGCATTGCGCTCCAGAAGCCGTGTGTAAGATGGAACCACAAGGCAATAAGCCACAGTACATAGATTACTGAGTAAACAGGCTGTTTGAATGTCTGCACGATGAATGCATAGCCGTCAGATGGTTTTGGGTTGTCGAAAGGACCAGCGATGCCAGCCAACTCTGCAAACATCATGTTGTACCAGAAATTGTACAAGTGCAACAACATACCAAGAATGATGATAATACCAAGGACAAGCATGTTCTGTGAAGCCCACTCAACCTTCTCTGGCTTGTTTGTAACAGCATAGGCATTGTTACCGCGAGCCTTTCTGTTCTGGTAATTCAAAATGAAAGCCATAACGAAGTGAACGACTACCAGTGCGCCAAGTCCAATAGTAGCTGCAACAGCATACCAATTTGCGCCCAAGAACTCACAAATCATGTTGTAGCCCTCAGCAGAGAACAATGCTACTACGTTCATTGACGCATGGAACGTCAAGAACAAGATAAGGGCAATGCCCGATACAGACATCACAACCTTACGTCCAATTGAAGAATCAATTAACCACATAAATGATTAAAAATTTAAAGTTATTTTATTATTAATACAAATTTGTTCTTGCCTTCTTTGCGCAAAAGTATACTAAAAAAATGAAATTTTACGGAATATATAAGGTAAAAAATCAATCCCGACCTAAAAAAAAGCGTTTGACACTCGTATTTGCAAACTACACATTTCAAAAGAAAATAATTTTGTTTATTTTTGCGCTAATATTAAAATCGGACTTATGGAATTTAAATTTGATGTGATTGTTATCGGCGCAGGACACGCTGGATGCGAAGCAGCGGCAGCCTCCGCCAATATGGGAGCCAAAACTTGCCTTATTACCATTGACATGAACAAAATCGGACAGATGAGTTGCAACCCTGCCATTGGAGGCATCGCAAAAGGACAGATTGTCCGCGAAATCGATGCTCTCGGAGGATTCATGGGCATCGTCACCGACCGTACAGCCATTCAGTTCCGAATGCTTAACCGCTCTAAAGGTCCGGCAATGTGGAGTCCGAGAGCACAATGCGACCGTGGCAAGTTTATCTGGGCATGGCGCGAGATTCTCGAAAACACACCAAACCTCAGCATCTGGCAAGATGTTGTAAAGGAAATAATAGTAAATGGCGATGAAATCGTTGGTGTAAAAACGATTCTCGATGTTGAATTCTATGCAAAATCGGTCGTTCTCACCGCAGGAACATTCCTTAACGGTCTAATGCACTTCGGAAGAACACAAGTTCCGGGCGGACGAGTTGCCGAACCGGCTTCATACCATCTTACCGAATCGATAACTGCTCACGGCATCAACGCGGCACGAATGAAGACTGGAACTCCGGTAAGAATTGATGCACGAAGCGTTGATTTCTCGAAAATGGAGATTCAGGACGGCGAAAACGATTTTCACAAGTTCTCTTACATGGGCGAATCGCGAAAACTGAAGCAACTTCCGTGCTGGACTTGCTACACAAATTCAGAAGTTCACAGAATTCTGAACGAAGGTCTGCCCGACTCCCCTCTCTACAACGGTCAAATCAAGAGTATCGGTCCGAGATACTGTCCAAGCATCGAGACAAAAATCGTAACTTTTCCCGACAAGGAGCAGCATCCGCTATTTCTCGAGCCAGAAGGCGAAACAACACAGGAGATGTATTTGAACGGTTTCTCGTCATCGCTTCCGATAGATATTCAGTTAAACGCCCTGAAAAAGATTCCGGCTTTTGAGAATATCCAGCTCTATCGCCCGGGATATGCAATTGAATACGATTTCTTCGACCCTACGCAGCTCACGCACACGCTCGAATCGAAGATTCTGAAAGGTTTGTTCTTTGCCGGACAGGTAAACGGCACAACTGGCTACGAGGAAGCTGGCGGCCAAGGAACAATTGCCGGAATAAACGCAGCTCTGCGTTGCAGCGGGAACAAGACTTTCACTCTCGGACGCGACGAAGCATATATTGGCGTTCTCATCGACGATTTGGTAACAAAGGGCGTGGACGAGCCTTACCGAATGTTTACTTCGAGAGCCGAATACAGAATCTTGCTCAGACAAGACGATGCAGATGCTCGCTTGACAGAAAAAGCATTCAACATCGGACTTGCAACTTCTGCCCGTTTTGAGTATTTCAAGAAGAAAGAAAAACAGATGAACAACATCGTTGAATTCTGCCAAAATTTCTCAATCAAACCAGACAGAATAAATCCGTTTCTTGAGCAAGTTGGCGCTACCCCAATCAAGCAAGGTTGCAAGCTAATCGATTTGATTAGCCGTCCTCAGATTGGCATCGAAAACATATCTTCGCAAATCGAATCTTTCAGAAATCTCCTCGACAAGATTGACGACAGAAAAGACGAAATTATCGAAGCCACCGAGATACAGATAAAATACAAAGGTTACATCGAACGAGAGAAACTTGTGGCGGACAAAATGCAGCGTCTCGAGAACATCAAAATCAAGGGCCGCTTCAAGTACAACGAGATTCAGAATCTCTCGACTGAGGCTCGCCAGAAGCTCACGAAAATCGCCCCCGAATCTCTGGCTCAGGCAAGTCGAATTCCAGGCGTTTCACCGAGCGATATTAACATCCTGCTCGTGCTCCTCGGGAGGTGATTTTAGGCTGGGTTTCACGTGAAACAATTTGTTTCACAAAACTTATAACCATCCGTCAAATCAAGAAGTTACAAAAGTTTATTAAAGCATTTTTTGCTGAAGTTATACTTTAACACCACACTATCATGAGCGAGCAGAAAGCGTCTTCTTACAAGGATTACATCATGGGCATCGTACACAATTTACCAGAGTGTCCGGGATGCTATCAGTACCTCAACGAGGAGGGAGAAATCATCTATGTTGGCAAGGCAAAAAATCTAAAAAGAAGGGTTAGTTCATACTTTAACAAGAACCAGATTTCGAACAAAACGAGGATGCTTGTAAGCAAGATTCGAGACCTGAAATATGTGGTTGTAAACACAGAAGAGGATGCTCTTTTACTCGAAAATAACCTCATAAAAAAGTACAAGCCGAGGTATAATATTCTGTTAAAAGATGATAAAACCTACCCTTCTATTTGTGTAAGCAACGAGTATTTTCCGCGCGTTTTTAGCACCCGAAAAACGGAAAGAAATGGCGCAACCTACTACGGTCCGTACTCGCATATTTCGACAATGTACACGCTTCTTGAGCTAATAAAAAAGCTATATCCTTTGCGGACCTGCAACCTCGTTTTATCTCCAGAAAACATAAAATCCGGAAAGTTTTCGCCTTGTCTGGAGTATCATATTAAGAATTGTTTGGGGCCTTGTATAGCCAAACAAAGCCACGAAGAATACATCGAAAACATCCGTCAGATTAAAGAAATTCTGAAAGGAAACACGCACGAAATCGAGAAAGAAATGTACGAAAAAATGCTTCAACTTTCGGAAGAAATGCGTTTTGAAGAGGCTGAAATCATCAAAAAGAAGTACATGATTCTCGAAAATTACAGGGCAAAAAGCGAGGTTGTAAGTCAGATTTTACATAATATAGATGTGTTCTCAATCGGCATTGACGAGGATAATGCGTTTATAAATTACCTGCATATCACCAATGGCGCGATTAACCAAGCATTCACTTTTGAGTACAAAAAAAGACTCGATGAAACCAAAGAAGAACTGCTTTTGATGGGCATAATCGAAATGCGCGAGCGTTATAAAAGCACCTCGAAAGAGATTATCGTACCTTTTGAAATAGAGTCGGAACTGAATAATGTTACGTTTACAGTACCACAACGAGGCGACAAGAAGAAACTTCTCAGCCTATCGGAAATGAACGTAAAGCAATACCAGTTCGACCGATTAAAACGCGCAGAAAAGTTAAATCCGGAGCAGAAAAGCACCAGTCTGATGAAGGAATTACAAGACGCTCTGAAGCTAAAACAGCTGCCAATGCACATAGAATGTTTCGATAATTCGAATATTTCGGGCGAATATGCCGTAGCGGGCTGCGTTGTATTCAAAAAAGCAAAGCCAAGCAAGTCTGATTACCGCAAATTCAATATAAAAACGGTTGAAGGTCCTGACGATTACGCATCTATGCGCGAGGTCGTATATCGCCGATATTCGCGTCTTGTAGAGGAGAATCAGCCTCTGCCCGACCTCATTATTGCCGATGGCGGAAAGGGACAGATGGAGGCTATAAGAAGCGTTGTAGAGGATGTTTTACACCTTGATATAGCCATTGCAGGACTTGCAAAGAACGACAAACACCGCACGTCAGAACTGCTCTTCGGCAACCCTCCGGCAACGATTGGAATCGATATAAAGTCGCGTCTTTTCAAGTTTCTTACACAGATTCAAGACGAAGTTCACCGATATGCCATCACTTTCCACAAGGATAAGCGAAGCAAGGCACAGACTAAATCGGAACTCGACGATATAAAAGGCATCGGAGAAAAGACGAAAAATGCACTTCTGAAGCATTTCAAGAGCGTAAAACGAATAAAAGAGGCACCTTTCGGCGACTTGAAAGCCGTCGTTGGAGAGAGCAAGGCTGGCATCATTGCGGAGTATTTCGGCACTCAAAAAGAGTAAATTTTCCGCATAAAAATAGCATCTATATAGAATATTGTTTATCTTTGTAAATAAAACATTGAAATGAGGGTTGTTATACAAAGGGTTTCAAAAGCAAGCGTAACCATCAGCAACAACGTTAAATCGGCTATCGGAAAGGGCTTGCTAATCCTCGTCGGAGTAGAGGAAGCCGACACTCCAGAAGACGCCGAATGGCTCTGCAAAAAGGCCGTAAACATGCGTATTTTCGACGATGAAAACGGTGTAATGAACAAATCAGTTCTCGATATCGGCGGCGAAATCATCGTTGTAAGCCAGTTTACACTCATGGCATCGACAAAGAAAGGCAACCGTCCTTCGTACATCAGAGCCGCCAAACACGAGATTTCGATACCTCTCTACAACAAATTCTGCGAGATAATGGAGAACGAACTGGGCAAACCGATAGGCACAGGCGAATTTGGCGCAGATATGAAGGTTGAGTTGCTTAACGATGGCCCTGTAACCATCATTATGGATAGCAAAAATAAGGAATAAAGATGACGATAGAAGAGGCTCAGAAGCAAGTTGACGAGTGGATTCGCAAGTACGGCGTGAGATACTTCAACGAGCTTACAAACATGGCTTGCCTTACCGAAGAGGTGGGCGAACTGGCACGAATAATGGCAAGAACATACGGCGAACAGTCGTTCAAAGAGGGCGAAAAGCACGATTTAGGCGATGAAATGGCAGATATTTTGTGGGTTCTGATATGTCTTGCCAACCAGACGGGCGTAGACCTTACAGAGGCTTTTAAAAAAAATCTTGAGAAGAAAACATCGCGCGACAAAGAAAGACATTTGAATAATACAAAACTGAAATAAATATGGATACAAACAAGTACGAGGAAGCTTTAAAGCAGTATAATACTGCACTCAACGACGAGGCTGTAAAGGCTAAGGTTGAGAGAATTATCAGCGAAAGACTGGCTGAAAACCGCACTCCAGAGACAATGAAGTTCTTGTTCAACAGCATCGAACTTACTTCTTTGAGCTGTACCGACAGCGACGAGAGCATCTTGAAAATGGTTGAGAAAGTAAACAGTTTCGATGCCGACCACACCGATTTGGGACACGTTGCAGCCATCTGCGTCTACCCTAATTTCGCAAAAATCGTAGCCGATTCACTCGAGGTTGACGGCGTAGAAATCACTTGTGTATCAGGCGCTTTCCCTTCTTCACAGACATTCCAAGAGGTTAAGGTTGCCGAGACAGCCCTTGCTGTTAAGGACGGAGCAACAGAAATAGACATCGTTCTGCCTGTTGGTCAGTTCTTGGCTGGTGATTATGAGGGTGTTGCCGACACAATTTCTGAATTGAAGGCTATCTGCGGCGAGAAATCGCTTAAGGTAATCCTCGAGACTGGCGCGCTAAAAACTGCTGAAAACATCAAGAAAGCAGCCATCATCGCAATGTATGCCGGAGCCGATTACATCAAGACTTCTACCGGAAAAATCTCTCCAGCAGCCACTCCAGAGGCAGCTTACGTTATGTGCGAGGCTATCAAGGAATACAAGGAGAAGACTGGCGTTCAGATTGGATTCAAGCCTGCCGGCGGCATGAAGACCATCGACGATGCCCTAACCTACTACACAATCGTTAAGGAAGTTCTTGGCAACGAGTGGGTTAACAACAAGATGTTCCGCCTTGGAACAAGCAGTTTGGCAAACCTTATCTACAAGGAATTAACAAAGGATACAGAGAATTATTTCTAATCGAAGCATTAGCGATAAAATCTTTTGATTTAAAGACGAAAAACGGGACTAAATACGCAATTTAGCCCCGTTTTTTATTTCTGAAATACTATAAATTACGGTTTGTTACGAAGTCGAGATATTCGAAAAGCGAATCGCGAATATCGCTTTTTGGGAAGCTGTCGAGAATATCTTTCGCCTTCTGTTCGTATTGTTTCATTACCGATTCGGCATACTCTATTCCGCCGTTTTTGATGGCAAAATCCATCAGTTTATCGCGCTCTTCTTCGGTAGATTCGAGGCTTTTTACCTTCATCGCAAGTTCGCGATATGCAGCATCTGTGCTCTTATTAACGGCATAAATGGCAGGCAGAGTGAGCTTGCCTTCACGCATATCGTTGCCCGTAGGTTTGCCTATTTCGGAAGACGAAATGTAATCGAAAATATCATCTTTTATCTGAAAACAGATACCTAAAAGTCTGCCAAATTCGCGTATTTTAGCAATATTTTCATCAGACGCACCTGCGCTTACGGCTCCCATTTCAGCACTTGCAGCAAAGAGAACGGCTGTTTTTTTCTCGATTACATCGAGGTATTTCTCTTCCGAAATATCCTTGTTGTCGATGTTTTCAATCTGTTTTATCTCGCCTTCTGCCAACAGCCGTCCGAGGATGCTCACGATGTTAACTATCCGGCAATCATTCGTCTTGGCTGAATTAAGAAGAGCCGAAGAGAGAAGATAATCGCCCATAAGGACAGACAACCTATTATCAAACAGAGAGTTAACACTTCTCTGTCCTCTTCGTCTGTCGCTTTCATCAACCACATCATCATGCACAAGGCTTGCCGTATGCAGCAGTTCGAGAGTGACTGCCGAATACAGAGTCTTGTCGTTTATCTCACCGTTAAGCTTCGCTGTCAAGAGAACCAGAATGGGGCGCATCTGCTTTCCCTTTTTCTGATGAATGAATTGTAAAATCTTATTTATCAGATTATTATCATGCACAAAGCACTTGTCAAAGACTACATTAAACGCCTCTAACTCTTTCTCAACGGGTTTTCTTATAAAACTAATCTGATCCATAAATATAATAGTTGCAAATTTACTAATAAAATGATTGTAAATCATATTTTTTAGTTACTTTTACATCTCAAAGTTAAAATAAATGGAAAAACTATTCTTACTCGATGCCTACGCGCTCATCTACAGAGCCTACTACGCGCTTATACGAACTCCAAGAATAAACTCAAAAGGGCTGAACACATCGGCAATACTCGGTTTTGTCAATACTCTTGAGTATGTTCTTAATAATGAGAATCCTACGCACATCGGCATCGCCTTCGACCCGAGCGGAAAGACATTCCGCCACGAGATGTACGAACCTTACAAGGCTCAAAGAGAGTCAACTCCCGAAGATATAAAACTTTCTGTTCCGATAATAAAAAAGATTATCGAGGCTTATAACATTCCTATTCTGGAAGTTGCAGGTTTCGAGGCAGATGATGTTATTGGAACGCTTTCGCATCAGGCCGACAAGAAAGGAATACAAACTTTCATGCTCACACCCGACAAGGACTACGGTCAGCTGGTTACAGAAAACGTGAAGATGTTCCGCCCAAAGCATACCGGCGGCTATGAGATTATGGGCATAGAGGAGGTGAAGAAAAAATTCGGCATTGAGAATACCGACCAAGTTATAGACTTCCTCGGACTTATGGGCGATGCGTCCGACAACATTCCGGGATGTCCGGGCGTTGGCGAAAAGACGGCGCAGAAAATCATCGGCGAATTTGGAAGCATCGAAAATCTTCTTAACAGCACCGAACAGCTGAAGGGTGCTCTGAAAAAGAAGGTAGAAGAGAACAAAGAACTGATTTCACTTTCGAGAGTTCTCGCCACAATCCGAAAAGATGTTCCGATAACTCTCGACATGGAAAATCTGAAAATCGCCAAACCGAACGAGGAGGAGTTGAGAAAACTTTTTGAGGAACTCGAATTCAGCAAACTTCTAAACAAGGTTTTGGGCGTTAAGCCGAAGTCGGTCGAAAAAGGCCCGATTCAGGGCGATTTATTTGACGGATTCGCGGCAGACGTTCAAGAAGAAAAAGTCGAAAGCAAGCAAACTACGCTTTCAGATATAGAGTATAAATATATTCTCGTTGACAATCAAGAGATTGAAGACAATCTTTTACGAAATATTTTGTCACAGAAAGAAGTCTGTTTCGACACCGAAACGACCGGAACAGACCCGATGAACGCCGATATTGTGGGTATGAGTTTCAGTTTTGCCGAAAACGAGGCTTACTACGTTCCGTTGAGCCAAAACAGAGACGAGGCGCAAACGACACTCAACAAATTCAAGCCATTCTTCGAAAATGAAGAAATCGGCAAGGTTGGTCAGAACATGAAATACGACATGCTCGTTCTGATGAACTACGGCATCAAGGTGAAGGGCAAGATGTTCGACACGATGGTGGCTCATTATGTGATACAACCCGAGTTGCGTCACAACATGGACTACATGGCTTCTACCCTACTCAACTACACCACCATTCACATCGAGGAGATTATCGGAGCAAAGGGCAAGAACCAGAAGAACATGCGCGACCTCTCGCCAAACGACGTTTACGAATATGCTTGCGAGGATGCCGACGTAACTCTGAAACTCAAAAACATTCTTGCCGACAAATTGAAGGAGAAAGAATGTGAAGAACTCTTCTACAATATTGAGATGCCGCTCGTGCCTGTTCTTACAAAGATGGAATACGACGGCGTTTGTCTCGACACCGAATCTCTGAAGGAAAGTGCAAAAAGATTCACCGAAGAACTAATAAATATCGAAAAGGAGATAACCGAACTTGCCGGTCAGGAGTTTAACATCTCGTCGCCGAAGCAAGTTGGCGAAATCCTCTTCGACAAGATGAAGATTGTAGAGAAACCGAAAAAGACGAAAACAGGTCAGTACGTTACGTCCGAAGAGGTTCTGCAATCGCTCAAAGGCAAGCATAAAATCGTTGAGCGTATTCTCGACTATCGCGGACTGAAGAAACTTCTCAGCACATATATCGAGGCTCTTCCAGAACTGATAAATCCGCGAACGGGGAAGATTCATACATCTTTTAATCAGACTGTTACGGTAACAGGCAGACTGAGTTCGAGCAATCCTAACTTGCAGAACATTCCTATCCGCGACGACAACGGAAAGGAAATCAGAAAGGCATTCATTCCCGAAGAAGGATGCATGTTCTTCTCTGCCGATTACTCGCAGATTGAACTTAGAATAATGGCACATCTTAGCGGCGATGCCAACATGATTGAGAGTTTTAACGAAGGTCTCGACATTCATGCTGCAACGGCTGCAAAAATATACAAAAAGGATGTTAGCGAGGTTACAAAGACGGAGCGAAGCAATTCAAAGACTGCCAACTTCGGCATTATCTACGGCATCAGCGTGTTTGGTCTTGCCGAGCGCATGATGGTTCCGCGCGCCGAGGCTAAAGAGCTGATTGACGGATATTTCGCCACCTTCCCGAGTGTTAAGGAGTACATGAACAAGAGCATCGAGGTGGCTCGCGAAAAGATGTACACCGAGACTATTTTCAAGCGTCGCTGCTATCTGCCCGACATCAATTCGGGCAACTCGGTTGTTCGCGGATATGCCGAGCGCAACGCCATAAACGCACCTATCCAAGGTAGCGCAGCCGACATCGTAAAAGTGGCAATGATAAATATTTACAATCGTTTCGAAAGAGAAGGAATCCGCTCAAAGATGATTCTTCAGGTGCACGACGAACTTAACTTCAGCGTATATCCCGACGAGAAGGAGAAGGTTGAGCAGATTGTAATTGAGGAGATGGAGAATGCCTATAAGATGAAAGTTCCGTTGAAGGCTGATTCCGGCTGGGGCAAAAACTGGCTGGAGGCACACTAAATGGCACTATCCACCCCCGAATTCATTATTTTTTACTATTTTTGCGAACTGAAATTTTAATTAGAAAATAATAAGACTAAAATATGGCATTAAAAGCAGGTATTGTAGGACTTCCAAACGTGGGAAAGTCTACCCTATTCAACTGTTTGTCAAGTGCTAAGGCACAGGCGGCAAACTTCCCTTTCTGTACCATCGACGCACAACTCGGACAGGTATCTGTACCAGATGAGCGACTAACAAAACTGGCAGAGATTGTTCATCCGGGACGCATCGTTCCAGCCACTTGCGAGATTGTTGACATCGCAGGTCTTGTTAAGGGCGCAAGCAAGGGCGAAGGCCTTGGAAACCAGTTTCTTGGCAACATTCGCGAGACCGACGCAATCATCCACGTTCTGCGTTGTTTCGACAACGATAACATCGTTCATGTTGACGGAAAGGTGAACCCAGTTCACGACAAGGAAGTTATCGACACCGAACTTCAGCTGAAGGACTTGGAAACCGTTGAAAACAGACTGAAGAAAGTCGAGAAAATTGCCAAAATAGGTAACGACAAGAATGCCAAAATAGAATACGGAGTGCTTGCTGCATACCAGAAGGCTCTGATGGAAGGCAAGAGCGCGCGTACCGTCTCGTTCGAGAGCGAGGACGAGCAGGAGATTGCAAAGAATCTCTTCCTTCTTACCTCAAAGCCAGTACTTTACGTCTGCAACGTAGACGACAAGAGTGCGGCATCGGGCAACGAATATGTTGAGCAGGTTAAAGAGGCTGTAAAAGATGAGAACGCCGAAATTCTGGTCATCTCGGCTCAGACCGAGGCTGATATTTCAGAACTCGAGTCGTACGAAGAGAAGCAGATGTTCCTCGAGGACCTCGGCTTGAAACAGTCTGGCTGCGACCGACTTATCAACTCAATCTACCACCTTCTGAACCTTCAGACATTCATCACAGCTGGCGAGATGGAGGTTAAGGCATGGACATTCCACAAGGGTTGGAAAGCTCCTCAATGTGCAGGCGTTATCCACACCGACTTCGAGAAGGGATTCATCCGCGCCGAGGTGATAAAGTACGAAGACTACATCAAGTACGGAAGCGAGGCTGCCGTTCGCGAGGCAGGAAAACTTGGCGTAGAGGGCAAGGAGTATGTTGTGCAGGACGGCGACATCATGCACTTCCGCTTCAACGTATAAAACTTTGCCGGTATGATGAATCTTCTTTATTTCATAAACTGGAACCCCAACCTTGAGTTGTTCCGCATCGGTCCTTTCTCGGCAAGATACTATGGCGTTTGCTGGATTTTGGGACTTGCGCTGGGTTACTTCATAGTTAAATGGCTGTACGAGAAGCAGAAAATAAAGCCAGAACTGTTCGACCCTCTGTTTACATACTGCTTCTTGGGCATCTTTATCGGTGCGCGACTGGGACATTGTCTGTTCTACGACTTCGGATATTTCTCGAACCATCTCATAGAGATGTTTTTGCCAATACGCGAGGTGTTCGACCCTAACCACGCACAATGGTTCTTGGGCTGGATTCCATGCACGCACGGCGGCTGCGGATGGGACCTTATTGGATATCAAGGACTTGCAAGCCACGGCGGAACAATAGGAATCATCATCGCGTTGCTGTTGTATGTAAGATGGTCAAAGCTGAACGTTATGCGAGTGCTCGACAACATCGCGATAGCCACTCCGGTTACGGCATGCTTCATCAGGCTGGGCAACCTTATGAATTCTGAGATTATCGGCTGCCCTACCAATGTGCCTTGGGCGTTTATCTTCCACAGAGTAGATGAGGTTCCGCGACACCCGGGACAGCTTTACGAAGCCATAGCCTACTTCATCATTCTCTTGGTTGGGCTTTATCTCTACAAGAAGCACGAAGAAAAGGTTGGCACGGGATTCTTCTTCGGATTCTGCCTTGCTTCAATCTTCACGTTCCGCTTCTTTGTTGAGTATGTTAAGGAAGTACAAGAAGATTTCGAAAACGGAATGTTATTCGACATGGGACAGATTCTCAGCATCCCATTCATCATAATCGGATTCTATTGCATGTTTGGCGGAAGCCTCTGCAAGAAATTCGGTGAGAAGAAATAAAGATTTTTAGTTCGAGGGGAAACGGTGTGCAACATTGTTTCCCCTCGATTGTTTCACAAGAAACAAAAAGTTATAAACACGCTGTTGATAATTAGAAATCGTCTGTTTGTGTGGATTTTGGAGGTTATCAACAGAAAATACGGTTGTTTTCCACAGTTTTCGGCCTTGTTTTAAACAAAATGGTGATTCTCAGACGGTTTTTCAACATAGGCGAAGCGTTTTAGTTTGGAAACAAAAAGAAATCGGAAAAGTACGTTTAGAAAAAATCAGAAGGCGTATCGTGCGCCAGTAATAAACATTCCCTGATAGCCGTAGCCTGTTTCGAAGAAGCCTTTCAGCCTGCGGCCACCAAACTCAAAGCCGAGGGGCATTATCTGATATGCCAGATTAACCTCGTTGCTAACCTCACGCTTGTCGCCCGGCATCTTAATGAATCCTACATGGTCGAAAGACGGACCGAGGGCAACCTTGGCATAGAAGCTGAAGTGGTCGCGATGTATGGCATTTACTCTGCCGGCAACCATAAAGGCAAACACGTTACGGTCTTTTTTGTTTAAAACCTCTGGAGAAAACTCCATAACATCGCCTCCAGAATATGAATGGAAAACAAACAATCCGCCAACCGACAGCCAATGGTTAAAACTGTGCATATATTGTACGGCTATCGGAGTAACACGAACATGGTAATACGGATTGTTATAAAAACCGTCTTCATTATAGCCCCAATCCATTACAGGCACATACGGATACGGAGCAATTCCGATGCTGACAGACACTTCGTCTTTAAGTTCCTGAGCCGACAGATTTGTACTCAAGGCACACACCGCAGCAAGCACGGCAATCATTTTTCTGACTGATTTCATTTTTGCACTAATTCTAAAATTGTTAAGCAAACACAAAATTATAGCATTTTTATTCCCCTAACGAACAAAAAGCATTATTTTTGTTGCTCAAACAAAAAAGACGATACAATAATGGCAAGAGAAGATGTGGTAATGACTCCGATGATGAAGCAGTTTATGGATTTGAAGGACAAGAATCCCGATGCAATCCTGCTGTTCAGATGCGGCGACTTTTACGAAACATATTGCGAAGACGCAGTTACTACTGCCGACATAACTGGCATAACCCTTACAAAGCGTAACAACGGCGGCAAGGGAACGGTTATTGAGATGGCAGGATTTCCACATCACGCTCTAGACACATATCTGCCAAAACTGATACGCGCCGGACATCGCGTTGCCATCTGCGACCAGCTCGAAGACCCTAAGTTGACAAAGAAGCTGGTTAAGCGTGGCATAACCGAGCTTGTAACGCCGGGCGTGGCTATGGGCGACAATGTTCTTAACTACGACGAGAACAACTTTCTTGCTGCCCTTCATTTTAACAAAAACGTTATCGGTATTGCCTTCCTCGATATTTCTACGGGCGAGTTCCTTACAGCCGAAGGCACATCCGACTATATTGACAAGCTTCTTGGCAACTTCTCGCCAAAAGAGGTGCTCTTCAGACGCGGATACAAGGAGCTGTTTCAGAGCACGTTCGACTCAAAACTGTACACTTTCGAGATGGACGACTGGGTGTTTACCGAGTCACAGGCATACGACAAGCTGATAAAGCATTTCGATACAAAGAACCTGAAGGGATTCGGCATAGAGCATCTGCGCAACGGCATTGTGGCTGCCGGAGCAATACTGCAATATCTTGAGATGACTCAGCACACGCAGATTGGCCACATCACGTCAATCTCGCGTATCGAAGAGGACAAATATGTGCGTCTCGACAAGTTCACGATACGCAGCTTGGAGCTGATGAACACCATGAACGAGGGCGGCAACAGTCTTCTGTCGGTCATAGACCGCACTATTTCGCCCATGGGAGCCCGAATGTTGAAGAGGTGGATAGTATTCCCACTCAAGAGCGTTTCGGCGATAAATGAGCGTCTTGACGTGGTCGAGTACTTCTTCCGCGAGCCAGACTTCAAGGAGTGCATAACCGAGCAGATGCAACTTGTGGGCGATATAGAGCGAATAATCTCGAAGGTAGCCACAGGGCGAGTGTCGCCGCGCGAGCTTGTGCAACTAAAGATTGCTCTTCAGGCTACGCAACCGATAAAGTCGGCGTGCGAACATTCTGCCAACGACCGTCTGAAGCGTATCGGCGAACTTCTTAACGACTGCTCCATCATTCGCGAGCGCATAGCCAAGGAGATTGTAAACGACCCTCCGCTGTTGGTTGCCAAAGGCGGCGTTATTGCCGATGGGGTCAACGCAGAGCTGGACGAACTGCGACGCATAGCCTTCTCGGGCAAGGACTATCTTCTTCAGATTCAGCAGAGGGAGATTGAGGCTACGGGCATATCGAGCCTTAAGATAGGCTATAACAACGTTTTCGGCTATTATATCGAGGTAAGAAACACATACAAGGACAATGTGCCGTCCGACTGGATAAGAAAGCAGACGCTTGCCAACGCCGAGCGTTACATCACTCAGGAACTGAAGGAATACGAGGACAAGATTCTGGGCGCGGAAGAGAAGATTCTGACGCTCGAGACGCGCTTGTTCAACGAGCTTGTGCAGGACATCTCGGGCTATATCCCTGCCATTCAGGTTAATGCCACCCAGCTTGCCAACCTCGACTGTCTGCTGTCGTTTGCAATAGCGGCGCAGGAGAACAGATATATCCGCCCGGAGATTGACGAGAGTCTGGTTATCGACATAAAACAAGGCAGACACCCTGTTATCGAGAGGCAGCTTCCGCTTGGCGAGAAATACATAGCCAACGATATTCTGCTCGACAGCGACAAACAGCAGATTCTGATAATTACAGGTCCTAACATGGGCGGTAAATCGTCGGTTCTGCGACAGACTGCCCTCATCACCCTTCTGGCCCAGATTGGCTGCTTTGTGCCTGCCGAGAGCGCGCGCATTGGCGTGGTAGACAAGATTTTCACGCGTGTGGGCGCAAGCGACAACATATCGGTGGGCGAATCTACTTTTATGGTAGAGATGAGCGAGGCTTCGAACATCCTCAACAACATAACATCGCGCTCGCTCGTGCTCTTCGACGAGCTGGGACGAGGCACATCAACCTACGACGGAATATCTATTGCATGGGCAATAGTTGAGTATATCCACGAGAACAAGAAGGCTAACGCGCGCACGCTCTTTGCCACTCACTACCACGAACTTAACGAGATGTGCAAGAACTTTAAGCGCATAAAGAACTACAACGTGGCGGTTAAGGAGATTGACAACAAGGTTATCTTCCTGCGCAAGCTTGTTGAGGGCGGAAGCGAGCACTCGTTTGGTATCCATGTTGCCAAGATGGCTGGTATGCCAAAGCAGATAGTATCGCGCGCCAACACCATCTTGAAGGAGCTCGAAAGCAAGTATCAGGGCGACGGCAACGGCAAGGCCAAGAGCATAAGCAAGCCGTCGAAGAGCAGCGGAATGCAGCTGAGTTTCTTCCAACTCGACGACCCTGTTCTGTGCCAAGTGCGCGACGAGATTCTGGGCATAGACGTAAACAATCTTACACCACTCGAAGCACTTAACAAGCTTAACGAGATTAAGAAGATTGTAAGAGGAAAATAAGAACCACTTGCCTTTATCGGATTTCTCACGACATAATCCGATAAAGGCAAGAATTAATTTATAATGCCATGGAAATATACAAGGCTTTCCAAGCATTTCGGTACGAATATCAAGATAATATAATCAAAAGAGCCGAAGAAATTCTTAACGAACTCGATGAATATATTTCTGACAAAACATACGTTACCAATCTGCAATTGGAACAAGTTGACTTCTCATTCATCAACGCAGAAGCATTTAAGTGTAGAGTACGTCCACAATATATAGCAAAGGCGAATAACAGCATTCCCTTTTTATACAATGTCATGGCATTACATTATGAGATACCGTTGCCGCAAGAAGAGTTCATCAAGGTGAGCGATGAGGACAGACCTACATACATCGGCAAGGCTTTGATGAAGGTGCTCGAATCGCAGAACGTACCAACAAAGATACGCAAGCAGTTCGACAGAGAGCGTTTTATTGCCGATGTCCGCAACTTCTTCGTTAATGTTAAGGGCTGCAAGTTAGATTAGCAGACTGCGACATAACAAACAGAAAACAAATAGCTATGACAGATAATTATTATGAGTTTTTAATGAACAGCGAGGATAAAAAAGCCGGAAACATATCCTCTCCTAACTGGGACCTATGCCCCAATATCAGGGACGCAGAAGAAGTTGTTATTAACAACGATTTTGTATGCGAACTACAAGACAAAGATACGCAAGCAGTTCGACAGAGAGCGTTTTATTGCCGATGTCCGCAACTTCTTCGTTAATGTTAAGGGCTGCAAGTTAGATTAGCAGACTGCGACATAACAAACAGAAAACAAATAGCTATGACAGATAATTATTATGAGTTTTTAATGAACAGCGAGGATAAAAAAGCCGGAAACATATCCTCTCCTAACTGGGACCTATGCCCCAATATCAGGGACGCAGAAGAAGTTGTTATTAACAACGATTTTGTATGCGAACTACAAGACGGAATGTATCCTTCATACGACAGAGGACCACATTGTGTCAGACTCGTAAACGAAGAACTCAAAGAACTCCTTGAGGAGTATGCAGAGCGTGAATTTGTTGAGTTTATCCCCATTACAGTTAAAAGCAAGGAATATGGGGACAGACAATATTACATCGTACACTTCAAGAAGATTTACGATGTAATTGACGAAGAGAATACGGTATTCAATGATTTTACCGGCTCGGTAATCAAGTTGCGTGTAGACTATGCGAAAGTCAAGAACCTTCACGTTTTCAACTCGCAGCCCATTATCAACGACCTAATCGTTTCCACCAAGCTCTACAAGGAGATTAAGAAACGTAAGTTGAATTTTGGCGTAACATTCGGACCAATCTATTGTCTCAATAAAGACAAGTATGTTACAAAATAACATGCCTTTGTAAGAATTAGCGGAGGTTTCGGCACACAAAGGCACGAAATCTCCGCTTTTTTCATAAAGATGCTGTTGTTCCCAACTTCTGCAATCCCGAACGAATCCCGAAGGCATCCCGAAGAAATATTACAACAAAAGCTTACAGACGCTGAAGGCGTCTCCGCTCAGTAACCGTAGGTCGGAGCGACCTGCGGAAAAATGGCACACAAGCCCAAAAGCACTCTAAAGGAGTGCCCCATCTTCGGCAAAACGAACTTGCAGAAAATCTGCATAACTTATCATAAAATAAAGAAAACTACGTGTTTTTATATCAGTAAAGTTTTTCAAAACGCAATATTTCTGTTCTTTATTTACAACGACATTGTACTATTCTATGCGTATCCAGTATTTTACAAACGACTGGCAGTTTATTTGGGAGGGAGGAGCAACGGGCTTCCCACTATGCCCTTGCTATCGGCTTACTTCAATTCCTCCAGTCAATTAAACCCAAATCGGTCATTAGGATTTCTCGGTGCTGTATGGCAGAGAGAAAT